>Ga0100397_1000821_pt1 | contig 18466 bp, 19 predicted proteins | sample CryGeymeta201521_FD_81550 | JGI IMG/M metagenome (GOLD analysis project Ga0100397, IMG submission 81550) | Groundwater microbial communities from Crystal Geyser aquifers in Utah, USA - Crystal Geyser metaG 2015-21 | ecosystem: Environmental > Aquatic > Deep subsurface > Groundwater | place: USA... | reverse complement strand
ATGCGTCGGTTATGAGGTTAGCGATAGCAAGTCCAATGTCATACAAGTCCTGGTCAGCTGCAGTGGGTCTAATGTTCATAATACTTTCGCTCCTTGTCTTGTCAGGCAAGGTAAAAACAATTTCCAGAATTCCTGGATTTTCTGTTACAGTCATCTATGCACCTCCAAGTGCTAAATTTTCCTGAAACAAGTTCAGGACAAGTTTTTGAGGTTGGGAAACGTGCACATTTTACGCTCAACCCTTCCTCATATAGAATTGCAAGGACGGCAATTAGAAAAGAGTAAAATATGCATGGGGGGGCGAAAGATTTTGAAAAGCAACGCAGTAAAAATCCCAAAAAAGAATTTTTTAGTTTCAAAAAACTATTGCAAAAATGGAGATAAAAAGATTTATAAACGAAGAATTTGCAATACTTAGTAACACCATTGGTAAGAACTTTTCAAGTATGAACTAGGAAAAGAATGGAAATATAGGTGGACATAAGTTTTAAATTCAATGACTCTTGAACTTACTAAGGAATTCATTCATTTCAACTTCAAATTCTGAGAGAATAAGACCTCCTAAAAACCTTAGACTTATAGCAATGTATTGGCACTCTTGAGGAGTTATTTGAATTACATCTCCAATTTTCCACTCTCTCTCGTAGATTTCAAATTCAAAGTTACCCTTACCCTTACCTGTAACTTTGTAAGGAAATGATTCTATTTCCTTACCATCTACTATTACTTTTAGTCTAAGCCAACCTACTTTTAGTGTATCTGTTTCTTTTAAATCTTTTATTGTTTCTATTGGAGTACCTGGCATTTTTAAATCTTCGATTTGCACAATGCCAAGACGGTGAGCAAGACAATTCCGTACTCTACTGATATCTACTAGCCAATTTGTTTGTTTAATTAGCTCTGTAGATGGCTTTGTTACAAGTAGTTCAAGTATAACTCGTGAGATTGATTGTTTTGTATCTTTATAGACATCGATTAGTATTTTCCACATTTTGGAGGGAGTCATCTTTACACCCTCTACTTTTAGCTCCTCTAAAACTCTGCGTTGCAGAAGTAGATTTCGTGTAAATACTTCAAAACGACTTATCATTGAAATTAGGGAAAAGCGTGGGCAAAGCTTCACAGCGTCTCTCTGAACGGCATCAACGTTTTCTTTATCATAAAACATAATTCCAATATTAAAATTTGGTTGGTTGTTCAACTGAGAAATATTTTGCAGAGTATTACCGAATACTGCAAAGGCAGCATCGTATTTTAGCTCATTATTTAAGCTATCTAAGAGTTTTTCTGCATCTTGCGGATATTGTAAGTCTCTCATTATTGCTCACTCCTTTCTTCATATAGTACAATTATAATTCTACCAAACTTTTCTTTTTTGTGAAGTAAATTGACTTGGTCTAGTTTCTTTTATAGTTTACTAAAATCACTAACCAACTCATCAAGGTCTTTCATACAATAAACTTTTGTTTTGTATTTGTCGTCGAAACCAAAATTTAAAATAAGATTTTTCATTTTTCTATCTGTGAATACAAAGTTGCAATAAGGTAAAATAGGGGAAATTTGGTCAATGTCCATGTAGTCCCCAGACTCTATTGGATTTCTGCTTGTTATTTTGTGTGCCCATATACGAGCAGAAATATCAACTGCAGGAACTGATTTGTAATAATCTGAATTAATAAACTCTATGAATCCTTGCAAACCTTCAGGCTTTCCATTATATCTGTCCCAAGCAATTAATAGATCTCCAAGAATCTTGGCTTGATTAAACTCCCCAAGAGTCGGTAAGATTCCTAAACTAATCTTTTGACCACATTTTAGGAAAACCGATAAACCCTCATTTAAAAGCCATTGATATTCCTTCTCAAGCTCTTGCTCAAAGGTAACTCCCTCTAAAATGTTCTTCTGCCGAAGACTTTCAAGCCCCCGAATTGATATTTTTCTTTATAGTTTCTGTTTCAACAATATCTTTTTCTGTAACCCCAAAATCGACGGTTATTATAAACCTTCCTAATTTATCCAATTTCTTAACCGGGTCTTCATTAAATGCTTCTTTATAATCTAAAAAAATTTCATCTTCTTTATCTATATAGGCTTTCATGAACAAAATTATTTGAGTGCTTTTAATAGAGCTCCTATGTTTGAACCTAAGCCCTAATGACAAGGATGTTTGGGTTTCTCGAGATTCATCTATCAAATTTCGTCCCAGTATAATTTCTTCTTTTTGCTCCCCTATAGGGCAAAGAAGTCTTTTTTCGCTTACTTTTTGATAAAGAAGTTCATGCAATTTATTAATGCGCCCTTTTTCAGAATTATTGCTTGTGATTTCTCCTTTCTCTAGCCTAGTGAGATTGATAATCAGTGATGTATCTATCCATATAATTGGAATAGGTGATTTTGCAATTTTAACTTCCATAACCCCTCTCTTTTAAAAGATTCCCTCAATTATACCAACTTTAAAATTTTATTCAAATGCTTGACTTTATACAAAAATAGAAGATAATATAAATTAGAAATTTTTCTAAACAGGAGGAAGAGAAAATGCCACTATTAGACATGGAAGGATCGTATGAACTTACAGTTCAAAAAATTGATAAGGTAATTACAAGAACTTCTCCTGGTAATTATGCACTAGGTTATACTTCTGAGCGAATGAAAAACGAAAAAATTAAGTTTATCAGATATCCTGGTGGGAAACAAAGAATTCTTAAATATATCTTACCATATTTACCACCACGAGAACTAATCGAGGGACATTTTGTCGAACCATTTGTTGGAGGAGGTGCTGTTTTTTTTGCTTTAAATCCCAAGTATGCTTTACTAAATGATATAAATAAAGAATTAATTGATTTATACTACGGTATATATAAATATCCTATAAAAGTATGGAATATATTCAAAAATTTCCCTTCTACAAAAGAAGCATATTATCAGATTCGAGGAGCAAAAGTAAGCGAAAAAGGTTTAGCATTTAAGGCAGCTAGGACACTTTATTTAAATAGGACGTGTTTCAAGGGCATGTGGAGGCACAATAAAAGTGGAGAATTCAATGTTGGTTATGGTGGTCAAGATAGACGTTGGGTAATTGATAAAGAATCTTTGTTAGAAGTTTCCAGTAGACTTAAACATGCTTCTTTAACGTGTAGCGATTTTGAAGCAGTAATAGATTCTTGTCTTAAAGGAGATTTTATCTTTATTGACCCCCCTTATAGACCGGGTGAGAGAGAAATATTTAATGCTCACTATTTATATAATAAGTTCAGTTTTGATGATTATCAGAGATTAGCGCTTTCTCTAAAAAAAGCCTCAAATAGAGGAGTTAAATGGGCTATTACGACTTCTTCTCATCCCGATATTTTGAATCTATTTCTAGACAACCAGATTATTCATTTAATAAAAGGCACTGGCAAAAGACCAGGAATAATGGCTAATAATTCTGGAGAAGTTTTAGTTCGCAATTATAAGGAGGTATATCAATGAAAGAATTTTTTGAGAAAGCTGCGATGCAAAACCACCCATTAAGGGTTTTACAAATATTCTTGAAGCAGGAAAAAGCAAATGAAGACGCAAAAAAATATGAAGAAATGCGTTTTGTAGGCTATGTATTAGAAATAGGATATGATACAGTAACAATTATTACTTCTGATCCTTTTAAAATTGCAGTGGGAGGAGTGCCCCGTAACTCGTTACTTATAATGTTGCCAGCGAATTATGATAGTTTACCCCCACATTTTACTTTATTAAGAGTTTTAGAGGCAGCGCCAACTCCTCTTTCTAAGGAAGTTCAACAAACATATTTTGAGTTGCAGAAGAAGTCAATGCCAGAGTTAGATGTTTTTACACAGAGTGAGCTACAATGGGGGGCTCTTAAAACTGCAGTTTTAGGAATGTTTTATCCTAATCCTGAAATAAATAATGAGATTGAATTTTCAGGGGACCTAAATAATTTTGTTAGTGCACACAAGTACAGGGTCTATTCTCCTAATGAAGATTTATTGAACCTAATGATTAACTCCATGGTACCTATAGACAACCGTTTCCAGATAGGATATTTACGTCTTACTGAGTGTAGACTTCCCTTACCAAACAAATCACTGCCGCAAGTTCCAGTATATGTTTCCACTAAAGATTTTACGGGTACTAGAACAGCAATGTTTGGTAAAACACGATTAGGTAAGAGTAATGTTGTTAAATTAATCGTACAAAGTTTAATTGAGACAACAGAGAAGACTAGAAATGTTGGACAACTTATATTTGATATAAATGGTGAGTATGCAAATGATAATCCTCAAGATGATAGCAGCTCGATAAGGAGTGTATACCCAGATAGGTGTGTTGTTTATGCTTTAAGTCCGAAAGAAAAAACGCCATCACTTCCTTTAAAACTAAACTTTTATGAACATCCCGAAAAATCGCATATTATACTTGGAAGTTTATTAAAACAAGATGGCAGAGAGTCTGGTTATATAAAAAGCTTCATTAGTGTAGAGTTAGTTTCCTTAGAAGAGATAAAGACATTGCCACCAAGCGGTGATCAGACAAGAGCGCTTAGGAAAATTCAAATCTTCTGGGCTATTCTGAAAAAGGCTGGGTATTCCATTGACGAAACAAGACTTGGATTAATAGCTCCCACTGGCAAAACTGCTAGTCGGTTTAACCCTGGGTTTAGTACACATCTTAGAGAATCTGCTTATACTTTTGAACATATTGTACCACCTTCGCAGCTAAACACTCTTGATGAATTAGTCAAAGAATTAGGGGTAATAAACCGATTTCGAAGGGCACAACCAGCAGATCAAACTTTGACGACAGAGTCAGGAAATATTCTATTCGATCCCGATGACATTGCTCTTTTAGAGTTTCTAGAGCCTCAAGCCGGTCGAAGTGGAACAGCGCTTATCCAACCTTACAGAATTTATCATGATAAGCAAGCTGGTGATTTTGTTAGGGAAATTCTTGAGAATTTAGATAATGGAAACACTGTTATATTAGATCTGGGTAATGCTAACCCAGAAGTGATGAGTTATTTTTCTAGTGAACTATCAAACGCTGTTTTTAGATACCAGGTTAACAAATTTAGCAATAACGATTTAAGGAATCACTATATACAATTATATTTTGAAGAGGCTCATAATTTATTTCCACATACAGGAGATGTTACTACAATCTATAGCCGTTTTGCAAAAGAAGGGGCTAAATATCATATTGGAATGGTATATTCTACTCAATCTCCTACTACCATCAACAAGGACCTATTGGCACAAACTGAGAATTTTTTCATTGCACATTTAGCATCTAAAGATGATGTAGAAACGCTTGCAAAAGTTAACGTTGCTTATGAGAGTCTTAAAGATGACATTCTCCAAGCAAAAACAGTAGGATACCTAAGAATGCTTACACGCTCGCACCGCTTTGTAGTATCTGTTCAAGCAAAGAAATTTAAAGTGTCAAATACAAATAACAAGAGGAGTGATAATAATGCCTTATAAAGCTGGAGATAGATTACCAGGAGAAAGAGGAAGTCGTCTTGGCCATCTTGATGTTCTTAATAGCGAACTTGTAAATAAACTAGTTAAGAGTTTTGAGAACAATACTCCTCCCGATGTTTCTAATAAGTCTTTCTGGGAGCCAATTCCCACCCAGGGAGATCCTTTAGCTTTAATATTTGGTATTGATGGTTCAATGCAGTCAATTGAATCTGATAGTTTTCATAACAAAAGACTTGCTTTTGTAAAGACAGCACTTTTAAGGTTAGATCGATTTGCTTTATCTAGAATAGACAAGGATACGCCACATCCATTTGCTTTGCGAGACATTCTTTCTGAATCAGCATTATATCATGCAACCGTTTTTCCGTTGAGGCATGCTTCTCTTCCTGGGATGAATACGTACCATGCAATTAGACAAATTATTTTTGAGTCGATGAAAGACGCGTCTTTAAATGGTGAACCTCTGGAGACTCTCAAATGGATTGCTTATGAGAAATGGGATGGGGAACAAAAAAGCTTGCCACTTTTTGAATGTCCTTATTGTGAAGAGAAAATTGCGACGCTTCCTTATAATGCAGAAAAAGGTGAATGTCCTAACTGTAAAGGTTTGTTATTTTTGACAGACATGCTTGGTTTTCATTTAGAAATGGCGCCAGATTCTGCACCAGAAACCATAGCAACTTCTTATATGAATATTCATGAGCTCCTATTACTTTTTACGGGGATCCGATATTATTGGGAAGAAAAGAGAGAAATTCTCTCCCAGTGTCTTTTTGTTAAAGACGGTCCCCTAACTATCCGCGCTCAATATTCAAAGCTAGTAAACCCTATCCGTCGTTTTTTAGCTTATGCGAGGAACGAAGGATATCCAATTCATATTATAGGACAGGAAAAAACAGGTAGATTTTACGATCACTTAGAACTCATTGGCAGAGAAGCACCTATTGGAAGTTTATTTATTCCAGCCAATCAGTATATTAAAGAGGAGGTTCAACATAGACCTACTACTGGTGCTCCATACGGTAAGGATACAAACTATGGAGCAAAAATTTTTGTTAAACTTAATAATTTTCACCAAATGGTATTAAATATTCCGACCGGTGAATATGTCGAGGATCCAAAACTTTCAAATCTTATAGGAGCAGACAGAATTTTTGCAACAATACCAACTATTTTAAGCAATCGATTTGAAGGAGCGCTTCTCCCTATCGAACTTGCCCATGGCATTGCTTCTCTTTCTACTTATCCTTCAGCACAAATACTAAAGATTTTTGCCGAAACACATAACTCTTAAAATAAAAAAGAAATAAATTTTATACTAATCCTCTTTGTTCACTATTCAAAGGGTTTCTTGGTTTGTCGCTCTTAGAATTCTTTTTCCTTTCAAAATTTTAAAATTCTTGCCTAACAAATAAAACGAAAAATAACAAAGTTAAATAAATTATCTTTTACAATAAAATCTAAAATTCATAAAATTCTTTGTAAACCTTCTTGCAAAATATTTTAATATTTGAATCACTTAGATTCGGGAGAGATCAGAAAGAGCTTAATGAAGAAGATTTATAGTGGACTAAATTCTCCAGGGATTTTTGGAAAGATAGTAACATTTTCAATTGATTTCGCGCCCGTGATGAACCTGACCAAACGTTCAATACCAATTCCGAAACCTGAAGATCTGAAAAGTCCAAATCTTTTGACAAAATCGATATACCATTTAAATTGTTCTAGTGTTTGACCTTTTTTATTTATTCTTGTAATAATTCTATTGAGCTCAAATTCTCTTTCTCCACCAGAAATTGCTTCGCCAAATCCTTCTGGATATATAAGGTCCATGTCAAGAAGCACACCAGGCCTATCAGGATCCTCCCGATCATAAAATTCTCTATCTTCCAATGGAACATCAATGAGCCAGAATGGTTTTAAAGATTCTTTTGATAGCTTATTTTCAAAATCATTGCCATAATTATCAAGTGCTTCCCTGTATGTAATTCTTTTAAATGGCTTAGAAGGGCACTTTAAATTTCTTCCAAGAGCAGAAAGGATACTCGAATCATTTGTAATGGTATTTTCAATAATATAGATCAACATATCTTCTCCAAGAGACATTATTTCTTCTCTCGAAGCGTTTTTCATTTCAATATCAAGTTGAGTAAATTCAATTAGATGTCTGCCGGTTGCTCTTTTATTAGCTTCTTCAAGCCGTATATTAGGAGAAAAGGCAAAAATTTTATCATAGACATGTAATGATATCTGTTTATGAAAAATCATACTCTTTGTTAACTCGTATTTGTATCCATTTACTTCAATAGTTGAGTGACTGGTAGGATGATTAAGAGGATCGGTAATTGGAGAAATAATGACAGGGGGTATTTCAAGAAAACCTCTTTCTTTAAGAAAATCTGCAGAAAATTTCCGCACATCGCTGTGAATCTTAACTGCACTTTTCAAAAACGGTGGTGAAAACTTAACTCCATAATCCTCTATTTCCATATACATCCTCCTCTTATAAACTTAAAGTATAAATTGAAGGCATTATATACAAATAACTATCTGTGTCAAATCAATTATTTGGTATTTAAAAGCTAATACTTTCTAACAGTGCCAATAAAGCTTAGAATTCATTATTGCAAATTCCCACTAACCAGGTAAAATGTTCCTATGAATCAGTGTTTTTCGAAATGGTTAATCCTTACTAAATACATTTTGAGAGCTTAAAAGTTGCTCTAAATCAGTAAGCAGGGAACTTACGTTCGTTTTTATGGTGGCGGCGGGGGGATTCGAACCCTCGACACTCCGGGTATGAGCCGGATGCTCTAACCGCTGGGCTACGCCGCCATTCCTCTGCGTCTTTGCATTCTCTTTTTTTGATCTGTTTGGGTATCCTGAGATTCTCTGAGAAACTTCTTCATTTTTTGCTCGAGGCCTCCCTTGCTGAACTCAGGTGTTTTTGGATCCTGGTCGTTCTTGATTTTCTTGATGAAAGAAAAATTTAACTTGCCAGCTTTTTCTTTCCCAATAATATTAACAACGACTCTATCACCTTCTTTAACTGGGGACCTATTTTCGCCTAATTCAGATTCATTAAATTGCGATACATGTATTAAGCCAACTCTTCCTTCATCCAGTTTGACGAAAGCTCCGTATGGCATTATTTTAATTACTCTTCCGATCAACTCACCTTTTCCCATACGAATATATATACTATCTATTTTTGAAAAAGTTTCAATAGGTTATCGAAAAATTTTTTAAGAAAATTTTCGCTCTGGCTACTAACAGGTTGGCTATTCTGATTTTTATCCCACTTAAAATAAACAATTGTTTCTCCATCTTTTGCAAGCATAAGATTCTCTCGTGCGATTTTTTCAATGAATTCCTGTGTGTTTGCAAATTGTATCTCTTTTTTTATTTGCTCATTCTGTGCTCTTAATTCTGATACTTTAATGCTCAATTCTCGAGATTCTTTCGTTGAGTTAAAATAATAATGCAGGGTAAATATTAATTCTCCCGACATATATATGATAAGTGCAATTAAGAAAATTCGAAGCGCACTAAAACCTTTTTTCTCCACATTAAATGATATTAAAAAAGTGAAAAGAAACAAAATCATTGAAAACTCTTTTTAAAAACGCTTAAATAATTTATAATATCATCGTGAAACGAACTTTCAGCTGTTTAATCATAATGTCTTTGTTTATTATTTTGCTTCCTTCCTCCAAAGTGGCAGCTTCAGGAGGTAATATTCAACCACTTGCAGGTATTGTTATTTCAAATATTTCTCCAGAGAGTTTCAATTTGAAATATCCCGATATCCCAATTGGACTTTGTAAAGTAGGAGATCCAGTTTCTTTATCTAATAATGAAATGTATGCGATGTCTCACAATATCCCTTTATATACCAGCGTGAACCTTTTTTATTATGCTTTTTCGTCCTCTGCTCCAGCGGATTTAAATGATTTAAAATCTTATTACGGAAAGATCCCTCAAGAGGATTTGCAGGAGAAAGACAGGGTGGAGTCTCTAATGCTTTATGGTGTCAGAAAAAATGGAAACATTCTTAGTTACTCTGAAAAAAAAGAACCAGAAATCGAAATAACATACAAAACTATTTCATCGAGGAAAGGCCCAACAATAATTCCAGAAAGACATGTTAAGTTTAGCAATGAAATTGTAACATATTTTCTCTTGGACCCATTTGGTAAACCCGAGAAAGTCAGGATGAACCCATTTGAGGTTACAAAAATATATGATATTAATCCCTCTTTTTATAATACTCTAGTTGTACGAAACCAAAATGAGAATAAGAACGTTGATTTTTCAGGCTTTTATGTGGATGTCCCTGATAAGTTTGTTTCCCAGAACTATTTTGATATAGAGAGAACTTCCCTTGGAAAGTTCTCAAGTTATATTCACAGCACTGGTAAAAGCTTAATTGTTGAAAATTTAATTGAGGAAACCCTTCCTCTCGGAGAATTTGGAGACATAATAGGTGTAAAAGTAGATGGAAATACCTTTGATATTCTGGAAAAGACAAGGCTTCAATTCACAAATAAGACGATTTTTGCAACATACAATGGCGATTTTTCTAATAGCCAGAATATTCAAAATTTTTTGAATCAATGCATTCTTTATGGCATATATCCCGAATTTCTTCGAGACGCATCTACGGGCGAGTTTCTTTATTATGAAAACTATTTTGCTCAAAACGGCAAAATTATAAAAGACGCAATTGATAAGATAAGCCTTTTAAACAAGGCAACTTTCACAAAAGAAAGCCTCGTCAATGATGCACGGATCGTTCAATTTGGTAAATATCCATTCGTGTTCTTTGTTATTTCTTACAATGGAGAGCTTAAGCTCAATTTAGAAAAGAGCCTTTTTAATAACAATAGTGATTTTACGATGCTAGATTACAATAACAATTCTGTTAATTTTACGATAAAGGATAATTCAATTAGTATGGATATTTCTTTGGCAGGAATAAAAGTCCTTCGTGTTGTCCCCGATGGTTTTTACCCAATTTATCTGGGGACTTTCCTTATGAACTCATCTAATGCAGGATCTAATTCTTCTTTTATTAATATCGGGGATAGCTCGGGAAGTATAGACGTTCAATTTAATCTTAAAGGACGAAAACAAAATGAAACTTTGTCGTTAAAACCTCTTTCTGAACAAAGTTTTTATACTACTGATATACCCACATCTATCTTGATGAATGGAATAGGTTACCAAATACCTCAAAGATTGCAAACTTTAAATATAAATGTAATTTTACTTTTTGTTTTTTCAGCTTTTTTCCTTTTCTTGCTCTTTTATAAGGAATTTAAAATTAAAAATTATATAAGTTCTAAGCTTTTTATTCTGCTCTCTATCTTGCTGCCAATTATCCTTATTTTAATCAACAGCATGTTTATTCATTATGCTTCTATCACAATTGTGTTTTTTACTTTTTCTTTGCTCTTTCTTGTTACCACATTTTATAGAAGCGATAACTTTAAAAATCTTTTAATTATTTCTGTTTTGCTGTTTTTGATGGGCATGTTTTATAATTATTTTGAATTTGGAACACTTTCACCTCAGGCATTTAATGGATTATTGCCATTTAAATTGTATGAAAACTTCTTCTTTTATTTGCCATTTGTTTTCTCTTTGCTCTTCTTCCAGATTCGTGAGGAGAGAAGAATAATAAAATTAGAATTAATATTTGTTATTTTGACTCTTGGCATAATACTATTTTATTTTGACAATCTCTCTTTACCCTTTGAGTTCGAGCTTCAATTGAAAAGTCTTTATCCAATGTTTTCTCTTTTCGTTGGTAATATCGTACTTCAGACTTTAAATAAGCCATTTAAATGGAGCAGGGTTATCCTATCAATTGTCTCTTTAGTTATTGTTTTTATCTCAATACCTTTTTCTAAACTTTCTTTCTCTGCTGCTTTTTTAAATCCAAAGTTTATTAATTTAAGCTTGATTTTGAAAGACTTTTTAATTTATTCAATTCCGTTCTTTTTTGTTTCTTTATATTTATACAATGTTGACAAACAGACAATAGAGGTATCTTTTGGAAAACTTGTTTTTACAATTTTTGGGATCCTTGTATTTTATAATTATCTTTTGCAATATTTTGTGAAAAGGGGTAACCCGATATTTTTAAGTATTGGATTTATTGTAAACCCCATTTTAATCATCCTTATGTTTGTTGTTCTTCTTGATTGAAAATCCAGAACCTGTCCTGAACTTGATTCAGGAAAGAAATTTTCAAAAAATGTAAAAAGATGCTAAAATTGAGAGTTAAAATATATGGAGGTGCTTAATGGCAAAATATAGAGTGGACATTGACAAAGACACCTGTATTGGCTGCGGTGTCTGTGCTTCTATTTGTCCTGAAAACTGGAAGATGGATGACGATGGCAAGGCAAATTTCATCTCCAAAGAATCAGATGTTGACTGTAACAAAGATGCAGCGGAAAATTGCCCTACCACGAGTATCAAGGTAGAAGAAGTAGGTTAATATAAGGCCCGGTCTACCGGGTCTTATTATGAAGGAGGTTTTTATGACGGCAGCAACAAAAGGACTTTTTGAAGTTAGAATGCATGGTCGTGCAGGGCAGGGTGCTAAATCTGGTTCCCAAATGCTTGCAGAGGCTGCATTCAAACAAGGCAAATGGATTCAGGCATTCCCTGAGTACGGCTCTGAAAGGAGAGGCGCTCCAACTGTTTCTTATACAAGAATTTCCGACAAAGCTTTGAGGACACATGAACCCATAACAAACCCTGATGCAGTTATGGTGTTTGACATGGGCCTTATCCGTGCGGTTCCTGTAACGGCAGGCTTAAACGAAGAAGCTGGAATTTTGATTGTTAACACAACAAAATCTGTTGAAGAAATAAGGCAAATTATTGGATTTAAGGGCAAAATCTACGTTATTGATGCAACTGGTATCTCGCTTGATTTGCTCAAAATTGATGCGCCAAATGTACCTATGCTTGGTGCATTAGTCAAAGCTGCAAATATTGTTCCTTTGGAAGCAGCAGAAGAAATTATAAAAGCAACTTTCCTTGAGAAAATTGGCATGGAAAAAGTTGAAAAAAATATCCAGGGATTACATAGAGGATATGAGGAGGTAAAAAATGGCTGATAAAAAAGGCTGGCATGATTTAATGCGTGGTGCGGATCTTCCACCTGCAACTTCTCTTGAATATAAGACTGGTTCCTGGAGATCAATGAGGCCTGTTTTTGACGCATCTAACTGCATACACTGCATGATTTGTGTCGCATATTGTCCTGATATGGCTATCCCTATTACAAAAAGTGAAGAAGGAGTTGTTGGGAAAGGTGGAAGGTTATATAAGGGTGCTGTAAGAGTGGAGACTAATTTCGATTACTGTAAAGGTTGTGGAATTTGTGCACAGGAATGCCCTACCAAGTGTATCACTATGATAAGAGAAGAAGAAGCAGTAGAAGCTTCTACTAAGTAGGAGGTGGAATATGAGTGTTATAAAGCCTTTAAGTGGCGCTCAAGCTGTCGCGGAAGCTATGCGGCAGATTAATCCGGATGTTGTTGTTGCTTATCCTATAACCCCCCAGACGCCAGTAGTGGAATATTTTGCACAATTTGTTGCAAACGGCCTCGTTGATACAGAGACAATACCTGTTGAATCTGAGCATTCAGCAATGTCTGCTACTGTTGGGGCATCCGCTGCCGGGGCAAGAGCAATGTGTGCCACATCCTCACAGGGCCTTGCTCTTATGTGGGAAGTTGTTGCTGCAGTTCCTGGCTTGAGATTGCCCATCGTTATGCCAATTGTAAACAGGGCATTATCTGCTCCAATTAATATACATTGCGATCATTCGGACACTATGGGAGCGACAACTATTGGATGGATTCAGATATTTTCTGAAAATGCGCAGGAAGCATATGAAAATATGTTTCTTGCATTAAGACTCGCAGAACATAAGGATGTTCTTATTCCTGCGATGGTTATGCAGGATGGATTCATAATAAGCCATGGAGTGGAGAATGTAAAGATTTTAGATGACGATGTTGTAAAGAAATTTGTTGGCGAGAGAAACCCTGACAGGTTCCTGCTTGATGTGAAAAATCCGTACACAATTGGTCCTCTTGCCCTTCCTGATTACTATTTTGAGATAAAGAGACAACAGGAAGAAGCAATGGAAAATGCAAAGAAAATTTATCTTGAAGTTGGTGAAGACCTTTCAAAGCTTACCGGAAATAAATATCCATATTTTGAAGAATATAGAATTGAAGACGCTGCGGCAGTGATTATCGTTCTTGCATCTGCAGCAGGTACGGCGAAGGATGCGATAGATGAAATGCGCGTAGATGGGAAAAAGGTAGGTTTATTAAAGCCAAAGTTATTCAGACCTTTCCCTTATAAAGAGATAAGAGATGCTGTGAAAAATATTCCTGTTATAGGTGTGCTTGACAGGTCGATTTCATTTGGTTCTTACGCACCGTTATATACTGAGATAAGAAATTCACTATTTGAACTTGAAAATAAACCAAAACTTCAGAGTTACATTTTTGGACTTGGCGGAAAGGATATCTTTAAGAACGATATAAAACAAATATTTGAAGAACTCCTGTCAGGAAAAGTTAATCCTGAAGAACAGAAGTATATTGGATTAAGGGGGTAATGTGATATGGCAACTTTACAAGAAATAGTTTCAAAACAAGTGCCCCTTGCGCCTGGGCACAGAATGTGTTCAGGTTGTAGTATACCTGTAATTGTAAATACAATTATTGCTGCTTCTGACAAACCTGTCATTATTGCAAATGCAACAGGATGTCTTGAGGTTGCTTCTACTATTTATCCATTTACTGCATGGAAGGTTCCGTGGGTGCATCTTACATTTGAAAATGCTGCAGCTGTTGCAGCTGGCATTGAAACTGCATACAAAGCCTTTAAGAAAAGGGGTAAAATGAAGGATGATGTTAATATTATTGCCTTCGGTGGTGATGGTGGAACTTATGATATAGGTTTTCAAGCGCTCTCGGGTGCTCTTGAGCGAGGGCATAAGTTCTTGTATGTTGTTTATGATAATGAAGGCTATATGAACACAGGCAACCAGAGAAGCGGTGCGACTCCCTTTGGTGCAGATACTACGACTGTTCCTGCAGGTACAATGAGTATAGGGAAAACTCAGTGGAGGAAGAATATTGTTGAAATCTGTGCAGCGCACAGGATACCATATGCAGCACAGGCAACTGCTCATAATACGCTTGATCTTTTTAATAAAGCAAAGAAGGCTTTTGCAGCAGATGGTCCTTCTTTTATCGCTGCCCTTCAGCCTTGCACGACGAACTGGAAATATGATACTGCCCTTACTATGGCATATTCTAAACTTGCAGTTGAAACTAACTTCTGGCCACTTTACGAAGTTGAGAATGGAAAAGTTCACATAAATTATAAACCCAAAGAGAGAAAACCTATTGAAGAGTTTCTTAAGGGACAGGGAAGGTTCAGGCATCTATTCAAACCCGAAAACAGGCATGTAATTGAAGAAATGCAAAAAATGATTGACGAAGAGTGGGAGAGACTCCTCAAGTTGGAAGAATCACAAGTTCAAATTTAATTATCGATTTTAAAGGTCCCCCAAAGGTAGATAAAGGGGGACCTTTTTTGCAAAAGGAGGAGTTATGAAAGAGAAAGCAGAAATTGGTATTTTTGGTGGTTCTGGTTTTTACTCATTTCTTGAAAACAAAAAAGAAATAAAAATTGAGACTCCTTACGGATCTCCATCCGACCTGGTTGCAATTGGCGAAGTTAAGGGAAAGAAAGTTGCTTTCATTCCGAGGCATGGTAAACTTCATCAACTCCCTCCGCATAAAGTTCCATATAAAGCTAATTTATGGGCAATGAAATCTCTCGGTATAAAAAGAATTATCTCACCTACTGCTGTTGGAAGCCTGCAGCCTCATATAAAAGTAGGAGATTTTGTTTTAACTGATCAGTTTGTTAATATGTCTTCAGGTAGAGATACCACATTTTATGATGGACCTATTACAACTCATATTAGTACAGCAGAACCGTATTGTCCTGAAATGAGAGAAATTGCTAACAAGGTTTTAAAGGAACTTAAGATTCCTTATCACCCAAAAGGTACTGTTGTGGTTATTCAGGGTCCAAGATTCTCTACAAGAGCGGAAAGTGAATGGTTCACAAAAAATGGGTGGGATATTATTAATATGACTCAGTTCCCGGAAGTTGTCCTTGCAAGAGAACTGGAAATTTGTTATCTTAATATTTCCGTTGTTACTGATTATGATGTGGGAATTGTTGCAGATGGTTATGTAGAGCCTGTGACTCAGGAAATTGTGGTTGAAAAATTCACTGAAAATATTGATAAACTGAAAAATGTTATTAAACTTATCATAGAAAGGCTTCCGAGAGAAAGGCATTGCAGTTGTGATCAGGCGTTGAAAGGTACCAGAGTTGGCGAATGATTCCATTAAAAGACACTCAAAAAATTAACATTTTCCCTATTACTACGATTGTAATCATTTTACTTAACGTAATTATATTCGTTTCAGTATATTTCTCTGCTTTGGCTTTGGAGAATCCTTCTTTAAAACTTGCTACATTTTTTCAACATTATGGACTTGTACCTTACGAAATAACAACAGGTAAAGCTATCTACCCTTCAATAAAACCTGTGTGGTTGAGCTTTATAAGTTCAATTTTTTTACATGGAGGGTGGATGCATTTGATAGGTAACATGCTTTTCTTCTGGATATTTGGAAACAATATCGAAGATTACACAGGCAGTATTGGCTTTATTTTCTTTTATATCATTGGAGGAATTGTTGCCTCTTTTACTCAAATTTTAACCGACCCTCTTTCGAAAATACCAGTTATTGGTGCAAGTGGAGCAATTGCTGCGGTTATGGGTGCGTATTTTTATCTTTTTCCAACTGCAAGAATTAAATCGCTTGTATTTCTATTTTATTTCTTCACATTCGTTGAGGTACCTGCCTTTATATTTTTGCTTTTGTGGTTTATTATGCAGCTTTTTAGTGGATTTGCGTCATTTGGCTCTGCAATATCAGTGGCAGTATGGGCACATATCGGAGGCTTTATTTTTGGATTTTTAACTGCAGTAATATTGAAGGCATCAAGACGTGGAAAAGAGAGATACCCCTCATAAGATTGATTTGTTGTTTCAAAAAATAGAGAAACTTGAATCAAGAATTGCACGGGTTGAAAAAATCATTAACAAGTATTTTCCATTTTCAATTGACACAATCCTCAAAGAAAAAGGGTATGAAATTATAAAAGAGGGGGATTTTAACCTTTTTCCTTTCAGTAACGACCAAGTTTTTTTTGAAAATCTTAAGAGTTATTTTTTCAGGAGAACTATAATCGATGTGCTCAAACTCGGTGAAATTGACAGAGATCAATTACAAATATTAGAGGAGAAATGGAGCCCTTCAGTTATTGATTATTTACCTCTCTTAGAAAAATCTAAAATCATTAGAAAAGTAGGTAATAAGTTCAAATCTAATTATACTTTTGAATACTCAGGCGTCATCCTTGAATGGTTTATTGCAAAATCCCTTAAAGATAATTTTGGACTAGAAAGCAAATTTGCGGTTAAATTAAAAAATTTGAAATCAGGTGGAGATCTTGATATCATTGCTCTTATTGGTCCCAAAATATTAACGATTGAGTGCAAAGAGAGCCCTCCAAACAATATCCCAGTTTCTGAATTGAAATCCATTGTTAAAAGGGTTGAGTCTTTTAAACCTGATTTTTTTATTTTTGTGGTCGATACAACTCTCTCCATTAAAAGAAATATAATTGATAACATTTCCTGGATTTTGAAGTTAAGCCCCTTGAGCATCAAGCAGGGTATCTATAAGTTTAGTGAAAGCTGGTTTGTGATAAATGCAAAAAGGGATCTTCTTAAAAACCTATCTTTTGTTATAAAGAGCATGACGTAATTTTTTTGCCTTTTAAAAATTGCTTCTTAAACTGCAGACTTATATTTTTTCCATAGAAAACATTTATTTTTCGAGGGGGCTTTGAATAAGTTACGATACATACGAGACTATGCAATGATTTTGCAATATGTTGCAATAAAAATTTACGATTTTTCATAGAATTGCAAAGACAGCAATTTACTCCTCTCTAACCGCGAAAGCGGTTCCAAAGGATTAAAAAAGGATAAATCCACTGATAAGGAGTGTGGATTACAGAAGATTAAAGACCTTTGATAATTCAATTAGCAATTGTTTTCTATATATTCAAATTTATAATAAAATACTAAAGAGACATAAAAATGGATGAAAAAAAGTTAATTCAGAAAGCTCTAAAGGACAGGGAGTCTTTCAGTGAAATTGTAAGTCTTTACTACAAAGAAATATTTAAATACATCTACAGAAGAACGCTTGTTAAAGAGCTTTCAAAAGATCTAACACAGGAAACATTTCTAAGAGCACTAAAATATCTTCCATCATATAAGGGAAAAAGCCTGTTCATTTTTTGGCTTTTGAGGATTGCAACAAATGTTATAAACGATCATTTCAGGAAAGAAATCAATGAAAATACTTTTTTGAAAACTACCTCAAATACATATCTTAACGAGCAAGATAGCCCCGAAGATCAAATTGACTACGAATTTATTCACAAGTGCATGAGTAAACTCTCTTTAAGAGAACAAGCAGTGATTACCTTAATATTTTTTGAACATAAGAACATAAAAGATGCTGCTTTTATAATTGGAAAGACAGCAAATGCAATGAGAAGATTGTACTACAGAGCTCTTATTGATTTGAAAAAAAAAATAAAAAAAAAGTGTAACAATTTTTGAAAAACTTGAGTCTTATATATAGGGAGGTAAATATGAAAAGAAAGAATAAAGAAGACACAGAAAAAATAGAGAACATGCTTAGAAGCGTTAAACCATCCGAATTAGCTGACGAAGAAATAGAAAGTTATAAAGAGGATTTTAATAGAGT
>Ga0100397_1000811_pt1 | contig 18608 bp, 14 predicted proteins | sample CryGeymeta201521_FD_81550 | JGI IMG/M metagenome (GOLD analysis project Ga0100397, IMG submission 81550) | Groundwater microbial communities from Crystal Geyser aquifers in Utah, USA - Crystal Geyser metaG 2015-21 | ecosystem: Environmental > Aquatic > Deep subsurface > Groundwater | place: USA... | reverse complement strand
TGGCTATTTTCACCGATTTCTTCGTTGGGCTCAAATTTTAATCCTCGAAATACCTCAAGTATTAATGTGGTTAAAATTATCGCCCGCCTTGAACTCGACGAAACTATCTCATTTAAGGATGGACACTAAATAGGGATTGGATTCGGATAACCGTGAACCTGACAACCTGAGCAGTTACGGTTTATGAAAGCAGTATTGCCTGAAGCAAGGGGTGGATTTGTCCGGGTGGATCCAGAAAAAGAAAATAAGAGTTACGGAAACGCCGCTCTTCTCGATGTTAGATTGAGGCTCGATGAGGAGGAGGGCTCAAGACTTTCTCCCTGGGCATGCCGCAGCAGGGATGCCGTCAGAAAAGAAACCGAACCCTCTATAATTGCAGGACACAGACAGCAGTTCTCCATTGACGGTGACCGCATCCTCCATTCTCATGCCTATTCCCGATATATAGACAAGACGCAGGTCTTCTATCTTATAAAAAACGATCACATCACTCACAGGGTGCTCCATGTTCAGTTCGTAAGCAAGATTGCCAGGACTATAGGCCGTCTGCTCAGACTCAATGAGGATCTCATAGAGGCTATAGCACTGGGGCATGACATCGGCCATACCCCCTTCGGCCACGATGGAGAGAGGTTTCTTTCAGATATCTGCGTTTCCAGGGGCATAGGGTTTTTTCATCACAATATACAGAGCGTCAGATTTCTTAGGGATATAGAGCGAAAGGGAAGAGGATGGAATCTTACGTTGCAGGTACTGGACGGCATTTTGTGCCATGACGGGGAAATTCACGAACAGAGCCTTGTGCCCGTGGCCGGAAAAAGCTTCGAGACACTTGAAGATGAAATCGCAGCAAAGAGTATGTACCCTGGTTCCCGGATAAGGCCGATGACCTTGGAGGGATGCGTGGTAAGGATGGCCGATACCATAAGTTACATAGGTAGAGACATAGAAGATGCCATAAGACTTGAGATAATCAGCCGTGATGATATCCCGGCCTCCTGCAGGAGGGTGCTGGGTGATACAAACGGGACGATAGTTTACACGCTGGTCCAGGACCTTGTGGCTTCAAGCTTGGGCAAAACCACTGTATCTTTCAGCGAAGAGGTCAGCGAGGCGCTCAAAATACTGAAGGAATTCAACTGGGAGAATATCTATGGTAATCCCAGGATCAAGGGCCAGCAGGAGAAGATAAGGCTCATGTTTGAACTTCTCTTTGAAAAATACCTGGATGATTACATCTCGGGCAGGGATGATTCCGATATATTTCTGGAGTTTCTTGACGGTATGTCTGATAAATACGTCTCCTCCAATGCTCCGGCGGCAGTAGTGCGGGATTTTATAGCGGGCATGACGGACGACTACTTCCTGGCGCAGTGTAGGAAAAAGCTCTTCCCGTCGCCCATGGAACAGATTCCCGGCTCAAAAAAGAGATCGCAAAAAAAATATCGCCTCGACACTGCTCAAAAAGAGGGGAGGAATATTTAAGGCCAATCATTTTCCGAAGCGGCCTCTTGTCCATGAAAGTTATGAGGCTGACCTAAAGGAGCTTGTGAAAATATTATCAAAACAAAAGCGGTTGACAAACAATAAATCTACTAGTAAAGGTATTCCCGCATCCCCCCCGGGGGATGCCGGTAGAGCTTTTCAAATTATCATTTCTTTCTGGACATTAGTTCTTCATTATCAAGATTAATATGGAGGCCCGTGAAATGGTTCAAGGGGGAGCACTTAGGGAGGGTGATACTATCCTGGAGCTTAAGGACGTCCACATGTACTTCGGCAAGGTAGCCGCCCTTTCCGGAGTTAGTCTGGACGTGAAGAAAGGGGAAATCCACTCCATTATCGGGCCTAATGGGGCTGGCAAGACCGTGATGATGAACTGCATCAACGGTCTTTACAGGCCTCAAAAGGGTGATGTCGTCTATAAGGGCCGCCGCATAAATGACCTGAAGCCCTATCAAAGGGCTGAGCTGGGGCTTTCGAGGACATTTCAAAAGGTAGAACTCTTCGGGGGCATGAGCGTCCTTGACAATATAAGACTAGGCAGGCACATCCATCTTCACTCCGGTATTGGCTGCGGCTCCATATACATAGGTAAGACAAAAAAAGAGGAACTTGAATGCCGCAAATTTCTTGAGGAAGAGATCATTGATCTCCTTGAGATAGAAGATATCCGCGATAAGACCGTCCACATGCTTCCTTACGGTCTTCAAAAACGTGTTGAGCTGGGAAGGGCTCTTGCCCTGCAACCGGAGCTTCTACTGCTCGACGAACCTCTGGCCGGCCTCAATCTTGAAGAGGTTGAGGATATGGCGCGATTCATCCTTGACATCAATGAAGAGAAAAGGTGGAGGGTCACCTGTATCCTGGTCGAGCATGACATGGGCGTGGTCATGGACATATCGAACAGGGTCTTTGTCCTCAACTTCGGTAACCCCATCATGGACGGACCTCCCTCCGAGGTTCAGAAGAATCCTGAGGTCGTTAAGGCGTATCTGGGCGAAGAGGATTTGTATTCCACAAGGAGGTAAGGGTGCAGATGCAGCAAACCGGGATCGAAATAACCAAGGACCTCACAATTCCAAAGCTCTTTGTCGCGCAGTGCAAAAAATACGGCAAGAATAAGGTGGCGATGCGGGAAAAGGAGTTCGGCATCTGGATCCCCTTTACCTGGCAGGACTATTACGACAATGTGAAGTATCTCTGTCTTGGGATGGTGAGTCTTGGTCTTAAAAAAGGCGATAAAGTGGCGATGATCGGAGACAACAGGCCGGAGGGTCTGTGGGCTGAGATGGCCGCCATGTGTGCCGGGGGAATCGGGGTCTGGCTCTTCCAGGACTGTATGATGGACGAGGTGAAATACATAATTGACCACTCCGACACCACCTTTTTCGTGGGCGAGACCCAGGAGGAGGCCGACAAGGCCCTTGCAATAAAGGATGCCTGCCCGAGGCTTAAATGGATTTTGTGGGATGATCCGAAGGGCATGAGGAACTACAAAGAGGACTTCCTCATAAGTATCAAAGAGCTTCAGGAAAAGGGCAAGGAGCTTGACAAGAAAGATCCGGGTCTTTTCGAAAAGATGGTCAGTGATGGTCATGGAGACGAAACATGCCTTCTCTTTTACACATCAGGAACCACCTCCTTACCTAAGGGCGCGCTTTTAAGCCATTGGAACATGCTGACCATGGGACACAATCTCATGTCGGTTGACCCATGCTACGATACCGATGATTTTGTTTCCTATCTGCCTTTCGCCTGGATAGGGGAGCAGATGATGTCCATATCATGCGGCCTTCAGATAGGCTATACCCTCAATTTCCCCGAGGAACCCGGGACAGCCAGGGAAAATATCAGGGAAATAGGACCGCATGTGATGTTTGCGCCCCCCAGACTTTATGAGGGAATGACCAGGCAGGTGCAGGTCAAGTATATTGACTCAACCTGGATAAAGAAGAAGGTATATGAATTTGCCACATGGGTAGGCTACAGGGTGGCGAATTTGAAATTCGAAGGAAAGAGCGTGCCTGCCGGTATGACAATTCTTAACTGGATCGCATATCTCCTCATGCAGAAGAAACTCAAGGACCACTTGGGTATGTCTCGTCTGAGGCATTGCTACACGGGAGGCGCTGCGATGGGACCTGACCATTTCAGGTTCTTCCACGCCCTTGGGGTAAACCTCAAGCAGATTTACGGGCAGACCGAGATAGCAGGAATCTCAATCGTCCACAGGGACGGAGGCGTTAAATTTGATACCGTCGGGACCCCTATTCCGGAGACCGAAGTCAAGATCACAGAGGCAGGGGAGATTATAACAAAAAGTCCTTCCGTATTTCTGGGATATTACAAGAATGATGAGGCTACAGTTAAGACCCTTGTGGACAATTGGCTCTATTCCGGGGACAGGGGATTTATTGACGAGGATGGGCACCTTGTTGTTTTCGACCGTTCAAAGGATGTCATGACTCTTAGAGACGGGAGACCCTTCTCTCCACAGTACCTGGAGACAAGGCTCAAATTCAGCCCTTACATACAGGAGGCATGGGTTATCGGGGACAAGAGGGACTACATAACGGCAGTCATGTGTATTGATTATGCGGTTGTAGGAAAGTGGGCCGATGAAAAGAAGCTCAACTACACCAGCTATCAGGAGCTTTCCCAGAAGGTGGAGGTCTATGATCTGGTGCAAAAACAGATCGAGGAGGCCAACAGGGACCTTCCGGAAGTGGCGAAGATACATAAATTCGTAAACCTCTACAAGGCGTTTGACGCAGATGATGAGGAACTTACAAGGACTTCCAAGCTCAGGAGGGCCTTTGTGGAAAACAGGTACAAGGATATCCTTGCGGCCCTGTATTTGGATGCGGATATGGTACACATGGATACGACAATCACCTATGAGGACGGCAGGGAACAGCGCATCAAAACCGATCTCGCGATTCGGAAGGTCAAGGTCTAGGAGGTAAGGCACTATGGAACTCTTCTTAATGACCATCACGACGGGTATCATGGTGGGGGGAATCTATGCCCTTGTAGCTCTCGGGTGGGTGCTCATCTACAAATGCTCAGGGGTACTCAATCTTGCCATGGGCGAACTTACCCTCATTGGGGCATACGTTACCTATTCACTCTATGAGGCCGGTCTTCCTTTCATAGTTGCGGTTCTGGGAACGCTTGCCGTAGGTATTGTGCTTGGTTTTCTTTGTGAAAGGATTTTTTTGGATAAACTAATAGGAGAGCCGATCCTTTCGGTCATAATGGTGACAGTGGGCATGTCATTTTTCTTCAAGGGCGTAGTCCAGTTCATTTGGGGGTCGGACACGAGAGTTTTCGATCCCCCGGTTTTTTCCCTGCACCCTATTGAGATAGGTTTTCTAAGAGTTTCATCTGTTTATCTGTGGTCTTTTATCCTTTCAATAGTGCTGCTTCTCATATTTGTGGCGTTTTTCAAATATACAAGGTGGGGGCTTTCCATGCAGGCAACGGCTGACGATGAAACGGCCGCGCTTTCTCTCGGTGTCAGCGCCCGCTTTGTTTACGCTGCGGCCTGGGCCATAGCGTTTATGAGCGCCGGGGTCGGGGGGGCACTACTAGGCAACATAAACGGCATAAATATCTCTGTAGGATATCTTGGCCTGCTGGTATTGCCTGCGGTTGTTCTCGGAGGACTCAATTCCGTGCCTGGAGCCATAGCCGGTGGTATCATAATAGGGCTCTTGCAGAATCTTGGAGGCACCTATCTCGATCAGTATTTTCCCGGAGGAGTAAAGGAAATAATGCCCTTTGCATTTATGGCGGTATTCCTGCTCTTTAAGCCTTATGGTCTGTGGGGATGGGAAAGAATAGAGAGGGTTTAAGGATAATCGAAGAAAGGCCCGAAGAGATATAGTTTATGAGAAAGGCCTTTTAATTATTAGGAAATAACTCGGAGGGGGATTCCTATATGTCAAGTGTGTGGCTACCGTGCGGTGACTACCATGAGAATTACCTTCAGGATCAGGGATGGTGGCAGTCTAACTTCGTTAAGTTTAAGATGCTTCTTCTTCTGGCCGTCGTCTTTATCGGGATCCCTCTTTTTGCTGCAGAATACTGGATCGGTGTGGGGACCATGATCGGGTTCACGGCCATGGGAGCGCTTGGCGTGCAGCTCCTGATCGGCTACACCGGTCTGATTACGCTGGGACATGCCGCCTTTATAGCCGTTGGTGCATATACAAGCACCCTTATGGTTCTTCAGTTTCCATGGCCTCAGTTCATGGTTGACGCCGGACTGGCTTATCCGGTGAGCGTAATAGCAGCCGGCTTTGCAGCAGGATTATGGTGCGTGCTCTTCGGTCTTCCCTCCGCCAAGGTAAAAGGGTTCTATCTAATCCTAACAACCATGGCCGCCCAGTTTATTACTGTTGATTTCATCCTGACGCAGTATGTCAGCCAGATAGGCGGAAGGGGACAGGCCTTTTCACTCCCGCCCGGAACAATAAAGATTGGCCCGATCGTGATGGACTCGGAAAGAGAGATTTATTATTTTATGGCGGTGCTCCTCACCCTTATGATTATAGGGTTAGCCAATCTCCTGCGCTCAAGGGCCGGAAGGGCGTGGGTTGCTATCAGGGATAATGATATCGCCGCCGAGGCACTGGGCATAAATATTGTCTGGTATAAGTTGCTCGCATTTTTTGTAGCGGGCTTCATGGGAGGTGTGGCCGGGGCATTCTGGGTGAGTAATACTGCGGCGCTCAGCCCTGAGCATTTTCCTTTTTTTCTGTCCCTCTGGCTTGTGGGGGTAATCCTGATAGGAGGGGTGGGTTCCATCCACGGCGCCATATTCGGTTCGGTATTTATGGTGGTAATCATGGAACTACTGCAGATGGCAGTGATACCAATGGGTGATTACTTTCCCAAACTGCTGATTGACTTCGCCTACATTAAGGATGCCGCCTTCGGCCTTGCGATATGCGGCTTTGTCATATATGAGCCCAACGGCATCGCTTACCGATGGTGGCAGATTAAGAACTACTTCAACCTGTGGCCTTTTTCTTATTAGAAGGGAGGTGAGAATGGTTTTTGGCTGTGGTTTTGGTGTTGGCGATAACCTTTTTTTACCTTTAGAGTGACCAAGGGGGGAAAGATCTATGCGAAAGCGTGCACTTTTTAGTTTGTTAGTTCCTTTTTTGGCAGTCATCCTGATCGCGGGGCTCTGCCCTGTTGCCGGTGCCGCGGATATAAAGATAGGCGGCATCATGGATACAACCGGTGCCACATCCGATGTCGGGAAGGATTATGCATTGGGTATGGACGAGGCCTTCAAATGGATCAATGAGCAGGGAGGTGTAAACGGGAAAAAGATTAAATACACTTGGTTCGATTACGGGTATCGAATCCCTGAGGCCATAACCAAATATAAACTTCTCAAGAGGCTGGGTAGCATAGTAATCATGGGATGGGGTACCGGTGATACGGAAGCGCTTTCTCCAACAGTCAATAAGGACAAGCTTCCTTACGTTTCGGCGTCCTACTCTGCTCATTTGACTAATCCCGCAAAGACGCCTTACAATCTTTTTTTCTCTTCCGACTATTCAACCAATGCGAGGGCTGCTCTCACCGCCTGGTTCGACAAGAAGTGGCCCGGCAAGTCCGGTTTTAAGGAAAACAGGAAGCCTCGCTTCGCGGCTGTCTATATGTTTGCCTCACCCTATTGCAGCGCGCCTATCAAGGCCATAAAGGATCAGGCCACAATGCTCGGTTTTGAGATCGGCCCTGATCAGGACGTCTCCCTTTTCGCTCTTGATACAAAGAGCCAGGTGATGGCCCTGAAGGAGTTCAAGCCTGATGTATGCTGGCACGGCAACACAACCATGTCGGTTTCGGCAACCTTGCGCGACGCCTATGGCCTTGGCCTCGGCGCGGACTGGATCGTAAATAACTGGGGATATGATGAAAATCTGCCCAGGCTTGCCGGCGAGGCTGCCGAGGGAGTCATGGGCGCCACCCCTATAGCTTTTTACGGACAGAACTATAAAAATATGGATATCGTGGTAGCGGCAGCCAAGAAATACAACCCTGGCGTACCGCAGGAAAAGCGCCTCATAAGAACGCCCCAGGCGTGGGGTGATGCGCTCGTAACATGGGAGGCCTTGAAGAGGGCGGATAAGGCCGGCGATCTTACCGGTGACGGAATTATGAAGAAGGGTTTTGAGACCTTGTCCCTTTTTGACATAGGCCTTGGAGCGTCACCCATTACCTTTACTGCCACAGATCACCGCCCCACAACCGGATGCCTCATTCAGGAATGGAAAGGCGGAAAGTTCCAGGAAGTGGAAAGGGTTGACTTAAAGCAGCGGTGGCCGGAAAAATGGGCAAAAGAGTGGCTGGGATGGTAGGAAAAGCTAATCATCACCCCTGGAGGTAGGTCTTGGATACGGTAGAATCCATACTGAAGATCAATAACATCGAGGTCAAGTACCATGAGGTCATTCTGGTACTAAAGGGTGTCTCCATTGAGGTGCCGAGGGCGGGAATAGTGGCCCTTCTGGGCGCCAACGGCGCTGGCAAGAGCACTACGCTTAAGGCCATTTCAGGCCTCCTGGGTACTGAAGACGGTGAGGTCACAGACGGTGCCATCGAATACGAAGGCCGCCTTATTCATCATGAAAGGGCCGCTAACATTGCGAGGTGGGGGATAGTACAGGTCATAGAGGGTCGCCGGGTCTTCGAGCACCTCACGGTCGAGGAGAATCTCAAGGTCGGGGCTCATCTCAGGAAGACCGGTTCCGTCAAGGAGGGTCTTGAACTGGTGTATCACTATTTCCCCCGTCTTCGGCAGAAACGCAATGAAACGGCCGGATTAGTGAGCGGCGGTGAGCAGCAGATGACCGTCGTGGGAAGGGCACTTATGACCGAGCCTAAGCTGGTGCTCCTTGATGAACCCTCAATGGGACTTGCCCCGATGCTGATCCATGAGATCTTCAACATCATAACCAAGCTTAACAAGGAGGAGCATATCTCCATCCTCCTTGTGGAGCAGAACGCCAAGCTTGCTCTTAACGTGGCTCCCTATGCCTACGTTATGGAGACCGGAAGGATCGTGATGGATGATAACTCCGAAAAGCTTAGCCAGAATGAGGATATAAAGGATTTTTATCTTGGCCTGACCGATAAGGGCGGAAAGAAAAGCTTCCGAGATGTCAAACATTATAAGCGTAGAAAAAGGTGGCTGAGTTAGGCAACGGGCTTTAATCGAGAATCACCCGCTGGATGGCTTTTGAGCTTCGGTTCTAAAGGAAATCAAGCGGCGGTTCTCCTACGTTATGGAGGTTTTGGTATGAGGAAATTGGTTTTACTGACCGTACTCATTGTTTCGATGGCGCTGGCAGCAACGGCTTTTGGGCAGACTGCTGCCAAGGGAGTAAAGAAGGCGGATGTGCAAAAGAAGGCGGCCCAGGCGGTAATGATAACTCCTATAGTGACGCTTGAGTCCTTCGAGGTTCCCCAGTATGACGGCTGGTGGTATTTTGCTGCTAAGGTGGAACCTACCAAGGGAGACAAGGGTGATAGAGGCGCGCCACTTCCCATGAGCTTTCTCTTTACAGTCAAAAATCCCAACAAGTATCCTATAGCCCTTGAAGGCGCTAAATTTACGGTGGCATTTGACAGGGAGTTTGAAGTGATAACCTACAACAACAATGACGTGATGTGGATCCCTGCCGGGAAGACAAACCATTTCCGGGCCACCACGATGATAACCGCACGATCTGCATTATTGAGCCTGCTGGTTACCGGGGGTTATAAGTTAAAGGAGAAGGGATGGGATGCTTTTGGAGCCCTTGAGAGATGGTGGAAAGGAGTCCCCGATTATACGGTTCCGGTTACCGTAAAGGAGGGGGCCTTTACCTTTACCGGCAAGGGCATGACCAAGGTAATACCGTTTGACGCGACCGTTAAGTAATCCTTAATCTTATTGTGCCCTTTGCCTCTCAGGCAAAGGGCTTTTTTTTACCCTTTCTCCTTGTAAACAGAATGCCCATTTCCAGATCAAATTCCATAGTGATGCGGGTAAGTGAGTTCGGCGAGACGGACCTGCTTGTGAGCTTTTTTTCCCGCGAGCATGGGAGGCTCAAGGGAGTTGCGAAGGCCGGCAGAAAAAGCGTAAAGCGTTTCGCAAACTCCCTGGATATCTTATGTCTCACCGACATGGAATACGAGCAGGGGCGGGGAGATTTGTGCTTTCTGCACTCAGGCAGGCTGGTTGACAACTTCGGCAGGATAAGACAGAGCTATGAGGGGCTGGCAACCGCAAGTTACCTGCTTGAGCTTACCGAGATACTCTTTCCGCTCGATCTGAAGGCAGAAAGGATGTTCGATTTTCTTGAAAATGCCTTGAGGTCGCTGGACTCGGGAATGGATGAGTTTATGGTTAAGACGGCATTTGAGGCCGGCGCGATGTCTCTGGGCGGATTCGCCCTTGGCCTCAACCGGTGCTGCCGTTGCGGAAGGGCCTATGCAGGTAAGGGAAGAGCTGTAGTTATCCCGGCAAAGGGGGCAATCGCGTGTCTTAAGTGTGAGAAGGAATCGCTTGAATCTCCGGGCCTATCCCCTCAGGGGATTGCGTCACTAAAGGCGATGCAGCTCCTGAAATTCCTTACTTTACCGCCGCCTTCCCCTTCGGCTCAGGAACTAAAAGAGATCGGGGCGGTATTGGCCAGGCACATAGACTATCGCCTTGGCCGAAGACCAAGAAGCGCACGCTTCCTCCTATAGAAGCCTCCTTGATATCGTCAGCTTCTCCGCCTCCTTCGCACCCTCGTATATCTCGAGTATCTTGGCATCCCTGTAAAACCTCTGGACATCATACTCGTCAATATAGCCGTAACCACCATGGAGTTGCAGCGCCTTGTCGCAGACCCACACCGCCATTTCACCTGAAAAATACTTGGCCATGGCGTTGAGCGCCGGGTCAATCTCCCCCTGGTCAACCTTCCAGGCGGCCCGGTAAGTCAGGGTACGCGCAAGCTCAATCCTGGTAGCCATCTCGGCAAGCTGAAATTGCACCCCCTGATTCACGGCCAGAGGTCTTCCAAAGACTGTTCGCTCTTTCACATATCGGACGGTCTTGTCAAGGGCGCCCTGGGCGATACCCACACCCTGCCCAGCCACCATGGTTCTGGTCGCGTCGAAGAAATGCATGACGTGATAAAATCCCTGGCCCTCTTTACCGATGAGATTTTCACAGGGAACCCTCACATCCTCGAAGGCAATCTCAGCAGTGTCGCTTGCCCTGATCCCGAGCTTGCCTCTAATCTTGTTGGCGGTTATTCCTTTTCTGTCTGATTCCACAAGTATCAGGCTGTGTCTGCCGTGCTTTTTTGCCTCATCGTCACCGGTGACACAGAGAACAACCATCCAGTCACAGACGGTTCCGTTGGTTATGAACATCTTGTTTCCGTTGATGACGTACTCATTACCCTGTCGCACCGCCCGGGTCCTTGTCCCGGCGACATCGGTTCCGGCATTGGGCTCGGTATAAGCCCCTGCCGCAATAACATCCTCATTGACGAGTGGAGGAAGATAAGTGCGCTTCTGTTCCTCAGTGCCGTTAAAAAGAATGTTTTCGGAGCCGAAGGTGGCCGTCATGATGCAGACATTTATTCCAAGATCAACCCGAGCAAGCTGTTCGCTTATTAAAGCGACCTCGAGGAAGCCGTAGCCGGGCCCACCGTACTGGTCGGGAATAAATGCCCCCACAAGGCCGGTCTCCCTGGCCTTTTTTACAATCTCACGCGGATATTTTTCTTCTCTATCGTATTGTTTTGCAACCGGCTCAATCTCTTGCAGGGCAAACCTGTAGGTAGTTTCCTGAATGAGTCGTTGCTCCTCGCTCAGATTAAAATCCATTTTGTCCTCCTCGTGGGATACTCATATCTCTTTCTCAGGTGCCGACCCGTTACCCCTCCCCCTCGACGGGGGAGGGAGGGGTGGGGGTGATTTTCATCCTACGTTGTACCTGCCCGGGCATGAAAGTTAGTGAAAGCGATTACCTGCACCACAAGTTTTTATCAGCTAAAAACATTTGGATATCCGCTTCATGCCGCGCCTTATATTAAAGCATCTCCAAGGCGCAGGCCATGGAAACCCCTCCTCCGCCGCAAAGGGTCGCAAGACCCAGGGTCTTACCCTGTTTCTTCATGGCGTAAAGAAGTGTCACCATTATGCGGCATCCGGTTGAGCCTACCGGGTGCCCAAGACCGATGCCTGAACCGTTGATATTTGTTATCTCACGGTTAAGGCCCAGTTCCCTCTCACAGCCGATGTACTGTGAGGCGAAGGCCTCATTTACCTCGATAAGTTCAAAATCCTTAAGGCCTAGTCCTTTGTTTCTTGCAAGAAGGTCCTTCACGGCCGGGACAGGGCTCAGCCCCATGACGGACGGGTGGCATGCCCCCCTTCCTATAGCCTTGATCCTGGCAATGGGCGCAAGGCCGAGTTCCTTTGCTTTCTCGGCTGACATAATGATCATAGCGCTCGAACCGTCATTTATGCCTGAGGAATTGCCTGCCGTAACCTTCCCAATTTTAGGAACGAAGGCCGGAGGCAGCTTTGCGAGCTGCTCCATGGTAAGTCCCGGCCTGTAATGCTCGTCTTTATCGAAGACCTTGGGTGGGCCCTTTCTTTGGGGAACTTCGATCGGCACAATCTCTTCTTTGAAATCGCCCTGGATGGTTGCCCTTTCGGTATTGTTATGGCTTCTTAGGGCTACCTCATCCATCTCCTCGCGGCTGATATTGAGCAGTTGAGCCACCAGTTCGGCTGTTTGGCCCATTATATATGGCTTACCCTTGAAAAGCTCGAGAGGCATTCCACTCTTGACAGGCCCATCCTCAGGATGAGGCATCAGATGTGAGCCGCAATGCAGGGCATGTATGAGGGAGTCCACAAAGGCGTGATCCTGAAGCCTGCATCCCCATCTGGCTCCGTAAACCGCATAGGGAGCGCCCGACATATGCTCGACTCCGCCTGCAAGGATAACATCGGCCATGCTTGCCTGTATCATGGCCATACCGGAAACCACAGCCTCCATCGCTGAAATGCAGACCCTGTTAATGGTAACGGCCGTGATGTTTTCGGGAAGACCGGCCATGAGCGCTGCCACCCTTGCCACATTTAGGTTGTCCGGGTGCTCAAGACAGCATCCAAACCTAATGTCGTCAATTAACGCAGGATCAATTCCAGCCCTCTTAATTGCCTCCTGCATTACAACGCCGGCTATTACCGGTCCATTCAAATCTCTAAGACTGCCCCCGAATGCTCCGATGGCGGTTCGGCATCCGGATACTATAACAACATCTTTCATCAGTATCTCCTTGAGCTTAAGGTCAAATAAATTTGGTATTGATCCAAGGCGGGAGCTGAGGCGGCCGGATAGATGGACTCAGCGCTGATCTCCGCTTAATCCTCGCAAATGCCGCGAAGGGTTAGGCCTCGGAAGCAAGCTCTTTCAATATCTCGGCATTCTTCTGAATGCGCTTTTGGTCGGCCTTTAGGTTACGTTTATTGAGTTTATCTTTATTAGAACGAATCAGTTTTGTTTTTGTGGTGTTTGAAGGCATTATTATTCTCCTCTGTAAGCTTTGTGATTATGTGCGAAATGATACTTTCTGCCGCTAGTGCTGTCAAGATGTTATGGGTCCGGAAGACGGGATATTGACAAGCGGCTTTTTCAGGAGGTAGTGTCCATCCGTAAATGGCTATTTTCACCGATCTCGGCGTTGGGCTCAAATTTTAATCCTCGAAATACCTCAATGTATTCCTGTGCTTAAAATTATCGCCCGCCTTGAACTCGACGAAACTATCTCATTTACGGATGGACACGAGGTAGCATTCGGACGATTGTGTGGAAAAAAATGCCCGAATTCAAGGCCTGCGATATCCCGAGGAATGGGTCGTAATTGAAGATACTCCGCAGTGACGAGGGATGAGCGAAACACAGTAGATGGTCGTTTTTCAACTGCGGTTAAGCGTTCTCGCCGGTGAGATGGAGTGTCCATGAGCGGGGCAGCAAAATATGCGTGCCATGAAGGTCCGGGAAATTGCAGGGAAGATTCGAGGGATGGCAGCAAATCTTATTGGGAGGCTTTGCCGATGAAAATTGGAAAAAGTTGTGTGATTATAACCAGCCTTATGGCGTTGCTTTTGTGGCCATTGTTTCCCGCGCAGGCCCAGTGGTGGCAGGATAAGGGCCTCAAGGAAAAATATGCCATCTCCGAAACACAGGCCAAGGAGATGGATGTGGTCTATAACTCTTTTCAGGCCAAGAGAAAGGATCTGGCAAATGCATCGAGAAATCTCCAGAAGGGCCTGACTGATCTTCTGGAGCGGGAGAAAGTCGAAAAAGAGGCCATAGAGAAAAGCGTAAAGGCGCTTGAAGCGGTTAGAAATAGTCTCTTTAGTGAGACGGTTGAGGCGCGGCTCGCTATCAGGAAGATACTTAGCGAGGATCAGATAAAGAGGATAAGGGCGGAGAATCCCAAGCTCCTTTCATCAGAAGGCTACAGGCCGTTAAGACCTCTTCCCAAGATTGAGCCGAGACCCGGTGCCGGTCTGGTTCCACAGAAGACGGCGCCGAAGCAGAACTAGAACGATATGCATCTGAAAAAGGCCGGCAGTAAGATCCACGGCTCTACGCCCTGGAATTAAAGATTTTCCCTCGCATAATCTACGGCATTTCTGAATATTCTTATGCCGTCCCCTTCTCCTGAAGGAGGCACTTTACCCTTTCTGCTGAGGCATTCTTTCTTTCTTGTCCAGTCCGGGTGATTGGTGAAATGATTATATGCCTCGGGATGAGGCATGAGACCGAATAGGCGGCCCGTGGGATCACAGATTCCTGCAATGTCTCCAAGCGAGCCGTTCGGGTTTGCCGGCCAGGCGCCCTTTGCCTGTTTCCCCATCCTGTCGGCATAGGTCAGGACTACCTGGTTGTCTGTTAAGAGCCTTCCGATCCGTTCGTCTTCCGCGAAGAATTTTCCCTCCCCGTGACGAACCGGGAGTTCGATGGTATCTATGCCTTGCGTGAAAATACATGGAGAGAGGTTATTGACCCTTAGATTCACCCATGTGTCTATAAAATTTCCGGAGTCGTTATAGGTCAGGGCCACAGTCCTTTCCCGGTATTTCATTCCGAAGGCCGGCACGAGCCCGAGATTGACCATCGCCTGAAATCCGTTACATATTCCTAAAACAAGCTTTCCTTCTGAAATAAAGCGTGAGAGTTCTTCCCCCAGATGGTGCCTGATCTTAGCGGCCATCAATACGCCCGCTCCGTGATCGTCTCCCCAACTGAACCCTCCTCCGAATACCAGAATCTGATATGGGTCAAGGCTGTTTTTCGGCTGCAAAGAGGCGGGCGAGATAATCTGATTTATATGAACCCTGTGGGAATCGGCCCCGGCAGTCTTGAGCGAGTAATCGGTTTCATAGTCGCAGTTAAGGCCGTAGCCTGTTAAGACAAGTGCCCTTACCTTTTTCATACGAGACCTCCGAAGGGGGCTTTCCAGCACTCCTTTAGGGCCATGACATCCTCTGACATGACTATCTCGTCCCCCCGGCGTAATTTAAAGCTTCCGGTGTTCACGCATCTCCCTATCAGGGCGGCAGGGGAGCCGGACATGGCAGTTTCAAAAGCCTCTTGGCCTTCCTCAGAAACTGTGATTATGAAGCGCCCCGCTGACTCGGAAAAAAGCCTCCTGCTGGTTGAAAGCCCCTTATCAGCCTGGATGGCCCCTAAATCCAGATCCATCCCTATTTCTCCCGCCATGGCTACCAGCGCCAGATGCACCGCCAGTCCTCCTCTTGAAACGGCGTGGCAGGAGGCCACAAGACCTTTTTTCATTGCCGAACTCAAGAGTTGATAGGATTGAAAAGACCTCTTTGCGTCAACCGCCGGCACGTTTGCGCCTGTATAGCCCAACATCTGATAGTATTCACTTCCCCCGAGTTCATCGCGCGTCTTTCCAAGGAGATAGACGAGGTCTCCTGCGCACTTTGCGTCCATGGAGACGCATCCAGCAATATCTTCAATGACGCTGCAGACTGTAAATAGAAGTGTGGGTAGCCCCGAGACCCTCCTTCTCTCCCCGTAAGGGCCGGCGAGATTGCCGTCAATATACATGCTGTCTTTGCCTGAGAGAAGCGGAATACCGTATGCCAGGCAGTAGTCTCTGAGCGCCCAGTTAGCTCTTACAAGCTGAGCGGCCTTATATTTGCCATCAGGATTAAGCCGTTCATCAAACTGGATGGTGGGCCAGCAGAAATTATCAACCCCTCCGAGGTGTCGGGGATCGCCTCCCACCGCAATGACCTTCCGCACGGCTTCATCAATCGCATTTGCAACCATGTTGTATGTATCTATTGCGGAGTAATGAGGGCAAAGCGCTTGGGACACGGCTATGCCCCTTAAGGATGAAAGGATGGGCCTCACGACTGCGGCATCCCCGGGGACGTCCCTGTTTTTTCCGACCAGGGGCTTTATTACGCTCCCTCCCTGCACCTCATGATCGTATTGCCTTGCTATCCAGTTCCTTGAGCAGATATTGGGCCTTGCGAGTAGAGTTCTGAGGATAGCCCCGTAACCGGTGGGCTCTGTTATCACAGGCTCAGCTAATCCTCTTAATACAGGGGGAATCCATTCTGCATCGAATTCCCATTTAGGAAACTCAGACTCAAGAAAATCCATGCGCACATAGGCGCAGGTTTTGCCTTTATAGTCGAGACGGAGGTATCCTGAGTCATTAAATTCTCCGAGGACAGTGCTTTCAACCGCGTGTTTTCGGGAAAGCTCCATGAATCTCTCTATATTTTTAGGGCTTACCGCGAGGGTCATTCTCTCCTGAGATTCCGAAACCCAAATCTCCCACTGATCCAGCCCTTCGTATTTAAGGGGAACTCTGTCAAGATCCACCCTGCAGCCGTTACTGAAGCGCGCAGATTCTCCTATGGATGAGGAAAGCCCGCCCCCGCCGTTATCGGTTATAAATGAAAACAGGCCTTCATCACGCGCCTCTATCAGAAAATCATGCATCTTTTTCTGGGTATAGGGATCACCTATCTGTACATGACCTGCGGGGGTATGTTCGCTGAAAGTCTCGGATGCTGCCGTCACGCCGTGAATGCCGTCCTTTCCAACCCTCCCCCCGCACATGATTATAAGATCGCCGGGTCTGGCGGCTTTTTCGTGGCTGGGCCTTCCGGTCACCCTTGCGGGCATTATTCCCATGGCGGTGACAAATACCAGACATTTGCCCAGGTAGCTTTCATCAAAAAGGAGCAGTCCGTAAGGCGTGGGTATTCCACTTTTGTTTCCGCCGTCCCGTACCCCCTCTATTACTCCGTCCAGAAGGCGTCTGGGATGAAGATGCGGGCTGAGATCTCCGGCGTAGTTGCGCGGGCCGACGCAGAAGCCGTACATACCGAGTATCAGCCTTGAACCCAGACCTGTCCCCATCGGGTCTCTGTAGATTCCCACTATGCCTGTAATGGCGCCTCCGTATGCCTCCATGTTGGAGGGGCTGTTATGAGTTTCGCCTGTTATGACGTAAAGGTGGTCATCGTCAAAACGTCCTACGCCGGCATTGTCCCAGAGCACGGAAACCACCCAGTCCTTTTCCTTCTGGATGGCAAGGGTGGGAGCTTCAATACACGTCTTGAAGAGGTTGTCAACAGTAACGGCTTCACCTGTTGAGAGATCCCTGTACCTGAAAAGACCTCTGAAGGTGTTGTGGTTGCAATGATCGCTCCTGGCCTGGGAGATGTATTCGATTTCCACATCGGTGGGAAGGTCAAGCCCCATCTTCTTTCTCTTTTCCCTTATGTCATCACGGAGAAAGTAATTCCTTATTACCGGGATATCTCTGGGATTGAGGGCCAGGTTTCTTTCTTTCGATATCTTTTCCAGGTCCTCATCGCTTTCAATCGGTATCTCGCTCACGGAAGGGCTCTTGGCAATGATAACCTTCGGGGTGATATGCCCTATTCCTATTAAAGGATCCCACTGCTCCTTTGAAATGACCTTCCATTGCTGAATGATTTCATTGGCCAGGAGATACTTTGCTATTGTCTCCACACATTCTTTTTGTATGTCACCCTTGACCTCGAAGAGCTTGGAGGTGAATATGGCCTCTTCTTCACGGAAGGTGATTCCCAGCAGGTCTTCCACGGCCTCCTGAGCCGTGCTTCCTGCCGTGTCCCTTACTCCCGGCCTGTAGCCGACCCGGATCAGCCAGTCAAAATCTTCTGCGAGGGGAGAATAAGAGGATTTCTCAGTCACCGGATTCGTGAAGAGATCATCTCTTATTCTTTCAAGCTGGGGTTCGTCCAGTTGCGCCTCTATTGTAATGACCCTTATTACTCTTATCCTTTCAACTTCGTATCCGAAATACTCTTTGGCCTTCCTCTTTATGGAGTAGCCTTCGGCATCCAGAAGCTCTTTCTTCAGTCTTATTTCCAGTCTAACAGGCATATCTCCCACCTTGGAGCAGTTATTACAATTTTTATATGAAAATGCCCGATCTTTTTATCCCTCACCCTCGACGGGGTAGGTAGTGGTGGGGGTGCTTTTCATACTTAGTGCCCATCCGTAAATGGCTATTTTCACCGATTTTGGCGTTGGGCTCAAATTTTAATCCTCTTAGTTGTGCCCCACCAGGGCATTACCTTTAGTAGCGCGGTGAAATAGCGGCTGACGACCGGCTGAGAGAAAATACCCGGATGCAAGGCCAGCTAAATCCCGAAAATGGGCGTATAAGGGATAACGCCGCAACGGCGGGGGATGAGCTAAACGAAACAGACGGGCATTTTTTTACAGCCTGTTAATGCCTACTGTAAAGCAACAATCAGGGGGAGTCAATATCGCGGCCGAGCCTCTAATTTTCTTTGGGGGTCGAAGGCCGTGATTCGTCCCGGCAAACAAGTGACCGGAAATGAACGCTATGCTAACTAGTGTCCATCCGGAAATGAGATAGTTTCGTCGAGTTCAAGGCGGGCGATAATTTTAACCACAGGAATACATTGACGTATTTCGAGGATTAAAATTTGAGCCCAACGCCGAAATCGGT
>Ga0100397_1000807_pt1 | contig 18677 bp, 12 predicted proteins | sample CryGeymeta201521_FD_81550 | JGI IMG/M metagenome (GOLD analysis project Ga0100397, IMG submission 81550) | Groundwater microbial communities from Crystal Geyser aquifers in Utah, USA - Crystal Geyser metaG 2015-21 | ecosystem: Environmental > Aquatic > Deep subsurface > Groundwater | place: USA... | reverse complement strand
CCTGACACAAGTGGCTACAACGCCGTGCCGTGGGAGAAGAAGCCCCAGTGGCGCGTGCGCCTCTGTAGTTAGTTGTGTCAGGACCCCCGTGTTGAAACACGGGGTGTAAGAACCCAGCGCGGGGGCGCTTGCGCCTCTGTAGCCAATTGTGTCAGGAACCCCGTGTTGAAACACGGGGTGTAAGAACCCAGCGCAGTGGCGCTTGCGCCTCTGTAGCCAATTGTGTCAGGAACCCCGTGTTGAAACATCGGGTGTCCCTGCCTATACTGGAATTTCAGGTGAAATTGCCAGCACTTGGCCAACACACAGGTTTTGCGTAGACTCGAACAGGAGGCTGTGAGGCGGGGCTGGAACCTGCCAACTGTCCGCACTCCATGCAAACTGATGGGAGGTGCTGAAGATGGGATCCGATCCGATTCTGGAGGAACTCTGGAGGATCAAGGATGATCTCGCACGTGAAGCGGGGTTCGATTTGCACACGCAATGTGAGAACTTGCGCAAGTGAATTGCCGAGCATCCCCCCACGGGACCGGTCATTCACAACGCCAAAGAGTTGCGTCAATACGTGGCGGAACAGGAGCGCAAGCCTCGGCATCGTTATCAAAGGAAGCTCCCCCGCAAGGAAAATGAGTGTGGTTCGGAGAAGAGCGGGATCGTGTCTTCTTCTGTCCGTTCCCGATACCAGCCATCCGGGTCGGTAGCAGCCCGTTCTCGGTCAATATCCTCAACCCCCTGCTTTTACTCCGTCGTCTTCGACGCCTGGCCCTCCACCAGCACGCGGTACTCTCCCGCCTGGAACGTGAGCGTTTCTTTCCGGGAGGGGCAGCATCGGGTATGGAGACGTGGATACGGGAGTTTCTGCGGGCAAGCTGCGGAAGAAGCGATCTGCTACGGCCACGCCTCCAGCCGAGCCCACTGCCGTCGTGCGTGTCTCTGTGGAAGAGCGTTCATGCGGAGACGGTCTATGGTGGCCCGACCGGTTAGTGTGAGACCTTCGACACACCACGTTTCTGTGGACGCGCGGAAGTGGTCGTCCCATCGCTGACGGCGCGGGTGGAACAGGGCCGCGGAGTCTCCTGTAACAGGGTCAATCCCGTTGTCGTGGTCGCGTTTATGGAGATTGCACCATCGGCAGGATAGCGCCGCCCAGTTCAGCGCGTCGTCTTGCCCGCCCTTGCCGAAAGGTATGATGTGGTCCACCTCGTGAGGGGAGTTGAACAACTTCTCCGGGGCGCGGCAATACTCGCACCGATGCCCGGCCCGGGGCCCCACGAGAAGATAGCGTGGGTTCACCTGCAGGATTCCGCCGCCAAGGCTGCGGCCCGTTCAGCGGACGCTCGCAGCTCCGCCTCCACCATCGCTTCCAGTTCGGTCTCTTCTGCAGCGGAAAGCGATGCGCCTCCCTGATGCGAGTCATCGAATGCGCTCATCAACTCCCCGAGTCGAGTCTGTTCTCTTTCGGAGAAAAAGCGGTCAGGGCCACAGCGATGCAGCAGGATCACCGTTGTCCTGCCTTCATCACCTTGGCCTCCCATTTCGTAGATCGCGTCCAAGGCCTGTCCCGGGGTCTCTGCGGCCACCTGACGGTTACCCCACCGCGCCCTGTATCTCGTCCGACCCGCCTGCTCGATCTCTTGCAGAATCTCTAATGCCGCCATCGCTTGTCACCTCGCTATCGCTCAAAGTCTACTCACTACCCCTAATCCCTGTCAACACGGTGCGCCGCCGCGTCTCTGCCACCAGAGGGCTCAATGCGATCGATATTCCTGCTATTCCACGGTCTCCGCCTGTTGCCCCTCCGGCTGCACCCGGTACTCCCCCGGCTGAAAGATGGGGACACCCTCGGCGGCGATCTGTTTGTTTACAGAAACGTGGTGAACGGAAGGACGACGAGCAAACACGATCGGACAAGTGAAGCTGCACTAACGCACGCAATGGCGCGGGAGAGGGGAAGCGACAAAGCGAGGGAAACGATTAGGCGCGCAAGCCCCCTGCCCGCCGCACGATCTGTCAGAAATCATAGGTGTCTAACGAGAGAGAAAACCACATCACTCGACCTCCCTTGTAGGACAGATGGATATTTACGGACACATTTCTGTCAACTACTGGCGGAATTGTGGCAGAACGGCGCGACAAGTGGCAATGGACTTTGGTAATCCCCGAACCGCGTGGTTGCCGTTGAGACACCCTCACCACACATCATCGATCGTCGCCCGTTCGGCTTCCACTTCGCCAAACCAGGTCTCCAGTTCTACCGACATGCGATGTTCGATGTCCGGATGTACCGCGGCCAGGTTGTCTCGTTCCAGCGGGTCTTCCGCAAGATTATAGAGTTCAGGGGGCGGAGGCAGAGGCACTTCTCGCTCAGGCTCGGGATCCTGCCGGACGCCATGTTCGAGGAAGTACTCATACTCGTACATGGAAACGCGCAGCCACTCCATCTCCGGCATGTTCAGCGCTTCCTTGATGGTAGGACGGATCAGCTTCCAGTCGCCGTCTCGCATGGCTGCATTGCACGTGCCAACCGGCGTGTACCGGTTCCACTGCCAGAAGCGACGTGTCTCGACTTTACCTCCCTCTCCGCGCAAAACGGGCAACACGTTAAGGCCGTCGAGGGGCAGGTGGTCGTCCGGCAGTTCCACTCCGGTCATGGCAAGGATCGTGGGGAACCAGTCGCTGAAGTGCACCATGTCATGGAGCTCTCCGCCCGGTTCCAAACCTCCCGGCCATCGAATCAGCATGGGCACGCGAATGCCTCCTTCATACACCATGCCCTTCGCTCCATTGAAATTGCAGTTGAAGCGATCCAGCCTCGTCTCTCCCTGACCGCCGAACTGCGGCCCGTTGTCGCTTGTGAAGAAGACGATGGTGTTGTCCTGCAAACCGTTTCTTTCGAGCGCCTCCAGAATTCGTGCAACGCCGGTGTCCATGCGATGGATCATGCCGTAGAGAGTCGCTACTCCCTTGTTGATGCCCTCCATGCCGAGAAACGGCTCCACTTCCTGGTCTGGAACCTGCAGCGGTGTGTGCGGGGCATTGAAGGTGACGTGAAGGAAAAACGGCTGTTCCTTGTGCCGATCGATAAAGCCGACGGACTCTTCCGTCCAGACATCGGTAAGATAGCGGCCATCGGCGCGCCGCACCGTATCGTTAAATTCCAGGCGCCAGTCGTAGTAGTCGTGCATCCCACCGCGGAAGCACACGGTTTCATCAAATCCCCGTTGGTTGGGGTGGTAGCGTGGATCATAAGATCCCAGGTGCCACTTGCCGACCAGTCCGGTGGCGTACCCGTGCTCTTTGAGAAGGTCCGCCAGAGTCGTCTCCCGCAGAGCCAGGCGCTCCAGACCGCGCCATTCGAGCGTGTCGATCGACCCAGTTCGATGCGGATATCGCCCCGTAAGCAGACACGCGCGGGATGGATTGCACACCGGCGAAGCGGTGTATTGTTGAGTGAGACAGAGGCTCTCCGCCATGAGATAGTCCAGCGTAGGCGTGCTCGACGCGTCGCCGTTGAACGCTCCGAAGTCGCCGTATCCCATGTCGTCGACGAGGATAAAAAGGATGTTCGGTCTCGATGCCATAGCGATCTCCTAACCCAATATTGCCTCGCGCCACTTGCCGGTCACCGGAGACCCTTCGTGCGTCCGGCTCGGAAGTTCCCCACCGCTTCCGACGTTCGCAACGCGCGTCCATACATCCGCAGGCAGATGAGTTTCCCGTTCAGGCGCGGAGCGATTCTCAAGATCTTTCCCCCGTTGACGTCCTGCAGATTCGGGTTGAAACGACCCCAACCAAACTGACGATGCTCGCCCCCGTCACACAGTTTTCCATCGGTGATGAAAGTGACAATACTCGGCCCGCCGTCGACGTTGATCACGACGTGGTGCTCCCTGCCTTCCTCCAGCATCCACGGATCGCAGTCCCAGCGACTTTCGGTGCGTCCGTCGTTCAGGACGATTTCCAGAGTGCCACGTGTCGTCGTTTGGAGACACAGCCCTTTCGTCGTTTCTGACCAATTGTCCAGAAGCACTTGACCGTGGGACAGATCGTCGAAACGAACCCGGAGATCGAGGCTGAAGCCGGTACGAAGGTTCTTCGTTCCGAAAGCCCTGTTAAACGAATCGTGAGACAGAAAAACGGGCAGTGGCGGCGCGTCGATCTCGGATGGGATGGGGGAATCGCCGCACGGCAGATCAAGGACCAATCCCTCACGCGCCTCACCCGCGCTCTCGAATTGACTCCACAGTCCCTGAAGCAGTGACGGATCGACCTCATGCACCCGCGCGGTTAACTTCTGGGTTTCCGTCAGGAAGTACTTGCCGTCCTGCTCCACCAGGTCCGGGTAGCTCATGCGGATGCAGGGATCGTCATCGTACAGAACGATTTCCGGTTGCGACCATTTGATGACTTTCCCCTCCGGCGAATCGGTCTCCACGCCGCCGCACAACCACGCGGGGTTGCGATCTTCGTACCCGTTGCCGCCATGGTTGTGGAACCAATAGAGGTGCTTCCCGTTCGAGCACTTCCACACGAAGTTAGCGGCGCGGGGATGCTTCATCAACCGTCCATCGGCGTATTGCATGTACCGCGGCTCCGACCAGGTGCGACCTGCGTCACGGCTATACGCATACGCGGGATGACCGTCGATGGTGCGGTACACGCTGAAAAACGATCCATCGCTCAGCGCCGCGTAGCTCTGCTCCTCCGCTATGGGGCCACCGCCGGGCGGGGTACGCAACCCAAAATCGCCTTCCGGGAGCGTCTCCCAGTGGACCTTCTCCGGATCCGTTTCGGTCAGGAGATTGTCGCTGCGAAGCAGCACACCTTCCGACCGCGTGAAGAAACCCTCGCCGAAGCCGCCCACCTTGTGGACTGAAATGTAGGCCGCGCCTTCGTGGACGAACGGCTTGCCGACGTTCCAAAAGAACTGGATATTTCCCCCGAAAGGGTTCTTCCGGTCGATGTCCATTTGCCGGATGGGAAGGGCAAATCGTTTGGCCGACCAGCTCCGCCCGCAGTCATCACTGTATCTGAAGACGTGATATCCCAGCGAATCCACACGCCTACACTTGCCGCCGGTGAAGGGAGGATCGTCGGCAATCACCTCGCGGACATTGTCTGTGTTGTGGTTGTAGAAACAGAACAGGCGTCCGGAGGGTATCCTCAACAATACCGCGTACGATGCCTCCGGCCCGTCGCTCGGTTCCACGTCGACCGGTGTTGACCATGTCTTTCCCTGATCTTCACTTCGAGTGGTAACGACATGCTGTCCCGCCGCGCCCTCGTGCCCCGGCCCGGTAGTCATGACGCACGTCCAACTGCCATCATCATTGACCACAACATACGGCTGGTCGCAGTAACCCTCGGAGGGGATTTCGTAGCCGGTGCGAATGTTGCGGGGATCATAGGGCTGAATCAACACACCTCACCCCCAACCTCTCTCAATTTCCTCCCGCGTCCACTGCACCCACCGCGCCAGGCGGTGGGGCTCTTCGCGGAGTGTGTGAACATCCTTCATAATCAGTTCCAGCCGACAATCTCTGCGCCTGGCGATGTCGAGAGTTACGCGAATGTCTTTGCGGATAAGTTCTTCGTTGAAGTCATCCGTGCTGATCAAGGTGGGGTTCGGCTTGCGGGAGAAGACGTAGTCATTCCCAAGCGCTTCGCCCATGATCTCCTGGTTGCACAGGGGAGAGACGGATGCCACGCGAAGATTCGGCATCTTCCGAAGCACCTCCCACCGGTGATGCAGCGGTTCGCAACAACCATAATACACGAGTCCGAAGCGGTCCGCTATCTCCTGCTGGTAAGGGAAAATGAACTCCTCAAACTGCCGCGGCCCAACGCCCACGGTTTCCTGGCTCTCCAGCAGTACCCACGTATCCTTCATCTGGGCGGCAACCATCTCGCTTCCCTGCGTCAGTGAAAGCTCCTGCGTGTAGCCAATGCTCCCGGAACCCACGTAGTCATTCTCATTGTTGAGGCACAGCAGACCTTCCTTCTCCAGCCAATCGGCAAAGGCAATATGGTCGTCGCACAAGAATCGCATCACCCGGTGCAGTCCCTCGGGGTCGTCAAACATGTACAACATCAGCTCTTCCAGACCAATCAGATAAGCAACCTGAATTGTCATCCCCATCGTCCACCAATAGCCACCTCGAATCCGCACCGGCAGGATGCCGTCGAATACCTGCTCCAGGTGCGCCTTCCAGCCCAACGTTTTCTCCCGGTCGACCGTGTACGTTCTGGGCTTGAGCAGGTGAAAATCTTCGGCAATATTCTTGATGGGTGATTTCCAGCGTTTTGCAGTGAGATGGTCGCCCTCCACCTGCTCATATTCGGCTTCGACTCCGTAATAGGTCGTGTCCACGAACCAGCGAACGTTGTGATACGGTTCGACCACGTGGTCGTCCTGTAACTCGTCAAAGACCCATATCTCCGTACGGAGAGCGTTCTCGATCTCCCGCGCCCACTCCTCCCGGCACTGCAGCGCCGGAGAATAGGGTCGCGCCTTGTCCAGAACACCACCCCACTCGGCCAGCACCATCGGTCGCACCACCGAGCCGCTGTGCAACTCCAACCAGCTCCTCTTCCGTTCCCGATTCACCGGGTCGTTGGCAATATCCATCTTGCGCTCCGCAAGCTCGCGAAGGATGCCAAGGTCTGTCGGGACGGTGTTGTATTCAGGTTGTGATGACATTTGTCCCCTCTCTTGTATGGAAAATTGAGATTGAACCCATGAACGATACCTTTGCTCACTGTCTGCGGGATGCTCGACTCGGTGGAGTTCGCCTCCCGGGCGGCCTGGATGGTGGTCAGGAACTCCTCAGCGACAGCAACGGGGCACCGCGGGTCTGGAAGTAGAGGGTGGCCTTGGGGATAATCATGCCGTTATTGTCCGTCCACAGCGCGGCGTAGCCATCGGGGAGTGGCTGAGGGTCGTCGTAGCGGAGCAGGAGTTGGGTGTCGAAGTAGAGAGAGAGCTGCGAGCCCACTTTCTGCACACGGATGTTGACCCACCGGTTGTGTCCCATGCGCGGCATGAGAAACGCGTCGTTCTTTGCCACGACCTGACCGTTGCGCCTTATCTCGGCGCGGTTCGCGCTTCCGGGACCAATAACGAATGCGTACCCGCTGAGAGGGTCTTTCCCGTCTCCGCAGAGGGTTGCATTGAAGTCCTGCATCTTTTCCTGGGCGCGCTGACGTTGCCCCGCCGGCGTGGGCATCGGCAGCATCTTGGGGCCGGCGAAGTAATCGAGAGCCACGTCACCTTCCAGGGGGCGCTTGTGCCAGATCGTCGCCTTTCCGGAATACACTCCCGGTTGAGTCTGCGGACAGGTGCCGCCGAACCATGACCAGTCGGGCGTGCAAGACCATCGGTTGGTCACGTCCCACTCGCCTCCGCCAATCCACCAATCGGTGGGGGCGCGCTCAAAGGTGTAGTTCGCGACGTTGGCGCTCCAGTAGGCCACGTCGGCAATTCTCGGCAGCGCCCCCGTTGTTTGGAACGCGATGCTGCCCGAGGCGGGCAGTGGAGCCGGATCTCTGTAAGTGAGCACGGTGCGGTTGTTGAGACGCGCATAGACGAGGTTACCCGCGCGTCGGATGGAAAGCGCCTCAGTTTCGGCATTCGACCGCGCAAGTTGTGCATGAGAAACGCTTTTCCCGTTCCGAAGTATCTCCATCGAGAGACGCGCGCCTTCCGCGATTGCGACGAAGGTGTATCCGGTGTCGGGGTTGCCCGATTCCGCGTGAATGAGGACGGCCGCTCGCCCGCCGTCCACGCTCAACGCCTCCGTCCGTAGACGAACACCCACGTCCCCCCACAAGGGCGCGTTGTTCCAGAAAAACCCGCGGTGGTTGGGATCGGCGTTCCACTGCATAGCTGGTCCCGCCCAAGTATCCTGGTCCACGACGCCGGCGTAACTGGGCAGGTCGCCGCCGAAGACCGCGCCGCGGCCCTCGCGCAGGTTGGAGGGTTCCACGAGCACGTCGTCGAACTTCACGGAAGTGTTCCTGGCCCATAGACCGATCTTCCCTCCGGGCAGCGACGCATCCATCCCGGTGAGGATTTTCTCTCCATCCACAAACCCCCCAATCCACTTGTCGTAGACCTTGATTGCCAACTCATAAGTTTGTCCCTGGTGCAGGGCGCCGGGCGCGGCGGCAAGCACCGTCTCCTTCCCCTGAAGGATGCGAACGATCTCAAAGCCGTCCTCAGTCTTCTGTGCCTCAGGAGCAACGCGCAGCCGGAACAGTAGACCGCTGTCCGTGCCTTGGCCGTAGGCAATCAATCCCAATTGGCCGGTAGCTGCATCTGGGCGAGCGGAGACACGGTAGCGGTACATGTCCCAATGCGCTCTACCGCTCAGCGCAAGCGCTTCGGGTTTGGCATCCACGTGAAAAGCGAATGGGTTTGCGCCCATGTCCGGGTTCTGCACCGGCGTCAGCTTCCATTGTCCAGATTTCTGCTCCCACGCGCCGATCTCATCCTGTGAGCGCATGAAATCGTCGGAGAAGTAAACCGGTTCCGCGGGCTGGTAGCGCACATTCTGCAGTGAGGTCCCTTTGGCCCCCACGCGTCCCTTCCAGAGGGAGGACGCAGAATAAACAATGCGGTCCCGGCCGGTGATGTACAGCCGCACCGCGTCGGCGCGCTCCTGCAGGACGAAGGGGACAGGAGTCGGCGAGGTGGGAAGCGGTACGCTGCCGATGACGGATCGCCGACCGTTACGCACTAATACGAGCTGAGCCGTCATCTGGTTGAACTCCGCAGACAAGTAATTGGCGGAGTTCCAGTAGTTCAGACGGATTGACGCGGCGCCGGCCGATGGGGAGAAGTTGCCCGACACGTCGAACTCGAGATCGTCGTCGCTGGCAAGCTCCCCGACATCCGCCGGAAGAGTGGTTCGCTTACCCGATGCATCCGCGCGCGTGGGAGTGGGAGGGGGCGACACTCGAAATTCCTCTTCCTCCTCGGTCTGCATCTGCAGGCTGCGTTTGGTCTGCTTCCGAGAGAGCGCCACGCCCTCGCTCAACAACTGCGGAGCAGCTCGACCATCCGTAAGGGCACGCGCGAGCCCAAGGATGAGAGCATCGACCTGTGTCGAACCCAACGCGACGGTCATTCCCATGGATGGCCCCCAGATCAGGTACCGACCTTTGCCGTGGGGGATCATCACCAGCGCCGCGTCACCGACGTTGGGTGGCGGAATGTTGACTCGCTGGTTCTGAGCCTGACGCGTCGGCTGGACGCTGGAGTAGACCGCCCACACCTGCGTTCCGGGAAAGGAGGTGGCGATGCTGTTCATGGAGAGCATCTGGTCGAACACAGTTCCCTGCTTCACTTCCGGCGTCAGGAAATCGCCACTGAACTTCACCGACACAATACTGGGCTGCTGGAACCGGGAAGCATTCACAAACCGGATCACGAGCGCGTCCGAGTCACCTCGCATGCCCCTGACCAGGCCAGCGCCGGGACGGCCGATGTCGAAGACCAGACATCCTCCCTGTTTAACATACTCATCCAGTGTCTCCGCCACTTTCGTGACGTCGGGGTGCATGACTCCGCTGATGAAGAGAAGATCGTACCTGCGAAGGACATCCGACTCAACCAATTGCTGATCCAGGACCATTTCGTAGGGGATTCCGTGGCGCGCCAGGATACCGACGAACCCGGAGGCGAACGCGCCACCGACACCAACACGACAATGCCATGGGGCGGCGGCCTCCGCGCGTGGGGTGAGTAGCCCCCATGCGCACAAACATGCAATCGCAGTGTGTTTGACCGGCAACAACAATACTAACCTCCTGGCGTAGGGCAGAGCGTGACGACGCTGCATAGATGGTATCAATATTGCTCAACTCCGTCAAAAGGGTCAGACGATCTGCGGAGGGCAATAGTTTGATAATAGACACAAAAGGGAACCGGAGCGCAAATCGTGTCCGGTCGAGATAGACGCGCTTTACTACCGCCGCTATGATGTCGGCGACTGCTCGTCGCCGCCCACGTGCGCAATCGGTTTTTCCGACGCCGAATGCAGCCTGCCCCGATCCATCCGAGCCGTAAAGCGACCCAGGAGTATAGTAGCAAGCATCGCCGTCGCTCCGAGGTGTTCGGCTGAACTCGACGCGGAATTATTGTTGGACGAGTTCTTAAGGAAGTGGCTTGATGTTCAATGGCGCGCCTGATCGACTACGCGCCCTACCGTGACATACGCAGACTCATGCCTAAAGAGGTGTTCCTCACGCATGGGGAGGAGATATCGGGGCGCATCCGCTCGAAAACGCGACGGGAAGGTATGAACTTCCTGCGCCAGCGGTCGCGTGAGCGATGCGGCGGAGGATAGGAGATGCACCCCGCCCTCGATTCACCGTTGCGAACGATATCGAGAGCGTTGACCGTCGTAGAAAGATACGCCAGCAGAACCATCGCTATCAATCAGCTTGCCCAACACCGACAGCACGGCAGAGACCAGCACGCGGTGTCCCGCGTGATTCGGGTGACACTGGCCAGTCATCCATTGGGCGGCACCCGTTCCCTCCTGCCTGCGTTCAGACCAGATCGGGAGGTGGTCAATCAAAGAGGACTATTGCTCTTCGAAACGATCTTCCCCCGCAGCGGCCCGAACATTCCCATGCCCCACTCAACTTTCGCGTCTTTGGTCCTTGCCGCCAACGCGGCGGTAATGGGCGCTGACACCAGTTTGCGGCCATCCTGCGCAACGGACAGGCGGTCGTTGGTCACGGTGAACTGCAAAGTCATCGGCTTGCCCGTCCACTGAATGGGAGCAGTGGCGATCCCCGGCTTCCGCATCCGGTGGACGGCCCGGTATTCGTTCCATACATTGTCGTCACGCAAGAACTCGAGGCGCGCGTCGCGGGCGAAACAACCCTTGGCGCTCACGCCAACATAGAGTGCATCTCCCATCGGATTCAGGCCGGAGACGCGTTGACCCCAGTTGTTGAAAACGATCTTCTCATCGTGGGACTTACAGTAGTCGACAATTTCTGCCTCCCACGGGTGTCCCACCTTATCGGTGATCGGTGGTCGTTGGAACATGCGCCGGACGAAGCTCCATTGACTCTTGTGTGCGTCGTACCGCCATACCTCGGCCCAGGGCCACACGCCAACGTACAGGTCGCCACCGTAGATACACGTGGTCTGCGCCTCGCGTGAGTAAGTCGCGACCCCCGGCATTACCGGCGGCCAGTCTTTCAGGTGACGTATCTCCTTACCGTCGTACTCGAACAGGTTCCCGGTCGGGTATTGTGCCATCAGCAGTCTATCGTACCAGTTGAGCATGGAGTAGACCTGGTAGCTGACCTTGTCATTCGGCTCATTGAGAACGCGCCATTGCGCTCCGTTGAAGGCGTATACTCCTCCCATATTGGATGAGTCGATGATTTCGTCGCCCAACTGGCCGATAGCGAACGGTGTTTCTCCGGGGTACTTCACATCAAGGATAACGGCCTTGCTCAGGTCAACGGGATTGCTGCCTGGCGTCCAGGGCACGGCGTACAGCCGGCTGAAGGCGGGATTGCCACCGCGGTTGTTGTGGAAAAAGACGAGGTGCCCCAGAGCGTAGTAGAAGTGGTGATAGTAGCCAACTTCGGGCTTGCTGAGGACCTTGATGCCGTCGTACCAAGCCTCCCCGCTTCTGAACTGGAGCGCCTTCCCGGCGACTCGCATTTTGCCTTCACCACTGCCGGTCTCGCGCTGCCCAAAACTCTCGTCCACCTGCCACGCCTTCGCGCCGTCGTCCCACCATCGAGCGATCTGATCATTGTGATGGCTGAACTGATACACGCGACCGTCGAGGTCGAACAGGTAGTTGCCGCCGTCGTCCGACGCTGGCGGGAGTGATTCGAATGTCGCGTCGCTGTCCGCTGCGCCGCGTACAAAGAACTGAAGAGTGTGTCGATCCATGCGGAACCGTGTGTTGTACAGCCCCGCGAATCCTGCGCCAAAAACCACCTCACCGGCAGTGTTGCGCGCCTCGAACAGCGTCCCGTAATTCTGGCCACGGTCGTCGCCGAAATCAATCTTAATCGTGATTTGCATGATGGGCTTCTCCCTAATTCCGTCTGCCGCGCAGATCGATGGCAACAAGAGCGCGGCCGCGGCGCTGCATATCATTCGGGCCGCACGTGGCAGGTGGTTTGATTTCATATTGACTCTCCCTCTCCGTTGATACTGCCTATGCAATGAACTCCGGACAACTGTAGTTTGGCAAATTTCAGCATATAAAAATGGATCGCCTCCACCTCCAACCTAAACCAACTTCCGGCTATCACGGTCGCCAAGTCTCCGGGAGTCTGAGGCGCCAGACATCGTTGACCAACGGCCACTCGTTGCCGCCGACGACCCAGATATTGTCATCATGTACGTATGTCGAGTGCTCGTGCCGCTCGGACCAGATGGTCGGTGTCTTCAGTTCTTTCCAAGTCACTCCGTCGGCGGTGTACCAGACATCGTGCCAGTTCTTCGATGGGTTGTTCGACCAGCCGCCGAGAATCCATAGACAACCTTTGTAAACAACGGAGGAGAACCAGATACGCTCAGCCCACGGCGCGTGGTCGGCAACCTTCGTCCAGTGCATGCCGTCGGCGGAGTTTCAGACATCGTTGTTTCCCAGATATCCCGGCAGGTAATTGCCACCGCCAAACACCCATATCTTGTCCTGGAAAGCCAGAGCGCAGTGGTAGGCGCGGGGAGACCAGGGCGCCTTGTCGGTGGTTAAAGTCCACGTTGCTCCGTCGTCTGAACACCAGACATCATTCCGCAGGTGACGCGGTTCACCGTCGAAGTACCGCTCCACGCCTCCGAGAATCCACATCTTGTCTTTGAGCACCACTCCCGCCGCGCCGAGCCGCGGACTCCAACCAGCATTGTCCGTCACGCAGTTCCACAGCGCGCCATCGGTGGAGGACCAGACTTGGTTGCTGGCCGAGGCTTCCGGCAGGCGTCCGGCGTACCAGCCGCCCATGAACCACATCTTCCCCTTGTGGACGAGGGTGGTCGGCAGGTCGCCGTGTTGCCATCCGGCCTCATGCACTACCTCGGTCCAGGTCATTCCGTCCGCGGAACTCCACACGTCACGCGGGCCGATGATGTGTGAGCTGAACCAACCTCCCAAGAGCCACATCTTCCCGCCGTAAGTGACCTCGCCGCACGAATCGCGCGGCGCCCACGCCGCGTGCTCAGTCGCTCTCACCCAATCCAGTATCTCCGTCTGAGCCATAGGTGCCTCCTGCAAAGAGAGGAATAAAAATACCAGTAGGTAGAGCAGCCTTCGACAGTTGTCGCTCACTCATCCACTTCCTCAAACACGAAGTCGTCCACATACATCGTCAGGTTCTCATCGCCGCTGATGCGCAAAACCAAACCGGTGGAGAGGAGACCTGGGAGCCAGGTCCACCGCGCGCCCGAACCGGCGGGGCCGAGCGTGGTCTCCGTTGTCTCCCACTTTTCGGTCGGCCCTTTGATGACAACGGCCCATTCCCAAACGCGCCCCATGTCATCTTTCGCTTGGCCTTTACTGTCGTTTCCGTAGCCGCCGTACTGAGTCGCCATGTTGGTGGTGGTGTAGTATCTGAAGCTGAAGCGGTAGCGCTTCGTGGGGTCGATGAAGATCGCCCTCGGCGGCCAGGTCATGCCGCTCTTCCAACGCAGGTGCAGCACCGCGCAATACTTGCCTTTGTGGTTCGGGTCGTTCTTCGCGGGATTCCCTTCGTAGATCTTCGCTGTGCAGTTGTATTGGTTGGTGTCTTCCGTTAGGAGGGATTGCTTACCGGACTCGAAGTCCCCACCCTCCAACAGGTTGACGGGACCGACGGCGCTGACGCTGCCTTCCTGCAACACCTTGCCGGCCGCGGCGATGCGTCCGGCCGCGCCGAGGGACAGAATCGGCTTTCCGTTGCGAATCTGAATGGCTCCGACCGTGCCCTCAAACTCCACGTCATCCTGTTTGAACTTGATGGGAGTCGGACTGAGAAACGCGTAATCGACTCCGGCGAGATGTTTGATCTGTACCCCGCGTCCATCGGCAAGAGATGCGAAGGTGGGAGCGGGTTCCGTTTTCAGCCGCGGGTAGACAACGACATTGAGCAGTTTTTCACGCTCAAGGGTTGCGGTCAGCCCGATCTGTGTCGAGTCAAGCTTGCCGGGGCGGCCGTTGGGGTCGAGACCATAATTGGCGGTACGCGTTGTCGGAACTGTCGTCAGTGAAGGATTCACTGGCGCGGCGAAGAAGACGTCGGCATCTACGTCTTCACGTCCCTCAACGAACGCTCCTTGAGAATCGGTTGTCACATTCTGCGCGGCAAAGAACAACCGCCACTTGGCGAGCGCGGGGGCCTGGAAGCTGTCGGCGATCACGAAGTAGTTGGGGCCGAGTGGGTCGGTGTCCTTCACAAACGCAATCTGTCGCGTCCATCCGGATTGGATGCCGCGAACGTAGTCCAGCCGTTCCGACGTCTTGAAATCTTTCATCTGCATGATCCCGGTGGCGACAGGCGACTCGATCATGCTGTGGTCGGCGCGGTCGGGGACATAGTAGCCGAAGTCGTCGGCGAGGATGCGTCCCTTGCCCCAAATGGTGACGCTACCCGAGTCGTCGTCATAATGAGCGTGGTTCTGACCGTGGATTATGTGCAGTGTCGTCTCCCGGTCGGAGGGGAAGATATTACGCAAGATCGCTCCCGTCTGCGGAAACAGTTCGCTCTTCCATGCCGGCGGCTTCGACGGGAGCTTCGGGTCGACCATCATCGCGCGGTAGCCTGCGAAACCGGGGTATCCGCCGCCAATGCCCGGATACGAAAAACTCCCATGCTGCTGGTGCATCCACTGCATCTGCGCGGAGAATTCGGGGTCTTTGTCTCTGAAGAGATAGGCGACGATGCCAAATTCCCCGGTCGGTTCCTGGAGATAGGTGTTCCCGACGGGTGGAAGGTGCCGCCAGCCTTTGACGCGAGAATCGGGCGGGGTGGAGATTTTACTGAACCAGTTGAGGAAGATGCGAAGTCTGGGCGAATAGAGGTAGTCATTGAACCCCGCGTTGTTTGCCATCACAAAGCTGGCCAGAATCTGGTCGGCGGCGGCCATGGCGTAGTGGGGCGCTTCCAGCCAGCCGCCGTTGTCGTCGGACCATTCATCCACCATCGTCTTCAGCTCCGCCATGCCCTTCTTCGTCCACTCCGCCGCCAGCGGGTGTTCGGGAATCGCGCAGGCGATGGTGGTTTGGTAGCCGTACACTGACGTGGTCATATTGGGGTTTGCCGCAAAACCTCGTCCGGTGGACCAGTAATCGGGACGGGCGACTGTGTACCCCAGAAAGGCAATCTGCCCGAGGATGCGCTCCCGCAGTGCGAGATCCATCTCCGGGTTGCTGAGCGCCGCGTCGGCGAGAAGCACCGACGCGGCGATGTCCTGAAAGTGGTGCGGCGCCGCGCCGAAGACCATGTCGGGCTGCAGGACGACCCGATTGATGGCTCTCTGCATCATGGCCGCGGTAGCGTCGCCGAGGTGTTTCCCGAGCGCCGCGTCAGCGGTCGCCAGATACGCTGTGATGGGCGCTTCCATGTTGAACTGATTTAACGCCTTCGGCTTGTACTGGCTTCCCTTCACGTACTGCGGTATCGCGCCCTGATAGGGCTTCAGGTCTTCGATGGACTTGCGAAATCGCTCCACATCCTTCCGGGTCACCAGCAGGCGGGGGTAGTTGTCGTGATCGCCTTTCCACGAATAGACGTAATCCTTCACTGTGTCCAGCGGGAACTGTCCATGCTTGGTCATGTACTGGTACGCCAGGAGCGACTTGAACGCGTCCTTCTCGTCAAATCCCTCCAGCGCTGCGTCTTTGCGCAGCGCGGTGATGATCCACTGCCGTTGGCCCTTCCTGAGTGGAAAGGTCATGGATAAGCCCTGATCATCCTTCTTCACAAAGATGCGCGGATTGGCCTGTTCCTCCCACTTGATCTTGGGATCGATCCAGCGACTCGCCCACCCGGCGCCGAACGAGATGACGTCCTCGCCCGCGGAGTTGAAAAGGCTCAAGCACGGCCCCTGTCGCTCGCGTTCCCACCAGTGAAGCCAGGGCTCCAGTACGCAGACTTCGCCGGGAGCGATATCCCCAATCTTGTTCTGATTGATCTGCCCTTTGCCGGTGCGGTACAGCAGCTTGTCGGCGTCGAGACCACTATCCGGGAACACAACGAAATTGACATCCGGCGCCGTCACCGCGCTGACCTCCTCGACACAAACAACCGGCTCGTTGGCCTGCAACTGGAACTTTATCTCCCATGTGCCAGAATCAACAAACACAACTTTGCAGACAACCTCGGCAAACACGGGGCCGCGGGCGGTGATGGTGGCGGAATAGCCAGTGGGAGGCGCGGGGCTTCGCAGCGACGATCCGCCGACCGCCTTCCCGGACGGAAGACGCACACTGAGCAACGGGCCGCCGCCCTCCGACAGTTTCGTTGCCAGAGTGACAGCGATGCGGGAGTTGGACAACGTTACGCGGTCGGCGAACTCCTCGATCTTCAGGTCTGTGACGGGTTTTCCCGTGTCCCCAGCGAAACGAATGGCGCGTGTCTCGAAGGGGTTCAGGTCGGTCTGGAAGGCGATGCGGGGCGGCGTCCCCGAGACAAGCTGGTAAACCAGCGGCTGCCCGTTTGCGCCACGTAGCGCATGCCCCGCCTTGGCGTGCGCCAGTTGCGCCGGTGACAGGGCAAAGGTGACGCATTCATTCCGCCATTCGCGACCGATATGATCGCGGAGAACGAAGTCGCCAGTTGGCGCTGCGATGCCTGTCGCAGCGCTGCCAAGCAGGCAGGCAAGGGCAACACGCAATGCTCGGTGAGGTGATGCCTTGATTGATAGAAACAGAAGTTGACGCATTTCTCTCCTCGCCATAGAGTCTGCGGGGATGGAAAGGGAGGTGCGACCGACCCTACCCATCTGCAACTCTCACTTTCATCCACCGGATATTGTTGATACAGTCTTCCTGACACCAGAACACAACAAACATACTACCGTCGGGGAGCAGCACCATGTTGGGGAAGCCAAACCGGAGTTCCTTCATCTCCGCGCCGGGAGTTGTCTCTCCGCGCATCCCGGACTCCGCGCCGCTCCAGAGCAGCGTCTCATCAAGGTTGATCCATTCGTCTCCTTCGATGCGCGCCAAGTTCGACCACAACCCCGGCCGGTCATGGCGCCGGTAGAGGCAGAGGACGCTCCCATCGGCGAGAACGCTCAACTTGGCGGTCTGGGCGTGGAAACCTGTCAGACGTGGCGGTCCGAAGGTTCGCCCGTCTTCGGAGGTCACATAGGGCGAAGGGCGCGTCTCACCCGACGCCTCGTGCAAAGCCCACGCTATCGCCAAGAGTCGACCATCCTGCAATTGCACCAGCGACTGCTCGAAGTGAATAATGCCATTCGCATAATCGTCCATCACGTCAAGGTACTCCGGCCACGTTTCGCCGCGATCATGCGAGATCAGTGCCACCGCTCTCATGCCGTTCGGCGCTTCGCCGTTCCACCCCTTCCAGGTGGACATGGGCGCGAGCCATCGACCGTCGTCCAACTCGACGATGGAGTGGCAAATCTCCCATGAAGGTCCGAGCAGTGGAGGTTCGATGATGCGGGGCGTCTCCCAAGTCTGGCCATTGTCCTTACTCCGAGACAGAAACAAGTCCATCGCCGTGTAGCCGAGGTTCTCCGGATTAACGAATCCTTTTTCGGGATCGTCGCGATACAGATGGCCGCCCAGCGCCACCACGGTTCCGTCCGAAACCGCGCGAATCCGGGCGAGGGTGTTGGCGTAGGGGGTTGCGCAGTCGGCGAGGAATTCTTGCGGCGTCTCCCACGTGTTCCCTCCATCCTGCGACCGCGACAGGTGGGTGCAGTAGTCCATGCTCTCACACCCCTGCCCGAGGTCGAACGCGCACAGCAACACCCCGTTCGGCAGCCGCGTCACTGTTGGGTGCCAGGCGTTGACTGCCCGCAGATTCGGGTGGGGGTTGCGGTAGACCAGACCGGTGGACTCGATGGTAATCGACATGAGGGACTCCTTGTATCCCCTTCGGTTGTGTAGCCGCAAAGAGGCACAAAACGCGCAAGGGAATTTTTTTCTTGCGCCGCTTGTGCCTCATTGCGGCTACACAACCGACATGATGTATTTTTTGATCTGCAGTCGGGGCGCGCCAAAGTTAACGAGAAGACCGTGTTCCATACGGCAGGCACGAAGATATCCGAGTAATTGGGCGACGTGCTCATCCGCCAGGGCTTTGCACGCTTTCAGTTCGACGATGAGACAGTCTTCGACCAACAGGTCAGCCAAGTAGTCACCCAAAACCGTTCGGTCCTCGTCGAGCACTTTCAGCGCGTACTGCTGCACAATCTTCAACCCTTTCTTCCGCAGCCGATGTGCGAGCCCATTCTCATAGACCTTCTCCAGGTGCCCATGCCGTAAGTACCGGTGGAGTTCCAGACTGGTCTCCCTGATCGTGTCGCACAGCGCGAATATCTCCGACTCAGTTTTCATCCCGCCACCCCCTTCGGTTGGGTTGCCGCAAAGAGGCGCAAAACGCACAAGGAAATTCTTCTTTGTGCAGCCTGTGCCTCTTTGCGGCTACTCCAGCTCAACTCTGTATCGGTAGTAATTCGCCAGCAT
>Ga0100397_1000805_pt1 | contig 18706 bp, 16 predicted proteins | sample CryGeymeta201521_FD_81550 | JGI IMG/M metagenome (GOLD analysis project Ga0100397, IMG submission 81550) | Groundwater microbial communities from Crystal Geyser aquifers in Utah, USA - Crystal Geyser metaG 2015-21 | ecosystem: Environmental > Aquatic > Deep subsurface > Groundwater | place: USA... | reverse complement strand
TGACCGCAATGATTCTTCGCGTATTGATCGGCAGCATCAATCAATGTCTCAGTATTTTTCATCATCCAGCTTTTGTAATCCTTGTTAAGAATCCCCTTTGTCCGGCAAAAACTCATGGTCCCTTGAGCATACATCAACGGTGCGTATTCCGACGCAATCCGCCACCCGATTCCGATTCATTCCGCCACCCCCTGGGGAGGAGATAAACGACGCTGGATAAATCCAATGAAAGCCGTTAGAACTCCTGAGAAAAACTCGGGAGGTCATGATGATGGCAGAAAGGTTATCCATGCGTACCATAAAAGAAATTCTGCGATTGAAGTGGGAGAAAAAGTTATCCAACAAACAGATTGCCAAAAGCTGCAACATTGCCCGCAGCACTGTTAGAGAATATCTGGAGCGAGCGCAGAGAGCGGGATTCTCATGGCCTCTTCCCGACAATCTGGATGATACCGCCCTTGAACACCGATTGTTTCCTCTGGCAGGGCTTATTGATGATGAAAAACGCGCCATGCCTCCCATGGATTACATTCACAAAGAGCTGAGAAGAAAAGGGGTAACTCTCCGTCTCCTGTGGCTGGAATATAGGCAGGCCAACCCGGACGGGTATCAATACAGTCAGTTCTGTCTTCTTTATCATCAGTGGTCCGGCAAACTGGACGTCTGCCTTCGACAGACCTACCGAGCCGGGGAAAAACTCTTCGTCGACTATGCCGGCCAGACCATCCCCGTAACGGATCCCCTTTCCGGTAAAACCAGAGATGCATATCTATTCGTGGCCACCCTCGGCGCCAGTAATTACACATTTGCCTGGGCCAGTTTCTCTCAGGATCTGCCCTCATGGATCAGCGCCCATGTTCGCGCCCTGGATTTTTTCGGCGCGGTTCCGGAGATCCTCATCCCGGACAATCTAAAATCCGGGGTCAAAAAACCTTGCCGATACGAACCGGACATCAATCCGACCTATCATGAGATGGCCCGGCATTATGGTACGGTCGTCATCCCCGCCCGTGTTGCCAGCCCGAAGGACAAGGCCAAAGTGGAATCGGCGGTGCAAGTTGCCGAACGTTGGATACTGGCTGTTCTGCGGAACCACACCTTCTTCAGCATCACGGAGTTAAACCGAGCTGTTGCAGAAAAACTTGTGGAACTCAACAGTCGAAAGTTTCAGAAGGTGGATGCCACACGTAGGGAGCTTTTTGAAACTATCGACAGGCCAGCCTTAAAACCGCTTCCTTCCGTTCCTTACGAATATGCCGAATGGAAGAAGGCCAGGGTCAACATCGACTACCACATCGAGGTAGAAGGTCATTACTACAGTGTTCCCTATACGCTTGTGAAAGAGCAGGTGGAAATTAGACTGACGGTGACCACCGTAGAGGCGCTGTTCAAGAACCGTCGGATCGCCGCTCATCCGCGAAGTTACATCAAAGGGGCGCACACCACCCTGGCGGAACATATGCCCAAGGCCCATCAGAAATATCTGGAATGGACCCCCTCCCGGATTATGGACTGGGCCGGTCAAAACGGCCCCAACACCCGCAACCTGGTAACCTGCATCCTGGAGAGCCGCAGACATCCGGAACAGGGTTTCCGTTCCTGTCTGGGCATCATCAGACTGGAAAAACGTTACTCGCCCGAGCGGGTGGAGGCGGCCTGCGGGCGCGCCCTGAGCCTCAAGGCGTACAGTTACAAGAGCGTCGAATCTATCCTCAAATGCAGCCTCGACAAACAGGATCTACCGGAATTTTCCTCCCCGGAAAAACCGATCATCCATTACAACATCCGGGGCAGGGAATATTACCAGCAAAAGGAGGCCGGCCATGCTTAATCAACAGACCCTCGACAAGCTCCACACCCTGAAGCTGACCGGCATGGCGGAGGCTTTCACCGACCAGCTCAACCAGCCCGATATGGACAGGTTATCCTTTGAAGAACGTTTCGGCCTTATCGTGGACCGCCAATGGACCTGGAAGGAAAATAATCGAATGGGTCGGTACCTGAAAAACGCCCGACTGAAGCTCAACGCCTGCGTGGAGGATATCGACTACAAATCCCCTCGGGGAATCGATCAGTCCGTCATAATGAGTCTTATCTCCTGCGATTGGGTCAAACGTCATCAGAACGTCATCATCACCGGCCCCACCGGGGTGGGAAAAACCTTCCTGGCTTGCGCCCTGACCAACAAGGCCTGCCGGGAAGGATACCGCGCCTTCTACATCCGTTCCCCCAAGTTCTCCTATCAAATGGCGCTGGCCAAGGGAGACGGAAGCTATGGCAAGACCATCAACAAACTCTCCAAGACCCATGTCCTGGTGATTGACGATCTCGGGCTCGCCCCCATGACCGATCCCGAACGAAGAGACCTCCTGGAGGTCATCGAGGAGAGGCACAGTCATGCCTCCACCATTGTCACCAGTCAGCTCCCTGTGGATCACTGGCACGAACAAATCGGAGATCCTACCATCGCCGATGCCATCCTTGACCGCCTGATCCACAACGCCCATAAAATCAACCTGAAAGGAGGATCGCTGAGAAAAAAATATGCCGACTTGACATGAAGGATCAGTTATGAGAAAGAACTAAAAACCAGCGTCGCTACACTCCGACCAGGGGTGGCGGAATCAATCGGATTGCCCTGGCGGTTTGCATCGGAACAGCATGGCGGCTTCCTTCGGAATCACATGGCGGAATCAGCGGAATAGGCAACGTTCCATCGTAGTCAAGGAATAGAAAGATATTAGGTGATATTTTTTCCTTTAATTCATTGATGTGGTCGAAGAGATAGAATATTTTTTTATTCTTTGTATGTGAGATTGTTACTATTTCCCGAAGAATATCATAATTCCATTTATAAATGTCGTTTTCCTTAACCTGTCTCCTTAAGATTGCCATTCTACTTGCCTTTTCTCTGGGTGACATCATCAATGACATTTTTATACTGTTAGAGAATTCTTCAATATCGTAAGGATTTACAAGAATTGCCCCTTCCAGATCGTCTGCTGCTCCTGCAAGTTCGCTTAGGATCAGCCCACCTTTCTCGTCAACCTGTGATGCTATATATTCCTTTGCCACAAGGTTCATCCCATCATAAACAGAGCTTATTATGGCGACATCAGCCATCCTGTAATAGGCGACAAGGTCTTTATGTTCAACCTTTGTATCAATGTAAATTATCGGCCTCCAGCCTGCCTCTGAATATTTTTCATTAACTTTTGAGATAATTTCCTCAACAGCCTTTCTATAGCTAAGGTATGGTTCCTTTATCCTCGTTGGAACGGCAATCTGAATAAATGTGAATTTTCTTTTGAATCTTTCATATCTTTCAAAAAACAGGTTAATGGCCTGGAGTCTCTTGATCAGGGCCTTTGTATATTCAAGCCTGTCAACACCGATACCAATACAGCCCTGCGTGAGTCCATATCTCTTTTTTATATTCTCCATCATCTTTATTGTCCGCTGAGAAGACGCCATCGAATCGAATTTATCGTAATCTATACTTATGGGAGATGTCTCTAATCTTGTAGTACGCCCCTTATAGATAACTATTGAATTTTGATAATCCACATCTGCATGGAGACATTCTCTCACACAGTCTAAAAAGTTTTTCACAAAGAGGGGAATTTGAAAACCTATAAGGTCATTCCCTAACAATCCTTCAAGTATTTCCTTTGATTGAGGGCAGACCCTGAAGACACCCCAGTCAGGCCATGGAATATGCCAGAAATGTGCTACTGTCAATTTTGTCTCTTTTTCCCTGAGCATCTCTGGCACAAGACATAGGTGGTAATCATGAATCCATATTATTGAATCTTCTTCAGCCTCTTCAAGAACAGCATTAGCAAAAGATTGGTTCACCTTTTTATAGTCCTGCCAGAACTTCTTTCTGAAATATATTCTGTCAAGGGTTATATGGCAAAGAGGCCATAGAACCTGGTTGGAATACCCATCATAACAGTTATCTACTTCACCCGGACTGAGCCATACCCTTTTTAGGGTATAGTAAGGATTTCCTGGAGGCACCACTATGGAATTTCTATCATCAACAACATCTCTATCTCCGCTTCCACTTCCCCATGCTACCCATATTCCACCAGTCGCCTTCAAAACATCATCTATTGCTGATACAAGGCCGCCTGCTGGCCTCTCTATCTTAATGCTCAGTTCTGTTTTTTTATGTATGTAAGGTTCCCTATTAGACACCACTATCAGCGCCCCCTTAGAGAACCGTTCTTCTATAAAAGCCTTTAACCTCTCAGAATTCATAACTCAAGAATGCCCTTTCCTTTATTCTCAATTGCATACCACACTGATAGATAATCCCTTATCTGTCTTGTAATGAGAAAATTCTTTCTTACATATTCCCTGGCATGTTCACCCATTTTCTTTAACATCTCGGGATTATTAAGGAATTGCCTTATTCTGAATGCAGCACCTTCTACTGAATGAATAAGAAAGCCTGTAACACCGTGTACTATCTGTAGCGGAATACCTCCCACAGCGCCACCCATTACAGGTTTTCCTTTCCACATTGCCTCAGACACTGTAAGACCAAACCCTTCCTTCAGAGATTTTTGTAAGACTACAGTTGCTATCCTCTGCAAGGCATTTATGTCCCTGTCACTGAAGGGAGGCAATAAAAGGATATATATATCAGGATCATTAGCCGCATCTTCTCTGACTTCATTTAAGACTATTTCTCCTTCTGGATCATCTGTTGCGGGGCTCCCGGCGAGGATGAGAATACAATCATTATATTTCTTAACCATCCTATAAGCTTTAATCACACCAATGGGGTCTTTAAATCTGTCAAATCGCGAAACCTGAAGTATCACTGGTCTGTCTGTTGGTATCTGGAACTTACAATGTTTCATTTATCTCTTCATCTGTTAACTCTCTGTTTTTCTCACTGATAGGGTCTATGGATGGCGGAATAATGAATTCATCTATCGCCATTGCCCTTGCAAATTTTGCCACAGAGAAGATAGCAGCGTCATACTTTTCCCCGTACCTGCAGAGATAGTCGCTAACCTCTTGCTGAGGATTTGATAAGTCTATATGACATCGCCATATCCATCGCCCATCTTTCCTGAATTCAATAAGAGGCGCCGGTTGGGGGTCGTGTATTAAGACTGCATCTTCCTCAAGATTAAGTCTTTCCACATTTCTCCTGTTGACCTCATAGTGATACTGCCACATATCATCGGTAATTGTTTCAAGCCTACCCTGAAGGGCATTATGTATCTTCTTCGTTATGTCAAAGAATCTTGAGTCTCCTTCTATAACTTCCCATCTCGCATTAATGCCAAGTTCGACGATTATAGGTATCATCCTCTGCAGTATCTCGGCCACCCCCCCGCCTGCACGGGTGGAATTGATATGCAAGAAGGATATATTATACAGTTTTGCACTCAGCATCTGTAAAAGTAATAAATCACCTTTGGGCGATATGCCTGAATACTGATTAAGCGCCAATCTATATAACCTCCATATCTTTCCTCACCTCTTCTTCAATCGCCTCAACTACATGTTCCCTTATCCCTTCTGTGTTGTGCATAAATGGATCTATGGCCTTTATCCTCTCGGCAAGTTCCTTTTTATCAAAAGCATCTTCAATCCATCTTGAAAAGTCGTCTATTCCGCCTCCGAGGCGTATCCTTGCCTCATAGAAATGATAGTATATAGAGCCCGAATCAACATATTTTATAGCCGTAAGAAACTCCGCAAGGTTCCTGGCCCTTATTCCGATAGGAAATATGAGCGTTACTGTCTCATTGAAGAAAAATTCATCGCCCGGCATTGCCTCCCTCGGCTCCGGAAATCTTTTTAGATAGTCATCTATTACACCCAGTAGTTCTTTTCTCAAATCACCAATATTTTTAAAGTCATATGGGTCTATATTTGAAAGTTGCTCCGCCAATGCCTTTTCCTCAAGGCTTTCTCCTGCCCAATGTGCAAAGTCACTGGTGTATTCAAGAATGTGTCCTTTTAAAAAATACTGGCAGGTATGATGAAATATGCACTCATCACTTACTGTGGCTATTACATCTCTTAGTTCTCGGAGATTTTTGGCCCTTTTACCTGTGGATTTTAAAATGCTTATGCATTGTTTAAATTCAAAGGGCTCGACTATTTCTCCCATTCTTTCTCCTCTTAACCATTCCCTCCAATGATCGCTACGTAGAAGAGATTGGTTATTCAGACTTCTGATTTAGATTTCTGATCCCACAGGCGGATCAGGTAATCCTTGTGTTTCTCAAATTTCAGACACTGTTCCTCCACCAGAGCTTCGGCTTCCTGAGAGGACATCTCCCAGGTTTGCCTGACGAAAGAGGCCACCCGGGCGTAGTACAGCGGCGTCATCAAATCTACCAGTTTGTTACGGTTGACACGCCAGGCGTGGAAGGTAGCCGCCAGCTCATAGAGTACCTGAACCCAGGCATCGGTGGGAAGATAGAAATGGCTCGCTTCCATCTTAGCAGCTTTCCTGATTTCCTCAAAGCTCTTCCTGCAGAAGATCTCCTTCCACAGGGCAGAAAATTGTTGGAAACCTATCTTGAAGTGCTGGACCATTCCTTCCAGATCAACCTTTACCGCTTCCGGTTCCAGATAGTCTTCGAAGCCGAAGGTCTCCACCGGTTCACTCTCACGAATCCCTTTCCAGTAGTTTTCATATTTTTCCATGAGAAAAAAGATAGTCCAGACTACCTGGCGGAACATCGTCCCCAGGTGCTGCCCCGGGTCTTTAGCATCGTGGACCTTGACACCCAGGTTAGACTGGCAGATTCGGAAACCCTGGGTGATGGCGTTTGTGGTCATCCAGATATCAATACCGTATCGGGCTACATCTGTTTCCCATACGTCCTGCTCAGCGTAAAACCTGGCCACTTCACTTGAAAGGGCAAAGTCTCCACCGATAGGCTGCCGGATACGCTTGCCGTAGAGAGCCCTGGTAAGATTATATACGATATTATTGGTGATGGTTCCGTCATACTTGTGCCGTACGTAGACCGGGGCCACGAACTGGTATCCCTTTTCCAGCACTGGATACAGGAGATATTTAACCCAGTCCGGTGTGATGCTGCGAAGGTCTGAATCCACCACGGCGCATGCCTGAACCCCGAGCCGATTTGCCGCCTCGAACACAGACCTCAGGGCTGTTCCCTTGCCTGCCGTCCCCCGGTATATGGAGACGATCTTTTCTTGCCAGGGCTTGATCTGAAACTCTCTGGCCGCCTCCCGGCTATCGTCTGTTGATCCTCCGTCGGCAATGAAAATCACAGCCCTTCGCTCTTTGTAATGTTTCGCCAGGCCATGGGTAACCATCTGGATCACATGGGCAATGGTAGTCTCGCTATTGTAGCATGGAATACCCACGAGAATATCGGCGGATTCAATTTCCTCGATCCGCTTTGCCGTGTAGCCCCTCAATGCTGTGTTGCAATGCATGTATTCTCCTCTAAAGAAGTTCTATTTTTTTGGTAACATTATCGGCTATCCAGTGGGCATCCCACCACTCCTGGGGGTTTACAAACTGTCCTCCCACCACGACTCCAAAGTGAAGATGATCGCCACCGGCAAGGCCAGATGAACCTGTATAACCGATGAGTTCACCCTTCTTCACCTCCTGTCCCTTTCTAACGCTGATCGTTCCCAGATGGGCGTAATGGGTGAAAAGCCCGAGACCGTGGTCAATCAGGATGGTATTGCCGTAAATGCCGATAAAACCGGCAAAGGCAACAATACCATGGTTGGCGGCTTCGACAGGGGCATGCGCCGTAGAAGCGAGATCAACGCCCCTGTGGATACTTTCACCTACCGGCTTTCCCTCATGCATATAAGTCCTCTTATCGCCGAATAAGGCCTCAGGTGAGGCATTTTTCATCCTCAGGAATATCCCCTCCCATAGTTGGCGTGGATTCGTTTTTTGACACATTGTCATGATGGTTTTATCGTTATCATTACGCATCAATCCATTGACGTATGCAAAAATTTCCAGGGGTGTCTTTCCCCGGAGGTTGGGATTCTGGAGCTGGAATTCGGGCATCTTTTGCTGCAGAAAACTCTCTGACAGGTTCATTTTATCACTGCGGAACTTTTTATCTCTGATCAGGCAAGGAATGTTGCTGGAAGACTCGTTTCCTCCGTAATCTCTGGCGACAACCCTGATATTTATTTGACCATTTCTTGCGTGCATGGGAAGGGCGAAATATGCAATGAAACAGGATTTGCCGGAAAGAGTAACGGGGCAGCCCGGGGAAAAGTAATCTTCAACCTGTACCCCGCTTGTCAAAACCGGCTCGGATGTTCTGTAAAGGATAACGCAGGCGCCGCCGGGATTGATGTTATTGATGGGATTGAGCGGGTATATCTGCGGTGGTGTCAGATCAATATTTACAGGTTTCGTAAAGCTGGTCTTATTTTTTCGCAGCGAATAATCAACAGCCGATATACTTAGCGTGGCCTTACCATCATGGAGCTTCAGACTTAGAGGATCAATCATCAAAGACAGCGATTTCTTCTTTATCCCCTTTTGAGGATAGTCAATAGAGGAAAGAATGGTCGTTTTATTGTCCTGGACGATGGTGATTGCTGTATTGCAAAGGCCGCTCTTCCTGTCCATGAATGTAATGGTGAAGAGCTTTTGCAGCCCTATGGCGCTGATATCCTGATCGAATTTAAGAATGGGCTTCTCGCCCTCAAAGGAGGACGCGAAAAATAACCAGGCGCCTCCTGCAGCAGCAATAATCACAAAAGCTATCAGAACAAGGCCAAAAGGTCGCAGTTTTCTCATGAAACACCTCCCGGGATTAATGAACAGGTAAACCTGGCAATAATTATAGTAATTTTCCGCTTGTTTTGCAAGTTAAAAACATGTTATTTAATATAACCGTAATCGGTTTTTCAAGTAATGGCCGCAGGGAATTGAACGATGTTAAAGGGTAAGAGAATAGTTGTTGGTGTGACAGGCGGTATCGCCGCTTATAAATCGGCGGAACTGTTGAGGGAGTTTATCCGGAGAGAGGCTGACGTCAGGGTGATCATGACGAAAAATGCCGCGGAATTCATCACGCCTCTTACTCTCCAGACGCTTTCGGGAAATCCTGTCTTTTGCGACATGTTCTCATTAATCAAAGAATCTGAGATAGCCCACATAGCTCTCGCCGAATATGGGGACATGATGTTAATCGCACCGGCAACGGCAAATGTCATCGGGAAGATCGCCTCCGGCATTGCGGATGATCTTCTGACAACCACAATTATGGCCACGAAGGCGCCTGTCCTTCTATGTCCCGCCATGAATACAAATATGTATACAAATGTTATCGTGAGAGAAAATATAGAAAAACTGACGGCAAGGGGTTATCTGTTCGTCGAACCGGCGCATGGGGAACTTGCCTGCAAGTCCGAAGGGATGGGAAGACTGGCCGAGGTCTCTGAAATTGTGGAAGAGGTGGAGTCAATCCTCACCGTAAAGGACTTAAAGGGGGAAAGGATACTTGTCACCGCCGGTCCCACCCGGGAACCCTTTGACCCCGTAAGGTATATTACCAATTATTCTTCGGGGAAGATGGGCTATGCCCTGGCCCGGATAGCCGAACGAAGGGGGGCCGAAGTGACCCTCATCAGCGGTCCTTCATCGCTGCCGGTTCCACGGGGTGTTAAGTTCATTCCCATTTCAAGCGCCGTGGAGATGAGAGATGCCGTCATGGAGAATCTCGAAGCGTCAACCGTTATTATCAAGGCTGCTGCGGTAGCCGATTATCGTCCTGTTGTCTGCTCCAACGCCAAAATAAAAAAGCAGGATGGCCCCCTTGCCATCTCTCTCACGAGGAATCCCGATATTATTTCAGAGATCGGGAAGAAGAAAGGGGAGCGGATCCTCGTCGGTTTCGCCATGGAATCAGAAAACCTGATAGAAAATGCGAAGGCCAAGATGTTGGAAAAAAATATGGATTTGATCATTGCCAATGATTTGACTGAGGAAGGCGCCGGATTTCAAACCGATACAAACATCGTCAAAATCTTAAGCCGGAATGAGGAAATAGAGGAGTTGCCCCTGATGAACAAGGCAGAGGTGGCAAACAGGATTCTGGACAGGGTAAAGGAAATAATAACCCGTAAAGGATTCAAGGGGTCAAGAGGTTAAGGATTCAAGTGAAAGGTGTTGAAATTAAAACCCTTGAACCCTATTTTCATATAAAAAAAGGTTTTATGGCTGAGGCGAGAGAAGAAATGAGAGGAGAACTCCTCAAAATGGCGGGGTCTCTCAAGACCTTTATTCAGTCACAGAGGGAGTTCTGTCGGCCGTTGTCTTTCCTATATCTGAAGGGAGAGGAAACATTGAAGGGAAGCCTGCCGCCTGATCACCCTCAAAACGGTCAGAAATTACCCTCCCTCACCCTCGAAGAGGTAAGGAGGGAAATCGGCGATTGCCAGATGTGTCCTCTCTCCCGAGGCAGGACCAATCTCGTTTTTGGTGAGGGTAACCCCCGGGCGGACCTCGTGTTCGTCGGTGAGGCGCCGGGGGAAGATGAAGACAGGCAGGGGAGACCGTTTGTGGGGCGTGCCGGTCAGCTCCTCACCAGGATCATTACGGCCATGAAATTGACGAGGAAAGATGTTTATATATGCAACATCCTGAAGTGCCGGCCACCAGGGAATCGGAACCCCAAGCCGGAGGAAATTGAGGCGTGTGAGCCTTTTCTGATCAGGCAGCTTGAAGCGATAAAGCCCCGGATAATCTGTGCCCTCGGCACCTTTGCGGCCCACACCCTGCTCCAAACAGATGTCCCCATTACCGTTCTGCGCGGGAAATTTCATGCGTACCAGGGCATAAAACTCATGCCCACGTATCACCCTGCCTATCTTTTGAGAAATCCCGGTGCAAAAAAGCAGGTGTGGGAAGATATCAAGATGATTATGGAGGCCATCGCCTGACCCGCGCCCCGCTTATTCACCGACATTTGAGAGGTAAACTCATGTTAAAAAGAATCGAGATGGTAACCTTGATTTTCACCGTAATGCTCTTTTCTGCCTGGCTGGCGGTGTTTCCGTCTTACGGAGAAGATAAAGCCCCCTCCCCCGTTTTTGATGTTATTACGGTCAATTCCGCCATTACGCCGCCGGTTGCCGAATATATCCTCCACAATATAAATGAATCGGCAAAAGGGGGCGCGGAGGGTTTGGTCATCCTTCTCGACACGCCGGGGGGGTTGGACCTTGCCATGAGGGACATCGTAAAAGGTCTCCTCAATGCCCCTCTTCCCGTTATCGTTTTTGTCTTTCCCTCCGGCGCCAGGGCAGCCTCGGCAGGCGCAATTATCACAGTTGCCGCCAATCTTGCCGCCATGGCCCCCGGTACAAACATCGGGGCGGCCCACCCGGTCGGTCTCGGTATAGGTAAAATGGATAAAACGATGGCTAAAAAGGTGGAAAACGATGCGGTAGCTTATGGGAAAAGCATCGCGAGGCAAAGGGGACGAAGTGAAAAATGGGTGGAAAAAGCGGTCAGGAAAAGTGAATCCATCACGGCTGAGGAAGCTCTCCGGCTCGGGGTGATTGATTTTGTCGCCACCGACGTGCATCAACTGTTAGAGCAGGCTGACAACAAGGAGATAACCCTTCCCTCGGGGAAAAGAGTCTTGAAAACGAAAGGGGCCGTCGTCAATGATAAAAAGATGGGAGTGCGGCACAGGGTACTGTCCGCTTTAAGCGATCCAAATATCGCCTATATCCTTCTGCTGTTGGGTCTTGCCGGTCTCTATTTTGAGCTTGCCCATCCGGGCGTCATCTTTCCAGGCGTAATCGGCGCTATTTCCCTCATCCTTGCATTTTTTGCCTTGCAGACCCTGTCGGTCAATTATGCGGGCGTTCTTCTCATCCTGCTCGGCATCATCCTATTTATTGCAGAAATCAAGGTGATCAGCCATGGAATTCTTACTATTGGAGGTATCATCTCTCTCATGATAGGCTCTTTAATACTCTTTGCATCTCCCGATCCTGCCCTCAGGGTATCATTGAAGATCATGATTCCGATGCTTGCCATTATTTCACTGTTTTTTGCCGGCGTTATCGCTCTTGTTCTCAATGCCCAGATGAGGAAACACATTACGGGAGAAGAAGGCATGATAGGCAGGGAAGGCAGGACGATTACCGATGTCTATAAGGAAGGGAAGGTTTTTATCAAAGGCGAGTACTGGAACGCATTCAGTGATGTATTGGTAGAGAAGGGAAAAGCGGTCAGGGTTGTAAAAGTTGATGGTCTTAGGATAAGGGTTGAAGAAATTTAAACAAAAAAAGGAGGGGTAAAAAAATGTACCTAATTATTGTCTTAGTTGTCTTAGCTTTCATGTTTCTGGCATCGGCCATCAGGGTGCTCAATGAGTACGAGAAGGGGGTCATCTTTCGTCTGGGGAGAGTCATAGCTACCAAGGGGCCCGGTCTTATCGTCCTGATCCCCATGGTGGATAAAATGGTCAAGGTGGATATGCGGACCATCGCCATGGATGTCCCTCCCCAGGACGTGATCACGAAGGACAACGTATCTATCAAAGTTAATGCCGTGCTCTACTTCCGGGTCTTAAACGCCCAGGCCGCCATCATTGATGTGGAAAACTACCTCTATGCGACCTCTCAGCTTGCCCAGACGACCTTAAGGAGCGTCTGCGGACAGGTGGAACTGGATGAAATTCTGTCGGAACGGGAAAAAATTAATCTGCACCTGCAGGAAATCCTTGATCGGAGCACCGATCCCTGGGGGATTAAGGTCATGCTGGTTGAAGTCAAGCATATTGACCTGCCGGAAGAGATGAAACGCGCCATGGCCAAACAGGCGGAAGCGGAGAGGGAACGGCGGGCAAAGGTCATTAATGCCGAGGGAGAGTTCCAGGCCGCCCAGAAACTGATCGAGGCCGCAGCCCTTATGGAGACACAACCCATGTCGCTGCAGCTCAGATACCTTCAGACCCTGAACCAGATTGCCGCCGAGAATAATTCCACAACCATTTTCCCTATCCCCATTGACTTGTTCAGGCCTTTTCTGAAGGCAATGGATAAGTAACTACTAAGGTTCAAAGTTCCAAGGTTCACGGTTCAAGGTTAGGCTGTGGATTCCTATTACTGGCTATTTCAAGAAATATGGAGAGCGAAAGCCAACCGTGAACCGTGAACCTGACGACCTGAGTAGTTACAGGAGAAGCGTTACCCCATTTGTTCAAACGACCAAGCGCCTCTCCTGCCTTCCTTCCCAAGAGCGGAAAGCCATTTTTCATATCTCTCTTTCGTCTCCTGTCTGACCTTTTCCGCTTCCCCGCTTTCCAGTCCATGGGCTTCAATCCACTTTTCCATAAGCAGCCCACCAGGCATCCACATCTCGATGGTCTCTCTCTCATATACCCACGATTTTAAGGTCACTCCCATACGGAAGAGAATTTCCCAAACTTCGTCCCTTTCCCGGTCATCACAAAAAACCAGCATGGCGCACTCTGCCAGCCCGAAAATCTTCTGGGGAGAACGATCGTACTTGATGCTTTGAATAGTCCGTTTATCGACATAAGAATCGAGTTCGGCTGCCAGCTTGTCAAGCTTTTCCCTCTCACCCAAAATAATCCATTTCCCCCAGTGCTCCAGATATTCCTCTTTTGTTAACGTCTTACCCTTATAGGCAATGGGGAAATGCCAGTCCGAGGGAATTACGTAAATCCAGTTATAATATGGCTTATCAACAATCATCCTATCACTTCCCCACATCCACCTTAAGGCCGCGCGACTCCAACAACCTTTTAAGTTCTTCAACCTTTTCCCCGCTGCAAAGGGGCATATCCTGATAGGGGGAAACCCGCCCGATGGCACGATACTTTAATTCAGCAAATTTATGAAAAGGCAAGAGTAAAATCTTCTCCACTGCCGGTCCCAGGGCAAGGGTAAAATCGCAGAATCTCTCCATTTCCTCCTCAGAATCATTAAAACCGGGGATCAGCGGACGCCAGATCCATACCTTTTTATTATTGGCTGCGATCTTCTTTAGATTGTCAAGAATCTGCCGGTTGGGAACGCCTATCGCCTGCCGGTGTTTCTCTGAATCCGTATGTTTAAGGTCATAGAGTAACAGATCGGTATAGTCCGCTATTTTTTCCATCATATTCCACGGTGCATATCCGGAGGTATCCAAAGCAGTATGCAAACCTTTTCGCTTGGCTTCCTGAAGCAAGGCCAGGGCAAACTGCCATTGAAGCAAAGGCTCGCCGCCGGACAGCGTTATACCGCCTTTGGTACGCCGGTAGAGTGATTCATCCTTCATCACCTCTTTTATGACCTCTTCTACGGTCATCTCCGTTCCCACGATCTTTATCCTCCTGGAAAGACAGACCTCCGCACATTTCAGACAGTAATCGCACTTCCGCCAATCCATCCCCCAGCGATCATCCGCCAGAGAAATCGCCCCCTGGGGGCACGCCTCCACACATCTGCCGTCTTTAGCACACTTCTCGCTTCCAAGGATGATCTCCCGCTCTAATCTAATGGATTCCGGATTAGCGCACCAGGGGCATCTTAAAGGGCAACCCTTCAGAAATACCGTGGTTCTTATGCCGGGTCCATCGCCTATAGAAAAACGCTGGATATTAAAGACAATACCCCTATTGCCATCTTCAGTAAGATTATCTTCCATGTCAAACCTCAATCACTTCCCCACATCTGCCTTAAGACCATGGGATAAAACCAGCCTTCTTAATTCTTCCACCCGTTCATCACTAAGAATAGGGACATCATGATAAGGATAGACCTTTCCGGTAGCAGTATATTTTAATTCAGCAAATTTATGAAAGGGCAATAAGGATATCTTCTCCACTGTTGGCCCCAGTGTAAGGACAAACCTGCAAAGTTCTTCCAATTCGTCTTTAGAATCGTTAAAACCAAGGATTATCGGGCGTCTTATCCATACCTTTAACCCCGGTTTTTTTACCGTCTTCTCCAAATTCTCCAGGATTAATTCATTAGACACGCCGGTAACTTCTTTATGCCTTGCCGAATCCATGTGTTTAAGATCATAAAGTACCAGCTTGGTGTAATTTAACACCTCAGCCAACGCCTCCCAGTCGGCATAGCCTGTGGTATCCAGGGCGGTGTGGATTCCTTTCTGCCTGGCTTTTTGCAATAAGGCCAGGGTAAATCGCCACTGGACCAAGGGCTCGCCGCCTGAGACGGTCATGCCTCCCCCTGATCTACGATAAAAATTGGAATCCTTTGCCACCTCTTCCATTACTTCATCTACACTCTTATACTCCCCGCTCGCTTCTATTGATTTTGAAGGGCAGATTTCGGCGCATTTCAAGCAATAATTACACTTTCCCCACTCAATAACCCTTCCCTCTTCCCCTATGGAGATTGCCCTTTGGGGGCAGATTCCGGCGCATTTAGCGCATTTGATACATTTGATGTTCCTGGTAATAATCTCCGGCAAGAGCCTTATTGACTCGGGGTTCTGGCACCAGGGGCAATGAAGGGGACAGCCTTTTAAAAAGACTGTGCTCCTTATCCCAGGCCCGTCATGTATAGAGAAACGTTGGATGTTAAAGACAACCCCCCGCTCATTATGCAGGTTTTCCCTCTCTTTTCCCGTTTCCATTTTAATTCCGACCCAAAACCCGAAACGTGAAATCCCCCTCAATCCCCCTTTTCCAAAGGGGGAAGTGTTTCTCCTCCCTTTGAAAAAGGGAGGATGGGAGGGATTTGAGAATATTTCTTGCGAACAGCTAACTTGATAGTATAGGAATTTCCTTTTTAAATAACTTTAGGCACTTTAAACTTTAGCTCACTTTAGGCACTTAACTTGATACGAAATCCCTGCATGATAACAGCATGGTGTGTGGGGCCTAATTTCCCACACACCATGCTGTTATAGTAAACTCAAGAAGATTATATAGTTAATTGAATCAATTGGAAGTTAGAAGCTATGCTCCGTTCTGCAAATGATGCTGTCCTGTGTTTCATGCGGCAGATCAACGAAGTAAGCGCTATAACCGGCGATTCTTACCTGGAGATCGGGGTACTTTTCCGGATTTTGCTGGGCATCTTTTAGGGTTTCAGAGTTTACTACATTAAACTGAATATGGGGAATGGTCATCTTTTCATACCACTCTTTCAAATATTCAGCGAAGAGTTTTTTGTTCTCTCCCTCAAGAAATGCCGGCATAAATCTCTGGTTAAAGAGACCGGTATGAAGAAAAGGCACTTTGCCCACGGAGTTAAGGACCGCTGTAGGACCTTTCTTGTCGGCGCCCGCCGCAGGCGAAAAGCTGCCATCAGCCATAATATCGGACATCATCCTGCCGTCGGGTGTGGCTCCAATGCCTAAAGCCATTGCCTGATAAGCAATTACCGAACTTCCATCTATGGTACAGGGGTTATCCCAAGCATCTTTAATGTTGTGAACAGTTTCGTACATTCTCCTTTTTACCTTTACCGTCCACTCATCAACATAGTCATCGTCGTTGCCGTACTTGGGAGCATTAAGGAAATCCTGACGCATCTCTTCATAACCATCCCAATTTGATTTCATGGCGCAAAGAAGCTCATCCATCGTATATTTCTTCTCCTCAAAAACCAGTTTTTGGATGGCTGCCAGTGAATCAGCGACATTTACAAAACCCAATGAGATTAACTGGGGCTCGCTGTCAAACTCCAGATTATACTTATACAGATCATTACCACGCTCCAAGGTCTCATCGAGCATCAAGGAATTAAAGGGATCTGCGTTATAATCCATGATTACCTGATGACCTATATTATGAGAAAGAGCGGCTATTTTTGTATAGAAGTCTAATTGCTCACATATAGCATCGAGTAATTCATCGCATGACTTCATTTCCCTCGGATCTTTGGTTTTTGGTCTTTCCATGAGATTTATCCCTCCTTTCAAAAATAAAGGGATTGGGGATCTGACCCCAATCCTACTCTTACTGGCTGAAAGCATCTTTCCCCTGGTAAAGGGCATATTCCATCATCTTGGGCGCAGCTAAAAAACTTATTACTGGGAAAAAACCTGAAGAAAGAGGTTTGCCTGTACAAGTCATGGCCACACACCCTGCCGCCTGGGTCCTCTTGGCATCTTCGAGAGAATAACCACGCATCAATGCCCACCTCTCCAGCAGCTCCTCATTAAAGATTGCCGGATGACCAGTCCCACACCGAACCAGTTCAATAACCCTCTCTATTACGTCAGGATTTACATTACGGTGATAACGGAACATGATAGGAGGTTGATTGATCCGGACGTCGGCCATTGCTTCCAGGATCAGGCAGGTCAGATCATTTGATGCATCCCTTCCATTCGGCCTCGAACCGCCAATATTGGCCGTATAGAGTACATCAGTGCCAGCCGTTAGGGAGAAGGTTTGAGGATGTTCGATATAGTTGCCTACCTCCTGAACTTTCAGCATCCAGCATTCTATCATCTCTAATGCCTTAGCCCTGGTGAGTTTTCCTTCTTTCATATCTTTCTCATAGTAAGGCCACCATACCTGGTCAAGTCGACACCCCGAACCATTGCCGGGTATCGCAAGAAACCTGCCAACTACCTCATTAAACCAGAAAAATTGGAGCGCTTCCTGGAAAGTACGGGGGGGATTTGCCGGCACCCAGTCACAAACGGCTGCAATCTCTTCTAATTCCTTCTTGCGAACTGGGTCCTGCTCTTTTTGCGCCTGTTCCCTGGCAAGTTCAGCATACCTTTCGGCAAATCTGATCAGCGCCTTTCCACATTTAATCATACCTTCCCAGGTATTCTTCTTATGGATATAATCGGCAGGATGCATTTCAAAGGATTTGCTTTCCAATTCCTTAAGTTTTGCTTCTGCCTTTTCAATCCTTGCGTTGACACCTCCCTGGAAAATTTTTTCGTAATCATAGTCCATTAATGTCCGTCCGGCATTCCAGAGATCTGCAAAAAAGCATGGGTTTTCTGGAGTGCGATGTACAAACGGCGATACCTCTTTTGGCAGAACAGACTCTACTAAACATTCCTGTGATTTGTCTTTCCAGTAATCATAAATCTCATCGAGTATCTCTTTTTTCTCTTCGGGCGTTACCATATGCTTAAAGCCGGTTTCCAATGACTCCGGTATATAGGATACGGAAATTTCAGGATACCACCTCACCTCATCGGGTGCACTATTAGGATCCCCCACAATGATCTCTCCCGGCTTAATAAAGATGGGCATTTCATCACATAACCGAGATATAGCTTCTGCCTTTCGTAATACAACCGGTTGCCCTTCAGTTTCTTTAAAAGCCTTCGTAACAATCCTTGCCCGATCAAGATCGATTTTTACATCCCTTCGAAAGCTGACCACTCCTAATCCACTGACAACATCAGACCAGTCCTTTATTACCACCGCCTTTGAATAGCAATCATCCCTTAATTTAGCAACCCTGGGTGTACAACCAAACCCCCAGTCATAAGGTTTCGCCTTTTTTGCCCTGTCCTCAAACGAAATAGCTCCCGGTTTTGGAATTAATTCTGCCATAACAATATCCTCCTTTTACATTTATTGTTCATCATCAGATGAACTGTTATAATTACTGAGGTAATTGCAAAAGTCCCACCATGTCATTCCCGCGACGTTTTTGGGCGGGAATCTATTTGGTAACTGCTTGATATCATAGATGCCCGATAAAAGCATTCGGGCATGACAGAGCGTTTTGC
>Ga0100397_1000802_pt1 | contig 18714 bp, 23 predicted proteins | sample CryGeymeta201521_FD_81550 | JGI IMG/M metagenome (GOLD analysis project Ga0100397, IMG submission 81550) | Groundwater microbial communities from Crystal Geyser aquifers in Utah, USA - Crystal Geyser metaG 2015-21 | ecosystem: Environmental > Aquatic > Deep subsurface > Groundwater | place: USA... | reverse complement strand
GCCAGCATCTTCCACTACGGCGAATTCACCGTGGCGCAGGCCAAGGCACGCATGGCTGAGCGCGGCATTCCTGTGCGGCTATAAACAAGAGCCTGAAGGCTACAACGAATAGTTGGATGCGTGCGTTGGCGTCTATATTTTATGAAGCCTTTTTGGCCTCTAGCCCCCGTAAATAAAGCGCTAGCAGCTATACAATAGATAGTATTTGACATGGTTGATAATTTGCCAATGAACTGGTTAGACACACTCAAATGGGACGCGCAGGGTTTGCTGCCAGCCATAGCGCAAGAGCAGGGCAGTGGCGACGTGCTGATGCTGGCCTGGATGAACCGAGAGGCGTTGCAAAAAACGGCTGAGCTGGGCCGTGCGGTGTATTTCAGCCGCTCGCGCAACAAGCTGTGGTTCAAGGGCGAAGAGTCTGGCCATGTGCAGCTGGTGCATGAGATTCGTGTGGATTGCGATGCCGACGTGGTGCTGCTCAGGGTGACGCAAACTGGCCACACGCCGGGTCTGGCTTGTCACACCGGTCGGCACAGCTGTTTCTTCAGCGTGTATGACAATGGCATCTGGAAAGTTGTTGACCCGGTGTTGAAAGACCCGCGAACCATTTATAAAAGCTGATGCGTACTGACTCCAATTCTTCTGATGCCCTGACCGCCCTGGCGGCTGTGATTGAATCGCGCCTGCCCGCGCATGGCGGCAACCCCGAGGCCAGCTACGTGGCGCGCCTGTTGCACAAAGGGTCTGATGCCTTTTTGAAGAAAATTGGCGAGGAAGCCACCGAGGTGGTGATGGCCGCCAAAGACGCTGACCACGGTGGCGACAAGGCCAAGGTGGTTTATGAGGTGGCTGACCTGTGGTTTCACAGCATGATTGCGCTGGCGCACTATGGACTCAGGCCCGCCGACGTGATTGCCGAGCTGCAGCGCCGCGCGGGCATGAGCGGCCTGGAAGAAAAAGCGCTGCGTAAAGTCAAAGAGCGCGAAGCGCAAGCAGTCGCAACCTCTACCGGAGTGGCACCATGACCCAAGATTTCACAACCAACTCGAACGCCGCGGCAGAAGTGGGCGAGCTTGACGTGCAAACCCTCAACGGCCTCAACGCCTGGGGCACAGTGAGCTATGTGCTGCATTTGATCGTGGCGGTGGCGGCGTTGATTCCGGGGGCACAAGCGGGCCCGGTGTTGCTGCTGTTGGCGCTGGTGATTGATCTGGTCAAGCGTGGTGATGCGGTGGGCACCTGGCACGCGTCGCACTTTCGCTGGCGCATCCGCACCGTGTTGATCGCCGGGTTTCTCTACCTGGTGACGGCGCCACTTTGGTTGTTGTTTTTGTTGCCTGGCTGGTTGGCCTGGCTGGTTATTTCAGTCTGGTTTTTGTACCGCATCGTCACTGGCATGGTGCGTCTGAACAAGGGTTTGCCCATGGAGATTGCAGCATGATTGAACACGTGGTGGATCACGACCCGGATTGCCTGTTTTGCAAGATTGTCGCGGGCAAAATTCCGTCTAAACTGGTTTACCAAGACGACGAGTTGTACGCCTTTCACGACATTCACCCGTGGGCGCCGGTGCATTTTTTGATCATCCCCAAGCTGCATATTCCGTCGATGGCATTGCTCACCGACGACCATGCCGGGTTGATGGGGCGCATGATGACGCTGGTGCCCAAACTGGCCTTGCAAGAAGGCTGTAATCCTTACCCGGCGGGGGGCTTTCGCATGCTCTGCAACACCGGAGCCGAGGGCGCGCAAGAGGTGCACCACCTGCATATTCACGTGATGGGCGGTCCACGGCCCTGGTTACGGGGATAAATCTTCGATCTGAGGCGCGTGCAAGTTGCGCGCCGCTTAAAATTCCAATTATTCGTTAGGAGAATCACAATGGGTTCATTGTCTATTTGGCACTGGTTGATCGTTCTGTTGATCGTCATCATGGTGTTTGGCACCAAAAAACTCAAAAACATTGGCTCTGACCTCGGTGGTGCGGTCAAGGGTTTCAAAGAGGGCATGAAAGAAGGCGGCAACTCACCGGCTGAAGACAAGCCCGCTGCTGCTTCGCAAGTGGCCAACGCTGCTGCCGCTGCCGAGAAGACCACCATTGACGTTGAAGCCAAGCAAAAGTCCTGATGCGTTTGACGCGCAGCTCGCATGATTGATCTGGGTATTTCCAAACTGGCGATGATTGGTGCGGTCGCACTGATCGTCATCGGCCCCGAGAAGCTGCCGCAGGTGGCGCGCACCGTGGGGGCGTGGATTGGCAAGGCGCAGCGTTATGTGAGCGATGTCAAGGCCGAAGTCAACCGTTCGATGGAGCTCGACGAGCTCAAGAAGATGAAAGACACGGTAGAGAACGCGGCCAAGGACGTGAGCCAATCAATTCAAACCAACGCGGCAGATTTTGAAAAATCCTGGGCCGAAGCCACCAGCGAGGCCGCTTCATCCGAGGTGTCGGACTACCAGGTGAGCCTGCCGGGGCCGCAATACCATCACCCCAAGAAAAACTGGCGTCTGAAACAAGGAGCCACGCCCAACTGGTACAAGGCCCGTGCGGGTGTGCGTACCAAAGCCTTGTCAGGTGCGGCGCGCGTGGCGCGTTTCAGGCCAAGCCAATTCAACTGATGTCAGATTCCCCCCCAAAAAAAGATGAACTGGCTGGCACAGAGCAGCCCTTTGTCGCTCATTTGATTGAGCTGCGTGACCGCCTGGTCAAAGCCGTGCTGGCGGTTGCTGCTGTGGCGGTTGCCTTGGGCATTTATCCCGGGCCAGGCGCGCTGTATGACTTGATGGCAGCCCCGCTGGTGGCGCATTTGCCCAGTGGTGCAACGCTGATCGCCACCTCGGTCATTTCACCCTTCATGGTGCCACTCAAAGTGTTGTTGATGGCCTCTTTCATGCTGGCTTTGCCGGTGGTGCTTTACCAACTGTGGGCGTTTGTGGCACCAGGCCTGTATTCGCACGAGAAAAAATTGGTGATGCCGCTGGTGATCTCCAGTACCCTGCTGTTTTTCGTTGGGGTGGCGTTTTGTTACTTTTTTGTGTTTGGCCGGGTGTTTGCGTTCATCCAGAGCTTTGCGCCCAAGAGCATCACCGCCTCGCCCGACATTGAAGCCTACTTGGGCTTTGTGCTCAACATGTTCCTGGCCTTTGGCATGGCGTTTGAAGTGCCGGTGGTGGTGGTGGTGCTGGCGCGTATGGGCATTTTCAGCATTGAAAAGCTCAAAGAATTCCGCGGCTATTTTGTGGTGCTGGCGTTCATCATTGCGGCCATCGTCACGCCGCCCGACGTGGTGTCGCAGCTGGCGCTGGCCATTCCCATGGTGGCCTTGTACGAGATTGGCATTTGGGCGGCGCAAATTTTCATTCGCCACACCCAAGCGCCGGCGCAGGCCGAAGACGCTTCCTGATTCTAAGGAAAATAGGCTTCTAGCCCTTATTTATAAAGGGCTAGAAGCTATTAATTAGATAGCGGTCATTTATTCATTCATTCATTTATTGCACTTGCGCCCTTGGCTTAGGGCGCACGCCGGGGGTCAAAAGCAGTTGGGTGTTGCCACTGGCGCGTTGCACCTCAAACGCAGCCTCAAGGCCGGGTTTGAGCGCCGCCACCTGGGACAGCAACTCGGCCACGTTGTGAGTAGCTTTGCCGCCCACTTTGGTCACCACGTCACCCGGTTTCATGCCTGCTTTGGCGGCCGGGCCGTTCTGCAGCACGCCGGTGATGATCACGCCTTGTTGCGCCTCGACCCCAAAGGTTTGTGCCAGTTCGGGGGTGAGTTCATTGGGCTCCACGCCAATCCAGCCGCGCGTCACCTGGCCGTCTTTCACAATGCCTTCCAGCACCAGTTTGGCGGTGGACACCGGAATGGCAAACCCAATGCCCATGCTGCCACCCGAGCGCGAGTAAATGGCGGTGTTGATGCCCAGCAAATTGCCGTTGGTGTCTACCAGTGCGCCACCTGAATTGCCGGGGTTGATGGCGGCGTCGGTCTGGATGAAGTTCTCAAAGGTGTTGATGCCCAGTTGGTTGCGCCCCAGCGCACTGACAATGCCGCTGGTGACGGTTTGCCCAACCCCGAACGGGTTGCCAATGGCCAGCACCTGGTCACCCACTTGCAGGTTGTCGGAGTTGCCCAGCACGATCACCGGCAGGCGATCCAGGTCAATCTTGAGCACCGCCAGGTCGGCATCCGGGTCGGTGCCGATGACTTTGGCGCGGGCGTGGCGGCTGTCGTTAAGGATCACGTCAATTTCATCGGCGCTTTCCACCACATGGTTGTTGGTCAGAATATAGCCGTCGGCACTGACAATCACGCCGCTGCCCAGGCCCATTTGCGGCTGGTCTTGCTGGTCACCAAAGAAAAACCGGAACCACGGGTCGGCCCCTTGTGGGTTCGGGCGGGCATTCTTGCTGGTGTTGATGCTCACCACGGCTTGTGAGGATTTTTGCGCTGCCAGCCGGAAGCTGCCCGCAGGGATCGCACTGCTGTTGGTCGGCGGCGCCTCCAACACGGCCACGCTGCCAGAGCCTGTGCCACGCAAGTCCAGCCAGTTGGGTTTGAGCGTACCGACTACAAAGTAGGCGGCCAACAACACAGTGACCGATTGGGAAAACAACAACCAAAAACGTTTCATTGACAATGCCAAAAATGGCCCTTTGAGGGTGAAAAAACTGCAAGAGGATAAATTGTAGGTGTCTGAACGAATTTCAATGCCCAAGTTGCATATCACCATTCACGCCGAGCCCCAAGCGCCCCAAAAACCTGCTTTGGGTGCGCCTTGCAATGGTTGTGGGGTGTGCTGTCTGATGGAGCCTTGCCCGTTGGGCGTGCTGCTCACCGGGCGGCGCAGCGGGGCATGCGCGGCCTTGCGCTGGCGCTCAGACCTGAGCCTGTACCGTTGTGGTGCCATCACCGAGCCAAGCTTGGTGCTGTTGGCGCGTTTGCCATCAGCTTTGCGTTGGATTGCGCCGCCACTGGCTTGGCTGATGCAGCGCCTGGCGCACCGTTGGGTGGCGGCTGGAATCGGTTGCGACTGTGATGCCCATGCCTCCCACTTATGATTCCCGGATGTCACTCAATTTGCACACATGATGATCGACCGAACCCCATTGCTGGCCGCCTTTGACGCGCTGCTGCAGCCCGAGCGCTTTCGCGACTACGGCCCCAACGGCTTGCAAGTGGAGGGGTGTGCACAGGTCAGCAAAATCGTCTCTGGGGTGACGGCCAGCCGAGCCTTGATTGAAGCTGCGATTGCCGCCAAGGCTGATGCCATTTTTGTCCACCATGGTTTGTTTTGGCGCGGCCAAAGCGGCTGTGTCACCGGCTGGATGAAGCAGCGTCTGGCTCTGTTGCTGGCGCATGACATCAACCTGTTGGCTTACCATTTGCCTCTGGATGCGCATGCCGAGTTGGGTAACAACGCCCAATTGGCCAAGCAGCTGGGGTTGCTGGGCATCTCGCGTTTTGGCGAGCAAGACCTGGGCTGGCTGGGTGGGCGCTCAGATGCTGCAGAGTTTGCCAGCGCACAGGCTTTGGCTGACCATGTTGCTTGTAGATTAAATCGACCTGTAGCCCTTGTTTCTAATGAGCAAATAGCTATTAAAAAAATAGCATGGTGCAGCGGTGGAGCGCAAAGCTATTTTGAAGCTGCCATTGCCGCCGGAGCCGATGCCTTCATCACCGGTGAACTCTCCGAGCCGCAGGCACACCTGGCGCGTGAATGTGGCGTGGCCTACCTGGCATGTGGCCACCATGCAACCGAGCGCTACGGTGCGCCTGCGGTGGCTGCCCATATCGCGGCGCAATTCGGTCTGGCGCATGAATTCATTGACATCGACAACCCGGCCTAACATGACAAGCACCACAGCCCCCAACCAAACTTCGTTACCGATCGCCATCACCATGGGCGATGCCGCTGGCATTGGCCCCGAGATCATCGCCCGGGCGTTTCAAACCGCGCCACAAGACTGCGCTGGTTGTTTTGTGGTGGGCGATGTGGCCACGCTGCGGCGTGCCGCCAAGGTGGTCGCCGGGCAACGCATACCCTGGCCGGTAGCGGTGCTATCAGAAGCCCACGAGGCGTTGCATTGCCCGCCGGGCTGCCTGCCGGTGTTGCCTCTGGCCTCTGCAAGGGGGCAAAGCGTTGCGCCAGTGCCTTTTGGTGCGTTGAGTGCAAGGGCTGGCCAGATGGCAGGCGATGCCGTGGTGTGGGCGGCTCAGGCGGCTTTAAAGGGTGAGGTGGCGGCGCTGGTCACGGCCCCGTTGAACAAGGCGGCGTTGGCGATGGCGGGCGGCTGGTTGGCGGGGTTTCCCGGGCATACCGAGATGCTGCAGGCCCTGGCAGCAGCGCATCTGAACACCTCGGTGGCGCAATTGCCGGTGCGCATGATGTTGGCCAATGACGAGTTGCGGGTGGTGTTGGTCAGCATCCATGTGTCATTGCGCGCGGCTCTGGCGGCGGTGACGTTTGACAGCGTGTTGCAAAGCCTGTTGATCACGCACCGGTCTTTGCTGGCCGTGTTGGGGCGGGCGCCGCGCATTGGTGTGGCTGGGCTTAACCCGCACGCCGGGGAGGGTGGGCTGTTTGGCCGGGAGGAAATCGAGGTGATTGGGCCTGCTGTTGCGGCCGCACGTGCACAAGGCGTGCTGGCCAGTGACCCCCTGGCACCCGACACCGTGTTCATGCGCGCGCGCGCCACAGTGGGACAGCCCGGTGAGTTTGATGTGGTGCTGGCCATGTACCACGACCAGGGCTTGATTCCGGTGAAGTACCTGGGGGTAGAAAAGGGGGTCAATGTGACCTTGGGGTTACCGCTGGTGCGCACCAGTCCGGACCACGGCACGGCGTTTGACATTGCCGGTACAGGGCGCGCCGATGCGTCCAGTCTGGTGCAGGCGATCCGCACGGCCAGGCATTTGTGTGCTTGTGGGGAATAAGGCTCTTTTGTAAACTGAGTGCAAGAGTGGCTCAGTTAGAATTGAATGTTGTTACATAGCTCGATCTTTTCTTTCTGAGGATTCCCATGAGTGAGATTCTTGCCGAAAACGGCCCCACTGATGCCAGTAAACGCACTTGGCTGATTGCTTCAGGCTGTGCCGGTGCGGTGGGCGGTATTGCTGCTGCTGTTCCCTTTGTAAGTTCATTTCAGCCTTCCGAGCGCGCAAAAGCGGCTGGCGCGGCGGTTGAAGCGGATATTTCTGCACTCAAACCGGGCGAAAAAATGACGGTTGAGTGGCGCGGTAAGCCGGTCTGGATTGTGCGCCGCACGCCCGAACAATTGGCTGCGCTGCCCAAGCTCGACAGCCAACTGGCAGACCCCAACTCCACGCGTAAGCCGGATGACCAGGCTCCTGCCTACGCCCGCAATGCGACCCGCTCCATCAAGCCGGAGTACCTGATTACCGTGGGAATTTGCACCCATCTGGGCTGCTCGCCGTCGGATAAATTCCAGACTGGCGCGCAGCCTTCGCTGCCTGACGACTGGCAAGGTGGCTTTTTGTGCCCTTGCCACGGCTCGACGTTCGATTTGGCTGGCCGCGTGTTCAAGAACAAACCCGCTCCGGACAACTTGGAAGTGCCCCCCCACATGTACCTGTCAGACACCAAGTTGCTGATCGGTGAAGACAAGAAGGCCTGAGGATCAAAAATATGGCTACTTTTCACGAAATTTCCCCCAATGCGTCCGCAGGTGCCAAGACGCTGAACTGGATCGACAACCGCTTTCCGCTCTCCAAGCTCTTCAAAGAGCACATGAGCGAGTACTACGCGCCCAAGAACTTCAACATCTGGTACATCTTTGGTTCGCTGTCGCTGTTGGTGCTGGTGATCCAGATCGTCACCGGTATTTTCTTGGTTATGCACTACAAGCCGGATGCGGCGCTGGCGTTTGGCTCGGTCGAGTACATCATGCGCGACGTGCCCTGGGGCTGGATGATTCGCTACATGCATTCCACCGGCGCTTCGGCATTTTTTGTGGTGGTGTATCTGCACATGTTCCGTGGCCTGATGTACGGCAGCTACCGCAAACCACGTGAACTGATCTGGCTGTTTGGCTGTGGTATTTTTTTGGCGCTGATGGCAGAAGCCTTCATGGGCTACCTGCTGCCCTGGGGGCAAATGAGCTACTGGGGCGCACAGGTGATCGTGAACCTGTTTTCTGCGATTCCGTTTGTCGGTCCTGACCTGGCCTTGCTGATTCGCGGCGACTTTGTGGTGGGCGATGCCACGCTGAACCGCTTCTTCAGCTTCCACGTGATTGCGGTGCCGTTGGTGTTGTTGGGCTTGGTGGTGGCGCACATCATTGCGTTGCACGAAGTGGGCTCCAATAACCCTGATGGCATCGAGATCAAGGCCACCAAAGATGCCAATGGCATTCCCTTGGACGGCATTCCTTTTCATCCGTATTACTCGGTGCATGACGTGTTTGCAGTCAGTGTATTTTTGTTGGTGTTCACGGCCATTGTGTTCTTTGCACCTGAAATGGGTGGCTATTTTCTGGAATACAACAATTTCATTCCAGCCAACCCGTTCCAGACCCCATTGCACATTGCCCCGGTCTGGTACTTCACGCCGTTTTACTCTTTGCTACGCGCAGTCACCACTGAACTGATGTACGTTTTGATGGCGTGTGTGGTGGGCGGCGCTGCCTTGGCGGTGCTCAAGGTGAAAATGCCTGCCCTCTTCAAAGGCATCATCGTGGGTGCTGCCGCGGTGATTGTGGCCATGATGCTGTCGATCGATGCCAAGTTTTGGGGTGTGGTGGCCATGGGCGGTGGTGTTGTGATCTTGTTCTTCTTGCCCTGGCTGGACAACAGCGAAGTGAAGTCAATCCGCTACCGCCCGACTTGGCACAAATACCTTTATGCCCTGTTTGTGATCAATTTTTTCATCTTGGGCTATCTGGGAACCCAACCGCCGTCGGCCATTGGGGGGCGCATATCGCAGATAGGCACCTTGTTCTACTTTGGTTTCTTTTTGCTGATGCCGTGGTGGAGTCGCTTGGGTGCCTTCAAGCCAGTGCCGACTCGCGTCAATTATTCAGCTCACTGATCCGGAGACTATTCATGACTACCATGGGTATCACAAAAAAAATCATTCTGGGCATGGCGCTGGCTTGTGGCCTGTCTTTCACTGCACAGGCCAATACTGCTGGCCCGGCCTGGGACAAAGCTCCCAACCGCATTCATGACATGGGTGCTTTGCAAAACGGCGCCAAGTTGTTTGTCAACTACTGCCTGAACTGCCATTCAGCCGCGTACATGCGCTACACGCGCCTGACGGATATTGGTTTGACACACGAGCAAATCAAAGACAACCTGCTGGTGACCAATGCCAAAATTGGCGACACCATGAAGGCTGCCATCGACCCGCAGCAGGCCAAGTCCTGGTTCGGCAATACCCCCCCTGACTTGTCGGTGATTGCGCGTTCTCGTGCAGGTGCTAACGGCAGCGGTGCAGATTATTTGTATACCTACATGCGCAGCTTTTACCGTGATCCAGCCACACAAACGGGTTGGAACAACACGGTGTTTCCTAATGTGGCCATGCCGCATGTCTTGTGGGAACTACAAGGCGACCGGCGTGCGGTGTTCAAGGAGGTGACTGAGCATGGTGTCACCAGTCATCAATTTGAGGCTTTTGAGCAGCTGACCCCTGGCACACTGTCTCTAGCTCAGTACGACAGCGCCGTGGGTGACCTGGTGAATTATCTGCAGTGGATGGCAGAACCAGCTCAGACCACACGCCAGCGCGTCGGTATCTGGGTGTTGATTTTCTTGGCCGGCTTGTCACTGATCACCTGGCGGCTGAACAAGGCCTACTGGAAAGACATCAAGTAGTTTTGAATTGACGAACTGCAGGCGGATGACAATACCGCCTGCAGAATTTTCAGAGTGGCGAGTCTTTAGTGCTTTGCCGCTCTTTTATTTTTTTAGGAGCCTTAGCCATGATGGTGCTTTACTCGGGTACGACTTGTCCCTTCTCTCACCGCTGCCGATTTGTCTTGTTTGAAAAAGGCATGGACTTTGAAATTCGGGATGTGGACTTGTACAACAAGCCCGAAGACATCAGCGTCATGAACCCCTACGGGCAGGTGCCTATTTTGGTGGAGCGTGACCTGATTCTTTACGAATCCAACATCATCAACGAATACATTGATGAGCGTTTTCCGCATCCCCAGTTGATGCCGGGTGACCCGGTGGATCGCGCACGCGTGCGCCTTTTCTTGCTCAACTTCGAGAAAGAACTGTTCACCCATGTGTCTACGCTGGAATCACGCACTTCCAAGTCGAACGAAAAAGCGCTGGAAAAAGCCCGTGCGCATATTCGTGACCGACTTACGCAGTTGGCTCCGGTGTTCTTGAAGAACAAGTTCATGCTCGGCGACGGTTTTTCGATGCTGGATGTCGCCATTGCACCCTTGTTGTGGCGTCTGGACTATTACGGCATTGAACTCAGCAAAAACGCAGCGCCCTTGCTCAAATACGCCGAGCGTATTTTTTCGCGTCCGGCCTACATTGAGGCGTTGACCCCGTCTGAGAAGGTCATGCGCAAGTAAGCGCTTCAAGAGGTGCCTCATGACCCCAGATGTTCAGACCCCTTCAACCCGACCCTACCTGATTCGTGCCTTGCACGAATGGTGTGTGGACAACGGCTTTACGCCTTACGTTACGGTGTGGGTTGACAACACCGTGCAAGTGCCGCGTGAGTTTGTCAAAGACGGCGAGATTGTGCTGAACATTGGTCTTGAGGCCACCACAGGTTTGAAACTGGGCAATGAATACATTGAATTCAAAGCCCGTTTTGGTGGTGTGGTGCGCGATATTTTTGTCCCTATGGATCAGGTGGCAGCCATTTTTGCGCGCGAGAGCGGGCAAGGCATGGCATTTCCGCGTGTGCAGCGTCAGCAAGCCGATGAGAGTAAGCCGATACGTCAAACATCAGGCGATCTGGCCGCAAAACACCTGAGCGCCATCACGGGCAGCGCGGATAGCGAAACGGGTGAAGCCATTTCAAACGTGACATTACAAACAAGCCCGGTTAAACGGCCGTCGCTCACGCGCATCAAGTAAATTTGACGGGTGAAAACCTGGTTAGAATCTCGGTTTCGCCGATTTAGCTCAGTTGGTAGAGCAACCGCCTTGTAAGCGGTAGGTCGTCAGTTCGAATCCGACAATCGGCACCAGATATTCTTTAGTCTTGGCGGTGAATTTTCAGCCGAATAGATTTCACCTCAAGACCATGGCTTCGCAGATGCGCTTCAAAAGCAGGCAACAGCTGTCGCAACTTGGCAGCAACGGTGGTGTTTGAAAGCAGCAAACACCACACCCCATCTTCCATGGGGCCTGCCACTACCAGATGGCGCAGCGCTGCTGGAACCAGCGGTGTGATGGACTGTAAACGCACACTGGACTCGTGCTGAAGGTTCATCAGCTTGGCCAGGCCTGGATTGTTCAGGCTGGCTTGTAACAGGGTTACGGCTTGGTGGCGTCGGTTCATTCGTTTGGAGGGCTTGACAGATGCAATTGATTATCACGGATGCCTGGCTTGCAAAGTCTCGTGCGGTTCAACTCTCCGGCTTGCAGTTGATCTCCACTTTTTTAGTCAGTGCCTTGGTTCTCTTGTTGCTTGCACTTGGTTTTTACCATTGGGTCTTGATCAAAGGCGTGGAGCAAGGCTGGCCGGTGATCAGTACGGTGGTCAAACTGGTCGCCAAGGACGACTACGAACAGCGCGACAAATACCTTCGTGCCAATCTGGATGTCATGGCGCGGCGGCTTGGAGAAATGCAAGCCAAGTTGGCGCAGCTTGAATCCCTGGGAGAGCGGGTGTCTAGCCTGGCAGGTGTCAACCTCGCACAGTCCAAACTTTTGACCGGTCAAGGCGGTGTGCAAGTGGGTGTGCATGCGCTGACGCTCGATGAACTGCAAGTGACCATGGACGACCTGGAGCGTTTGACAAACCAGCGCACCGACCTGCTGACGGTGCTGGAGTCGCGCCTGTTCGATCGCAAGATGAAAAATCTGATGATTCCAACGCAAAAACCGGTAGCGCAGTCCGTGTTGGGGTCTGCATTTGGCTGGCGTATTGACCCCATCACCGGTCGATCTGCCTTACATACCGGACTGGATTTTCCTGCCCTGCTCGGCACACCCATTGAGGCTGCTGCGGGTGGTGTGGTGGTGACGCAAGAGCTGCATCCCGAGTATGGAAATATGGTTGAAATTGACCACGGCAACGGTTTGTTGACACGGTACGCGCATGCTTCCAAAGTTTGGGTTAAAAAAGGCGACTTGATCAAGCGTGGGCAGAAAATTGCCGAAGTGGGCACCAGTGGGCGTTCCACTGGCCCGCACCTGCATTTTGAGGTGCTGGTCAACGGCACTTACCAGGATCCACAAAAATTTCTGTCTGCACCCAGCGCAATGCCCACCACGAGAGTGGCGCAAGTGCAGTCCAGAATTGATATCTCGCGCCAAAAGCTGACATCATCCACGGTTCATTGACTGCAACATGGGTGCAAGATGGGGGCTGTTCTACACAGGTAAAATCACGTCAAACCTTTTGCGTTGGCCAGTCTCTGCCCGCGCTTGTGTTTAATCTCGTGATCCCCATTTCAGTTAGATCGTAAAAATAAGGATTGCGTTGTGACCAGGCATTTGTTGGCTGGTTGCGCGCCCTGCATTCATGGCCACCAATTTCCTCACCAAAATTTTCGGCAGTCGCAATGACCGCCTGCTCAAAAAATACCGTTACACGGTGACCAAAATCAATGCCATGGAGCCTGCTTTGGAACAGCTCTCTGACGACGCATTGCGGGGCAAAACTCAGGAATTCAAAGACCGCCTGGACAAAGGCGAAACCCTGGATGCGTTGTTGCCTGAAGCCTTTGCAGTGGTTCGTGAAGGCTCCAAGCGTGTCATGAAATTGCGCCACTTTGATGTGCAGATGCTCGGTGGCATGTCCTTACACAACGGCAAAATTTCCGAAATGGGCACTGGCGAAGGCAAGACGCTCACCGCCACGTTGCCGGTGTACCTGAATGCCTTGTCAGGTCAAGGTGTGCATGTGGTCACGGTCAATGATTACCTGGCCAATCGCGATGCCCAGTGGATGGGCAAGCTTTACAACTTTCTGGGCTTGTCGGTGGGCATCAACCTGCCCAACATGTCGCGTGAAGAAAAGCAGGCCGCCTACCGCGCCGACATCACCTACGGCACCAACAACGAATACGGTTTTGACTACCTGCGTGACAACATGGTCTACGAAGCAGCAGACCGGGTGCAGCGCAAGCTCAATTACGCCATTGTTGACGAAGTGGACTCGATCCTGATCGACGAAGCCCGTACACCACTCATCATCAGTGGCCAGGCCGAGGATCAAACCGACCTGTACCAGTCCATCAAACTGATCGTGCCGCAACTCGAAAAGCAAGAAGGCGAGGCCGATCCGCACACCGGCGAAGGCATCACCAAGGTGGGCGACTTCACCATTGACGAAAAAAGCCACCAGGTGTTCCTGACCGAGCGTGGCCACGAAAACGCCGAACGCATCCTGTTCGAGATGGGCTTGATTCCCGAAGGAGCCAGTCTATATGACCCGGCCAACATCACGCTGATGCACCATCTTTACGCCGCGTTACGAGCCAAGCATTTGTACCTGCGCGACCAGCATTACGTGGTGCAAGCTGGTGAAGTCATCATCGTCGATGAATTCACCGGTCGTCTGATGACCGGCAGGCGCTGGAGCGAAGGTCTGCACCAGGCGGTGGAGGCCAAAGAGGGGGTGGCCATTCAGCCTGAAAACCAGACCATGGCTTCCATCACCTTCCAGAACTACTTCAGGCTGTACGGCAAGCTGGCAGGCATGACCGGCACGGCTGACACCGAAGCCTATGAATTCCAGGAAATTTATGGCCTTGAGACGGTGGTGATGCCACCCAACAAGCCCAGTCGTCGTGACGACCAGCTGGACCGCGTGTACAAAACCACCAAGGAAAAATACGACGCAGCCATCGCTGACATTCGTGAATGCTACGAGCGAGGTCAACCGGTGCTGGTGGGCACCACCTCGATCGAAAACTCTGAAATCATTGCTGAGTTACTGACCAATGCCAAGCTGCCGCACCAGGTGCTCAACGCCAAGCAGCACGCCCGGGAGGCGGACATCGTGGCCCAGGCCGGAAGTGCCAAGGTGATCACCATTGCCACCAACATGGCCGGGCGCGGCACCGACATTGTGCTGGGAGGCAACATCAGCAAGATGGTCGAGGCCATCGAGGCCGACGAGTCCCTCAGCCCTGAGCAAAAGCAACAACAGGTAGAGTCCGTCAAAGAACAATGGCGAAAAGACCACGAGGCCGTGACTGCTCTGGGTGGCCTGCGCATCATTGCCACCGAGCGGCATGAGTCGCGCCGCATCGACAACCAGCTGCGTGGTCGCTCCGGCCGTCAGGGTGACCCAGGCTCATCGCGCTTTTACCTGAGTCTGGACGACTCTCTGATGCGCATCTTTGCCGGTGAGCGCGTCAAGGCCATCATGGATCGCCTCAAAATGCCCGAAGGCGAAGCGATAGAAGCTGGCATGGTGACACGGTCGATTGAAAGCGCCCAGCGCAAGGTCGAAGCGCGTAACTTTGACATGCGCAAACAACTGCTGGAATACGATGACGTGGCCAATGACCAGCGCAAGGTGATCTACCAGCAACGCAACGAAATTCTGGACGCTACCGACTTGAGCGCACAGGTGCAGTCGCTGCGAGAAGGCTGCTTTGAAGACATCGTGCGCCAGTACGTACCGGTAGAGTCAGTGGAAGAGCAGTGGAGTCTGCCGGCTCTGGAGCGCACACTGTCAGACGAATGGCAGTTGACCCTGCCGCTGCAACACCAGGTGAGCGCTGCCTCAGCCATCACCGACCACGACATTCTTGACACGGTGCGTGCCCATGCCAACAAGGTATTTGATGAAAAAGTGGCCTTGGTAGGAGCCGAAAACTTCACCCAGTTTGAGCGCATGGTGCTGTTGCAAAGCATCGACACCAATTGGCGCGACCACCTGAGCGCCCTGGATTATTTGCGTCAAGGCATTCACTTGCGCGGCTATGCGCAAAAGCAGCCCAAGCAGGAATACAAGCGTGAAGCCTTTGAGTTGTTCGGTCAAATGCTCGATGCAGTCAAGAACGAAGTCACAAAAGTGTTGATGACGGTTCGTATTCAGTCCAATGAAGAAGCCGCTGCGGCTGCCGCTGACCTGGAAAGCCGGGCCGAGCGCGTCAGCAATGTCACCTACAGTGCCCCCACTGAAAACGGTCAGGTACAAATCTCAGTAGATGAAACCACTGTGCCGGTTGAAGTGCCGCGCGTGGGCCGCAACGAACCTTGCCCTTGCGGCAGCGGTAAAAAATACAAACAATGTCATGGCAAATTGTCTTAACGCCGTGGCCATTGCAACATCGGGCCTTGTGCCCGATTTTTTTCGATCAAAAATCTTTTCTTCATTGCGTGTATTGAAAGGCAGCCATGTCCGTTAATCTTTTTGCTCCTGATCCTGCCACCTTGTTTCCTGTGGCCGGTGTGCGCATAGGTGTGGCCGAGGCGGGTATCCGCAAGGCCAACCGCAAAGACCTCACCGTGGTGCTGATTGACGAAGGTGCGGCGGTGGCCGGCGTGTTCACCCAAAACCGTTTTTGTGCCGCACCGGTGCAAATTTGCTGTGAACACCTGGCTCAGGGCAAAGGCATACGCGCCCTGCTGATCAACACCGGCAACGCCAATGCTGGTACCGGCGAAGATGGCCGCGCTCGCGCCATCCACACCTGCAAAGCGCTGGCAGCGCAGCTCCAAATTCAAACGGCTCAGGTCTTGCCTTTTTCTACTGGTGTGATCATGGAAACCCTGCCTATTGACCGCATTGAAGCCGGCTTGCCTGCTGCCCTGGCGGATGCCAAATTGGATCATTGGCTGCGTGCATCAGAAGCCATCATGACCACCGATACCGTGCCCAAAGCCTTCAGTGCTAAGGTGTTGATTGACGGTGTGCCCATCAGCATCACCGGCATCAGCAAAGGGGCGGGCATGATCCGCCCCAACATGGCCACCATGCTCGGATTCATGGCCACCGATGCCTGCATCGCTCCGGCCTTGATGAAACAGCTGGCGCTGGAGCTGGCCGAGGGTTCGTTCAACCGCGTCACGGTGGATGGCGACACCTCCACCAACGATTCTTTTGTGGTGATTGCGACCCAAAAGGCAGCGCACGCGCCCATTACCTCGCTCGACAGTGCTGCGGCCCAAGCACTGAAACACGCCATGTTGGGTGTGGCACAAAAGCTGGCGCAAGCCATTGTGCGTGACGGGGAGGGTGCTACCAAATTTATAGCTATCAAAGTCGAAAACGGTAAAACCCAAGCTGAATGTCGCCAAGTGGCCTATGCCATTGCCCATTCCCCCCTGGTCAAAACGGCCTTCTTTGCCAGCGACCCCAACCTGGGCCGCATTTTGGCGGCGGTGGGGTATGCCGGGATTGCTGATTTGGACCAAACCGGCATTGATTTGTACCTGGACGACGTGCACGTGGCCACGCACGGCGGTCGCAACCCCGACTACCGTGAAGAAGACGGTCAACGCGTGATGAAGCAAGCCGAGATCACCGTGCGCGTGCTGCTGGGTCGGGGCGACGCATCGGACACGGTGTGGACCTGTGACCTGAGCCACGACTACGTCTCCATCAACGCCGACTACCGTTCATGAACGCCAGTTTTGAGCGCCTGCTGCAGCGGGCAGAGCAACTTATCACCCGCATCGAGCTGGTGTTGCCGCAGCCCCCCAGCCAGCCGGACTGGATGGCTTCCAGCGCTTTTCGTTACCGCAAGCGCAGCTCTGGCCGTGCCACGCTGGAACCGGTGCGCCACGTCGGCGCCATGGCGCTCACCGACCTGAAAGAAATCGAGCCTCAAAAAGAAAAAATTCACCGCAACACGCGTCAGTTTGTGCACGGCCAGCCCGCCAACAATGTGTTGCTGACGGGCGCACGCGGCACCGGCAAGTCGTCCCTGATTCGCGCCTGCCTGAACGAATTTGCCGCCCAGGGTCTGCGCCTGATTGAGGTCGACAAGGCCGATTTGGTTGACCTGCCCGACATCGTCGACCTGGTGTCCGAGCAGCCCTACAAGTTCATCGTGTTCTGTGATGACCTGAGTTTTGACGAAGGTGAACCCGGCTACAAGGCGCTCAAATCCATTCTGGACGGGTCGGTAGCTGCTACCACCGCCAATGTGCTGATTTACGCCACCAGCAACCGCCGCCACCTGCTGCCCGAGTACATGCAGGAAAACCTCAGCTACACCCACACCGCAGACGGTGAAGTGCATCCGGGCGAAGGCGTGGAAGAAAAAATATCCCTGTCGGAACGCTTTGGTCTGTGGGTGAGTTTTTACCCGTTCTCGCAAGACGAATACCTGACCATCGTGGCGCAGTGGCTCACTTCTTTTGGCGTGCCTGCTGCCGCGATTGAGGCAGCTCGCCAGGAAAGCCTGGTGTGGGCGCTGGAGCGTGGCTCGCGCAGCGGACGCGTCGCCTACCAGTTTGCCCGCGACTACGCAGGGCAACACGTCAGCCCGGTGTGACTGTGCTGATGAAACGCAGCGACCGCACGGCGTCCATCGCGAGCAACGCCAGCCTGTCGATCAATGCAAACGCAGCAGGCACACCGTTAATTGCCGATGCGCAATTGCCCCGCCATGGCGGCGCAGACCGCAAGGTGGTCGATGTGGCGGTGGGTGTGCTGATTCGCCCGGATGGCGATTTTTTGCTCACCTCTCGCCCCGTCGGCAAGGTCTACGCTGGGTACTGGGAGTTCCCCGGTGGCAAGTTCGAGTCGGGCGAGTCGGTTGAACAAGCCTTGAGCCGCGAGTTGTTTGAAGAACTCGGCATCCAAACACAGCAAATCGAACCCTGGCGACAAGAGCTGGTGGACTACCCGCATGCCTTGGTGCGCCTGCATTTTTGCAAAGTGTGGCTATGGTCGGGCGAACTGCAAATGCGTGAAGCCCAGACCTTTGCCTGGCAGCGACTGCCTGTCGATGTGACGCCGGTGTTACCCGGCACCGTGCCGGTGCTGGCCTGGCTGGCGGCTGAGCGTGGTTTCCATTATGCTACATATTAAGTAGCTGCTAGCCCTTTGTTTATATGGGCTAGAGGCCTATTTGTCTCCAAGTATTCATCGGTGTGCCGCCTTGCTCCAGCAGAAAATTTTTGAACACTTTGGTGGCTGGCGACCATGTTTTACTGCGCAAGTGGGTCACATACCAGCGCTTGATCTGCGGCAGGCTCTGCACATCCAGCAGCGCCAGGTGGCCGCTGGCTAGCTCATGGCGCACCGTGCGCAGTGACAAAAAGCTCAAGCCCAGCCGACAAGAATGGCGTGTCTTAGGGCCGACTTCAGTCGGCCATGGCGGGTTGAAACCCGCCCTACTCAGGGCACACATGTTTCATGCTTTGGGGTGTCCTTGTTGAACATGGACGTTAGGGCTCGTAAAGTAATAAGTTGGACATTTTGACGGCCAGATTTGGGATGCAGTGCTAGGCGCAAAACGCACCTTTTAGCTCTGCTAAACAAGCGATTTGCAACGACGCAATGCGCCCAAAGATGGCTGGGCAAATGTACAAGTTATTGCTTTGCGAGCCCTTAGGGGGCAAGCGAGAATAACTTGAACAGTTC
>Ga0100397_1000774_pt1 | contig 18994 bp, 15 predicted proteins | sample CryGeymeta201521_FD_81550 | JGI IMG/M metagenome (GOLD analysis project Ga0100397, IMG submission 81550) | Groundwater microbial communities from Crystal Geyser aquifers in Utah, USA - Crystal Geyser metaG 2015-21 | ecosystem: Environmental > Aquatic > Deep subsurface > Groundwater | place: USA... | reverse complement strand
CTGGAATATACCGATCCCGTCACGAAGGGACCGGGGCGGGACCATGCCGAAGCCATCGAGTGGTTCACCGTCCCGTATCATGAATGGGAACGGCGAGTATGGGTCATGCGCCAGCGAAACCAGCACGCATCCCTCTACGTCGCCGCCCTGGACTCCGCCGTCACGCAGATTCTGAAGACGCAGGGGAACACAGCCACCCGCGACCTGCTGATTGAAGAAATCGACCAAGTCCGGTTGATGGAGAACGATGAACGGATACGGAACTACGCGACGACGAAGCTGGCTGAAGTAGATGCGGCGATTATTGCTCAGATGAAGAGCAGTGCAGAGGAAGCGATGGCTGCGGGGAAGTATGAAAAAGCCAAAGAGGCTTTTCGCAAGCTGCTGTCCGAGTACTCCGACGACGAGACACGAAAATACTGTACCAACGGCATCGACGGAATTGCGCTTGCTTACCGCACAGAGGCAGACAAGAGCTTCGACATGCGGAATATCAGATTCCAGAACGAATCCGCCGATGCCTACCAGAAGTTGCTTGAATCCGGAACAACCGATCCCCTTAATTACAGCATAGGAGGTGTCCCAACCATTATAGGCACAAAGGGAGACAGAATGGTACGAGTCCAATACGATCTCTCTCCACTTTCAATCTCCCACTGGCATTGATGCGAAGGTCTGGAGTTTGCTGAACAGACCAAACTTGTGTTACTTCATGCAGCTTGGTTCCATAGCAGTCTCGGATGAGGGAGCCGTAAGATCGTTATTATTGGTCCTCGACAAATTCAGAGACAGTGTCTATCACCCCCAAATCCGTTCAGCACTTTCACTGTACCTGCACCGAAATCGGAGGGAGTTAGCTTCTACTGAGGCTCAAGAAATCATCAAAGCCGTTGGCATTCGGGAAGGACTTTTCCCCGAGGATAAGCACCTCGATAGAATTGTCCGTATAGACTATCCGCAGCAAACACCGTTGGCGGAAGTCGTAGCCTCCGTTTCTGCACAAGCGAAAGTTCCTCTCGCTCCGGACGACGAACTGAAGAGACGTACATTGTCGAGTTATCCGCGTACGTGGACGCTCAGGGAAATGATGGTTTCTCTGGCAGCGTACAAAGCCGAGTGGAAAACTGATGGCAAGGGCTATCGCCTCGTGCCGAAGGAAGACAAGCCGCCGCAATATCAGAAACAGGAACGTGAGTAAGGCGACACTTGTCCATGTGCTGAGCGGGGCAGATAGCTGATCCAGGCGCGCATGTACCACGGCGTTGCCGTGTGCAGTAGATATCACGTTTCGGAGGAGGAGTTTGTTATGGCAAGCAAGATGAAAGCGATGGTGAAGTATGGTCCTCGGATTGTCGGCGGGCAGCCGGCGCACGATGAAGATGCGATCCTGTTCATGACCCAGGACACGGGGCAGACGGACGGAGAAGCGAAGCAGTCCATCAGCAACGTCATTCGCACGCTGCGCTTCTTTCTGGTGCGGGGCGCCTCCGTCTACATTGACGACTTGGGGCTGTTTTACCCCGAGATGGGCCTTGACGGCAAAATCTCCATTCATTTCCGCGCAGACCCGGACCTCACCGATTATGTGAATGTCAACTTCCTGGGCAACGTCGAAAATGCCGACAATATCGGCAAGAAATTGGTGGACCTGGTCGCGCTCTGGAATGCCGATCCGGAGAACGCCAACGACCTGATCGTCCTGTCGTGATCGCCTTCTCCCCTCTCCCGCGTTGCGGCTGGCGCGTCTCGCCAGGGGCCTGCCAGCCGCCGCGGGACAGCGACGCTGGGCCAAACGTTTTGCGCGTCACAGCATAATACTACAACGGCAGTTGTCTTCAAGGGTGCATGGAAATGCCCGGAACTGGGAGGGCGAGGCTCCCGCCGAGCCGCAGCAGCGCCGGAATCAGGCTCAGCAGGAGCTTCGCCCTCCCTTGCATGTGTCATGCCCGAAGCCTTTCCGCTCAAATGCGGTTGTAGTAGTGACTCCATAACCCCATACCCACACAGGAGACCTCGCCATGGCCATCACCGTCACTTTTCTTCCCGATTCCGAGTTGCGGACGCCGCTGATCCGCCAGATTCTGCGGGCGAAGCGGTCGGTGGACATGATCTACTTCTACTGGAAGACCCGGTACACCAGCATCACACCCATCGTGGAGATTATGAACGCGGTCAAGCAGGCGGCGCAGAAGGAAGAGGTGCAGGTGCGGGTGCTGCGGGGCTATGGCGCCGACGTGCCGAGTATCCAGTACCTGAACTACCTGACCGGGCAGAGCCTCGCCGCGGCGGGAGTGGAGGTGCGCCTCGCTCCTACCAACCGCACCACGCACACGAAGATGACGGTCATCGACAATCTGCATACGTTTCTCGGCAGCCACAACCTCACCAAAGGTGCTCTGACGGAGAATTCCGAGGCGACCGCGCACGTTCATGACGCGGCTTTCTCGGATGGGGCGCAGGCGTATTTCGAGCGCAAGTGGGAGCAGGGAACTCCCCTCGCCGACGTGCCGCCCCCGCCCACGGAAGAAGACGAAGGCGCTTCCGGCTACTTCCCGCCGCCGATGGCGCCCCCGCTGACCGTTTCCGCCGACTCGGAGACGGGTGCGGCGATTCTCGAATGGTCTCCGGCGTCGGCCTCCTACTTCGCCCAATACGAGATTCACAAGGGCATGGAGCCGGGAGTCACCGAGGGGTCGTCCCTAATGGTGTCCCTGCCCTATTACCGCGTTACCCGCTACGTGGACGATGCCCGCAGCCCTGCACTTCCCGCCTACTACCGCCTGTACCTCTACAATACCCACGGCGTGTCCGACGCGTCGGCGGAGGTGCTGCTGCCTTGCCGGGCAGCCGGTGGCGATCACCCTGAACAGCGTGACCAATGAGAACGATGCCATCGTGTGCAGTTTCTCGGTGAACACGCGAGAAGGGGTGACCGCTTTCGCCGCCCTCGCATCTGCCGGCCCGGATATGTCGAACGGAACGAAGGGGCCGGAGTTTGACAACTCGGTGAGTCAGGCGTGGGTGACGCCGACGGCGAGTGCCGGGGACACGGTGTACGTTGCGGTGGCCGCGTATGCCGAAAGCGTCGAAGTGGCGCGGAGTAATGCGCAGTCGATTGCCTATCAGCCGGTATCCGCTCCCCCGCCACCACCACCACCGCCGCCGCCGTTGCAACCGATGACGCTGACGTTGGTGGAGCAGATTACACCAGCGGATATACGCGTTCACTTCTCCGGCAACACACCCGCGAACTGGAGCCGGTACGAAGTGCAGCAGTTGGTGAATGGTGAGTGGGTACTGGTGACTGATGGGATTGAGGCAAGCTCCCGCACATGGGAGGGTGGGCCGGTTCCATACATGGACGCGGTGCGGTTGGTTGTGTTCGACACGCTGGGCCAGTCGGCAGCAAGCAACGAGGTAACCATCACGCTGATGGGGCCGCCTCCTCCGCCTCCACCACCACCACCACTCCACAACTCACCTCTGTTGTTCAGATGGGGCCGGCGTCGGTGACGTACTACTGGACGTGGGAGGGGTCGGCGGATTTCAATCACTTCTCCTACGAGCGACGCGACCTGTCGGGCAACTGGATGCAGTTCGCCGCATCCTACGACGGCGGGGCGACGCAGTGGCAAGGCAATCTGTGGCCGATTGAGGCGGGGATGCTGTTCCGCATGAACGCTCACCTTGTGTCGGGTCAGATACTCACAAGCAACGAGGTTCCGTTTGTGCCGTTCGCCTTCCCTCCGCCCGAAGCGATGCAGTTGCTCACCGTGTCGCAAGTCACCGGAACGGACATTGCTCTCGCATGGACGGGAGTAACGACGCCGGAGTTCAGTCGGTTCGAGGTGCAGCAGTGGGATGGTGGTTCGTGGTTAGTGGTTGCCACCGTCATCGATGGTCAGGTGCGGAACTGGACTTGCGGCCCGGTGCCATACATGGACGCGTCGCACAACGTGCGCGTGGTGGTGTTCAATATGGACGGGCAGTTCGCAACGAGTAATGAGGTTGCGATTGCGTTAGTGCCGTGAACCCCTCATCCGGGCTTCGTCCACCTTCTCCCTTCGGAGGGGAGAAGGTACCCTTTAGGGGGGATGAGGGGTGACAGCCATCCGCCATCCGCTATCTGCTATTCGCCATCAGCTATCCGCTATCCGCTATCCGCCATCCGCCACCCATTCCACCATCTGCCCGTTGACATCGGCTGTTCATCCCACTACAATCTCGATGTCACACTGAGAGGTTGATACTGTCTGCTCCGACCGCACAGAGCGCCCCCATTCAGTCGGCTTGTCCCAAGTGTCGCTTTCCTGGCTATTGACGCTTGCGTAGGGCGTCGACCATTCGAGAGAGGACTCGATATGCACGTACTCATTACCAACGATGACGGGATTCATGCCGAGGGGCTACATGCTCTCAGGAGAGAGGTTTCCAAGGTTGCGGAAGTCACGCTTATTGCCCCCGACCGACCGCGCAGCGCCTGTTCCCACTCGATCACTCTGCACAAACCGCTACGGGTGAAACAAGTCCGTCTGGAAGAGGGAGCAAGCGGGTACATTTGTAGTGGAACACCGTCGGATTGCGTAATGCTCGCGGTCAACGAAGTTCTGAAAGCGAGACCCGACTTGGTCATTTCAGGGATCAACCTCGGGCCAAACCTTGGGGACGACGTCACCTATTCGGGCACCGTCGCGGCGGCCATGGAAGGGACGATATTGGGGATTCCCTCTTTTGCGATCTCCGTCGCGGACTATGCCACGAAGGACTTCTCCAACGCAGCCAGCTTTGCACGGAAGCTGGCCCTGAGACTTCACGAGATCGAGTTGCCTCCTGGCACGCTCCTCAACGTGGACGTACCGAGCGTCCCAGCCGAGCAGATTGAGGGATGTGAGTTCACACGACAGGGGCACCATCGGTACTTTGGTGGATGTGAGAGACGTCTCGACCCCGCGGGAGTGACCTACTACTGGCGCGGCGGAGAATTGCAGGACGAGCCAGACCCGGACGGTACCGACGTTGCCGCAGTCGCGAAGCACAGAATCTCTGTCACTCCCCTGCAGATTGATCTGACAAACCACCGCTTTCTTGAGGAGTTGCGTGGTATGCGAGGCTTCCTCGAGTAGACGAATCGTGCATCGAACGCCGGCCGGTTCGAGTTTGCGGTGACGTGCATCTTGCCAGAAGTCGCAAGATTGTTTATCATGTCTATCGTCCGAACATACCGTGTGCGCACACACCGTGTGGGGCTGTAGCTCAGTTGGGAGAGCGCTAGAATCGCACTCTAGAGGTCAGGGGTTCGAGCCCCCTCAGCTCCACCAAACCATTTTGACGTCTTGTCGCCCCACCGTCCTCTACAACGCAGTTTCTACCAGTCAGACTCTCGTTAAGAAGGGGGTTTACACAATGAGTCTCATGTTCATCATATCGCTTTCTGGTGTTCTCCTGCTGATCGCATATCACACTTACGGGAGCTGCCTGGCGCGTTGGCTTCGTCTGGATCCCGACGCCCCTACCCCGGCGATGGAGATGCGGGACGACGTCGACTATGTTCCCATTGAACCCAAGTTCCTCTTGGGCCAGCATTTCTCGGCCATCGCTGCCGCCGGTCCGATCGTGGGGCCCATCCTGGCAGGTGTCATGTTTGGATGGTTGCCTGCTCTGCTGTGGATTCTCATTGGTTCCATCCTGATCGGCGGGGTGCACGATCTCGTCGCCTTGGTGGCATCGATTCGCCACAAAGCCAGGTCCATTACGGAGGTTGTGAGGGAGCATATGACCCAACGCTCCTACCTGCTTTTCCTATCGTTCGTCTGGATTGCGCTGGTATACATCATCGTGGCATTTACGGATATCACGGCATCATCCTTCATCGGCGTCGTCGCCTTGGAGAACGGACAGCAGGTGAAGGGCGGTGCCATCGCCACCTCGTCGCTTCTGTACCTCGCGCTTCCACTTGTGATGGGACTGCTGCTGCGCTACACCCGTCTCTCACTCGGCTGGGCGACCGCCATTTTTCTCCCCTTGGTCGGTCTGGCCATCTGGGTGGGGCCGTATATCCCATTCGACATCGCCAGCGTGTTGGGGATTGATGACAATCAGGCGCACGTAGTCTGGGATGTCCTGCTGCTCGCCTACTGTTTTGTCGCGTCGGTAGTCCCCATGTGGTTGCTCCTGCAGCCCCGGGGACATCTCGGAGGGTACTTCCTGTACATCGCCTTAGGCGGAAGCGCCCTCGGGCTCCTTCTCGGCGGCAAGTCCATCGAGTACCCGGCCTTCACGGCTTGGACGACCCCCAAGGGTGACATGTTGTTCCCGATGCTTTTCATCACCATTGCCTGCGGAGCTTGCTCTGGTTTCCACTCCATCATCGCATCCGGGACCACTTCCAAGCAGCTTCGCAAAGAGACCGACGCGAAGGTGATCGGCTATGGCGCGATGCTGCTGGAGGCGATGGTCGCCGTCGTTTCGCTTTCTTGCGTCATGATGCTGGCAAAGGATTCTCCCCTGATCACGGGTGGCAAAGCCCCCAACTTCATCTACGCGCAAGGCATCGGGAACCTTCTCGCGGTGGTGGGCATTCCGGCGTCGTTCGGCGTCGCCTTCGCACTCATGGCCTTCACGACCTTTGTCTACGACACCCTCGATGTGTGCACTCGTCTGGGACGGTACATATTGCAGGAGTTGACCGGCTGGAGTGACCGCAAGGGACAGATGCTTGCCACCGCTCTCACCGCGGGAGTTCCGGTATTGTTCGTCATGCGAACGACCATCGACCCCGTTACCGGAAGCGTCATTCCGGTGTGGAAGACTTTCTGGTCACTCTTCGGGGCCAGTAACCAACTTCTGGCAGCACTCACCCTCCTTGGGGTCACCGTCTGGCTGGTGAGAGCAAAGAACGCCCGGTGGGCATGGTACGTCACCGGTCTCCCCACAGTGTGGATGTACATCGTTAGCGTTTTTGCACTAATAACGTTGATTCTCCGCTCCTTCCACACTTTTGGACTTGCCGATCCCGTCGCTTGGGTGGGCATCATCTTGGTGATTCTTGCCTTGTTGATGCTGGTGGAGGGATGCCGCGTATTGCTGGGGAACACACCCCCGGCCCCTCCCCGTGCGGAACCTGCCGTCGCTACCGCCTGATCAATGCCGAAGAGCATCGAGACCCACTACCTTCGGAAAGCCATCTCTTCGTGGACAGGAAGGCCATCGGCGTTATTGAGACGAAGTCGGAGGGGACAACTCTCAGCGGCGTGTCGGATTAGACGGCAAAATACCTGACTGCCGCTCCTCCAAACCTTCCCTGTGTTCAGACCCCGTTGCCGATTGCCTACGAGTCCACCGGAGTTGAGATTTTCACCCGCGACCTGCGCGACCCCGATTCCCGCTCGCGTCGGGTATCCGCCTTTCATACACCCGCAACGTTTCGTGATGCCCTTTGGCAGGAAGACCCCCTCCGGGCGAGGTTGCGGAAGCTGCCCCCTCTCCTAGTGGGGAGACTGAGAAGCTGCCAGGTGCAGGCAATCCAGGACCTGGAGAAATCCCTTGCTGAGGATCGCCCACGGGCGCTCATTCAAATGGCAAGCGGTGGGGGGAAGACCGAATCACACGCCCCATGATTCATCGTGGGGTTCCTGACACAAGGAATCACACGCCCCATGATTCATCATGGGGTTCCTGACACAAGGAATCACACGCCCCATGATTCATCATGGGGTTCCTGACACAGGAGGCTACAGGGAGCGCACGAGAAGGAATCACACGCCCCACGATTCATCGTGGGGTTCCTGACACAGCCAGGCTACAGGGAGCGCACGAGAAGGAATCACACGCCCCACGATTCATCGTGGGGTTCCTGACACAGCCAGGCTACAGTTTCCATTTTGCGTGCCAATGTCGCTACCGAAAGCCCTTGTTCGCGTCGGCCGCATTGCAGGAAGCCGTGGCTCAGCAATTGCAGCAGGTTTGCACCGACACGGGCTACCACCTTCTCGAACACCGAGTGGAACCTGTCTTCCTTCGGGCACTCCTCAGTCTACGCCCAGAGGGCTCGCCCAGCGCGGTTGCCAAGAATATCAAAGGCGTCCTCTCGCGTCGTTTGGAGCAGGAGCATCCTGAAGCTTTCCAGACAGTGACAGACGGGAAATTGTGGTCCGACAGTTACTTCTGTGGCAGTGTCGGCGCGGCGACAAGGTCTGTTTTGGAAAAGTATCTCGGTCGGCAGGTTGACCATCACGGCTACCAAAACGCGGAATTGAAACGCATGCGATACAAGTTTGGTGTGCCTGAGTGGAAAGGGGATGCGAACCCTGTTCTCATTCGATACCAGATCGTGATGGAGACCGAGAGGCGGGTCCAGCTATTCGCGCCGGAGGCGACGGATCGACTTGCCCCGCATCTCTATGATGCCGTCCGAGAAATTGACTGTAAGCTGGCACGCGCGAGTTTTCTGCCAGACCATGTTCACTTGGGGGTGTGCGCTGCCCCATCGGTTTCACCGCGGGACATCGCGCTCAAGCTGATGAACGACTCCGCCCTCTGGATGCTGGAGAACTACGAGGGGTCTTTGGAGTTCGAAAACGCCTGGAACACGTGGAGTCCGTCGGCCTACGTCGGGACGATCGGGGAGGTAACGACAAAGCACATTAGCAATTATCTTTCTCTGCCTCTGTAGCCTGGCTGTGTCAGGAACCCGATGTTGAAACATCGGGCGTGAGGTGCGAGATGCTGCCTTCTCTGTAGCCTGGCTGTGTCAGGAACCCGATGTTGAAACATCGGGCGTGAGGTGCGAGATGCCGCCTTCTCTGTAGCCTGGCTGTGTCAGGAACCCGACGTTGAAACATCGGGCGTGACGACCGGGGAATGCGCGAGTCTCTGTAGCCTGGTGGAGAGCCTGGTGGCGGCGTTGGAGCAGTTTTCGGGGGTCGGCGAAGCACTCGCCGGAGCCTAATTGCGCTGGAGGGCTTCCTGCAGGAATTCCCCCGTATACGACCCCGGCGCAGCGGCCACTTCTTCGGGCGTTCCCTCGGCGATCACCTCTCCGCCGCGGTCGCCGCCTTCCGGGCCGAGGTCGATGATGTGGTCGGCGGTTTTGATGACATCGAGATTATGCTCGATCACAATAACAGTATTCCCGTTGTCCGTCAGCCGGTGAAGGACGTCCAGCAAGCGCTGAATATCAGCAAAGTGTAAGCCGGTTGTCGGTTCGTCCAGCACGTACAGAGTGTGTCCGGTGTCCCGTTTGCTGAGTTCCGTTGCCAGCTTGACACGCTGGGCTTCTCCGCCTGAGAGTGTCGTCGCGGGTTGCCCGAGTTTGATATATCCCAAACCGACGTCACTGACCGTCTGCAACCTGCGCTTGACCTGAGGGATAGCGTCGAAGAACCCCAGCGCCTCGGTAACGGTCATTTCCAGCACTTCGCTGATGCTCTTCCCCTTGTACTTTACCTCCAGCGTCTCGCGATTGTAGCGCTTCCCTTTGCAGACTTCACAAGGCACGTAAACATCCGGGAGGAAGTGCATCTCGATTTTGATGATCCCGTCGCCCTGACAGGCTTCGCAGCGCCCGCCCTTGACATTGAAGCTGAAGCGACCCGGCTTGTAGCCGCGGGCGCGAGCCTCGCGAGTGGACGTGAACAGGTCTCGGATGGGCGCGAACGTCCCGGTGTAGATTGCGGGGTTTGAGCGAGGCGTCCGACCGATCGGCGATTGGTCGATGTCGATGACCTTGTCGACTGTTTCTTTGCCCTTGATGTCGTCGTGGTCCCCCCATAACACACTTGAGCCATGGATGTAATTGGCGAGGCGCCGATAAAGAATATCGTTGATTAGCGTGCTCTTCCCAGACCCGGACACTCCGGTAACGCACACAAACACCCCAAGCGGAATCTTCACGTTAATGTTTTTCAGATTATGCTCACGAGCGCCTTTGATGACCAGTTGCTGAGCGCTGGGTTTCCTGCGTTTCTCGGGAATCCTGATCTGCAATCGCCGGCTGAGATACTGCCCGGTGATGGATTCCTTCGTGTTCATCAGGGCGGCAAGATCGCCAGAGACAACGACCTCGCCTCCGCGCTCGCCGGCGCCGGGGCCGATGTCGACGACATGATCCGCCTCACGGATAGTCTCTTCGTCATGCTCGATCACGATCACCGTATTCCCGAGGTCGCGCAGTTCGTGAAGAGTCTGTAGAAGTCGGCGGTTGTCGCGTTGATGCAACCCGATACTTGGCTCATCCAGAATATAGAGAACGCCAACGAGCTTCGACCCAATCTGTGTCGCCAGCCGAATTCGTTGCGCTTCGCCACCGGCCAGCGTGGAAACCGACCGGTTCAGCGTCAGGTAATCCAGGCCCACGTTGTTGAGGAAGCGCAGACGCTCCCGAATCTCCTTGAGGACCTGACGAGAAATCGTCTGCTCGCGGTCTGTCAGGGAGAGGTTGTCAAAAAACGCCAGCGATTCGGTGACGGACATGCGCGCCACGGTATCGACGCTGTGCCCCGACACCGTTACGGCCAGGCTCTCGGGGCGCAGCCGAGCCCCTTTGCATGTGGGACATGGATGGGTGCTCATGTACTTGCGAAGTTCTTCGCGATAGTCGTCGCCGTATTCGTCGTAGCCCCTGCCCAAGTCGCCAATGATGCCGTCAAAACCGGCGTCGTAGGACTTTACCTCACCGTGGAAATTCGTGTACGTCACGGGTAACGGGTCTTCCACGCCGTACAACACGGCGCTCACCTGCTCTGGAGTTAGCTTTCTGATGGGCGTATGGACGTCAAAGCCCATGTGCTTCGCGACGGCCTTCAGTATCTGCTTCTTGTAGTCGCTCTGCGAGCGCCGCCACGGCGCCAGTCCTCCGTTCGCCAACGACAAGTTCCTGTCGGGGATGACAAGGTCCGGGTCGAACTCGTCCTTTGTTCCCAGGCCGTTGCAGTCCTTGCAGGCTCCATAGGGGCTGTTGAAGGAGAACATGCGAGGCTCAATCTCTTCCAGGCTGATCCCACAATTCACACAGGCGAAATGCTCGCTGTACGTTGTCTCCTCACCATCGAGTTGTTCAATGGTGATAATGCCTTCCCCCATCTTCAGCGCGGTCTGCACGGAGTCCGCGAGCCGCCCCATCGCCTCCGGTTTGACGATTGCGCGGTCCACAACCACATCGATCCAGTGCTGCTTGTAGCGATCCAAGTCCAGGTCCTCGCTCACATCCCTTACCTCGCCATCGACGCGGACCCGCACAAATCCCTCTTTGGAGATACGGGCGAAAAGCTGCCGGAACTCGCCCTTCCGCCCGCGAATGACCGGCGCGAGTATGTGCAACCTCGTACCCGCGGGAAGCTCCATGACCTGGTCAACGATCAACTCGACGGACTGCCGGGAGATCACCCTCCCGCACTGCGGACAGTGCGGAATCCCAATTCGAGCGAAGAGCAGTCGCAGGTAGTCGTAGATTTCCGTAACAGTGGCCACCGTCGAACGAGGGTTGTGAGAAGTGGATTTTTGATCGATGGAGACGGCGGGAGAAAGCCCTCCAATAAAATCGACATCCGGCTTGTCCATCTGTCCGAGGAACTGACGCGCGTAGGCGGACAGACTCTCCACATAACGCCTCTGCCCTTCAGCGTACAACGTATCAAATGCAAGCGAAGACTTCCCCGACCCACTAATCCCGGTGATAACGATGAGCTTATCCCGTGGGAGATCGATGTCGATGGACTTGAGATTGTGTTCCCGCGCGCCGCGGACGACAATCTGGTTGTCGCGCGATGAGGTCACTTCGTCCGCCGATGAAATCACGAGTCGAGGACGAGTGCTCTTCTTTTTCTTCAGCGGTACCTTGGGCATGTGCAGTGACCCTCTACATTACGCGAAACCGTAGGACCTTGATCTCAGCCAAAGGACGGGGGAAACGACGAACGCCGCCGCTCGGCGCGTCCTCCATGAGCGACGAGAGCGCCAGTACACGGCATCGAACAACGACGACCATTATACTCTGGCGCGGGTTGCCGGGCAACGGAAAAGTCTCGGTTGACGCAACGGCACGCGCGTGTTGAAATATGAAAGAATTCATACCGGCGGTGTTTACGAAATGCTCTCAGTCGAATTGCGCGACAACGCAACAGAGAATAGTCAACAGTCGAGCGAGGGAGCAAATGTCTGACGCATTTCACCGGCCGGACGCACCGACACGCCCAACGACACTCTCGGTCGTCATCACCACCTACAATGAGGCGGAGCATATCGGGCCGTGTCTGGATTCGGTGGCCTGGGCGGACGAAAAAATCGTCGTCGATGGCGAGAGCACCGATCACACGCGTGAGATCGCAGAGGGGCGCGGCGCTCGCGTTTTCGTCCAGCCAAACTACCCCATGCTCAACCACAACAAGAACTACGGCATGGAGCAGGCAAAGGGAGACTGGGTGATGTCACTCGATTCAGACGAGAGAGTTTCCCCGGGATTGCGCGACGAAATTTGCGCTGCCCTCTCCTGCTCCCCCGTCGATGGATACCGCATCCCTCTCCGCAATTTCTTCTGGGGAAAGCAACTCCGCCGCGCGGGAGGCTATCCCGGTGTCGTGACGCGCATCTGTCGCCGTGGCAACGGGCGCTTCGGCACGGAGTACGTTCATCAGGGACTTGAGATTGAGGGGGCGGTGGAGAGCCTGGCCTCTCCTCTGCACCACTATCCCGCGCGCAACCTGTACGAACTGATCGCCAAGCTCAACTTCAACACCACGATGACTGCCAACCACTTTGGAAGGAAGGGCACCCGCGGCTCCATCCCGCGAGCATGTTTGCACGCGTTTGGCGACTTTATCTATCGGTACTTCTGCCGCGGCGCCTTCATCGACGGCGCCGCGGGGTTCGTCCTGTGCGCCGTCCGCGCCATGTATGTGTTCACGTGGCAGATGAAGTTGTGGGAGAGGAAGAAGGTTGACAACCGAGGCTCGCCGGCGCTTCCCGCTTCTCTGCCGCAGTTGCCATTAGGAAGATATTGATTATCAGCTTGCCTCGAAAGGAGAGTAGCATTGTCAAAACCAGCATCTGTTTGGGAGGAGGGTCTGTTTAGATTGACCGTATTCAACATCCCCGACGTTGGCAGGGGGGTCGGGCTGGCGGTCGTAATGCAAACTCCCGGCGGACGCACGTATCTCTACGACACCGGCAACGGTTATCCGGAAGCTGATGGCTGGTGGCGCGATGTCAACACCGGACGAGATCAGATCGCGTCGTTTATGCAAGAGCACGACATCAGAGCTCTCGATGGCGTCATAATTAGCCATGCTCATTATGATCACTTTGGAGGTCTCATCTGGCTGGCGGAGCATATCGAAATTCGTAACCTCATTGACTCTGGCTATGAGTACAAAGGCTGGAGTGACGAGAACTACGCGCGAGAGTTGTCGCACTATGCCGAGGTGAGAGACGCCCTCCGTCGCCGAGGGGTCTGCTACCGCGCGGTGTGCGCAGGTGAAACGCTGGAGCTGGACGATGCTCTGAGTGTAGAGGTGATTTCCCCGCCAAGAGGCTTCTTTCACGTAGAGAAGGTAACTCCCCGTTCTGCTCAAAACCCGGCGGCGCATTACATGCTGAACGCCAATTCGCTGATGCTGCGGATTCGTCATGGCGCTGTGGTCTTCCTTCTGCCGGGAGACATCGAAGCAGAATATCAGCGCACCCTACTTCTGCCAGCGGTTGGGAGCCATAAGCTGAAATGTGATATCCTCGTTGCCCCTGGGCATGGTCTTCATTCCGCGCCGGAATTTGCGGAGGCCGCTCAACCGCATGTCACGATCGCCAGTTGCTTCGTCCGTTGGATGGAGGCTTGCACGGCACGAGAGGTGTTCGGCGCGCGCGGAAGCCAGGTGTATGTAACAGGTCTCCATGGCGATGTGAGCGCCATCTCCGACGGTGAAAGCTGGGAAATCTGCCCAAGCGGATGCTGAAGATCAAAGCACTCTCCCACAGCGCTTCATATCCTATCGCGGTTGATGTAGAAATCCCGGTTCTGATCCTGAAAGATCGGCTTCCTTAATCATCTTCAGCGCCCAGGCGACGTGGGCTCGGATGAGGGGGTCATCTTTACTCAAGGCTTTTTCGAGATATGGGATAGCGGCAGGCTCTTTCGTATTCCCCAACGCCACCGCGACATTGCGTAGGAGTCCGCGCCGTTTGATGCGCTTGATGGGACTGCCCCTGAAGCGTTCCCGAAAATGCTCGTCGGTGAGCGAAAGAAGCTCGACCAGATCAGGCGCTGCCAAATCTCCCCGCCACAAAAATGCGGACTCCGCGGTCTGCCTCGCAAAGCGATTCCACGGGCAGACGTCCTGGCAATCATCGCAACCGTAAATGCGGTTGCCGATCAGAGGCCGCAGCTCTATGGGAATGGATCCCTTCATCTCAATGGTGAGGTAAGAGATGCACCGCCGCGCGTCGAGCTGGTAGGGAGCAACAATGGCTCCCGTTGGACATGCATCGATGCAGCGTCGGCAGCTTCCGCAGAAACTCGCGTGCGGGGCGTCAAACTCCAATGCCAAGTCTGTGAGTATCTCGCCGAGGAAGAACCAGGAGCCGATGTTTCGGGAAATGAGATTCGTGTGCTTGCCGATCCACCCAATGCCAGCCTGCTCTGCCAGCGCCTTCTCCAATACCGGCCCGGTGTCTGCGTATGTCCTGTATCGCCCTCCAGGACAAACGGCCGCAAGCGCATCAACGACACGCCGCATCCGAGCATCCATTACGTCGTGATAGTCCTGGTTAAGGGCATAGCCGGAGATGATCCCAACCCCCGGATCGTGACAACGCGCGCCAGGGTTGTGGTAGTTGAGCGCCAGGCAGATGACTGAACGAATGCCGGGCAGGACTTCGTGCAGGTGAATGCGTCGTTCGACATTACGCGCCATGTAGCCCATGTCGCCGTGGAAGCCACGTTCAAGCCACTGACGAAAGCTCCCGGTGTACTCTCCGTACTGCGGAGGCGCAACGGCAACCAGGTCGAAGCCGCATTCGCGTGCGGCATTCTTGGCAATAGCTGTGAGTTCCCGTTTCGTGCTCATCTTCTCTCAACGCCCTGAGAACGCGGTCCCGTGCGCTCCCCAGTGTACCCGAAGATGCGAGCAATGTCACCGTTGACGAACGAGAGCATAACCGGTATGCTGCATTCACATCCCCGGCATGCGACTCGCCGGGGAACCACCGACTGGAGTGTGGAGCATGCGACTTTCTGGGACGTGCTGTTTGTTCGGGGTAACCTTATTCATGGGTGTGATGATTGTGCAAACTGCCACTGCAAAGACCGAAGACCTCGGTAACGGCTTCCTCCATCACGGCGTAGCAACGTCGGTCAGCAACCATCGCGGCACGGTCGCCACGGTGGACGGTGAGGGACGCAATGCAGTGCTGGTTTGGTTGTTTGACCATCGCGGCGGATACGCGCTGCTGATGGTCGATGCTGACAAGGGGAAGAGCGAGGAATTCCCCATGCCCTTCGCTACCGGCGGGGACTGCCCGTACGCGTCCATCCTTTCCACCCGCAACAAATTCTATACCCATTTTGGCAATCACTTTGTGGAGTTCGATCCCGTTAAACGCGCCTTCACTTTTGAGCATGAGACAGCGCCGCAAATGGCCATGAGCATGACGGAAGACGACAACGGTGTCATCTGGTCGGTGACCTATCCCAACAGTGGGCTGGTGTCATTCAACCCGAAGACTCGGGAGTTGAAGGACTATGGCCACGTTCACAAGGAGAACTGGGCGCAATACCCGCGATACGTCGCGGCGGACGATCAGGGCTGGATATATTTTGGGATCGGGAACACGGCCAGCCAAATCATCATCTTTGATCCCGCAACGGCCAACGCGAGGGCCATACTTCCTCAAGCTGAACAAGTCAAGGGGAGTGCTTCGTTGTTCCGCGACATGAACGGAAAGGTTTATGGCAGCAACGGTAGCGATGTCTGGTATGAGCTTTATCGCGGAGACGCGCAAAGGATTCCGAAACCGCAGCGGACCCACGCGAAACCGTACATTAGCGCCAGTCAGTCCTTGTTCCACCGGCTTTTTCCGGATGGAAAATTGCTGAAAGAATGCGACCTTGTCACGCGGACGCTGGTCGTTGAAGATCCGCAGACGAAGGAGTCGAAAACGCTGAGTTTCGAGTACACGAGCGAAGGAGCACACATCATGGGCGTCGCCGCCGCGCCGGATGGCACGATCTGTGGTGGCACGGCCTTCCCCATGCGATTCTTCAGCTTCAATCCGAAGACGGATGAGTGGATCAACCGTGAAGCGTATGGTCAGTGGAACACCGTAGCGCGGCAGGGAGATCGCTTCTTCGTGGGCGGGTATGGAGGCGGGTTCCTGCTGGAATGGGATCCGTCCAAGCCATGGGTGACTACCGTGCCTTCAGCGGGCGCTCCCCAGACCCTCACCCTCGGATGGGGTTACACCGGATCGGATCACTATCACTTCAACGGCTTGATCGATGAAGTCCGAGTGTACGACAGGGCGCTGAGTGCAGAAAAATTGGGAACACACTCCCGTGAGGGTTTAGTGGCCTGCTGGACTTTTGATGAAGGAGACGGTCAGGTCGCCGGGGATTCCTCGAGTAAGGGGAACCATGGGGCAATCCAGGGAGCCACCTGGGTGGAGGGGAAATCCGGCAAAGCGCTGCGATTCGATGGGGTGGACGATTATGTGAAAGTTCCGGATTCTCCGAGCCTGCGTGTGGAGGACGCCGTAACCGTCGAGGCGTGGATTCTCCCGACGCCGCCACACCAGCAAACATACGGGGGGATCATCAATAACATTGCCGGGAGCGGGAACAACCGGCTGCTCGTTGGGGACAGTGGGGGCACGCTCGCACAGGTTCGGATCGGAAGCTCAACGCAGGACATTACAGGTCCTCCCGTCAAGAGCAATGAATGGAATCATGTCGTCTACATCTACGACGGTTCCCAGGAATACTTTGTCGTCAACGGAGTTGAGGGGACGCGATACCCGAAGAGCGGACAGCTAAGCGTGGCAAGCAATCCGAGATTCCTCGCCCAATGCACACCCACCATCAACCGACCCCACGACCTGCTTCTCTGCCCCGACGCGCGAACCGTTGTATTGGCGGGAACGCCGGGATACGGTTACACGGGCGGGGGATTGATGTTCTGGGACAGGCAGACTCAGCAAGCCGTCGTCATCAAAGACACGGAAATCATCCCTGAACATTCAACCATGAGTCTCGCGCCGCTGTCAGGAGGGAAGATCCTGGGTGGAACTACCATCGATGCAGGAACAGGCGGTGAGGGGAAGGCCACCGAAGCGCAGCTCTACATCATGGATGTCTCAACGAAGAAATTGGTTTGGCACGAAGCCGTTTTCCCGGGTGTGGAGCGCTACACGGACTTGTGCGAAGGACCGCGTGGACGGGTGTACGGGATTGCGGATAGGGTCAAATTCTTTGTGTTCGATCCGGTCAAGCGCAAAGTCATTCACGAGGAGCAGACGGAGGAGAAATTTGGGATCACTACAAGCCAACAGGGCCCCAGGGTGTTCGTCAAAGCTCCCGATGGCAAGATCTATCTCCTGTTTATCAAAGGTATCGCCGAAGTCAATCCCGAGACTTTTGGAATCACGATGCTTGCGGAATCCCCCATCTCAATAGGACCTGGCGGAGACTACTTCGATGGCCGCATCTACTTTGGCAGCGGCTCACACCTGTACAGCTACACGCTGCCCGCGGAACCCCGGTGAAGGCGGTCTATCTCACGGACAGCGCGTACTCCAACCACTTCTGCAAGCCGGTCTCGATCTGCTCCTGGTCGCATATCTCGTATTAAGTAAATCATCAAATATATTGTCCCCTCAAAAACCGCAATGCCTGCAAAGATTTGCCTTCATTTCCGTGATCTCTGTGGTGAGAAAATGGGGACAGAATTCATGACGATCTACTTAGCGAACTCTGCGAGTTCGACGAGAGCATTATCGCCGACGTAGCCGAGAGCTTCCGTGTTGTCAAACACCCACCGGAGGTCCACTGCGCCTTCTCCTAGGTGGCAACGCCGAAACTCACCAGCCTCCCAGCGTCCGTCTTTCCCGTGGACATGCGTCACCCAGCCTCCAAACGTGTCGAGCGCCTTCCGGTAGTCTTCGCCCGCGTGCATCCAATTGCACGGCTCATACAGCAAGCCGCAGTGCTTTGACCCGACTGCTTCGCACAGCTTCAGACACCAGTCGGGGTTGCGGGCCATGCTGCCCATGTGATTCTCCATGCCGAGGTAGATGCCCTTCTCTTTCGCGTACCGCGCGCTTTCCGGGAACGGCTCAACGATCCGCTCGATAATCTCCGGGTCCTCGCCCTCGCCGGGCAGGACGCGAATCGACCGGCTACCGAACCGAACGGCAAGGTCGATGGTGTCCTTCATCTCCCGCATCGCCGCTTCCCGCTCTTCGACGGATTCACTGGCAAACGCCGCGCCGGGGTAGGAGCCAATGTTCGCGATGCGGATTCCATATCTTGTGACGAGTTCTTCTCGAACTCGCAGAGTTTGCTCAGAGCGTTGTGGGCACACTCCGCCGGATTCGCCGAGAAGTGTGGCGGCCGTCCCCAGAGATCGAGCTTTCCGAACCCAACTTGGGAGAATCTTCGAAAGGCATATTCCACCTCGCGGTTGCGCAGGATGTAGGTGCAGGAGGACAGACGGTTGAGGTCCATGGAAAGACTCCTTGAGTCATGAGCATCTGGATTAACACCATCAGGGGCCTGCTGGTGAAGAGTGCAAGTTGTGCTAAGTAGGTCGTCAAAAATACTGTCCCTGCTGAAACGAAGACGGACATACCCGATTGATTCGGTAATCCCACCGAACTTGTTTCGGGGGACGGTTAGGACCACGCTCACGGCGGGAGGCGACAGACAGAATCCCCCCGAACTTGTTTCGGGGGATGGTTAGGACCACGCTAACGGCGGGAGGCGACAGACAGAATCCCCCCGAACTTGTTTCGG
>Ga0100397_1000765_pt1 | contig 19061 bp, 17 predicted proteins | sample CryGeymeta201521_FD_81550 | JGI IMG/M metagenome (GOLD analysis project Ga0100397, IMG submission 81550) | Groundwater microbial communities from Crystal Geyser aquifers in Utah, USA - Crystal Geyser metaG 2015-21 | ecosystem: Environmental > Aquatic > Deep subsurface > Groundwater | place: USA... | reverse complement strand
TGTCGCCTCCCGCCGTTAGCGTGGTCCTAACCTTCCCCCGAAACAAGTTCGGGGGGATTCTGTCTGTCGCCTCCCGCGGTTAGCGTGGTCCTAACCATCCCCCGAACCAAGTTCGGGGGGATTCCAATCCACAGTCTTCGGAACTAAGTGCATAAGCAACTCCGGGATAACGCGGTCAAGGACACTCGATGCCAAGGTGAGAATCAATAGCGCGAGCGAGGTGGGGGCGAGGACCGCGTTTCTCTCGCCCATGGTAGTGCAGCTACCTGAACGAAGACACGCTCAAAGGCGGCGCAGTCTCTCGATTTCCACGTCCGCTCGTTCTTTCCACTTGTAGTAGTTGGGCGTGAGGGTGATGGCTCCCTCAGGCTGCGGCACGAGTTGACCGTTCTGACCGCGCGGGTCGCCGCGGTTCTCATTGATCTCCGCCAGTCGCCTTCGCCACAATTCGATACGAGGTTTCGCCGACACATCGCCGGACAGGTCGTGAAGCTCGGCCGGATCTTTGAACAGGTTGAAGAGCAGTTCCCGGCCCGTGTGGTGGAACCAGATGTACTTCTCGCGTCCGTCGGTGACATACTGCATTCCGTATTCTACGTTGTAGCAGTGCGTGTGCTCTCCCTGCACGAATTCGCGCCACCCACCGGTCTCTCCTCGAACCAGTGGCAACAGGCTTTTGCCGTCGACCGAATCCGGGATCTCCGTCCCCGCGGCGTCCAGCAGCGTCGGCATTATATCCCGCAACTCCACCGGTTGATCCAGCACTTGCTTGCGGGATTCCGACCAGTGAGCGGGAAACTGCATGAGAAACGGAATGCGGGCACTGCCTTCGAACGCGTAGGTCTTCCTCCACATGTAGTGATCGCCCATCATGTCTCCGTGGTCAGCAGTGAAAATGACGAGGGTATTCTCATACGCTTCTCGGTCACGCATCCGAAGCTCGTAGAGCACGCGACCGATCTGATGATCGATGAAAGTAATGTTCCCGTAGTAGCCTGCGCGCGCCCGATGCACTTCGCTGTCGGATCGACGCGTCCAGGGAGCGTTCACGTCGGCCGTCGGTTGTCCATATTCCTCACACCAGTCACCGATGTGCGGTTGCGGGATATCGGGGTTGTTGATGTACATGTCGAAATACGGGTGTGGCGCGTCGTACGGCGAATGGGGCCGCGCGAAGGACAGCCACATGAAGAACGGCCGAGTCGGGTCGCGATGGGCAATGAATCTGATCCCTTCGCTCGCGGTCCAGTAGGTGGGATGGAGATGCTCCGGAAGGTGCGAGGGGCGCGCCATCCAACTGTTCCAGTCGATGCTGTGATCCCGATATCCGTAGGAGCCTTCCTTGTGCTCGTCGAACCACTCATGGTAATCGCTCACGAAATCTCCGATGCGGCGGCTGCTTTCGTCCAGCACCATGTTGTGAAAGCCGTAGAGCCGTCGCTGTGGAGCAAAGTGCATCTTCCCGACTCCTTGCGTGTGATAGCCGGCCTTCGCCAGTTCGCCTGGCAATGTCGCGGGGAATTCCAGAGCGTCCCCACCTGCCATCGTCAGTCTCCCGTGGTTCCACTGGTCCATACCCGTGAGAATCCCGGACCGGGCCGGAGTACACGAGGGCACCGATGAATACGCGTGAGTGAAGCGAGCGCCTCGCTCGGCCACCCCGTCCAGATAAGGGGTTTCTACCGCGGGGTGTCCGTCGCACCCGAGGCAGTCTCCTCGCTGCTGATCGGTCATGACCAGGATGATGTTGGGTCTCTTGGCTTGGTCGGTTGTTCCCGAAGACACGTGCGATGGCTCCTTGAAAAAAGTGTTGCGGTGGAGTTGTGCTGTTCGGTAGGTCATTGTAGATTACACGCGACGGACATCACCGTCAAGTTCTCCGCGTCCTGAATCCAAGTGGTATAATGCACGATCAATTCGGCCTTTGCTTCGGAGGGGTATCACGACCCCGGCAATTGTCGTTTCGAGTGACATAGATGTGGAACAGCATATCGGAGGGATCATGCAAGTTATACTTGAGAACGAGCTTGTGAGATACGCCATCGGCGAAGACGGACAGAATCGGGAAATTGTTGACGTGAAGTCCGGGGTCAATCACCTGTCGGGTGCCCCATCGTCCTGCGCGACGGTGATGACGCATGGTCAAGAGCGCTCTGCAAGTGCGGTCGCCTATTCGGACGGGAAGCTGATGATCGAGTTCGGAGCGTCAGGTGTGGTGGCCGTGATTCGTGTTGACACGCAACCCGGTTACTTTCTCTTCACCGTGGAATCCGTTTCCGGTGACCCCGATGAGCTTGCCTTTGTCAACATCCCGACGACGCTCGAAGCAAAGGCGGATCAGCTTTTTTCCGCGTCCGTGATCGCGTTGAATCTGCAGACCAATGTCGAGGAACTGCCCGGCCCCCAGAAACACCTCTGGGCGGCGTGCTACCAATGCTTCGGTTTGGTTGGAGCACAAGCGGGATTGGTGGCATCACCCTTCAGCGAGATGCGCGGAATCATGAAGATAATGGTGAACGAGGCGGAGGGAGTGCCCCACTCGCCTTACGGCGGGCCGTTCGCGATGGACGCGGACATCACATACGGCTCCTACCTTTTCGGCACGCCGTCGATCGAGACCGTCGATTCCTGGATCGAGCTCTGCAAGGACATCGGCTTCACGCAGATTGACTTCATCGGCTGTCTGAACTACGGCGACTATCAGCCGTTCCCCAACCTCTACCCCAACGGCTACGCCGATGTCAGAGCGGTAACCGACCGCCTGCACGACGCGGGGATTCTTGCCGGTCTGCACACCATGTCCTTTTCGATCAACAAAGCCTGCAACTGGGTGACGCCCGTCCCGGACCCGCGCCTGGCGAAGGAACGAGCCTACACGTTGGCGGAAAACATAGACACAGAATCTTCCGTGGTCCCCCTCGCAGAGCCGACAACCGACTTGCCAAAATACATCGGCTACTACGTGCGACGCAGCATGACACTGCAGATAGACGATGAACTTATCGAGTACACGACGGTCGCGGACGAATCATCCTACGCCGTAACCGGCTGCCGACGCGGCGCGTGTGGAACGGCACCGGCGCTCCATGCCAAAGGCGCGCCGGTGCATCATCTCAAGGAATGCTGGGGATGCTTCGCGCCCGATGGAGAAGCGACACTGTTCGGCGAGGTGGCAAACCGCATCGCCACGGTCATCAATGAATGCGGTTTCGACTTCACGTATCTCGACGGACTCGACGGCGCACACATCATTGGCGGTGAGGAGAACCGTTGGCACTATGGAGCAAAGTTCGCGTTCGAGGTGTTCCGGCGACTGGAGCGCCCCATCATGGTGGAGATGGCCACGTTCCACCACCATCTCTGGTTCGTTCGCTCCCGCATGCAGGCGTGGGATCATACGATCCGCGCGCACAAGAAGTTCATCGACCTCCACTGTCAGTCCAACGATGGCGCGCGACGCATGTTCATGCCGCTGCACCTTGGCTGGTCGCGGGTGCTGGCATGGCAGGGACCGGAGCACGACGCCACCTATCTCGATGATGTGCATCATCTGTGGAGCCGCGCCATTGGGACAGATGCCGGCTACTCGCTCCAAGCCGTCAATCCGGAAATGTATGCGAAGGAACCGTGGTTGCGGAAGGTCGCGCCTCTCATCAGGACTTATGAGACCCTGCGGAGGCAGAACTACTTCCCTGAAGCTGTGAAGGCGAAGCTGCGCGAATCGGACTCCGAGCACCGCCTGCGACAGGCGGAAGATGGAGAATGGGAGTTCCTGCCCGTACAATATGAGCGCCATAAGGTCGAAGAGACCGACGGCTTCACCAACGTGTGGATCACCAGCAACAAATTCGGACGTCAACCGCTGAAGCTGCGTATCGAGGCATTGATGGGGTGCGGGACGTATGAGGCGCCCGACAACATCGTCCTCGCCGACTTCGCTTCCGAAGGTGAGTTCAGTGATCGCAGCGAGCGAATACAACTGCTCAACAGCGGCAAGGTCTACTCCTACGGCGACGCCGCGCCGGGGCTGTCCACCGAGGTTTGCCCTCACCCCGGCCCTCTCCCATTTTGGGAGAGGGCCGGGGTGAGGGTTCCATAGGTTGCTGGACAGCCACCAACTCTGGGTCCTCAGAACGGGTTCTTTCCTCCGCGCCCGATGACGAATTCTCTCTCCTCGATCACGCGGAGCGGGAGTACCGACCGCGACAAGCCTCGTGGGTGCGAGTGGGGAAGAACTTCCCGGAACCCCTCGATCTCTGCAACCACCGCGCGATGGGTGTATGGATCCACGGGGATGGTCAGGCAGAGCTGATGAACTTCCGCGTCGCCAGCCTTGCTTCGGGGGATGTTGATCTCGACCATTACGTCATCATCGACTTTGAAGGCTGGCGATACTTCGAGTTGATAGAACCGGAAGCGGCGCGTTTCGAGGAATACTCCTGGCCGTACGGGAGATCACTCTACAAGGCGTACCGGGAAGTGTCCGCCATTCACAACGTCACGGGAATCCACCTCTGGTACAACAATGTGCCTGTCGGAAAGACCGTCACCTGTTACCTCAGCCCCATCAAGGCCATCCCACGGGTGGAGCAAACCGTCACGAATCCCTCCATCACTCTCGGGGGAACAACCATTACGTTTCCCGTTGAGATTGAGACGGGTCAATACCTCGAACTCCGCGATCCCGACGACTGCAAGTTGTACAGCCGCACCGGTGAATTGGTGCGTGAGCTTCGTCCCGACGGTGACATTCCCGTGCTGGAAGCTGGGAAGAACGAGCTTGCCTTTCGCTGCGAGGGATTCCCCTGCCGCCCGAGAGCTTATGTGACGGTGATATCGGAGGGGGATGAGGTGGTGCGTCGATGAGCGACGAGTCATGCGTTGAACCTTTTGGCAGGAGGTAACCATGTTGCCACCCCCGATTTGAGGAGGCACACTGTCTGCTGTATAATCTCACTGTCTTGATAAAGTGAGAGGTGTGAAATGGCCATGGTTGACATCCCCGAGATATCCTGTCTCTCAGTACCTGAGAAGATTCTCCTGGTGGAGGACCTGTGGGAGAACATCAGCACGGATGAGTCCGGCATTCCCGTTCCCCAAAGCCACAGAAACGAACTGGACGCGAGGCTTGCCAAACACCGGGGCGCCCCTGGGGACCTCCTGACACTTCAGGAGTTGCAGGACCGGATAGCGGGGAGGAAATGATTCACGACCTCAGTTTCGTGCCCGAGGTCGAAGACGACGCGATCGCGGGCTACCATTGGTACGAGCAGAAGGCACCAGGACTTGGCGAGGAGTTCTTGCGTGTGTTCTACGCCAGTGCCAGCGAAGCCGCCCGCGACCCCCTGCACTCTCCCAAGGTGTATGGGGAGTTTCGGCGACGCTTGTTGCGCCGATTCCCGTACGCCCTCTATTACCGGATTGAAGAGCCAACAGTAGTGGTCTATGGCCTATTGCACTGCGCGCGAAGTCCGCTCTTGATCCGTGGGACGCTGATTGACCGAACTGCAGGCTAGGCGGGCCAGATAGTGTTTGTCATGTTGCATGAAGGATCGGATCGATTCAGACTCGAAGTTGCCCTTGGGCACATCAATTCAGTAAAGTCCATTGCCATTTCTCCAGTGGGCGAGCAGTGGGCATTGGCCTACGACGAAACCGTTGAGCTGTTTGACTCCTACAGGACCGATACGGGAATGCTCCTGCAGGAACACGTCAACAGGGAACGTCCTTATCACATGCATCGCTCTGCCAAGGGTTGGTGATTCCGTCACCGAATGGCTGGTGGTCAATGCTGACGGATACTTCGCATGTTCTGAGGGTGCGAAGCGTCACCTGCGATGGGATGTGGATGGTAGACTTGAACTCTTCGAAGAACTCCCATCCGACCTCGATCGTCCCGACTTGGTGGCCCAGACTTTACGACGACAGCCAGGGCGCTGATGAGCGACCCCTTCGGCCACCGCACAGGAGATAGGCGTCGCAGCGCGCACGTGGGAATCAAGTGCACTACCTGTCTGCCCGATTAATCCAATCTTTTCGGCGCAACCGCTGCCCCACCAAAGTAGTTGAAGTTCCCCCAACCATCCGTTGCGGATATTTCGCGCTCGCCGGTTTTGTCGATGAGGACGTGTCCTTTCCGTTCCACCACAAGCCGTTGCTTGCCGGGTGCGAAGGGCATTGAGACATGATGCACTCCTCGCCGCAACTGAAACTGCTGTCGTGTTCCACCGCTGTCGATGATCAGACGCGCAGGCGACCTGAGAAAAGCGGTAACGAATACGTCGTCCACCAAACTGTCCGCGTGCGACGGGCGCCCCTTCTGCTCCTGCCCTATCTTCACCGTGCCCGGCACATCTTTCGGGTGCAGGCGGTAGAAGTAGAAGAACTTATCCTGAGTGATCTTCGGTGGCTTACCCGTCTTGAACCAGTCGATGTAGTAGCGGCTTGCATCGAGGAAGGCCACGTGCGAGGGTAAGGAACCCCAATTGCCGCCCCCTACGTCCCTCTTCTCCGGCGGGCCGAAAGGCGCGACATAGCTTGATTCACCCCAATCATTCCAGGTAACGATCTCCACCCAGGTAGCGTTGTTCTCGATGGCACTCTCCCACTGCTTTGCCATGCCCTCGAAGCCGCGACACTCGAACACGCGGTAGTTGCCTCCAAGCCCGCGATAGAAGGGCGTGATCGGACTCATGAAGATCTTCTCCGCTCCAAGCCATTTCGCTGCCAGAAGTCGATTGCTCGCAACGATTTGTTCCGGTGTGCCGGCTGCGCCGAAATGAAAGAAGCCATCGAGTGAGGGGTTGTTGCTGAACACCTGATCGACCTGCGCCTGGTTCGGCATCTCGGCGGCGGGAGTCGGGTAATAGAAGGGAACAAAGACGATTGCTCTGTCACCCGTGAATTCCTTTTGTATGAATCCAGTCACAGCTTTTCGCCCGGAGAAGGTGGAAAGCACAGGCTTGCCATCGTGACGGAACTGGTTGGGATGATCGCGGAAGGTCTCGATCATATCGCGAGTCTCATCGAGGGTCAGACCGCAACAATAGTCGGCAGAAATGAGCAACTTGAAGTCCGTGCCCAACTCCTTGGCTGCCTGGTAGATCATTAGGGCGCGCCGTTTGTAGTGCGGCTCCCGCGCCGTCCAACCTCCGCAGTTGAGTGCGAAGCCATCGATGTCGCGCTCTTGTGCTGCCTGAATTTCCCGCTTGTAATCCTCAACGGTCGCGCCCCCTCCGTCGGCGGGGCAACAGACCATGTAATGGGCGAAAACCCGCTTACCTGCGGTTGATTTTGGTTGTGGACTGCCCTTTGCGTCGGGTACGAGTTGAAGACCGCCCAGCGTAGACAGGCACAGACTAAACAGAACCACATTGGTCACAGGTTTGCACCTCTCGGTATTGCGTTCCTTAGTCGAACATTCTATATGTTGGTGCGATGGGGGGTCAAATGAGTGCGGAGCGAGTCAGGACCTGACGTGTGCCCATGTTCAGCCGGTGGTAAAGGCGGAGGAGGCAAGACAACGAGTTTGAGAGGTGGTAGGTTGTGTGGAGTCGATGGCGCCGAGGGGTGATCGTAGGCGCAGCCGTGATGCTTTTCAACGAGGATATTGTTCTCAATCGCCCACCGTCGACGACCGATCAGGTTACGGCGGGCATGGAAGTTGTTGCGGTTGAGGGGCTTGCTGGAAACCCACGCATGCAACGCCCGGCGGTCTTGAGGCGTGTTGGTTTGCGGGTCCAGAACCGTGTAGACTTCTTCGCAGGTGACGACGTAGATTTCCTGACTTCTTCTCCGGCTTCGGCGCGGACGGTTCGCTGCAGGGCTTGCGGGTCCCAGCACTGGTTCCAAACCGCCTTCTGCGTTCCATCGACGACGACAACCAGACCTTGATCTACCAGATATATTCATTACGGGTGAAGACACCCCTGCCCACAATCCCTTGGGGAACGGGCATGGAAATATCGATGCGTCAGTTATGTGTGACAATGGGGTGCATCCCGGAATTACGGAAAAGTGGATATATCGACTTTGTCGCCGTAGGATAAAGCTCCAGCTTTGTCAGTGGCAGACCTCTTTCCCGTAATTCCAATGTGCATCTGACAAAGCTGGAGCTTTATCCTACGGCAATCTCCGTAATTCCTGGATACACCCGTGACAATGTGTGCTATACTCTCTGCCATTCTAAGAGTAGGAGACAGGCGATGGCGAGATATGTCAAGGTAGCCGGGATTTCATTTGGCGGAGCGGGTGGAAGCGGGTCCGCTGCAAACAAAGTCAAGCGGAACGTCAAGCAGTTGGTTGAACTGGTAGATCAGGCCGGGACACGAAGTCCGGACATCATTTGCCTGACGGAGTTCTGCAATGTGTTTGGCTTGACCGCAGAAGAATGGATCGCCGCGGCGGAGCCTGTTCCAGGCCCCACCACCGAGGCACTGGGCAAGCTGTGTCGGAAACACAATACCCACCTCATCATCGGGATGCCGGAGAAAAAGGGCAAGCGGGTCTACAACTCATCCGTGCTCATCGGCCGAGATGGGCAACCCATCGGCAGCTACCACAAGGTGCATCCCACCATCGGCGAGGTCGAAGCGGGAATTATGCCCGGAACGGAGTATACCGTTCTGCAGACCGACTTAGGGAAGATCGGGTTTGCCATCTGTTTCGATCTGAATTTCCGCGACGTCGGCGAGGGTGCGTTCAATAACGGCGCGGAGATTCTCTTCTTCTCATCCATGTATCACGGCGGGCTGCAAAATCAGATATGGGCGCACGATTTCCGGTACTTCTTCGTATCGGCGTTGCCGCGCGCGGGGAGCAGAATCGTCGACCCCATCGGCCGCGTCCTGGCGGAGTCACAACTGCACTGCCCCTTCGTGGAGCGCACGATCAACCTGGACTGTATGGTTTGTCATATCGACTACAACAACCAGCACTGGAAACCCCTGCGAGAGAAATATGGAGGCCAGGTGGAAATCGACGTGCGCAGCGATGAAGCCAAGTTCATTCTCTATTCCCACCACCCGGAAGTAACGGCGAAGGATATGGCCAAGGAATTCGGCCTCCGCACGCTGGATGTCTACTGGACGATGGAAAAGAAGACACGCAACGCCGCGCTGAGGGGAAAGTAGAAGACTCGTCAGCATTCAGTCACACTCCTGCTGCGGGCACCTCGTATTGGACCATGTGGCGTCATTCTCCCAAGTGAAGGGATGAAAGACAAACTGCCACGCGGCGCGGTAGAAAGCAAAGGCAAGCAGGAACCACTATGCCGGCATCAGCACAGCGTATGGCAACAACGCACTCTTGCGCGCAGCGATGCAACCGGCGGTGCTCAACCCAACCGCAAAGGCGGCTGGCCCGGTCGGTGAAGAACTGCATTACGTTGCGCTCCTGCTGTCGACAGGTCGCACTTAGACTCGCCAGAATGGCGTGCGTCCGGGAGCCGGTCACGGTCTTGTTGCAGCCTCCCGTATTGCGTCGGACTCTGTGAGTCCGCGGAGATCACCGCCGGTCGCAACCTCCGATCGGCTCGGTTATTGGTGGTCTCCACACCTCTTCGTCGTACAGAAAACGGAACAGATGCTGCGGACTCACAGAGTCCGAGGCGATGCCGCCGCAGACGCTTCGCAAACCGGACGTTGTCCGCGTCGCTGTACCGGCGCCGGATGACAACGGTGAGAAGAAGCTCAGTCTGGAGGAATGGCAGGCGTTGCGGCAGGACCAGCACTCCCTCATCGCCGATCCGAAGTTCGCGGACTTGGCAAAGTGGGACTTCACCCTTGACGGGGACTCCCCTGCGTTTGCATTGGGGTTCAAGGAAACAGACCGGAGCGATGTTGGGCCGCGCCCGCATCACGGGACGCTGGGTAGTATTTGAGGCGTGGGGCAAAGACGGCGACACCGATGCCAAACACCTCCGCCATCCTTATGCGTTCTCCGCGTCTCCGCGTGATGTAAACGGCCTCGGCGGCCACGACTCCTCCGGGCAGGGACACAGCGTGCCGAGGCTGGGTGTCTGAATCGCCTTGAAGCAGCCCGCCTTTCCCGGCCAGTTCAGGCCGCACCGCTCCTTAATCGCCCCCCCGACTTGACCAATATGGGCTCCGCGGCTACAATCGGTTCATTCCCGTTTGCCCTAGACTTGGCAAGGACAATCCGGACAAGCGTCAATTCCTACCAGGAGGCATTTCATGCGTTCAGACATTATCAAGAAAGGCATTGAGAGAGCGCCCCATCGCAGCCTGTTGCGGGCGACGGTGGTGGGCGAGGATGATTGGGAGAAGCCGTTCATTGCCGTCTGTAATTCGTTTACGGAAATCGTGCCCGGCCATGTGCACCTGAACAAGGTGGCGGAAATCGTCAAACAGGCGGTGCGCGACGCGGGGGGTGTTCCCTTCGAGTTTAACACGATCGGCGTGGATGACGGCATCGCCATGGGGCATGAAGGGATGAAGTTCTCTCTCGCCAGCCGCGAGTTGATTGCCGACTGTGTGGAGACCATGTTGCGCGCCCACTGCTTCGATGGGATGGTGTGCATCCCCAACTGCGACAAGATCATCCCCGGCATGTTGATGGCCGCAGTGCGCTGCAATATCCCCACAATCTTTTGCAGCGGTGGGCCGATGGCAGCGGGGAAGATGTCGGATGGCGCCACCGTAGATTTGGTGAGTGTCTTTGAGGGCGTCGGTGGACACGAGGTGGGCTCAGTGAGCGCTAAGAGACTCGAGGAACTGGAAAAGGTCGCGTGCCCCACCTGCGGTTCCTGTTCCGGCATGTTTACGGCAAACTCCATGAATTGCCTTTGCGAGGCTCTCGGTCTGGCGTTGCCGGGCAATGGGACGATTCTTGCCGGCAGCAAAGACAAGTTTAACCCGCGACGGGTGCAGTTGTGGCAGGACGCCGCGCGCCGCATCGTGGCCCTCGTCAAAGATGACGTGAAGCCGCGGGATATCGTCAGCGTGGAGAGCATCGACAACGCTCTCCTGCTGGACATGGCGATGGGTGGGTCCACCAATACCGTGCTGCATACACTCGCACTGGCCCACGAGGCCGAAATCGACTACGACTTGGATCGCATCAATCGGCTATCGCAGAAGTGTCCGAACCTCTGCAAAGTCAGTCCCTCCTCTCCGTTCCACATGGAGGACGTGGACGCGGCAGGAGGCATCAACGCGATTCTCCATGAATTGAGCATGGTAGAGGGGGTGCTGAACCTCAACTGCATGACGGTAACAGGGAAGACCCTGGGCGACAACATCGCCGGTTGTGACACGAAGAACCCTGAGTGCATTCGGAAGGTGGACAACGCCTACAGCCAGAGCGGAGGGTTGTCGATACTGTTCGGCAACTTGGCCTCTGACGGCGCCGTAGTGAAGACCGCGGGCGTTGATCCGAAGATGCTCGTTCACACAGGCCCGGCCGTCATCTTCGAATCGCAGGAAGACGCCTGCGCTGGAATTCTCGCCAAGAAGATACAGCCGGGCGACGTCGTCATCATTCGCTACGAAGGTCCGAAGGGCGGGCCGGGGATGCAGGAAATGCTGTCGCCTACCTCCTACATCAAGGGGATGAATCTGGGCGATCAGTGCGCGCTGGTGACCGACGGTCGCTTCTCCGGCGGCACTGCCGGCGCGTGCATCGGGCACGTCTCTCCCGAAGCAGCCGACGGCGGCGCCATCGGCCTGCTGCAAAATGGAGACATCATCAGCATTGATATTCCCGGCCACAAGCTGCAAGTGAAGCTCAGCGACTCGGAACTGGCAACTCGGAAGGCTGCCTGGAAGGCCCCCGAACCGCGTTACAAGAAGGGCTGGTTGGCGCGTTACTCCAAGATGGTTACCTCGGCAAATACGGGCGCCGTCCTGCGGACGTAATGGCGCTGCCGCGATCACCCTGCGGGAGATCGAGTTAAGCGACAGCAACATCGTTGCAGATGTTCGGTGGTGGCGAGAACGCCTCGTATTGGGGATGCGGAGAAGGGCAACATTTACGGAAGCGGTTCCCGGTGGCAGGTTATCGAGCTGTGAGCGAATACCAACAAGGAGAGGTGTATATGTGCCAGGATGAAATTGGGTTTGGAGTTCTTGGGCTTGGCATGGGGACGCATCATGCGTTGGCGGTGTCCGAGGTTCCGGGAGTAAAGCTGGTTGCCGTGTGCGACCAGGACCCGATGCGAATGCAGCCCACCGCGGAGAAGTATGGCTGCAGGGGATATCTCAGCTTTGAGGAGATGCTGTCCGATCCCGAGATTCAGGCGGTGACGGTCGCCACCGAGAGCGGCAAGCACGCGGAATGCGCGTTGATGGCAATTGCCGCAGGCAAACACGTTCTCGTCGAGAAGCCGGCGGATGTGAAAGTGGAACGCATCGACGAGATGATCGAGGCTGCGAAAAGGGCGGGGGTCAAGGTGACCTCCGTGTTTCAATCGAGAACATTGCCACTGAACCGGTGCATCAAGAACGCGGTCGATGAAGGACGTTTTGGCAAGCTCGTCGGGGTGCATGCGCTGGTCCCCTGGTACCGCGAACAGTCGTACTACGAAGGCCCCCACGGCGATTGGAAGGGCACTTGGGCGCTGGACGGTGGTGGGTCGCTGGCCAACCAGGGAGTTCATACGGTTGACCTGCTGCAGTTTTTAGTCGGTCGAGTGAAATCGGTCTTCGGGGCTTTCGGGGTCTACGCCCATGATGTCGAGGCGGAAGACACGACGACGGCCCTGCTGAAGTTTGAGAACGGCGCGTTGGGAACTATCTCCACGGCAACTTCCGCGTATCCCGGGATGGCGACGAGCGTAACGATCCTCGGATGGAACGGATCGGTGCAGAAGCAGGACGACGTTTTGCACGTCTGGAAGTTCAGGGACGAGACTGAAGAAGACGAAGAGATACGGAAGCGCTACGGACCGGGAGACAAGTCGCACGTGGGCGTTTCTTCCGACCCCAACGCCCTGGGCGCCTACGGACACCACGGACACATCGAGGACTTGGCCAAGTGCATCCGCGAAGGCTGCGATCCGTTTATCACCCTCGAGAGCGCCCGACACGCGGTCGAGATCGTGAACGCGATCTATGAATCCGGACGAACCGGGAAAGAGGTATTCCTTTCATAGGAACTATTCTGGAAACAGGCAAGGAGTATTGGTATGGCAAAGAAAGTTCGCGTTGGTATCGTCGGCACCGGCGGCATTGCCCGTAGCCACATCAAGTCGTTGCAGGCAGTCGATGGCGTGGAAATCGTCGCGGCATGCGATGTCAACGAGACTGTCCTGAAGGCAGCGGCGGAAACCTACGGTATCCCCAAAACCTTCACCAGCTACAGGGACCTCGTGGCATTGAAGGAGATCGACGCCGTCAGTGTTTGCACCCCCAACTTCTTTCACAAGGAACCTACGGTTGCTGCGCTCAAATCCGGGAAACACGTGATTGTGGAGAAACCAATGTCGATGACTGTCAAGGAGTCGGAGGCAATGGTTGCCGCGGCAAAGGAAGCCAATAGGTGTTGGTCATCGGGTTCCAGTTCCGCTATTCGTCACAGGCGCAGATGATCAAACGCGCCATCGACGAAGGGATTCTCGGCAACATCCTGTACGCGCGCTGTCAGGCTCTGCGACGGCGCGGCATCCCCAACTGGGGCGTCTTCGGACAGAAGAAACTCCAAGGGGGCGGCCCGATGATTGACATCGGTGTCCACATCATTGAGGTGGCGCACTATCTGATGGGCTCGCCGCAGCCGGTCGCGGTAACCGGCGCGTGTTACACCTACCTCGGAGACAAGCCCTCCCAAGTGAAGTCTCAATGGCCCAACTGGGACTACAAGACCTACACGGTGGAAGACCTGGCTGTGGGGCTGATCCGCTTCGACAACGGAGCCACCTTGTCCATTGAGTCCAGCTTCGCCGCCCACATTGAGAAGGGAATCTTCAACTTCACCCTCATGGGCGACAAGGGCGGTGCGTGCTTCGACCCGCCGATGATCTTCAAAGATGAGGCGGGAACGATGTTCAACCTGAGTCCCGACTTTGTAGGTGACGAAGTGGCCTTTGACGAAAAGATACTGGACTTCATCGCCGCCGTACGGGGTGAGAAGAAGCCCACGGCGCCGGGCGAGCATGGACTGATCGTGCAGAAGATTCTCGAAGGTGTCTATAAGAGCTCCGAGACCGGCAAAGAAGTTCGGATCAAGTGAGACCATCTTCTCCGAAAATGCGGCGAGCGGCTCCGGCTTGCCGATCCCGAGGATCGGGACGACCAGTCGGGAAATGCGGAATGAATCGCACCCTTGCACGCCGGATTTTTATCTCGCGTGGTCCCGACTCATCGGGATGGACAATCGCTTTTGCATAGCGGATCCCCGCCTATTGTACGGCGACCGGGGAGCCGACAGGTCGCCATGATGGATTCCTCTCAGGATGGCTGATATGCTCACGAAGGAAGGTTGCCTTCGGCGACAAGAACGACTTCGGAACCGTCTCGAAGAGTCGCACGTCGACGCGACGATCATCTGCGATCCCGCCAACGTCTACTACCTCACAGGCTGGATGGCCCATCCGCGCTTGCCGGTCTGTGCGGTACTGACTAACGAGGGGGTCTGCTCGCTTATTGCGGCGGATCAGCCCGAACCTTCCGCAGCCCACAAGGTGTATCGCTACAACGGGCGACTGGGGGGGGGGCTCGCGCAGGACCTCGTTCCGGAGGTCGCGAAGAGGCTTTGCGAAGACTTTGATGAGTTGTGGAACGCATCGCGGCACATCGGAATTGAGAAGGCCAGCGTACCCTTCGGGATCGCAGAGGTTCTCCAAGAGGAAGAACTGGTCGGCACGGACATCATGCCCGATCTGCGACAACTGCGTCGGCGCAAGGACGAGGATGAGTTGGCCCTCATACGGAGATCTATCGAGATTGCCGAAGTTGCTTACGCCGTGGGCCGGTCGGTGGCTAAACCCGGACGCACCGAGTTGGAGGTCCACCACGCCATGCACGCGGCAGTGATGGACGCAGCGGGGACGACGATTCCCTTCGCTGGCGATTTTGCCACCGGTCTGCGATGCGCCACGGGCGGCGGGCCGCCCACCAGTCGGCAGATTCAGGAAGGCGATCTCTACCTCCTCGATATCTGGCCGATCTACGGCGGATATTGGGCCGATGTCTGTCGCACGTTCGCCGTGTCCGGCGCCAACTCCATCCAAATCGAGGCCTGGCAGGTGATTGTCGAGGCACTCACGGCCGCCGAGAAGGTGATCCGTCCGGGCACGCCCACCGCAGAAGTCCGTCGTGTGCTGCAGGAGAAGGTCGATAAATTTCAGCCTCTGCGTGGTAGCTTCGGACACCACGGTGGCCATGGCTTCGGACTCGATCCCCATGAAGCGCCGCGTATTCTTCTCGACTCGACGGACACTTTTGAGTTCGGGGATGTTTTTACTCTCGAACCCGGCATCTACGGCGAACTCCTGCAAGGAGGTATTCGACTGGAACAGGACTACCAGGTTACAAAGGATGGCATTGAGCGGTTGACAAAGTATCCGCTGGAATTGTGATGCGGAACAAGTTCGCGGAGACAAGGAACGCGCAGGCGGCAGCATTGGCCCGCAACCCGGGAGAGACACTGCAACGCCGCCTGATGCAGCGAACGCGTTGTCCTTCCCAACCATCGACCATTGAGTCCACTGAAAAAACTAAATGTCCCGCAGAACAGGCAGAAAAAAAAGTCCATCTGGAACCCGGAACTTGCACTGAAGTTTCCGCGTCTTCCGCGTGTTCTGCGGAGAGAAGCCTTCTTTCAGCAGAGTCACCATTGACAATTGACCATGTTTAACCCGCTCCGCATTCTCATACATGTTCTCCCGCATGGCGAGGGGCTTCCTCTGCCCACGTATATGACACCCCACGCTGCGGGGATGGATGTGTGCGCGGCAGAAGATGCCACGGTTCCGTCGGGGGAAACCATATTGGTGGCGACGGGTTTTCGCGTGGCCATTCCTCCCGGGTACGAAGCGCAGATGCGACCGCGCAGCGGGCTGGCTCTCAAGCACAACATCACCCTCCTCAATACGCCCGGCACGATCGACGCCGACTACCGTGGCGAGGTGAAGGTCATCCTCTCCAACTTCGGGAAGGAGCCCTTCACCATCCGACGCGGCGATCGCATTGCTCAGATGGTGGTCGCTCGAGTTGAGCACGTTCAGTGGGAATCTGTGCCGGACCTTGAGGAAACCGATCGGTCCGCCGGCGGATTCGGACATACCGGTGTCTGACACCGGCAACGCTGACATCCCCTACTCTCATGCCTTCAACAATCTTCGTCCGAACCGTCAACCGTCCGCTGGTAGCTTCCTGATAGGGACGAGTGAATGAAGAACGCAGAGCCTGTTCAGCCCCGCAATTGACACGCGTGGGAACGTGCGTGCGCAGTGGGGGGCGGGGCAGAATAGTGTCTGCCTCACGGGTCGTTTTAGGCGTGGAGCGTGCCGGCGCAGTCGGAACGAAAAGAGGGGTGCGTCCTGGTTACTTGAACTGATCGGGGGCCAGTTGCTTGTACAGCCCGTAGATCTTCCAGATGTAATTCACCGTCTCCCGGTATGGCGGGACGCCTCCGTACTTACGCACCGCTCCACTGCCCGCGTTATACGCGGCCAAGGCTCGGTAGAATCCGTCCGAGTGGTTGCCGTACTTCTTCAGGTGTCCGCTGATAATCCGTATGGCGGCTCGCAGGTTCTGTTCGGGATCGTAGGCGTTGCTGACACCCATCCCCGCCGCGGTACCCGGCATTAGTTGACCCAAACCCATCGCGCCACTGGGCGAAGTCGCTTCCAGCCTGAAATTAGATTCGGCTGCGATTACGGCAACCACGAGTCGAGGATCAACGTTGCTCTGGTAGCCGTATCGGAGTATCAGGTCTGCAAGTTGCGTGAGCCGCGCATCGTCCAGTTTGGGGTTGAACTGCTGGATGGTCTTCTTGTAGGTCGGGATCATCGCAGCGATGGTCCGGTCAGCGGAAGAGGCGACGCCGCGACTGGGAAGTGACTTCGCTGCAGGCGACGAGGCTGTGGTCTTCGAGCGTGATTGCAGCGTTTTCCCTTCCCCGTCCATCAGCCTGTAGTTGCCCGGCGCTGTTCCGGATTGTGAGCTGGGAGACGAGGCGCTTGTGGTCGCTGCTTGCGGAGGCGCCACCGCGGCGGTCGTAGGCATTGGCATTGGCGTTGGCGCTGGAGGCGGAGCGGACGCCACAATGCCCACCAATTCCAGAGAAGCAACATATCCGGAATTGGGGGGCACTCTCACCGACACGGACACATACCTACCGGGCTTGGCTTCAGGGACAACATGCCCTCCCTTGATGTAGACCCGATCGCCTTCCGTTCCGCGGAAGATGAGGGTGGTTGCTTCGGCGGACGCGATGATGCCGTCCACGATGCCACTGAAGCCCAGCGTTTGGCCGCTGTACTTCTGTGGATTGGCGCGGAGGTCGGACAGTTTCACAGTTTCCGCCGCAACCGTGCCGACCCGGGCCACGCTGAGCAATAGTATGACGATATGGAATGCCTTCTGCAAATCTGTAACTCCGTTGCCTCCCTCTAACATGATCGGCAAGCAACGGCAAGTATTTTAGCCCTACTGGACCACAAAGTCAACGCTCGCTCGCTCAGACGTCAGTACAAGTCAGCAACCGGCAGGTCGCTCCCTCGCACATCAAGGCGCTTGCGGTGCTCCCTCCTCAATCCTCAACGCATCGTAGAAAATGTCCCCGTCCGCGCTGCTGTGGAAGGTGGTCTGCCAGTGCGGCGCTTCGGCCCCGGTGGTGAACTCGCCGAAGAAGACCTCCCATTCGTTGAGTTTTGGCTGCTGTGTTGCGCCCAGGAAGGGACTTTGGCAGATGTCACCCGCTGCGGACATCTGGAACCCGCCTCCCTTAGCAGCGGTTCGCTTGATAGCAATGCTGATACGGTATCGCTTGTTGGGAACGAGCCAGGCGTTCCAGGCAATGTGGGCTGGGGAGCCTTGCGGTATACGGAGACATCCTTGGCCGCTGTAAGCTCCGTTCCAGACAATGTGCGGGACGGGACCGAGGTCCTTGGCATTTCCATTCGCCTTGCGTAGGTAATGGTCGTAAAAACCGCCATCGGCGAGGTCCCTGCCCAAACCGAAACTGGCAAGCTCGAAATCGGCGTTCATCACGTACGGCCCGACGCAGCAATAGGCTTCAGCGGTGACTCCGGCAGCCGTTACCTCCGCAATTACGTTCTCAAAGTCCTGAAGGGACGTCAAATCGACGGCAGCGGGAATCGAGGTCGTCTCGCCGGAGTGTACGGAGAAAAGGCCGCGTGCGGGACTCAACGTGAGAGCCGACTTCATTTTCAGCTCGTACTTACCGCTGATGGGTAATGGCGAGCGATTGTGAATGGTCAGCGTCACCTGGCAATCACCGGAGCGAGCGAGTCGGGCATCCAGCGGACCGACCACACGCGCTGGAAGCAGCCAATCGACCGTTGGATGTACGGTGTGGGATGTTGGATGGTGGATCGGCGCGACACGCGATGGAACAACCTCGAAGCTGGCGGTCAGGAGGAGGTCGACGCGCTGCATGACGCGGGCGTTCGCGGGGGCGCTGTGGGCGACCTCTGCGATGCGCGATGCGCCCGGTTCTGTTGTGAATCGAATCGGCTTGCCGCCGAAGCCTTTCGGGCCTGTCACGCACAGGACAACGGTCACAGGTTCGGGGTTGACATTGAGAACTGCGACGTTCCCTTGGACGGTGGCGCCGGGGGCGATGCCCAGCGGAACCTCTCGCTTGTCGATGAGGGGTTCGCTGCAGTTGATCAGCAGAACGGCGGAATACTTGTCTGCGGGGACGGGGAAGGTAAACCGCTCGCCCTTCGACGTGCCTGCAAGAGCGGTCACTCCTTCGTGCGTCACCAGCCACGCGGCGCGAACGGGACCCCAACCTTTTGTGGACACCGTAACGCTTCTCTCGGCGGCTTCGGTCTTGTTATGAAGCAGTACCAACGCTCCCTTGTTCTGATCGTCGTTGCGGACCATCAATCGCGCGTCCACGCCTTCGTCCCA
>Ga0100397_1000732_pt1 | contig 19472 bp, 20 predicted proteins | sample CryGeymeta201521_FD_81550 | JGI IMG/M metagenome (GOLD analysis project Ga0100397, IMG submission 81550) | Groundwater microbial communities from Crystal Geyser aquifers in Utah, USA - Crystal Geyser metaG 2015-21 | ecosystem: Environmental > Aquatic > Deep subsurface > Groundwater | place: USA... | reverse complement strand
TTCAATTTCCTAATTCGGTATTTTCTGGTCAGCCCTTCTGCCTTAACCACCTTGCCTACAAATCGGTCACTTACTTTGATATTTTCTTTTTTTAGCTTATAGTTTAGTTTTTTGGCGCACAATTCTACCGATTTTCTCATAGTCTTGGGAAAACCGCCATATGTGTGTGCACATTACCTTTTACACTTGACAAGACTGACTTTAAAATATATAATTATTTCTACGATTACTAATAGTAAAAATATTAAATTTTTAATCTAATTTTACTAAAAAGTTTTGGTAAAATTTTTATTTTGCCAAAAAGTTTTAGTTTGTTTTGTTATATTAATGACAGAAAAAGCCCAAGTCATCAATTCCAAGGATTTTATTGAAATGCAAGGGGAAGTGCTGGAATTAATGCCAGCCGCCAGCTTCAGAGTACTTTTAGAAAATGGGCATGAAATACTAACGCACTTATCCGGCCGGATGAGAATGAATAAAATTCGCTTGCTGCCTGGCGATAAAGTCAAGGTGCAAATCAGCCCTTATGATTTAACCAAGGGCAGGATAATTTATAGAAATTAATTGATCAAGCATACCATAATTCGCAGGTGCCCCATTTGTAGTGGGGCTCGCGAAGCGATAACTTAAATTCGCATGTGCCCCATTTGTAGTGGGGCTCGCGAAGCGATAACTTAAATTCGCATGTGCCCCATTTGTAGTGGGGCTCGCGAAGCGATAACTTATGAAAGTAAGGGCTAGTGTTAAAAAAATTTGTAAAGATTGCCAAATACTCCGGCGCAAAGGCCGGGTCCGTGTTATTTGCCAGAACCCTAAACATAAACAGCGCCAAGGATAATAAAATTTACGATTTTAGATTTTCGATTTTAGATTTAAAAATTACTAAATCATAAATCGAAAATCTTAAATCTAAAATAACTATATGGCAGTAAGAATAGCGGGTGTAACCATACCAAACAACAAACGGGTTGAAATATCTTTAACCTATATTTATGGCATTGCGCGAACCAAAGCTAATGCTATTTTAAAGCAAGCCGGAGTTAACCCTGACATTAGAGTTAAAGATTTAACTGACGCACAAGTTAATAAATTAAGAGAGATTATTGAAAAACAGCACAAAGTAGAAGGCGATTTAAAAAGAGAAGTCTTAAGTAATATTAAAAGATTAAAAGAAATCGGCTGCTATCGCGGCTTGCGCCACATTAAGGGCTTGCCGGTTAGAGGGCAAAGAACTAAGACTAATAACCGAACCGTGCGCGGCAATGTCAGGCGCACTGCTATTTCAGGCAAGAAACCAGCAGCGCAAAAAACATAATTACGAATTTAAACGAATTATAACGAATTTGACGAATTTAATATGACAGAAGAAAAACAACAAGAGCAAGAGACAAAAATAAAATCCGATATAAAACTGGAAACCAAAACCGGCGAACTGGTTGTTAAAAGCGACTTGAATGCACCTGAGGAATTGCCGGAAGAAATCAAAAAAAAGCTGGAAAAAAATAAAGCTGACAAAAAAGAAATTAAAGGCAGGAAGAAAAAAAGAAAAGGCGACAAAAAAGTTAGTGTTGGCATTGCGCATATTAAAGCAACTTATAATAACACTATTGTCACTTTGACTGATTTAGCCGGCAATGTTTTGTCTTGGGCCAGCGCCGGCAGTGCCGGCTTTAAGGGCCCTAAAAAATCTACCCCCTACGCCGCCCAGATTATTACCAGAATTGCCGTAGAAAAGGCCAGAAAATATGGCTTAAAAGAGGTTAGTGTCATGGTCAAAGGAGTCGGTACTGGCCGCGAATCAGCAGTTAGAGCTTTAAATGCCAATGGCTTAATTATTAGTTTAATAAAAGATATTACACCGATACCGCATAATGGCTGTCGGCCCAAAAAACCAAGACGCGTATAATAATTAACAATAAATTTCAATAAATTTCGCGAAGCAAATTTCTATTATTAAACTAAACAAAGAAATTTACTCGCTTCGCTCGTGAAATTAATAGAAATTAAGTAGATTAAATCAGTATGCCGAAAAACTTAAGTCCAAAATGCAAATTATGCCGTCGCGAAGGGGCTAAACTAATGCTCAAAGGCGACCGTTGCCTGACGTCAAAATGTGCTATGGTAAAAAGAAATTATCCTCCCGGCGTTCATGGCCCCAAGGGTCGCGGCCGGCCTAGCGGTTATAATCTGCAGCTGCGGGAAAAACAGAAAGCCAAACGCATTTACAATTTAATGGAAAAACAATTTAAGCTAACCTTTGTTAGAGCTTCCCGGGAAAAAGGTGATGTTGGCGCTAATTTAATGAAGCTATTAGAAACCAGATTAGATAATGTTGTCTTTCGTTTAGGCTGGGCTAATTCTAGAAGCCAGGCGCGAGAATTAGTCAGCCACCGCCACTTTAAAGTCAATGATAAAATTATTAATATACCTTCCTATCATCTTAAGACCGGTGATTTATTAACAATTAAAAAATCAAGTTCAACCAGCAAACAATTTGCCAATTTAAACGAACAGTTAAAAAAAGCTGCTATCCCTGGCTGGTTAAATTTGGATATTAACGAAATGACAGCTAAGGTTCTGCATCAGCCTGGTCAAGATGATCTGGAAAAGGGCATCAATACTCCGTTAATAGTTGAATTTTATTCACGCTAATTTCTAATTATTTAAAAATATTTATATGGAAACTATTGCCTTGCCAAAAAAGATTAAATTTATCAAAGGTGACCGGCCAAACCAAAAACAAGTAGTAATTGAGCCCTGCTACCCGGGCTATGGTACAACTATTGGCAATGTCTTAAGACGAGTTTTGCTGTCTTCGCTGCCCGGCGCTGCGGTTGTCGGCGTCAAATTCAAAGGCGCAGACCATGAGTTTACCACCCTGCCTCATATCAAAGAGGATATTTTAGAAATTACTTTGAATTTAAAACAGCTGCGCTTAAAAATGTTTACGACAGAAACAGTCAAATTAGAACTCGTCGCTAGAGGAGAAAAAGAAGTTAAAGCTTCTGCTATTACTAAAAATAGCCAGGTGGAAATTGTTAATCCTGATTTGACTATAGCCCATGTTACTGATATGGCCGGCAGTTTGGAGATGGAAATATTTGTCGCGCCTGGCAAAGGTTATGTTGCAATTGAAAGCCGCGAGGAGGAAAAAAATGAAATCGGCTATATTGCCATTGATTCAATCTTTTCACCAATTTTATCAGTTGGCATTAATATAGAAAACGTCCGTGTTGGCAAAATGACTAATTGGGATAAATTAATTATTAGTATTACTACTGACGGCACCATTACCTGCGAAGACGCTTTCGCTTATTCAACAAAAGTCCTAATTGAACAATTTACCGCCTTAATTAAAAGCGACGAGCCAATGGCGACCGAAGAAGTGATGCCAGCGGCCGAAGAACCAGCTGCGCCAATTAAAGCTCTGGAAATAAAACCGAAAAAAAGAGGCCGGCCCAAAAAAACAGTATAATACCAATAATACTAATGATACTAATGAATACGAATAAAAAAATATTCGTAATATTCGTATCATTAGTATTATTCGTATATTAGCATTTTTATATGAGACATCAGAAAAAGGGAAAAAAATTAGACAGAAAAAAACAACCAAGAGAACTGATGCTAAGAAATTTAGCTTCCAGCTTGATTATTTATGAAAAAATAAAAACTACTGAAGCCAAAGCTAAAGCAGTCAAACCATTAGTTGAAAAATTAATAACCACTGCTGCTAAAGGCGATTTAACCACCCGCAGAAAATTAATAAAAGTTTTACCCCAGCCAATGGCAGTTAAAAAAGCCCTGGAAATCTTAGGCGCGCGCTACCGGGAACGACCCGGCGGTTATACCAGAATTATTAAATTAGGCAGCCGCCAAGGCGATGGCGCCAAAATTGTGCAAATAGAGTTAGTTTAATAAAAAAATATTCATTCTGTCATTGCGGCGTAGCTTATCCTGTACTTGATACAGGAAGCCGCAATTCAGTTATTTTGTCATTGCGGCCTTGAGCCGCAATCCAGAAAAAATATACAGGAGGAAAAATATTATTATATTTACATAGAAGCAAGCTGTAAAAATGGGACATTATACATTGGAGTTACTAATAATATTTTAGATAGAGACAATTATTTTTTCTGGATGCTGAATCAAGTTCAGCATGACAGAAAAAGAAATTATTAGAAATATGGGAAGAGATTTTATAGCTAAAAAACCGGTAAAAACAGAGAGAAAATTGCATAAAATTGATGCGACCAATCAATCAGTCGGCAGATTAGCCAGCCAAATTGCCGTAATTTTACGCGGCAAAAATAAACCAGCATACCAGCCTCATTTGGATTTAGGCGACATCGTGGAAGTAGCTAATATAAAAAAATTAAAATTTACCGGCAAAAAAATGGAGCAAAAAAAATACTACCACTATTCCGGCTATCAGAGCGGCTTAAAGACTGCCAAAATGAGCGATATTTTTAAAACCAATCCTGGTGAAATCCTTAAACGGGCAGTTAAACAAATGCTGCCGCCTACCCGGCTGCGCCAGCAGATATTAAGAAGATTAATTATAAACTAATATTATGCTAAAAAAAATAGAAAAAACAGACATTCGTTCAATTAGCGCTACTGGCAAAAAGTCCAGCCTTGAACCAATTGCGGAAACAGCTAAATTTAAAGGTAAATATTTAAGAGCAATTGGCCGGCGCAAAACAGCCGCAGCTCAAGTAAGGCTTTATAAAAGTGGCGCCGGCTTAATTATGGTCAATGGCTTAAAATTAGACCAATATTTTTGCCAAGATGAACTGTCTTTAATAGTTTACCAGCCTTTAAAATTAACTGGTCTAATTAAAGATTTAAATATTTCAGCAATAGTTAGCGGCGGCGGCAAAAAAAGCCAAGCTGAAGCGATTCGCCATGGCATCAGCCGAGCTTTAGAATCGCTTGATCAAAAATTACGTCCGGTTCTAAAATCTAAAGGCTGGCTCACCAGAGACGCTCGCAAAAAAGAGCGCAAGAAACCAGGACTAAAGAAAGCCAGACGCGCGCCGCAATGGTCAAAACGCTAATCCTATTTTTTGCTTAATTTACATAGAAAGAATAGAATTAAGACACTTAGTGTCCAATTGGACACTAAGTGTCTTTTACCTTACGCGCCTAGACAACTTTAGTTAATATTGAATGCCTTTGTAAAAAGGCTTCTTTTTTTAGGCATTCTTTTGTGTTAAAATAATAGGGCCTTCACCAAATACGCTTTCGCGATGAAATTTTAAAATTTTCGCTACGAAATTTGAAAAAATTATCTTAGAAGTAGGGACAATTCATGAATTGCCCCTACTAAAATTAGAGCATGACTGAAAAAATTACTAACATTGCTAAAAATACTTCCTATTTTACTTTTGCATTAGTTTTGCAAAAGATAATTTCTTTTACTTATTTTACTTTGATTGCCCGAGCTCTTGGACCGGCTGATTTAGGTAAATATTATTTTGCTATTTCTTTTACCACAATTTTTGCTATTTTTATTGATATTGGTTTAGCTGGGGTTTTGACCCGCGAAGTAGCTAAAATCAAGGAGCAAACGCAAAAACTTTTAAGCAGTATAATGGCGATTAAACTGCCCCTAGCTTTTATTTCTTGGCTGGCAGTAATTATTTTTATTAATGCTTTGGGCTATCCTGATCTGACTAAACAATTAGTTTATTTATCGGTAATTTGCATGCTACTGGATTCTTTTACCTTAACATTTTTTGCTGTCGTGCGCGGTTTTCATAATTTAGCCTGGGAAAGCATTGCTTCAGTTATTTTTCAACTAATAGTTTTAATTTTTGGGATAATTATCTTAAAATTAGGCTTAGGCCTGCGCTGGCTGATGGGAGGACTGGTTGCTGCCAGTATTTTTAATTTTTGTTATTCCAGTATCTTGCTTATCTACCGGTGGCGTTTAACTCTCTGGCCAATGATAGATAATCATTTAATCAAGCTGCTTTTAAAGATTGCGCTGCCTTTTGCTATTTATGGAATTTTTCAGCGGGTCTACATTTATCTTGATTCAGTTTTATTATCCCTGCTGGCCGGTGATAAATATGTTGGACTTTATCAAGTCACTTTTAAAATGATTTTTGCTTTGCAGTTCTTGCCTCTAGCTTTTATGGCTTCGCTTTATCCCGCCTTGAGTGCTTACTGGCATAATAATCGCGAGCAATTAATAATTACTTTTGAGCGGGCGATGAATTATCTAATAATTATTTCTCTGCCCATTGCCATTGGCATTGCGGCGATTGCTGATAAAGTTATTTTACTTTTTAAATCAGGCTTTACTGAAGCGATTTTCCCCTTACAAATTAATATGTTGGCTATTATCTTTATGTTTTTAGGCTACCCGGTCGGCTCCCTGCTCAATGCCTGCGATAAGCAAACTGTTAATACAATGAATATGGGTATTACGGTAGCCGCCAGTATTATGCTAAATTTAATATTAATACCAAAGTTTCAAGCAGTTGGCGCCAGTATTACCGTATTATTAACTAATTTATTAATGCTTATCCTTGGCCTTTACTGGGTGCCAAAAATCATCAAATATCGGCCGCGTAAAATTTTAAGTGTGTTGTGGAAATCCGCTTTGGCAACTGCAGTTATGGCTGTCTTTATTATTTATCTAAAAAACTTAATCAATATACTAATCGTGGTAGCATTTGCCGGAATGTTGTATTTTATAATTCTTTTTCTCTTAGGCGGCTTTAAAAAAGAAGATGTTTTCAGCGTTATTAGGTCATTTTCTAAAACCAAAAGCGAAAATTTAAGCGAATAAGTTTTACAACTAATCATTTTTATAATTTCCAATTTCCAATATCTAATTCCCAATAAAATCGTAAATTATTTTATTTATTTTTAGAAATTGGAAATTAGTAATTAGAAATTTGCCAAACGTTTTAGCCGGTTCAATAATTAAATTAAATTTTCAGTTATTAAAATATGAAGACGCTATTATTTACCCTGGAATATCCGCCGTTTTACGGCGGCATAGCCAATTACTATGGCAATTTAATAAAATTTTGGCCTAAGCCAGATAGTATTTTTATTTTGCATAACAACCAAGGTAAACTAATTAATAATAAATTGCCCTGCTTAAAATGGTTACCTGCCCTAACTAGTCTTTATCAGACAATTAAAGCTGAAAAAATTAACCATATCATAGTCGGCCACATTTTGCCTCTGGGAACGGCGGCCTGGCTTATTAAATTAATTATTGGCACGCCTTATTCGGTTATTCTGCATGGTATGGATTTTGCCTACTGCCAGCGCAGTTGGCGCAAGAATAGACTAGCTTTAAAAATATTAAATAAAGCTGATCATATTATTTGCGCTAATAATTATTTAGCCGAGCAAGTTAAAAATTTTATAAACCCCATTACTTGCCGCAAGGTGTTACACCCTACGGCAAGTACAACTTATTACTATGGTAACCCAGCAGCAGAAACCGTGGAGCACTCAAGTAACAGGGTAAATAAAACTAGCGCTGATAAAATTATTGTGGTCAATCCCGGCATTACTCTAGCACGGCCGGCAAATAATAACTTAATTAATAAGCTAAAATCTGCTTACTCGCTCAAAAATAAAATTATTTTATTCAGCCTGGGCCGGCTGGTTTTGCGCAAAGGCTTTGATCAAGTAATAGAGCTAATGCCCGAGCTGCAAAAAGATTATCCTGATTTATACTATTTTATCGCCGGCGCCGGACCAGATGAAACATTGCTGAAAGAGCTGGCGCATAAAAACGAGCATATTATTTTTTTAGACCAAATTAGCGATGAAGAAAAACAAGCCTGGCTTAACTTATGCGATATTTTTATTATGCCCTCGCGCAACATTGCTGGCGACTATGAGGGCTTTGGTATTGTTTATCTAGAAGCTAATCTTTGCGCTAAACCAGTAATTGCTGGCAATAGCGGAGGAGTGACAGACGCTGTTATAGATGGTCTTAACGGGCTTTTAGTTGATCCCTTAAATAGAAACCAAATAGCGCAAACTATTATAAAATTAATCCAAAATCCGGCCTTAAGGCAAAAATTAGGCCAACAAGGCAAAGAACGCGTTCTAAGAGAATTCAGTTGGCAAAAGCAGATACGATTATTATATGAATTCATAACTAACAAATAATCACCCTTCTTCTAAGGTCTAATGTTATGAGTTATAAGTTATAAATATGATTTCTATTATTATTCCAGTTTACAACCAGGCAAAACAAATAACTGACTGTTTAGACAGCATTTTAAAGCAAACCTATCAAGATTACGAGGTTATTATAGTTAATGATGGCTCAAGCGATAATACTCTAGAAGTAATCAAACAATATCAAACTAAATTTGCTAAATTTAACTACCAGAGCCAAGATAATCGGGGAGCTAATGCGGCGCGCAACCGCGGCAATAGAGAAGCGCGGGGCGAATATATAATTTTTTGCGACGCCGATGTTATTATGAAAGAAAAAATGCTGGAAGTTATGGCTGAAACACTGGCAAAAAATCCTCAAGCAAGTTTCTGCTATTCTTCTTTCCTTTGGGGAAATAAATTATTTAAACTCTGGCCCTATGACGCGGCCAAATTAAAACAAATGCCCTATATTATCACCACTTCTCTAATTAGGCGAGAGTATTTTCCGGGTTTTGATGAGAAGATTAAAAAATTTCAGGATTGGGACCTCTGGTTGACTATGTTAGAGCAAGGCCATACTGGGGTCTGGATTGATCAAATGCTATTTAAGGTCCAAACCAGCGGCAGGCAAACTATGAGCCACTGGCTGCCATCATTTGCTTACAGCTGGCTGCCTTTCTTGCCGCCAGTAAAAAAGTATAATCAGGCCAAAGAAATTATTAAACAAAAACATAATTTAAATTAATAATTATAGACTGTCTGAAAACTAATAAACAATTACCTTTTGTCATTTCGACCCCGAGCTTGTTGAGGGGGAGAAATCTTTAATACTTTGTGTGCAGTATTTAATGTTTTGTTATAGCGCAAAATATTAAAGATCTCTCCTCCCCCCCCACCAAATTTTGGTGGGGGGGGAGGAGAGATGACAAAACAGAATTTTCGGACGGTCTGGCTAGGGAGATTTAACCTCATGTCAATGCAAAACTTTTTTGACAAGCGATTTCGGCTAATATTTTTATTTATTATTTTAGCGGAAATAATTTCTTTTGCCGGTTATCTTTTTCCAGCGATTAATGTTTCGGCCTTTTTTGTAATAAGCTTGCTTACCCTTATTTTATCACTTTACCGCTTAGAATATGGCTTAGCGATTTTACTCATAGAATTATTCATTGGCTCAAAAGGCTATTTATTTTATTTTGCTTCAAACGGCTTGACAATTTCTTTGCGCATTGCCTTATGGCTGATTATCATCTCAGTCTGGCTGGGACAGACTATAAATAGCTGGATAAAAAATAAGAAATTAGAAATAAATTTTTGTCATTCTTCTTATTTTTCTTATTTTGTTATTTTATTTTTATTTATCTTCTGGGGCATAATCAACGGCTGGCTTAATCACAACGAACCAAGCAATCTATTTTTTGATTTTAACAGCTGGCTTTATTTTGCTTTAATTTTTCCTTTTTTTAGCGGCTTTAATAAACCCGAGCGGCTCAAATTGCTGGGGCAAGTCTTTGTTGCCGCTACTGTCTGGCTGTCAATTAAGACTTTATTTCTAGTATTTGTTTTTTCGCATAATTTTATTATTGCCCTTTTTGGCCTTTACCCTTGGATTAGAGATAGCGGAGTAGGGGAGATAACTCAAGTTCAAGGCGGCTTTTGGCGCGTTTTTTTTCAGTCGCACATTTTTGTTTTACTTGGCTTCTTTTTGTCTTCAATGATTATGGCCAAGTTAATAGTTGAAAAAATTTGGCGGAAATATCTTAAATTTTATATTTTTAATTTTATATTTTTAATTTTATTTCTGACAACAATCTTAGCCAGTTTCTCCCGCAGTTTCTGGCTAGGTTTGGCAGCCGGAGTATTAATTGCTTGGTTAATCTGGCTGGCGCTGGGAAAAATTAAATTTAAAGACTTTGTGCTTATTAATAGTTATTGGCTGGGAGTTGCTCTAATTAGTTTTGCCTTGCTGATTGCCATTGTTAAATTTCCTTATCCCGCGCCTTTAGGCGGCTTTGCTCCAGTTGATTTATTATCAACCCGCGCCAGCCAATTAGCTGACGAAGCCGGGGTTGCTTCACGGTGGGCGCTGCTGCCAAATTTATGGAGTAAAATTAAAGCCGCGCCTCTGCTAGGCCAGGGCTTTGGCGCTACGGTGACTTATAAAACTAATGACCCGCGCGTACTACAAACTAACCCTAGCGGCGATTTTACTACCTATGCCTTTGAATGGGGCTGGCTGGATATTTGGCTTAAATTGGGCTTATTCGGCTTGCTCGCTTATCTAACAATTATCGCTAAAATATTTTGGCAGGCCTGGCAACCAACACCTCTGGCCCATACCCGCTGGCTTATTCAAGGTCTGGCTATAGGGCTGGCAGTAGTCGCAGCAGTTAGCGTCTTTAGCCCCTACACCAATCATCCTTTAGGTATTGGCTATTTAATTATTGCTTCGGTTTTAATTGACCGCTTTTACATAGCAAAAACGCCTCTTGCATAAATTTTTGCTTTATAGTATATTGTGAATTATGTGTTAAATAAAAATCTGCTTAAAGTCCCCAAATTCAAAAAGTTCATATATAACTAGTTATCGGAAATATTACTCTTTTACAAATCAAAAACCACCTCGTTTTGAGATGATTTCTGACATGGAGCCAAGGAGAATCGAACCCCTCATTCCGTGTGTCAAGTACGGATGCCGCACCAGACGGTGGCCCCTTGAACTCCACAAAACTTATTATAACACCGCTTGCGCAAAACAAAAAGCCCGCACCTGTCTAGCAGACACGGACTTGTTGAGGCGCAATTGCATCCGTACTTGACATTATCAGTTTAGCAAAACTACTCGTTTTGTCAAGGTTATTTATCCAGATACTGAAAAATAACTATAATTACAACAAAATCGTAAATTATTTTTGCTCTGCTTCACCTAAATCCCGCACCTTTTGACTGTGATATTATAAATGTAGCTTACTAATAAAATAATTCGTAATATGAAGTTTTGCGCTTTTTAAAAGGTGCGGGACTTCGCTTATCCCTGAACGCACTAGTGTTGCGTTAAACAAAAAATTTTTTCAAAATATTATTTAAAAAAAATTATGACTGATCAAATTATTTCCCAAGAAGGCTATGACAAGCTCAAGAAAGAACTAGAAGAACGTATTAACAACAAACGGCCAGAAATAGCCAGCCGCATTGAATCAGCCAAAGAACTGGGCGACTTAAGTGAAAATGCCGAATACGCTGAAGCTAAAGATGAACAAGCTTTTAACGAAGGTGGGATTGCCGAACTGTCAGCTTTAATTAAAAATTTAACAGTTGTCCAAAGCAATGGTGATAAAAACAAAATAAGCATGGGTTCCCAATTAGTTGTAAAAACCGAGGGCAAAGAAAAACAGTTTACAATTGTCAGCTTTAACGAGGCCAATCCGGCTGAAGGAAAAATTTCCAACGAATCTCCTTTAGGCACGGCTTTTTTAGGCAAGAAAAAGGGTGATAAAGTAGTAGTTAATACGCCCAAAGGCGAGGTTAAATATGAAATAATTGATATAAAATAAATGGCTTGAAATAGCAGCATAACCCTATCCTTAATTTCGAGGATAGGGTTTTGACTTTTAAACTAAATTGGGGTAAAATAAATACAAAAAATGAATAAGGTGCTAAAAACCATAATTCATAATTCATTATTCATAATTCATGTTTTATGCCTCAAGTAAAAATTAGCGAACGGCAAGAACGTCTCAATAAGCTAAAAGAATTAAAAAAAGCTGGCATCAACCCTTACCCAGCAGATGTTAATCGTAACTACCAGATTTCCCAAGTAAAAACTGATTTTGATAAATTAAACAAACAGCAAAATAACATAATTATTGCCGGCCGCCTGCGCAGTTTACGCGAGCATGGCAATTTAACTTTTGCCCATCTCCAAGACGGCAGCGGCACCATTCAGCTGGCTTTTTCCAAGAAAGAAATCGGCGACCAAAATTATAAAAAACTACTGAAATTTATTGACATCGGCGATTTTGTTGAAATTACTGGTGTTGTTTTTAACACTCGCAGGGGAGAGCCAAGCGTCATGGCAAAAAAATGGCGTCTTTTAGCCAAAACCCTGCGGCCTTTGCCGGAAAAATGGCATGGTCTGCAAGACGAGGAAGAAAGACTAAGAAAAAGATATTTAGATATTTTATTTAATCCAACAGTGCGGGATATGATTGCCAAAAGGGCTATATTCTGGAGTTCGGTCCGCCAATTTATGACGGCGCGCGGATTTTTAGAAGTTGAGACGCCAATTTTAGAAAATATTACTGGCGGAGCTGACGCCCGGCCTTTTCTGACTCACCATAACGCGCTTGATTTAGATGTTTATTTAAGAATTTCTATGGGTGAACTGTGGCAAAAAAGACTGATGGTGGCCGGGCTGGAAAAAACTTTTGAAATCGGCCGGCAATTTAGAAATGAGGGCATGGATGCCGAGCATTTGCAGGATTATACGCAGATGGAGTTTTACTGGGCTTACGCAGATTATGAAGACGGCATGAAATTAGTAGAGGAGCTTTTTCAAGAGATAGCGCAAAAAACTTTTAACACTTTAAAATTTACTATCGGCAAGTTTAAAATTGATTTAGCTAAAAAATGGGCAAGGTATAATTACCGCAATACTATAAAAAAATATACCGGCATTGATATTAATAAAACAGACTTAAAACAAATTGAAAAAAAATTGCAAGAACTAAAAGTTGAGTATGATAAAGAGGGCTTTAGTATAACTCGGGCTTTTGATAATTTATGGAAATACTGCCGCAAACAAATTGTTGGCCCAGGATTTCTAGTAGGATTGCCAATTGAAATTTCTCCCTTAGCCAAAGGCGATGCCAAAAATCCGCTTATGACACAACGTTTTCAGCTGATTATTGCCGGTTCTGAATTGGGCAATGGCTATAGCGAGCTCAATGACCCGCTTGACCAAGCTGCCAGATTTAGAGAGCAGCAAAAATTGCGCGATGCCGGCGACGAAGAAGCGCAGATGTATGACCAGGAATTTGTGGAAGCCCTGGAATACGGCATGCCGCCGGTTTGCGGCTTTGGCATGTCGGAACGGGCCTTTTCCTTCTTAATGAATAAACCGGCTCGCGAATGCCAAATTTTTCCCCTGATGAAACCAAAATCGCCTAACACATGACTTATAAACATTTTGTCATTTCGACGAATCCGCCCCGCAAATGCGGGGTCGGATGAGGAGAAATCTTTAATACATGGCACATAAATACAAAGATTATCAATTTGCAATTTATATTGTCGGCAATTTTCAAAAAACAACTTTTTATATCGGTTTTACAAATAACTTAGTTAAAAGAACAATAGAACATAAATATGGCATAGGATCAAACTTTACCTCAAAATATAAATTGACAGAATTAGTATATTATGAATTTTATCAATATGCCCCAGATGCCATTAGCCGAGAGAAAGAACTAAAAAAATGGCGCAGAGAAAAGAAGATTAAGTTGATCAAAACAATGAATCCGGAGATGAAAGATTTAAGCGAAAAAATATTTAAAGATTATGATATTAAAAAGGATGAAATAGAAGAATACGTAAAGCAATTTAAAAACCTATTAAAGATTTCTCCCCCTCGGCAAGCTCGGGGTCGAAATGACAAAAACGTTTATGACTAAAGTAATGGTATTTGGCACATTTGATATATTTCATCCCGGACATGTTAATTTTTTGCGGCAAGCCAGAAAGTATGGCGATTATTTGATCGTCATTATCGCTCGGGATAAAACAGTTTTAAATATCAAAAAAAGCTTGCCGCGCTATCAGGAAAAAAAACGGCTAGCAGAAATTATTAAAAGCAATTTAACTGATAAAGCAGTTTTAGGCAGTTTGCGCGATAAATATCAAGTAGTTAAAAAATACCAGCCAGCAGTAATTTGCCTGGGCTATGACCAAAAAAATTTCATTAACCAGCTGGCAGAAAAATTAAAACAGTTTAAACTAAAAACTAAAATAGTCAGATTAAAACCGTACCGGCCAAAAATTTACAAATCATCAAAGTTAAAATAAAAAAAATTGTCATTGCGAGCCCCGACATGGGCGAAGCAATCTCACGAACAAAAAATTTATACTAAATTTTAATCTTTTGATTATACTATTCATCCGTGAGATTGCCGCGTCGCTCCCCCGCAAATGCGGGGTCGCTCCTCGCAATGACATAAAATAATTCTTAATTCTTAATTGAATATATGTTGGATCTGAAATTTATCAGGGATAACAAAGAGCTTTTTCAACAGGCCGCGAAAAATAAAAATTTGAATTTTGATGTTCAAGAATTTTTAGCTATTAATGATAAACGGCGCCAGAGTCAATCAGAAATTGATGATTTGCGAGCACAAAAAAATAAGCTGGCTCAAGCCGGCCAGACTGGCAAGCCAAGCAAAGAGCAAATTAGACAGGGCCGGGAGCTAAAAGAAAAAATCAGCGTGCTGGAGGCTGAATTTACTGAATTAGAAAAAAAATATATTGAATTAATGTGGCAGGTGCCGCAACTGCCATCAGACAAAGCTCCTGTTGGTAAAGATGCCGGTGGCAATAAAGAAATTAAAAAATGGGGCAAAATTAAAAAATTTGCTTTTCCTGCTAAAAATCATCTGGAGCTAGGTAGGGAATTGGACATATTGGACACAGAGAGAGGAGTCAAAGTAAGCGGTTATCGCGGTTATTATTTAAAAAATGAAAGCGCTTTGCTGCACTTGGCCTTAATGATGTTTACTCTAGACAAAATGATAAAAAAGGGCTACCAGCCGTTTATTCCGCCAACTATTGTCCGCGAATTTGTTATGTACGGTTCAGGGCATTTTCCTTTTGGCAGGGATGATATTTATCAAATTACCAATCCAGGAAAACTAGCTGACGGCTCAGATATAATGGAAAATAAATACTTAGTCGGCACTTCCGAGCCGTCAATCTTGGCCTACCACAGTGACGAAATTCTAGAAGGAAGTGAATTGCCAAAAAAATATTGCGGCTTCTCCCAATGCTATAGAAACGAAATCGGCAGTTATGGCAAAGACACTAAAGGCATTTACCGCATTCATGAGTTTATGAAAATTGAACAAGTAATTTTCTGTAAAAACGACTATGATGAATCAGAAAAATTGCATCAGGAAATAACTGCTATTTCAGAAGAAATTTTACAAGACCTAAAGATTCCTTATCGCGTCCTGGAAATCTGTACTGGCGACATGGGAGCAGGCAAATACCGCATGTATGACTTGGAATCATGGATGCCGTCAAGAAATAGTTATGGCGAAACACATTCTTCTTCCAATCTCGGCGACTGGCAGGCGCGCCGGCTTAATATCAAATATCGCGCTAAAGACGGCAAAAAAGAGTATATCCATACTTTAAATAATACGGCTATTGCTTCGCCGCGCATTTTAATCGCGGTTTTAGAAAATTACCAGCAGAAAGATGGCAGTATTATCGTGCCAAAAGTTTTACGCCAATACCTGCCAGGAAAAATAAAAATAATCAAAAAGAAAAAGTAATAGTAAGGGGAGGGGAAACTAACTAATTAGACATTATGAAAAAACAATTAGTTATCCTGCCTGGCTGGAACGCTAGCAAAGATTCCTGGCAGGATTTTATCAATTTAGCCCAAAATCAGTACGAAGTTATTTGTTTGGAGTTGCCTTGCTTTGGCAACGAACCTTGCCCTGAAAAAATCTGGGAAGTAGCTGATTATGCGGAATTTGTTAAGCAAAAAATTATAGATTTAAATTTGGCCAGACCAATTCTTCTGGGCCATTCCTTTGGCGGTCAAATAGCTGTTTATCTAGCAGCTAATAATCAACAGTTAATCAGTAAATTAATTTTGAGCGGAGCGGCTATTATTCGACCAGCTAAAAATTTAAAGCGGCTAGTTTTTGAGGCACTGGCTAAAACCGGTAAAATTATTTTTAAATTGCCCGGACTCAATGGCTGGGAAATTAAATTTAAGAAAATTTTATATCGCCTGGCTGATTCGCCTGATTATAATAATGCTAGCGGCAGCAAACGGGAAATTTTTAAAAAAGTCATCCGCCAGGATTTACGATATTTATTGCCAAAAATTAATCTGCCAACATTAATTATCTGGGGGACTAAAGATAGTTATGTGCCACTACGCTACGGCAAAGCCATCGCTCGGCTGATAAAAAATTCTCAACTAAAAATAATACCAAACGGACGCCACGGCCTGCATCTAGAACAACCCGCTAATTTGTTAAATATAATTAGTGAATTTATAGAAAATTAAGCAACAATTTGTCATTGCGAGCGACGACAAAATAATTATTCTGCAGTTTAATATTATGTCCTCTTTTTATATAATTATAATTTTTTTATTTTGGTTAGCCAGCGCTCTGGCTGATTATGTTAATTTTTGCTACTGCTGGCAATTAAAAGAATATCGCTACGACCGCTGGCGCGATTGGCTCTCAACTTTAAGCGGACAAAAATTTTTAGCTAGTTATCCGCTGCTGCTGCGCTCGTTAATTTGTTTAATTTTATTTTTTAGTTTACCGCTGGCTAGCCAATATATAATTTTAAGCTTAATATTAATTTTTGCTGTTGATTTAGCGCGCCAAGCTTGGTTATTTTACCGCAGCCGATTGAAGTGGCCAAAATTAACGCTAAAATCCGCGGCTATTATCATTACGGCGCTACTGGTTGAAGCGCTAATATATCTTTTCTTAGCCAGTCCTAATATCTTATTTTTATTGCTAATTTGCCGCTTATTTATTATCAGCTTAATAGTACTGCTGTTTAAAATACCAACCAGATTTATTAAAGCGATTTACTATAAAATTGCTGCTAACAAACTTAAGCGGCAAAAAAAATTAATTGTCATCGGTATAACCGGCAGCTTTGGTAAAACCACTGTTAAATATTTTTTAGAACAAATGCTGGCGGCCAAATTTCGGATTATCAAGACTCCAAATAATATTAACACGGAAATCGGCATTGCCAAATTTATTTTACAGACCGATTTCAGCCAAGCCGATATTTTTATTGTGGAAATGGCGGCCTACAAAATAGGGGAGATAAAACTGATTTGCGATATAGTAAAGCCGCAGTTTGGCATTCTCACGGCTATTAACGAGCAACATTTGCCGTTATTTGGCAATATTAAAAACACCCAAGCGGCCAAATACGAATTGCTTTACAGCTTGCCTCAAGACGGTTTAGCTATTATTAATGTTGATAATCCCTATTGCCGCGAATTTATTTCAGAGCTTAAATGCCGCGTTAAAACTTTTGGCCAACTAGAGGAATTTAAACCTGATTGCCTAATAAAAAATATTTCTCCTGGCGCCGAGAGTCTTAAATTTCAAGCCGCGCCTAATTATGAAATAAAAACTAATATTATTGGAGCCCATAATGCCGTGAACATTGCTCCGGTTATTTTAGCGGCTAACGATTTGGGATTTATCAGGGAAGAGATTGAAGCGCAAGCCAAAAAATTCCAGCTGCCTCAAGCTACTATGCAGCTGGTAAATTATGGCCGCTCTATTATTATTGACGACAGCTATAACGCTAACCCGGCAGGATTTACCGCTGGCTTAAAATTTTTAGCTGATTATAAAGTAAGCGGTAAAAAAATTGTAATTTCCCGCGGCATGATAGAGCTGGGCCAAGCCGCCCCCCAAGCTCATCTAAAAATTGGCCGGCTGATCGCAGAGGTTGCTGATGAATTTATAATAATCTCTCCTGATTCAGTAGCAGAGCTGAAGGCAGGAGCTGATAATTCTAATTTAATAATTCAGACTATTTTAAACCCGACCAAGCTTTTGCAGTATCTTAAAAAAAATAAAAACCAACCCAATGTAATTTTATTAGAAGGCAGAATGCCGGATAATATTAAGCATGAAATTTACTAATGCCAATATTTAACCAAACAATTTTTACCGGCTTCGCGCCCAACCTGACTAAACGCGACACTCTGCTCGCTTTAAGTTATCTCTGCCTGCCTTGGCGCTGGCTGAAATTAAGAAAAGGCGAGCAGGCAGAATTAGCGCAAAAAAAACTGCAAAAGTTTTTTAATTGCCAATCCGCTTTTGTTTTTGACAGCGGACGCAGCGCTCTTTATTTTGCTTTAAAATCACTCGGGGCGAAAGCAGGCGACGAAATTTTGGTTCAAGCTTACACCTGTATAGTAGTTATCAACGCCATCAACTGGACCAGCGCCTGTCCTGTTTTTATTGATATCGGCGATGATTTTAATATTGACCCGGCTGATTTGGCCAAAAAAATTACTACTAAAACAAAAATTCTTATTATCCAGCATACTTTTGGCCAGCCCGCCAAGCTTGATGAAATTCTTGCTTTAGCCCGCCAAAATAATTTAAAAATCATTGAAGATTGCGCCCATAGTTTAGGGGCAACTTACCAAGGAAAATTAAGCGGCACTTTCGGCGATATTGGCATGTTCAGTTTTGGCTCTGACAAAGTAATTTCCTGCGTTCGCGGCGGCGGCTTAATTACCAACAATGAACAACTGGCTCAAAAAATAAAATCTTATCAAAAAGAATTGTTGCCAAGCCGGATTAGTAAAGTTCTTCAGCATTTATTTCATTATCCTATTTTTTTTATTAGCAAGCCGTTGTATGGTTTATATATTGGAAAATTATTGCTAAAATTAGCTAAAAAATTAAATATTATTAACAAAATTATTTACCAGCCGGAAAAAATAGGGGAGAGGATTAATTTTTACCCGGCTAAACTGCCTAATGCCTTAGCTGAAATTTTAAATAACCAAATAGATGAAATTTTAACTTTAAATCAGCATCGGAAAAAAATTGCTGGCCTTTATAATAAATTAATTACTAATAATTTAATTAAACTGCCTGCCCAAACAAGAGGGGACAGCGAGTCTGTTTATTTAAGGTACCCCTTACTGACCAAGGAGCCGGATAAATTATTAAAATTTGCCAAAAAGAATAATATTATTTTAGGCGATTGGTATAACGCGCCGGTTACTCCGGCTCAAATCGCTTTGGCAAAAATAGGCTACCTGGCAGGTTCCTGTCCTAAAGCCGAAGCTTTAGCTAGAGAGTCAGTTAATCTGCCGACTGACAGGCAAATTCATGAACACCAGGCCAGAAAAATAATAAAGATAATAAATTCCTATAAATAACAGTACTTACGCACCTAAACAATTTTAACTAATATTAAATGTAATTTGCTGATAAAACCTTTGTTCCCCCACAAATCTACAAATCAGCTACGAATATCACGAATAGCTTATGTAGTATTTGTAGCCAATTCGTAGATTTGTGGGTGATTAC
>Ga0100397_1000725_pt1 | contig 19598 bp, 15 predicted proteins | sample CryGeymeta201521_FD_81550 | JGI IMG/M metagenome (GOLD analysis project Ga0100397, IMG submission 81550) | Groundwater microbial communities from Crystal Geyser aquifers in Utah, USA - Crystal Geyser metaG 2015-21 | ecosystem: Environmental > Aquatic > Deep subsurface > Groundwater | place: USA... | reverse complement strand
TCTGGAGATATAATCATAAAAAGGACGATTTGATAAAACAGAAGGAGAGATTGCTAAAACTATTAATTAATAAATTTGGTGCTAAATATTGACTATTACCCTACCATTTTTCAATTAGGTACGACTTTCATCAGAAATTAAAGGCCTCTTAAAAACGTATTGGGGATAATTTTTTGCATTTCTTTTTGAAAAATTTTCATCTGTTCTTCGGGAAAAGGCTTTAATTCCAAAAACTTTTTATCCAAAGTGTTTACCGGTCGGAATTGCTGCAAGAACCACTTAGTCTTCAGCCTGTCTGCCGGCAAGGCAACTTGTTTCGCCAGTTTTTTTAAATTGTTTAAATCATGAAGACCAGGCACCACTGTTGTTCTAAATTCATACTCTACCCCGCTCTCTAAAATTAATCTGACACTTTTTTTCACCCTCTCCACGATATTTTCATCTTTAACTCCTATAAATTTTAAATAGTTTGTAAAATCTCCCTTTAGGTCCATTGCCCAATAGTCTACGAGTTTCTCTCCCTGTAATTTTGTGACTATCTCTGGCCGGCTGCCATTGGTTTCCAACATTATCAAAAACCCCATTTTTTTTAATTTGCTTAAAAATTTACTTAATCCGGCTTGGAGTGTTGGTTCTCCGCCCGTTATCGCCACTGCCTCCACCCACTTCTTCCTTTTCCTCAGATCTGTGAGAATCTGCTTTTCATCAATCCGCGACAATCTTTTGGCCTTGTCAATATTGACAAGGCCGGCATTGTGACAAAAAGGGCAACGAAAATTACAACCCGGAGTAAAAATAACCGAAGAAATTTTCCCTGGCCATTCGATCAGGGAAGTTTTAACAAATCCTACAATCCGCATTTAATTTTTGACAACAAAAGTTTTCCGTTGTTTAAATTCCGCCTGCTTCCCATCGTTCCATTGCGAAACCGGACGAAGATAACCAACAATTCTGGAAAAAACTTCACAGGGCTGACGTTTTAATATTACTTTCTTGGGCATTTTCACCTCCTTTTTTGTTAATTTAATTTATTCAATAATAACCTTAAAACCTTCTTTTTCTAATTTATTTTTTTGTTCCGAAAGTTCAACATCGCATTTTGGACAAAATTGCTGTCCCCCCGCCAAGTATCCATGTTTCTCACAGATAGAGAAAGTCGGAGTAAAAGTAAAATAAGGCAGGTGAAACTTTTCGGCAATTTTTTTGACGGCCGTCTTTAAAGACTGGATATCAGGCAAACTTTCACCCAAAAAACCATGGAAAACCGTTCCGCCGGTATATTTACACTGAAGTTCGTCCTGATGGCTCAACGCTTCAAAAATATCCGTGGTGTGATCAACAGGCAATTGAGTTGAATTAGTGTAATAAGGTTCAGCTTTCTTATTCTTAACCGCTTCACTGTTTGCAAAGATAATATTCTGATACCTTTTTCTGTCTTCCCTCGCAAAACGGTACGAAGTACCTTCGGCCGGAGTTGCTTCCAAATTAAAAAGCTGATTTGTTTCCAGTTGATACTGACCAACTTTTTCTCTCATAAAATCTAAAATTTCCAGGGCAAATTCTTTGCCTTTTTTGGTGGCAATATTCTCTCCCAAAAAATTTAGACAAGCCTCGTTCATCCCCACCAAACCAATGGTATTAAAATGATTTTTCCAATATCCACCAAATCGTTTTTTGATTGCTTCCAAATAATAACGGGAATAAGGATAAAGGCCTTTATTGGTAAAATCTTCCAAAACTTTTCTTTTGATTATCAGGCTTTCTTTAGCCAAATCCATAAGATAAGCCAGTCTGTCTTTAAACTCTTTCTTGGTCTTTGTCAAATACCCTATTCTTGGCAGATTAATCGTAACAACCCCGATTGAATTGCCACACCAAGTTACTCTTCCGTTTCTCCTAACAAATACCGTGTGATTCTCAACTTCGCAGCAATATACTTTACCTTTATAGGAAACAACTTTTATATTGTTTTTTCTTAACCTGTAATGAATGGCTTTTTGCACTTCTAAAGTGTAAATATCGTTTGATTTTATTTTTCTGCCTTTTATTTCAGCTTCTCCGCCTTTTTCCAAGGTTATAGTTCCCAACCAACCAAGCTTTAAAATAATTTCCTGTAAATCATCTGCCAATCTCTTGGAAGATGTCCAATAGTTTATCTGACCAGTTGTTTTCCTTACGTGTCCATCCCCTTTTACCATCCAGTCGAATAAAATCTTTAACTGTCTTTTACTGAGAACTTTTATCTCTTTGGGAATAAACTTATCATATTTTTTACCGAACTGGTGCAAAAAAATCCACAATTGTTTATTGCAAATGACATAATTATTGTTTTCTTTAGTATAATTAAAAGGTAATCTATTTAAAACTGTTTCTATTTCTTTTCTTTTGATTTCGTTAACCTGTGTAATAAATGTCCTGTAACCGCGGTTTTGGGCAATTTTCTCGTTATCCGCAGATCCCTCAGCAATCCAAAATCCGAAAAACTTTAGCCACTCGTCCATCTTGATCTTAAGAGTATCTTTTAAAACTTTATAAGAAGTTTTCCCTTCATTTCCGTACTTCGTAAACTCGATCCTTGGCAAGAAAAACCATTGGGACTCTTTCCCTAACCAAATACCTTTTTTCGGAATACGCTGGTTGTTAGAATCAAAATCTTTTGCTTCTACAAATTTTCTTATACCACTACCAATCTGATCTACCACCATTTGATGATTTGGGGTAACCAGTAAATCTATTGATCTTGTTGAAAACTGGAACATATCTCCCTCGTAATCATATTCGAAAAGCTTAACTGGTTTATGTTCTTCAATCTTGTTCGTTTCGGTTAAAGTGAAGATTTCATCCTCTTTCGTCAATTGTTTAAAAAACTTCCATCCATCCTGAGTTAATATTTCGGTCTTTTCGTCATAACAACCGGTTAGCGGGTTGGCACCAAAAAGTCCGCCTCCTTTCCTGACTAACTCTTTATTATTGAGCCTCAAGCGGCAACACATACTCCTGACATCTTCCGGTTTCATATCGGAATTGACAAAATTGGAAAAATAAGGAATCCCGTATTTTCGAGTTGCCTCCCAGAGATTTTCTAAATAAGGATTTTCCCAATCAAAATCTTTGGTTATATTAATGGTTGGGATCGGAAAAGAAAAAACCCGACCTTGGGCGTCACCTTCCAGAAAAACTTCACCTAAGGCTTGGTTGAAAATATTGACTTCTTTCTGAAAATCACCGTAAGTCTTTTTTTGGCGCTCACCTCCAATAATTACCGGCTCTTTGGCCATGTCGCCGGGTATGACAAAATCTAAAGTGATATTAGAAAAAGGAGTGTTGCCTGTAATAAAAACCTTGCCTTTTCTTCTGGCAATTACTGTTTCATTTATTGTATGGGGGCACCAAATAATACCTTCGTAGTCAATTTGTTTAATTCTGGCGATAGAGGTTTCGGGGTGTAAAATTATTCTTAAAACAAAAAACTCTTTTTTCCCTATCGTCGGTTTTCTTGCCAAAACAGTAAATCCATATCCGCAATTGACTATTAATTGCTCAAGTCCGTCTAATACTTCTGTATCTGTCGTAGTCATTTTACATCCTTCAAAACCATCAGCTTTAAGGTAGGTTTCTAAAAAAAGTTTTGATTGATATCGGTCCATGTTAAGCAAAATTTCAGGCAGAAAATGAACATTTTCTTTGGTCCCAAACCACTCATGTATTTTTTTCGAACTGTCTGCAGACAACCTCGCCCGCCAAACACTGTTACCCAAAGAAGCGCTTTCATACTGATAATATTCAAGGTCAAAATGACTTAGTAAATTTCTTATTTCTTCGCAATTGGTTTTATTATTTTTAGATTGATAAATACTCACGCGATAACAACAGCGGTATTTGGTCGGTCTTTCAATTGTTCCTTCGCTGATTATCCAAGCCATCAATTTAATTTGTTCGTCGCTCAATTCAACTTTTTTATTGGTATTTTCTCCCGATAAAGGTATTATCAATGGGGATTTGAGTTTTATCGCTTCTTCTATTGGTTCAAGAATAAAGTTTTCAGTATTAAACTTTTTTCTTACCACGCGATGACCAGGAGAAAGGAGTTGATCTTGAATTCTGTTTTGTAAATTATACATTACTCCCTTATACTTTCTTTTAAACACTGAAGTAACTTCCTGAATTTCAATTTTCTTGTTATTTAAATTAAAAGTTTTTATCTTATCACCCTCTTTTACTTCCTGATAATTTCTCCACCCTTCGGCCGTTAATATTTCAGTATCTTCAGACAGACACTGAAACCCGACCCTGGTCGGAACATTCATATTAAACATAAACTCCTGCAGAGATTGTTTAACTTCTTTATAAGATAGCTTATCGTAAAAAATGAAAGGAGCCAGTAAAATGTCAAAATTGGAAACTGCTTGAGCACCGGCGATTTCTCCTTGAAGAGTGTAAATTAAATTGACCAATTGTCCTAAAGCGGTTCTCAGGTGTTTGGGCGGTTTACAACTAATCTTCCCCGGTACTCCGCTAAAACCCTTAAGCAAAAAATCCCGCAAATCCCAACCGCAGCAATAAACGGCCAAAATTGCCAAATCATGCAGGTGCAGATCCCCGCTTAAATGAGCCTCTTCCATTTCTTTAGAGTAGATTTGATTCAACCAAAAATTTGACGAAATCAAACTGGCGACATGGTTATTAAGCCCTTGAAGAGAATAAGTCATGTTGCTGTTTTCCTTAACCCGCCAATCCAGTTTATCAATATAGTTATGAACCAGTTCGTCACTGTCAATCAGGCTGTTAATATTTCTCAGTTTGCGGTGAAGTTCCCGGTAAAGGATAAAGGATTTGGCTACCGCGACCAGGCGGTTCTTAATTAAGATTTCTTCAACAACGTCTTGAATCTGTTCCACTTCCGGAACGGTGTGGCCGTCAAAACGCCCTTCCAAAATCTCGACCACTTGCCCGGTCATTTCTTCCGCCCTTTTTTGATCGGGCTCACCCACCGAGCGCATAGCTTTGACAATGGCCAGCAAAATCTTCTTTTCGTTAAAAGGGACAATTCGACCGTCCCTCTTTTTAATATTTTTAATCGATAACATCCGCTTTTTAACTGCCATTTTTTTATCTAAAACTAGCCTGCCCAGACTAGAATTTAATGAAGTGAAGACATTATTGCTTATCGAGTGGAAGGGCTGTCAACAGGCAACATGTGTATCAAAATAAATCAGTAATGGTGATTTAAGGCGATTTTTAGGGCAATTTTGCAACTAAAAAGGAAAATTTAAAATTTTTTAAAAGAAATTAAAAAGGAAAGAAGGTTAAATTTTTTGTTCAATTTTAGATTACTGCGGCTTTTTCCTGAAGACTTTTTAAGAATTTCAACAGGTCGTCAATCACCGGCTTAACATCGGGGCTGGCCTTCTCCTTTAATTCCAAAAGCACTTCCTCGTATTTCAAAGAGGCGGTCCTCAGGGTTTCACCGAAAGTCGACAACTGGCCACTTTTGATTTTCTTTTCCTTCTCGGCCTCAAGAATTGCCCTTTCAAAATACTTTTCTCCCTTAAGAATGGTGGAAACCCCCAAACTCACTTTGTTACCGTCAATTAAAGCTTTACCTGCCCCCAGCCTTTTGTCGGCATAAAGTAAAAAAAGTTTGGCGCGGCTTCCCGACCCTGTGGTCAACCACTCCCAAATCCGGTCACGCACCATTTTAAACCGGTATAAAGGGTTGTCAGGCAAAATCCCGGGGTAAGCCAGAAAATAACTGCTTTGGGGTTTCGAGGAAACGCTGGCTTCGGGAGAAGGAACCGGACTAACGGCAAATTTTATGGTTGCCGCAGCCAAATTGGCGGTGGCAATTACCGTGGTTGCTCTAATGGAAACAAAAAGAATCGTCAAAGCCAGAACCAGAACCGCTCCTAAAAAAATTATTTTCTTAATCATTTGGCGAAACCAATTATACATCTTGGGGTAATTGCCTTGTCAAGACGAAGAAAACCCAAAGCCTTTAAATGACAAAATTCACGAGTTTACCCGGAACAAAGATAACTTTTTTAATAGTCTGTCCTTCCAAATATTTTTTTACCAAAGAGTTTTCTTTAGCTTCCTTTTCCACTTCATTTTGAGTTTTGCTTACCGCCGCAGGTATTTCGACCGTTCCCCTTAATTTTCCTCCAACCTGAACAGCCACCGTCACCGAATCTTCTTCAATTAATTTTGCCTCAAATTCGGGCCAGGCGGAATTATGAACCGAAAAAGAATTACCCAATTTCTGCCAAAGTTCTTCGGTAATAAACGGCGCAAAGGGGGCAAGAATTTGCAAAAACTTGCCGATGTCTTCTTTTGCCATTCCGGGAGAGCCCTGCCAGACATTGATAAACTCCATCATTGCCGCTACCGCGGTATTAAATTTCATTTCCGTAATATCTTCCCCAACTTTTTTAATCGTCCGATGCAATTTTCTGACTAAGTTTGTCTTTTCTCCACCGGTACTTTGTCCCTGAAAATCTCTTTCCACCAACAGCCGGACTCTTTTTAAGAAACGGTAACAGCCTTCCAGCGCTTCCTGCCTCCAAGCCATCGTCGATTCAAACGGTCCCATAAACATAAGGTATGTTCTTAGAGTATCAGACCCAAAAGCTTCCATTATTTCATCGGGATTAATGACATTTCCCCGGGATTTGCTCATTCGTTGTCCGTCGGAGCCTAAAATAACCCCGTGCGATAACCTTTTAAAATAAGGTTCGGGAATTTCTTTGGGCAAAACTCCCAAATCCCACAAAAATTGGTAGGTAAAACGGGAATATAAAAGATGCAAAGTATTATGCTCGTCTCCCCCGACATAAACATCCACCGGCAACCAATATTTTAGTAATTCCAAATTTTCAGAAAACAAATTAATTTGTAATTTTTGATTTTTGATTTTTGATTTTTGATTTCCGAGCATACTCGCTAGCGGATATGCGAGGTAGTACCAATCACTTCCCGCCCAATTGGGCATGGTGTCGGTTTCTCTTTTGGCCGGGCCCCCGCATTTTGGACAAGTTGTGTTAACCCAATCGGTAATCGCTGCCAGTGGCGATTCTCCGGTATCGGTCGGTTCATATTTTTCAACCTTTGGGAGCTCAACCGGCAAATCTTCCTCCGGCACTGGCACCTCACCGCATTTATCGCAAAAAATAATCGGAATCGGTTCTCCCCAATAATGCTGCCGGGAAAAAATCCAATCCCTTAAATGATAAGAAACAGCTTTTTTACCAATTCCCTTTTTCTTAAGCCAAGTAGTTGCTTTTTTAATCGCTTCGTTAGGAATCATCCCGTTCCATTCAGGACTATTAATGGTAATTCCTTTCTCAACTTCAACATAGGCTTTCTCATCAAAATTCCATTTACCCGCCATAGTCGCGTCTAACGCGACGGAGGCGGGCTCTTCTTTTGGTACTATTACCGGTATAATTGGCAAGTTAAATTTCTTCGCAAAAGCAAAATCCCTTTCGTCATGAGCCGGTACCGCCATAATTGCTCCCGTCCCATAGCTTGCCAAAACAAAATCGGAAATCCAAACGGGAATTTCCTTTTGAGTAACCGGGTTAACGGCATAAAGCCCGGAAAAAACGCCAGTTTTTTCTTTTGAGAGTTCCGTTCTTTCCATTTCCGATTTCTTTTGGGAATTTTCTACATATTTTTTAATTTCCCCCAAGTTTCCCGAGCCTCCCGTCTCCCTCTTTAAAAGTTTCTCAACCAATTCATGTTCGGGGGAGATTACCATAAAAGTCGCCCCATAAAGTGTATCCGGCCGAGTTGTAAACACCTCAATTGCGAATTGCGAATTGCGAATTGCGAATTTTATCTCAGCTCCTTCAGATCTGCCGATCCAGTTGATTTGCGCCGCTTTTACTTTCTCAATAAATGCCGTCTTTTTCAATCCTTCAATTAGTCGATCAGCATAAGCCGTAATTTTTATCACCCACTGATTAATATTCCTTCTGGTTACTTCCGCCCCACACCTTTCGCATCTTCCCGCCACCACTTCCTCATTTGCCAAACCGATTTTGCATTTGGGACACCAATTGATGGGCATTTCTTTTTTATAAGCAAGCCCTTTTTTATACCACTGCAAAAAAATCCATTGGGTCCAGCAATAATATTTTGGGTCAGTCGTGGTAATCTCCCGCTCCCAGTCAATGGATAAACCCAGTCTTTTTGCCTGCACTTTGGAACGCCCGATATTCTCGGCCGTGGTAATCATCGGATTAATGCCGGTTTTAATGGCATAGTTTTCTGCCGGGAGGCCGAAAGCGTCCCACCCCATCGGGCACAAAACATTAAAGCCATTCATCCGATTAAACCGGGCCAAAACATCAGTCCCGGTAAAAGCAAAAGTATGGCCGATATGAAGCCGTTCTCCTGAAGGATAGGGAAATTCAAAAAGAATATATTTCTTGGGCTTGAAATCAAGGTCTATTGCCCGGAAAATATTTTCTTTTCCCCATTTGGCAATCCATTTTAATTCAATTTCTCGATGATTATACTTTCCTCCATCAACCTGTATCATGGGCATATTTTAGCACGATTACCCCAAGAAAAGAAGATTAAATTGACGAGAGAACACCCAAAGAAATAAGAATCACCAAAATAATTGCCCCTAAAATTGAAAAGCCGGCAAAACCGAAAACAAACCAGAGTAAACCGGAAAGACTTTTTTCTTTTAAACTTTCTTTTTGAGCCATAGATTGATTTTATACCCAACATACTCCAATTTGCATATTAAGAATAACTATGTTGGGTTCAAACTTAATTAAAATAATTACAAATTCCAGTTAATTAAGTTTATCACAAAAATTAATCCTTTATGACCTACATCGCTACAGCCACTTTTTGAAATAAAGTCTTAAAGCCAGTATACTTCACTCATGGCTCGTCGCAGAAGAAAAAACTTAAGGAAGAAAAATTTTTTCCGTTCAAAAAAATTTAAATGGCTGGCGGCAATTGCAGTCATTCTCTTTGTCGTTTTTTATCTTCTCATTCTTAAGGACTTGCCCTCCCCGACCAAGCTTTCCTCCCCCAACTCGTTTCCCCTCTCGACCAAAATTTACGACCGCAACGGTAAACTTCTTTATGATATTTTTGTGGAAAAGAACCGGACGCCAATTAAACTTTCCGAACTGCCCGTCTATGTAAAAAATGCCACTTTGGCCAGTGAAGACAAAGACTTTTACAAACACGGCGGTTTTGCTATTCGCGGAATAGTGAGGGCGGCTATTAATATTGTTTTCCGGCAAAAACTTCAAGGGGGTTCCACCATCACCCAACAGTTGGCCAAAAATGCTTTACTTTCCCAGGAAAGAACCATCCGCCGGAAAATCCGGGAGGCAATTTTGACTATCGCAATTGAAACACTTTATTCAAAAGACAAAATTTTAGAAATGTACCTAAACCAAATCCCCTATGGCGGAACTGCCTACGGCATCGGTACTGCCAGTCAAACATATTTCGGCAAAACTGCCGACAAACTGACCCTGGCGGAAGCGGCTCTCTTGGCCGGATTACCGGCTTCGCCTACCCGCTACTCTCCTTTTGGCGCTCATCCGGAACTGGCCAAACAAAGACAGGAATATGTTTTAGAGGAAATGGTTAAGGATAAATTTATTAAAAACGAGGAGGCAGAAACTGCCAAAAATAAACCGCTGGTCTATACCGTCCATGGTCAAGGAATCAAAGCTCCCCATTTTGTGATGTATGTTAAAGATCAACTGGTGGAAAAATACGGGCAAAAAACCGTGGATGGAGGAGGTTTAAGAGTAACTACCACTCTTGATTTAGAGATCCAAGAACTGGCGCAAATCACGGTTGCTTCCGAAGTAGCCAAACTGCAAAAAGAAAAGGTTTCTAATGGCGCCGCTTTGGTCACCGATCCAAAAACTGGTGAGATTTTAGCGATGGTGGGCTCAAAAGACTACTTTGCTAAAGATATTGACGGTAATGTCAACGTCACTACCTCTTCGCGCCAACCCGGCTCCTCCATCAAGCCGATTAATTATGCTTTAGCTTTTGAGAAAAAAATCCTCACTCCGGCTAGTTTAATTTTGGATATTCCGACCTGCTTTAAGGTTCTGGGGCAAAAAATTTATTGTCCGGATAATTACGACCGGCAATTCCATGGCGCCGTCCAGGCAAGGTTTGCTTTGGGAAACTCCTACAATGTCCCGGCGGTCAAAACCTTGGCTCTAAATGGGCTAGATGATTTTGTCGCTACCGCTTCTGCCATGGGAATCACTACTTTTAAAGATCCAAAGGATTACGGGCTTTCTTTAACTCTTGGCGGCGGTGAAGTAAAAATGGTAGATATGGCAGTCGCTTTCGGTGTTTTTGCCAATGCAGGAACAAGACAAAATCTTTATGCTATCCAAAAAGTTGAAGATTATCATGGCAAAGTGTTAGAAGAACATCAGACCGAGGAAGCGCCTAGAATCATTTCCGCTGAGACAAGTTACTTAATTTCGCACATTCTTTTAGACAACAATGCCCGACAAACAATGTTCGGTCCCTCTTCATATTTAGTGGTCAGCAGTCACCCGGAAGTGTCCGTTAAAACCGGCACCACCAACGACAAAAAAGACAATTGGACGATTGGTTTTACCCCGTCGTACGTCGTGGCCGTTTGGGTAGGCAACAACGACAGCAAGTCAATGAGCGCGGTGGCTTCCGGCGTTACCGGCGCCTCCCCGATCTGGAACAAAATCTTCCGTTATATTTTGGAAAGAGATGACCAGAAAAACGGCAAAAATACCCAGGAATGGCCCGTTAAGCCGGAGGGTGTTACCGGCGCTTCGATTTGTTCCCTCTCCGGACTGGCTCCCGGCAATTCCGGCTGTCCCACCCGGTTTGAATACTTCCTGGAAGGAACAGTTCCTGTCGAAACCGAATCTCTCCAAAGACAAATTTTAATCAACAAAAGCACGAGTCAACCGGTTGAGCCGGGACAAAATATCCCGCCGGAAAATACGGAAATGCAACAGCATAATGCTCTTTCCGACCAAACCGGCTCGATTTTGTGTCTTGACTGCTCCGGCTCTGCCAGTGACGCAGCCGTCTTTAATACCGTTGATTTGAAAAAATAACGCTCTCTCGCTTGCCCAAAATACGTTCTGGCATTAGAATACGGCCATGAAGAAAAAAACAGGCAGTTTCTTGGGATACTTATTGGGAACTCTCGGTAAGCCCTTCTTCTATTTATTACTTCTAATCGCCGGATTTTTTGATTTCATTTTTGGCTCCCTCTCTCAAGCCTCCCAAAAAATCCAAAAAATTAATCTTGCTCCTATCCGTCTTTTCAAACCAAAAAAAATTAAAACTTCTTTTAAGCTGATATTTTTCCTACTGGGGAACCTGGTTTCTCTGGTAATAATTTTATATTTTTCCTTCCTTGTTTTTAAAGACCTGCCTTCTCCAACCAAACTTTTGAACCGGCAGCAAAGTCTTTCGACCAAAATTTACGACCGGAATGGTGCTCTCCTTTACAAAATTTACCGCGGCAAAAATCGGACGCCAATTCTCTTAAAAAACTTGCCTGATTTTGTTATTCAAGCTACTATCGCCATTGAAGATAAAGATTTTTATCACCATAATGGTCTCTCTTTACGGGGAATTATCAGAGCTATTTACCAGAATCTTATTTTTGGGAAAAAAACCGGCGGCTCCACTATCACTCAACAATTGGTTAAAAATGCCCTGCTTTCCTCGGAAAAAACCTGGCGCCGTAAAATTAAAGAAGCGGTTTTAGCTCTTTTGGTGGAGAAAAAATATTCTAAAGACCAAATTCTGGAAATGTATTTTAATGAAGTAGGTTACGGCGGTTCCACTTACGGAATAGAAGAAGCAAGCCAGACTTATTTTGGCAAATCTGCCTCGGAATTAAATTTGGCTGAAGCCAGTTTATTGGCCGGATTACCCGCTTCACCTACCCAATTTTCCCCTTTCGGCCATATTCCCAAATTAGCCAAAGAACAGCAACTGACAGTTTTGAATCGCATGCAAGAGGACGGCTATTTGACTGAGATTCAAAAAGAAGAGGCATATCAACAAAAATTAAATTTTGCTCCTCAGGAGACAGAAATCTTCGCTCCGCATTTCGTCATGTACGTCAAGGAATTATTGGTTCAAAAATACGGCGAAAAGATGGTCGAAGAGGGAGGATTGGAAGTCCAAACCAGTTTGGATTTAAACATTCAAGAATCAGCTCAAAAAATTGTTAACGAAGAAATTAAAAAACTGGGTAATCTGCACATTACTAACGGTGCGGCTTTGGTCACCAATCCAAAAACTGGTGAGATTTTAGCGATGGTGGGCTCAAAAGACTACTTTGCTAAAGATATTGACGGTAATGTTAACGTCACTACCTCGCTCAGACAACCCGGTTCTTCTATTAAACCGGTTAATTATTCCATTGCTTTGGAAAATGGTTTTACTCCAGCTACTTTGATTGATGACTCGCCCATTGTCTATAAAGTTCCCGGTCAACCTCCTTACTCTCCCATAAACTATGACCGCCGCTTTCATGGAGAAGTTCCTTTGCGGATTACTCTCGGTTCTTCCTACAACGTTCCGGCAGTAAAAGTTTTGGCCGCTTTCGGCGTTAAAAAAATGATTGTCCGCGGGACGGAAATGGGAATTACTTCCTGGACCGATCCTTCCCGCTACGGTCTTTCTTTAACTTTAGGCGGCGGCGAAGTCAAAATGACAGATATGGCTGTTACCTATGGTGTTTTGGCTAATTTGGGAATTCGGGTTAATCTTAATCCCATACTGGAAGTAAAAAACAGTACTGGAAAAATTTTAGAAAAAAATCCCCAAGGAAAAGAAACTCCGGTTTTAAATCCCGGAACCGCTTTTTTACTCACCAATATTCTTGCCGATAATAATGCCCGAACTCCCGCTTTTGGCCCCAATTCCCAGCTTTTTATTCCCGACCGGCCGGTTGCGGTCAAAACCGGCACCACTCAAAACATGCGTGATAATTGGACCATTGGTTATACGCCCTCCCGGTTGACGGCAGTCTGGGTGGGTAATAATGATAATACCCCGATGAGTTATGTTGCTTCCGGTGTTACCGGCGCTTCCCCTATTTGGCGAAAAATTATGGACAGCCTGTTAAATAAAAAACCCAAAGAAGAATTTCCCAGACCGGAAGAAATTATTGAAGTGGAAATTTGTCAAGCTTCGGGGACGCTTCCTTGTCAGGGATGTCCTTCAATTAAAAAAGAATTTTTTATCAAAGGCACCGAGCCAAAATTCGCTTGCAACCCAAACCGATTTTTAAATCCAGAGCCAACACCAAATCGATAAATAATTGGGTGATGTATACTTAAGGGAAGAAATATGCCTAATGATTTTTTGGAAACTATTTTAACGCGTTTAAGCGTTCGACATTTTACAGGCAAGCCTGTTTCCTTTGATAATCTGGAGAAGATTTTAAAAGCAGGAATGTCAGCACCCTCAGCAGTCAATACTCAACCTTGGGCTTTTATTGTAGTAACCGAAAGAAAATTACTTGATCTGCTTTGCGAGGGTCTTAAGTACGCGAAAATGCTTGATAAAGCTGGTGCAGCAATTGCTGTTTGTGGAGTACCAGACAAGGACAGGGCTTATGCTAAAAAATTCTGGGTAATGGATTGTTGCGCCGCTACCGAAAATATTTTACTGGCAGTGCATGGTCTTGGTTTGGGAGCTGTTTGGACAGCCGTGTACCCGGATGAAGAAAAAATCAAGCTGGTAAGAGAAGTCCTGAAAATTCCTCAGGAAATTATTCCTTTAAATGTAATCCCCATTGGTGTTCCTGTCGGTGACGAAAAACCCAAAGACAAATTTAAAAAAGAAAATATTCATAGGGAAATTTGGTAAAGTACGACTTCAACTGCTAAATAATTGCTCCGTCTTCATACTATCATAATAACTTTATACTATTTTCATCCCCCAACCGCTCTTTTCTTTCTGGCTGAAAATAATCAAGGCATGAAAATCTTGATAAATCTTAACATCTGCCGGCAAATTCTTCTCAAAAAGATTTTCCAAGCAATTATAATCAAAATTTTCTGCCAATTCTTCTTTTTTCGCCAACCGCTTTGTATATTCGTCAATTACAAAACTGGGTTTATCCAAAGAATAAAGCAAAATGGTATCGGCCGTTTCCGGCCCGATACCATAAAGCGAAAGTAATTTTTCTTTAATAATTTTCAATTCATCCTTTAATAAGTTTTCGATATTACCGTAATTTTTAACAACAAAGGTACAGAGATCAAAAAGCCTTCTTGGCTTTGATTGATAAAATCCCGCAACTCGAACATAAGGAATTAACCTCTCTGAACTTTGAAGTTCAGAAATTTTTTTTAACGACAGTAGTCCTGTTTTTTTCAAATTTAAAATCGCTGTTTCCGCATTGTGCCAAGAAGTTCTTTGCGTTAAAATTGCCCCAAGAGCAATGATTTCTCTATCTCTAAGAGTTTTCAACTTTTTACACAACTGTGGCCAATATTTTTCCGGTGAGCCATATTTTTGGAGCAAATCTAAGTAAATTTGATAAATTTTACTTTTCTTCATGGCCCGATTTTAGCACAGAAAGTGGGGTAAATTTAAAAGCGGAAAAGGTCTTAAATTCTCCTGATAATAAAATCATTAACAAATACTCTTTTTATTTCTCCCACATTTCATAAATCTTTTTGGCAATTTCGGGAAGGGCTTTGCCGGCTTCAATTTCATTAGCGTTTTGAGACATAATGACCAAAATAAAAGGCTTTTTGGCAAAGACAATACCGGCATCGGAAACGACACCGATATCCGAACCGATTTTATGGGAAACTTTTATCCCCTTAGGAATCCCCGCGGGAATGCGGGTTTCCCAAATCGTGTTGGTGATAAAAGATAAAATTTCATCCCGGGATTTATCAGTAACCACTTTTTCCTGTAAAAGCTTCCGAAAAAGAAGCCCCATGTCTTCGGGAGTCGTAATATTATCATTAAAAGAAGTTTGTCTCATTCCCAAAAGATTAATAGTGTTTTGAATTTTTTCTCCGCCCAAAATTTTATTGGCAACAATATTAAAGGCGGTGTTGTCCGATTGTTCACCCATAAGTTTAGCCATTTCCCGGTAACTCACTTCTGATCCTTCCGGCCGGCCGATTAAAGAACCTGCTCCTCCCCGCCTATCCGCTGCTTGCAGTTTATAAATGGTGTCTAAATTAATTCTTCCCGCATCCGCTTCACGATAAAGAGTTAGAAGCGTCGGCATTTTAATTAAGGAAGCGGCCGTCATTTTTTCAAGACTGTTAATGGAAAAGGCGTCCCCTTTTTCCAAATCTCGAAAGTAAATCCCATATGTTCCCCGCAAGGGCTCGATAATTTGTTCAACCGCTTGACGCTCTTCTTCAAATTTGGGAGTGGGAGTGGCAATTGGAGTAGATAAATTATATTTTTGGGAAACAACGGTGGCTGGTTCTGTTAAACTCTTCAATAGTTTGGGAACCTCCCGATAAGAAATTGCCAGAGTGGTTAATAAAACCGTTCCCCCTAAAAGAAAAAGCAAGACAATTCTCGCCGTCCTTTTTTCCTTAGCGGTTTTGTTGCCACCAAGATTTTTCACTATATTCCTAATTTTCTCCATAAGGCTTTCGGTAAAAAATTTCCGGATTGGGCTGGCCAATAATTTTCCCGAAAATTAAGGCGTCCAAACCAAACCAGGATTTCTTTTCCAGTCCTTCCTGAGTAAAGCCGCATTTCTCATAAAAGATTTTGTTTTTCTCCGCCTGGGTCAAAAGCATTAATTTGTGCCCGCCTTCTCTAAGAATTTCTTCCTCCCAAGTCACCAGTAATTGCCGGCCGATTCCTTTCCTCCAAAATTCCCTTAAAACCCCCAGCCAGGGGCAGTAACTGACTCCCCCATACAGTTTCTCAAAAATTAAAAATCCGACAATCTGCCCTTCTTCCTCGGCCACCAGGATGGTGTATTCTTTTTTTGCCAGTTTTTCTTTTAAAACGCCGGGTTTAAAATCCTCCTCAATAATAAAATCAACCAGTTCTTGGGAATATTCGGGAAAGCCGTCGCCAATTACTTTAGCAAAAACAAGATGAAATTTTTCTATTTCGGGTCGGGAGAGTTTTCTTATTTTCACCTTAAAAAGTTATTTTTTCAATTCTTAATTTTTCTTTAGGCCAGAAACCCAAATCCCTGGTCTTAAGAATGCCTTTTTTGGCTCCGACTTGAGTAATCACGGAAGAGGCGTTGGCCGAAGCCAGCCAAAGAGAGTCTTCCAAACTCAAATTTTTGATAAACCCGGTCACCAGACCGGAGCCAAAAGCATCCCCGGCACCGGTGGTTTCCAGACGGGGCGAATCTTCAAAAATGCCTGAATGATACCAAGATGAGCTTTCTTTATCCCAGAGATAGGCGCCTCTCCGGTCATCGGTTATGACCACATATTTACAGGGTAAGGTCTGCGCTTTTATCAGTAATTCTTTTATCTCTTCCACTTTTCCCATCCCCAAAAGTTCTTCCATTTCTTCTTTGTTTACATTGAGTTGAGTTATTTTCGGCAGAAGCGAAATTAAAGATTCTTTTTGCGCCAGTTCTCTCCCTCCGGGATTCCAGGCAACTGGCTTACCTAAATCCGTCAGTTTTTTAACTACTTCTAAATTTCCTTCCAAAGAAGAAATATAAAACCATTTGCTATCCAACTCCTCCCATTTTATTTCTTCCATCTCCAACCTGGATTTTCCCCGGTAAATTAAAACCGTTCTTCCCCCGTCACCCGCCCATAAAATGGTGGAATAATCGGTATAACTGCCTTTTTGAACATCAAATAAATTATTACCGATATTTTCCTTGGCCAAATCGGTCAGAATTTTATTACCGGCAAAATCATCGCCTATTTGGGCAACACAACCGACCAAAAGGCCCTGCCGGCTAAAAGTTACCACCGAGTTTGTCGCCCCGCCACCCGACTCAAAGAAAATTTCGTCAACCTCAATTTTCGCCCCGTAGCGAACACAAATATTTTTATCAATTTCACTCTCGGAAACCTTCATTCCCGAAGACCTTAAAAAAACATCCAAAGTGGCCGTACCGAAAGAAACAACATCAAACATTTTCTAATTTCTAATTTCTAAACAATTTTTACTCCCAAATAATATTAGCAGCTTTTCTGGCGATTACCAAAGGTTCTGATGACTGCCAAACATTTCTACCGACCGCTAAACCAATCGCTCCGGATTGCATTATTTCTTTAGTTTTTTCTAAGAAAACTTCTTCCGGTTCTTTTCCCCCGCCCATAACCACGACTTTAGTTTCTCCCGCGCTTTGAACTACCCATTTAAAACTGGCTACATCTCCGGTATAGCGGACTTTGACAATATCCGCTCCTAACTCTAAACCAACTCGTGCAGCATAAGCAATCACTTTCGGATCATTTTCATCTTTAATATTTCTTCCTCTCGGATACATCCAAGCAATCACCGGAATTCCTGCTTCTTCCGCTTCCTGCTCAATTTGTCCGAATTCTTTAATCATCATTGGCTCAAATTCGCTGCCAACATAAATAGTGTAACCCACCGCCAAAGCCCCGTAACTTAAAGCTTCTTTAACACTGCAAACTTGTGGAGAAAACGGATCTTCGTCTTTAATCAAACTGGTTTTACCATTAAGTTTAACAATCAAGGGTACTTTATACCCTGCCTTAAAATAATACTTTTCTGCAATGCCTTTTTGCAAAACCACTCCGGTAAAAAGACCGCAGTCGGCAATTTCTAAAATCTTTTTTGGATCAACATTTTCTTCATTAAAGTCCGTCGGTCCATGCTCCAGCCCTTGGTCATAAGCCAAAAATAAAGCCTTTCCTTGTTTGGTAATTTTTGATAAGTCCATAATAATCTATGGTATCACCTCGAACCCCGCTTTGGCAAAATGTTTATCAAATGAAAAAACTTCTTTAATTTCCAATCTTTTCATTAACGCAAAACTGGTGCAATCTGTAAAAGATAACTTAGATAAATCAAGCTTTCTAAACAACTCAAAAGCTTTTTTCTCATCTTCCAAACCGATTCTTTTCAAAATCACAATTTGACTATTTTGCGCTAAAAATTCAGCGAAAGAAATCGCTGTTTCCTTTCCTTTATTCGACCGTAAAAAAGTATAAACTTCATCTAAAATATAATTACTGGTTAAAAAAATTGTTTTCTTGTCAGTCTTGTCTAAAAATAAAGCCGCCCTCTCGTGAAATTCGTCGCCTTTTAAATAAAGAGCGATAAAAGCACTCGTGTCAATAAATATATTTGTCATGCTTAGTAGAGCCGTCTTTCGGTCCGCCGGAAACAGCTACTTTTTCTATTTCCCAAAAATCAGGGTATTTTTTAGAAGCATTTTGGGAAATTTCCACCGGATGATTAAATTGAGCCAAGACTTCTCTTACCAACTGAGAAAAACTTTTTCCCGACGCTATCGCCATTTGCCTATAAGCAATTAAATCTTCTTTGGGTAAACGGATATTGGTAGTTACAAATTTATTCATAAATATAATAATATCATTGTATTATTGTATTGTCAATACAAAGGAGCAGCCCAACTTACTTCTGTTTTTACTAAAAAAATTCCCAATACTAACAAAGAAAAGGTGCAGGAAATTATTAATTGTTCATTTCACTAAATTCGGCGGCGTTTTCCTATTAAGCGCTTCCACAATATTTTTCCCCGCCATAATTGCCATTTCGTCTCGTACGGCTCGAACTGAGGAAGCAATATGCGGAGTTAAGACTACATTTGGCAATCCGCAAAGCTCGGGATTAATCAGGGGCTCGTATTCATAAACGTCCAAGGCGGCACCCGCCAATTTTCCCGACTTCAGGGCCTCCACTAAAGCGCCTTCGTCAACGACTCTCCCCCTGGAAGTATTAATTAAAAAGGAATGATCTTTCATTTTTTCTAAAGTTTCCGTATTAATCAGATGTTCCGTTTCTTTGGTTAAGGGAACATGCAAAGAAACAATATCCGATTCGTGAAGCAAATTATCAAGACTCAGGTATTCCAAACCAAACTCTTTTTCCAGCTTACAGTCTCGGTTCCTTTTGTTATAAATTACCCGCAGCCCTAAGGCTTTTCCCATTTTTGCCACCCGGCAACCGATATTACCCAAACCGACAATTCCTAAGGTTTTCCCTTCCAAATTTTCTCCCAAAAAAATTTCCGGCCGCCAACCGCCAAAGTTTCCCTTGCGGGCAAACTCATCTCCTTCAACAATTCTTTTTAAAAGAGAAAGTATCAAAGCGATGGCAAACTCCGCCACTGCTTGAGAGGAAAGCGGGCTGGGAGTATTGGTCACCAAAATATTTCTTTCCTTAGCTGCCGCCATATCAATATTGTCAAAACCAACTCCATAATTGGCAATAATTTTTAAGTTTTTTCCAGCTTCTTTGATTATCTCGCGGTCAATTTTATCAAGAAGTAAACAAAGAATTCCGTCCGCCCCATGAACAAAATCTTTCAGTTCCAGGGGAGAGAGCAACCTTTCGCTGGGATTACCAACCACGGTAAAACCGGCATCTTCCAAAACATCGATGCCGACTCTGGG
>Ga0100397_1000722_pt1 | contig 19614 bp, 14 predicted proteins | sample CryGeymeta201521_FD_81550 | JGI IMG/M metagenome (GOLD analysis project Ga0100397, IMG submission 81550) | Groundwater microbial communities from Crystal Geyser aquifers in Utah, USA - Crystal Geyser metaG 2015-21 | ecosystem: Environmental > Aquatic > Deep subsurface > Groundwater | place: USA... | reverse complement strand
TTAATTCTTTATAATAGCCTTTTTAATGCATGGCACATTGAAATTAATGAGAAAACTCCGTTATTCAATTTATATCCATCTTCTCTTTGGGTCTTTGTGCCTTGGTGGCTGAATAGTTACCATCAACCGAACTATTGCCCGCCATGTTGATTGACTTAGGGTCATCCTTATAGACCTTCCACCCGGAAAAGGCAAGTCTTCTTAATGGTCAGCTCTTCCTAAATCACTTTAAACCCAGAGGAGTTTTTTCTCTTGAAAAGAGGCATTCCTTTGAAGTATAGTCAATCCTGACTATCCGGTCAACCTGGGCGTGGGCGGAAGAGTGCTACCTTCAGATGCTAAATCTCAGTACCGCCCACCAGGAGAATCAGCGACTGAGCAAACCTTTTTCCCCCAGAACAACAAACAGAATCCCCATGTCTCCAGGATCTACAAGAGAAGAAAAGAAAAGGGTTAAAAGAAAGGAAAAAAAGAAGGCCCGCCGACGGGGACTCGCCAACTATCTCCAGAGAGAGAAGGCAGAATGCCTATATTCCGAAGCCCTGGGAAGGCAAAATTCCAGGACCCTCGATGAGGCATTGTCTTATCTCGAAAGGGCCATTCACCTCGATCCCAAAAATAAGGTGTTTCTTTCTGCATTAGCTCGTCTGGGAAGGAGAATGAAGAGGGCTGATATAGAACTCAAGGCCCTCCTATGGCTTCATACCTATGGGTTTATCGAACTGGATGAAAGGTATTTTCTCTCCAGGCTACTTAGAGAAACAGGTAAATATGAGCAGGCCTTGAGCCTTATTCAAGAGACAATACCACTCATCCCCAGCCCCAGGATGCGGGGCTCGTCCAAAAATCCCTTCCTTGAGACCCTGCGGCAGGAAGAGAAGCACTGTCGGGCAATGCTGGAAATCGGTAAAGGGCCATCTTTAGAAGATACAAAACCGATAGCTTCCTCACCGGAGGTGGCAGATAGGCCAGAAAAGAGGGTTGATGTGGCCCCTCTCCCTGATATTCCCCTTTCCATACAGGTAGATCTGCGGCCCCTTGAGGAGGTTCTAACGACAAGAAGGTTCAGTCCCCTGGAGGATTTTGAACTTACCTTACAGGGATACAGGATCCGTTTCCGGGAAACCTTTGAAAGTCTTATCTGCCTTAGCTCTCTGAAAGAGGTGCGCTCCTTCTGGTATCAGGAGGAGACAGCGAGAAAAGTCCTGAAAGACTTTCGTGGTCGTGCGCTTCTGGCGGATGAGGTAGGCCTGGGGAAAACCATCGAGGCCCTCATGGTACTCAAAGAGTATCTGCAACGGGGGATGGTAAAGAATGCCCTGATCCTTGTCCCTTCTTCCCTGGTAAGTCAGTGGAAGGAAGAGCTACGGGTTAAGTTTGACCTTCACTTTTCCTCCACCGACGACGAGGATTACCGCACCAGGGAGCTGTCTTTCTGGGACGAGCCCTTTATCCTGGCCTCTATCAATATTGCGAAGTCCAAAAACAATTTCCCCCTCGTTATCAAAAGGGAGTATGACATGGTTATTGTTGATGAGGCTCATCATCTCAAGAACCGGAATACCCTCAACTGGAAATTGGTGAACAGTTTTAAAAAGAGGTTTCTCCTCCTCCTCACTGCCACCCCGGTAGAGAACAATTTGATGGAACTTTACAATCTGGTCACCCTCTTGAAACCGGGCCAGCTCAAGACCGCTACTGAGTTCCGGAATGAATTTATGACCAGGGGCGATCCCACGGATCCACAAAATCGGAGTAAGTTGAGGGAGCTCTTAAGCCAGGTAATGATCCGGAATACCAGGGCCTTAGCCAGGGTCCAGATCCCTCCCCGTTTTGCTCAGACCATCAGAGTTGAACCTTCCCCCCTGGAAAAAGCCCTCTATGAAAAACTCTCTGCCCTCGTGAGGGATATCAATGTCGCCGATGGTATCAGACACCGATTACTCCTCAGGAATCTGTTGGAGGAGGCAGGGTCATCGCCTCAGGCAGTAAGCGTTACCCTCTCTCGTCTCCTCCAGAGGGAGGATAACCTTCGGCTCTATGAAAAGGAGATTGAGGCGATATACCATCTCGGCCTGTCCCTTAAGGAAAGCAGTAAGAATAAGACCCTTCTTAAGCTTATCGAGACTTCTCCGGAAAAGAAGATAATTTTTGTGAAATATCTCGGTACCCTCAAGTATATTGCTGAATTTTTGACTTCACGGAAACTTCCTTTCGCTCTTTTTCACGGCCAGATGGATCAGCGGATGAAGGATGAGCAAATCCAGAGTTTCCGGGAGAGGCAGAACATCCTCCTCACTACCGAGATCGGCGGTGAGGGCCGCAACCTCCAGTTTTGCCATTGTATGATCAACTACGATCTCCCCTGGAACCCTATGAGGATAGAACAGCGGATCGGTCGTATTCACCGGATTGGACAGGAGAAAGAGGTGTTGATCTATAATCTCTGTGCTGTGGAAAGTGCGGAAGATTATATCTTAGAGATTTTAGATAAGAAGATCAATATGTTTGAAATGGTTATCGGAGAGATTGAGATGATCTTAGGACGGATCAGGGAAGAGCGGGATTTTTCCGAAATGGTCTACGACATCTGGAACTTAACCTCAACTGAAGAGAGGGAAAAGAGATTTGGCCAACTGGAAGACAAATTAAAACGAGCAAAAACCGGTTACCAGCAAACTAAGGCCTTAGAGGAAAAATTGTTTGGAGAAAACTATGAACTCTAAATCGGATCAAGGGCTGGATCAATTTCTCTTCCGGTTTTTGGAGAACAGAGGGGCTCTCCTCGAGAGATACGAGGGGGGATTCGAAGCCCTCCTGCCCGAAGCACTTTCGGATTTGCTGAAAGTTCCTGAGCATATCCGTATTGGCGATGGGGCAGATTCCGGATTGAATGGTCAGGCCTTTGCCGGCTACGGGTCTCCCTTTCTGGACAGGATACTGGAGATAGTCTGTGGTAACATCCCTCTGGTAAGTTGCCGGCTGGAGGTTGATTATCTCAAGAGCCGGGGGTTTGACCGTTTAATTGGGGAGCAGTTCCGGTTTTATAAATTTACCGGCAGGATAGAAGCTACCGGGACGACGAATGTCCATTACCTTTTATTACAGTGTCACTATGTGGCGCAAAGTGATGAACAGAAAGAGGGACTTGTTAGGTTGGTATTGAACTGTGAAACCGGCGCCTATATTCCTGGCATGGTGGAGATCCTCTCAGATCCTAAGAGGGACTTTCAACTTCTACCGAAACAGTTGGGAGACGACTTAAGGTGGGAAAACGCCCTCGCGCATACGAAAGTTCATCTGGAAGAGGCTTTGAGAGGAGAGATATACCCCTTTCGAGAGAGTATGCGCAGGCGCTTCCGCAGGGATGCGGCGAACCTCGAGGAGTACTACCACAGCCTAAAGAGAGAAATGGAAAAGAGTCTTGAGAAACCAGGGCTGTCAGAAGACCTGATCAGGGACCGAAAGGAGAAAACAGCCCTTCTCCCCGAGGAATTGGCAAGGAAACGGGATGACCTCTTCCAGAAGTATAGCATTGCTGTACGGGTGGTTCCCTCTGCCGCCAGGTTAATCAGGATACCGGTGGTAAAGATTATTTACCGACTCTCAGCGGGAAAGAGTCAAAAAACCCTCTCCCTTATCTATAATCCGGTGACCCACTCTCTTGACCCCATTGTATGTCAGGGGTGTGGAAAAAATATCCGGGACATCTATTTCTGTCCTCACCTGCACGTACTATGTTCCTCGTGCCATAAGAAATGTCCCTTAGGGAATGGAGAGTAATTAAACTACTCCGACAAATTATTTTCGTAACTGTTCAGGTAGCCACCAAGGCACTAAGACACGAAGGATAGATATGAGTTTTTCCACTTTGTCTGAAGATGAAGAATAATTATATGATCTTAGTGTCTTGGTGTCTTAGTGGCTGAATAGTTACCATTTCTTTACCCTCCTCACAACTCCCCCCACCGGATATCCAGTTTTCGCCTTTATCTCAAAGGGTTTCATGATAACGTCCTGGATTGTTTTGTACCTGAAGGTAACAGGAAATGAAAGACCGACAAAGGCGCCGAAGGGATTTTTCATCACCGGAAGAGACTCTTCCATAACTCCGGCAAATTTATACCATCCGTAGGGCAGAAAAATAACACTTCCCCACTGGATACGGACACCATGAAGTTGATTCCTCACCATCGCGGTCAATTCAACAATGTGAAAAAAGCGGGCGCTGTGATAAACAGAGGGACCGAATAGCTTTAACCTCCGCTGGGCGCCAATCAGAGAGCATTTGTTGAGAACCCCGAGGAAGACCCGATCCCGTGATACCCGGATGGCCTCAGTGATCGCCTTTTCGGGATCGTCGGCGAACTCGAGAGTAGTAATCAAAGTTACAATATCGAATTCATTATCGGAAAAGGGGAGATCCTCGGCCTTTCCTAAATGGAAGTCCGCTCGATTACCGAGTTTTTGCCTGGCTATTTCAAGCATAAAGGGCGACGGTTCGATTCCTGTTACATCACAACCTCTTTCCCGGAAGAGGAGGAGATGTTCACCCGTACCGCAGCCCACGTCAAGAAGCCTTTCCCCTTTTTTCGGCATGGTAAGGGCAAGGATCAATTCCCTCTCCTTCCCGTCAATATAACCGCCGACGGGTGTCTGCAGCCAGTCATCGTAAGACCGGGTCATCTCCTCATCAAAAATCATCTCTTCCCCTCTCGCCGCTCCTCATCCACCGATGGAAGACATCTCTCTCATGCACTTTTTGACGTGGTTTTCATTACAGGCCATACTGTACTGCTTCTGTTTTCCGGCAATTACCCTTTTTAGAAGCCTTTCTAACTCCTCATCAGAACATCCGTTCCGCAGCGGACCCTTCAGGTCTACCTCTGCCTCTGAAAGTAGGCACGCACGCAAATGGCCGTCCGCAGTAAGACGAAGCCGGTTACAGGAGCGACAGAACTGACGGCTGACGGGGCTTATGAAACCAATCTCTCCCACACCACCTGCGATCCTGAATATCTGTGCAGGACCACTGCCCCCTGCCCCCTGATCCCTGACCTCTGATCCCTGATCCCTGACCCCTGACTCCTGATTGCCATTGACAGGTTCAAGCCGGTAAAACCTGCTGATTCTCTCCTTAACGATATCGTTAGATAGGTATTTGCCGTTATTCTCCATGCCTGCCTGACCTATCGGCATTAACTCAATAAACCTGATCTGATACGGTTTATAAAGTGCCAGTCTTGTAAAATCCAGTATCTCGTCGTCATTAAATCCTTTTATCGCCACAGTATTGATCTTGATAGGCGAAAAACCGATCCTGCATACCTTATCAATACCCCGAAGAACTGCGTCCAGATCCCCTCCCCTGGTAATACGGGCGTATTTCCCGGCATGGAGGGAATCAAGACTTATATTGATCCGTTTCATGCCGGCATCGAAGAGTCTCTCTGCAAATGCCTCGAGGAACGTACCGTTTGTTGTCAGGCTAATGTCATCAATACCTTCTATCGTCTTCAGGGAGGCAATGAAATCTACAATGCCATGCCTGACAAGGGGCTCGCCGCCGGTTATCCTGACCTTGGCAACCCCTATCTTCACGGCCATCCTGATGATTCTCGATATTTCTTCATATCGCAGGATATCATCATGCCCCAACAAAGATTGCCCTTCCCTGGGGGTACAGTAAACACAACGGAGGTTGCACCTGTCCGTGACCGATACCCTCAGATAATTTATCTCTCTGTTGTATTTATCAATCATAGTAACTACCAACTTACAATCCGCAGCACTTCTTATATTTTTTCCCGCTTCCGCAGGGACAGGGGGCATTTCTTCCCACCTTGTCTTCTTTTTTAACGGTAGAGGGGGTTGCCGATTCCTCGCCACGACTCAGGATATATTCTTGGCTGGATTGTTCCCGTATCTGTTCAATTTCTTCTTCTCGCTGAATCTTGACCATGCAGAGCTTAAGAAGGGTGTCCTCCTTGATACGGTAGATCATGTCCATGAACATCTCGTACCCCTCTTTTTGATACTCCCTGACAGGGTCCTTCTGGCCGTACCCCCGAAGTCCTATACCCTCTTTAAGGTGGTCCATGGCCAGCAACTGATCCTTCCAGTGTGCATCTATGGATTGGAGCATGATCACCTTTATGAGATAAGTCATCAGAGGTTCGCCAAAATCTTTTTCCTTGTTTCTCAGGAGGGCTTTGACACTTGAAAGAATTGCTTCCTCAATGCCTTCTCTATTAAGACCGTCATCTTGTTCACCGAGATTCAATCTCAAAGAAAATTGCTTGAAGACCATATCGTCCAGTCCTTTGAGATTCCATTCCTCAGGATGGCGCTTTTCGTCTATATGTTCCGTGACTAAATCTTCCACAACCTCTTCCAGCATTTCTTCAATGTCCGACCACAGTTCCTCACCTCGTAGCGCTTTTTTCCGCTGTTCGTAGATCACCTGCCTCTGTCTGTTCATTACGTCATCATATTCCAGGAGGTGTTTACGCATCTCGAAATTCTGCCCTTCTACTCTTTTCTGGGCATTTTCGATGGCTTTGGAGATCAGGCGATGTTCGATGGGTTGATCTTCTTCAATGCCGATTCGTTCCATGATGGAGGAGATCCTCTCCCCGCCGAATATTCGGAGTAGATCGTCCTCGAGGGAGAGGTAAAACCTTGAAGACCCTTTATCCCCTTGCCTGCCCGACCGTCCTCTGAGCTGGTTGTCTATCCTGCGGCTTTCATGCCTTTCCGTTCCCAGGATATGGAGACCGCCAACCTCAGCCACACCATCCCCAAGCTTTATATCAGTTCCCCTGCCTGCCATATTGGTCGAAATAGTTACCATACCCGGCTGACCGGCCTGGGCGATGATCTCTGCCTCTTTTTCGTGGTGTTTTGCATTCAGGACATGATGCTTGATCCCGGTACGGCTCAGGTATTTACTTAAAAGCTCGGATTTTTCTATGGATATCGTTCCCACCAGGACGGGTCTCTTTGTTTTGTGTAACTCTTTTGTTTCCTCAATGATGGCATTGAATTTCTCCTTTTCCGTCTTGTAGATCACATCGGTATAGTCAGCTCTTATCATCGGCATATTCGTAGGAATGACAGCTACATCGAGATTGTATATCTTTTTAAATTCGGCCGCCTCTGTATCGGCTGTGCCGGTCATTCCTGCCAGTTTGCGGTACATCCTGAAGTAATTCTGAAAGGTGATGGAGGCGAGGGTTTGATTTTCCTGTTCTATCGTTACTTTTTCTTTCGCCTCGAGGGCCTGATGTAACCCGTCGCTGTAGCGTCTTCCCGGCATCACCCTCCCTGTGAACTCATCAACGATGATGACCTTTCCATCCCTTACCAGGTAATCCACGTCCCGTTTGAAAATGGTGTGGGCCTTCAATGCCTGGTTCACATGGTGAAGGAGCTCGATATTTTTTGGTTCAAAGAGATTGGTTACCTTGAGATAACTTTCCACATGGGAGACACCTTCTTCCGTCAGAACAACGGTACGGCTTTTTTCATCCACCGTATAGTCCTGGCTCCTTTTGAGCCTCGGAATAATTTGATTTATACGGTAGTACTTGTCGGTGGATTCCTCTGAGGGACCGGAGATGATCAAAGGCGTTCTCGCTTCATCAATCAGGATACTGTCCACCTCGTCAACGATCGCATAATGGAATTCCCGCTGCACAAAATCTTCCAGGACAAACTTCATGTTGTCACGGAGATAATCAAAGCCGAATTCATTGTTGGTGCCATAGGTGATGTCCGCATGATAGGCAGCCCTCCTCTCGTCATCACTCATCCCGTGCACCACGACGCCGATGGACATGCCGAGAAATTCATAGATAGGTCCCATCCATTGGGCATCCCTCTTTGCCAGGTAATCATTCACCGTCACCAGATGGGCGCCTTTCCCGGTCAGCGCGTTCAGATACAGCGGCATAGTTGCTGCCAGTGTCTTACCCTCGCCGGTCTTCATCTCCGCAATTTTTCCCTCATGGAGGACGAGGCCGCCGATGACCTGAACATCAAATGGCCTCATCTGTACGGTACGTCTGGCTGCCTCTCTTGCGACGGCGAATGCCTCCGGCAGGATATCCTCAGGTTCCGCCCCATTAGAGAGTTTTTCCTTAAAATATGGGGTCTTGGCCTTGAGTTCCTCATCGCTTGCCGCCGTCATCGCCGGTTCAAGATCGTTTATCTCACGAACAATGACGGAGAGCCGCTTCAATTCCCTGTCATTCTTACTTCCCACAACCTTTTTCAGCATTGAACCCAGCATGGATACACCCCTGACCCCTAACCCCTGACCCCTAACCTCAGTCCTTTCCGATGGTCATTAACGGATCGCCCACGGCGACCGTATCGCCCGGAGACACAAATATCTCTCCCACTTTTCCATTTATTTCCGATGTAATATTATTCAGCATCTTCATGGCCTCCAGAACGATCAGCAGCTGTCCCGCCGCTACCTCATCTCCTTCCGCCACGGGGATTTCCCTGACACAGGCGGCAATCTGTGACCGGATGTCGCCTGCCTTTGTTAGAGCGTCAATCTCTTTCGAGGATAGTGCAACCTTTCTCTTGACCTCCACTCCTTCCTCTCTAAGCTCTGTTAGTATCGGTTCCGGGTGGTGGTCAATAATAAGGTGTGTTACCACATCTCTTGTCTTAGTCCTGCGTTGCGGACCAATTTCAATGGAATGCCTTTTCCCGGAAGCATCGGGAAACTCTAATCTTTCCCCGAGATCAAACCCTCCCCGCTTAAACCAGATAGAGGGAGGCAGTACCCATGTTTTACCGTATTTTGCCTCAAATTTGAAGAAATCCACCGCATCATTCCCGTGCTGTAAATATAAAACCAGTTCATCCTCTGTTGTAGCCCGTCCCATACGATGTTCCAGGTTCCCCTTTTCTACCTCAAGGTCTGTGTCTTCAATCTTCTGGTAACCACCGTCACGTTCTATGATCTCTTTCCACGCCAGGCCAAAGATGGTCTGATAAATATCGTCCGACGGCCGGTAAAAGGGAAACTCACCGTATCTACCTAACAGCAGATTCTTCAGATCGTGACTGGCATATTTGTATCTCGCCTTCTTCAGGACGTTTCCGACCGCCGTCGTCCAGAGGATCTGGGAACCAGGTGTTACACTCCACCAGTTTCCCAACTCTACTTGGACCTTCGGCAGTTCATTTTGCAGGATTTCCGGCATCAAGTGTAGAAACCCTCCCTTAACGGCCTGTTCAAAACTTGAACCCGTGGCTCCCCCGGGGAGTTTATGTATCTGCACGGTGGGATCAAATCCGAAAAACTGGGACTCAAAATCTTTATAGTATTCCCTTTCCCGCCGTAATATATTGGAAGTATCAATGACAGCCTGACGGTCAATGCCCGCCGCACGGTATCCGTAGTCAGCAAGGGTATCCACCACGGTTAGTATGGGAGGAGGGCCGTAGAAACCGACAAAGGCGTGATCACCGGCATCCACAATTTTGGCGCCGGAGAGCGCTGCTTCCACGATTCTTCCGATGTCATTGCCGTCCGTGTTATGCCCATGATAATGAATGATGAGATCGGGATATTTCCCCAGGATCGCCTTTACGAGATTGCCGATTCGTTTGGGTGTCCCCAATCCCCCGTGGTTTTTTATGCAGAGGATAATATCGTCTCCGGTTACATCGAGGATTTCTCCCACCTTTTTTACATAAAACTCATCTGTATGCTCCGGTCCGGTGGAAAAGCATATCGCCGGCTCTAAGATACATCCCACCGCCTTCACCTCTTCAAAGACGGGGATCATATTCGGTATGTAATTGAGAAAATCAAATACCCGCCATACGTGGATATACCGGGCGAAGCTTCGCACCGTTAAACGAATCACATTTTCCGGATAGGGCCGGTAACCAAACAGATTGATCCCGCGGCAGAGGGTCTGAAATAACGTGTCGGGCATACTGGCGCTTAAGATCTGCAATTTTTCCAGGGGATTGATCTGTTTTCGCAGCATGTCCACGTGAACGGAGGCCCCACCGGATATTTCGAGGGAGAAGTAGCCGGCGTCATTCCTCTGTTCGGCAACCAGGAGTTGTGTATGGGGCATGACCCGGTTTTTAAAATCCGACTGGGAAAGATCCCTTTCCGTATTGGTAACATAGTAACCATCCGTTTTCCTGATCTTTTCGAGGAGATGACGAACACCTTTTTCCTTCAATTCCCCGGGGGTTATTCTTTCATCGTAAGTCTGTCTTGATATTTTCACCATACAGGTTCTCCTCAATAGGCATAAGGATTTGTTTTTCTTACATGAATTTCCGCAATCACCCCGGCAAGTTTGGCGATCTCCCGTTCCGTCTCCGGATAGTTGAAAATCTCCGGGTGCGTGTCCAGGTACCCCGTATCAAACTTTCCCGCTTTAAAATCAGGTTCATCACAGATGGCAAGATAAAAGGGGATAGTAGTCTTGGGGCCGACGATTAAAAAATCGTTCAGCGCCCTTTTCAGCCTCTGTATCGTCTGTTCCCAGTTGTACCCGCGGATGGTCATCTTTACCATCAACGAATCGTATTCCGTAGGGATCCTGAACCCCTGATAGACGCCGCCATCGAGTCTAACCCCCGGGCCGCCCGGTGATTGATAGACCTCCACAATTTTCCCCCCTTCCGGCATAAAATTATTTTGGGGGTCTTCGGCGTTGATCCTTACCTGGATCGCCTTGCCTACCATGTTTATCCGTTCCTGTGGTATATCGAGGACATGACCTTCCGCAATCCGTATCTGTTCCCTGACAATATCTATCAGGGTCAGCGCCTCCGTGATCGTATGCTCCACCTGTAATCTCGTGTTCACCTCCATGAACCAGAACTCGTTTGTTCGAGAATCAACGAGAAATTCAACCGTCCCCGCATTCGTGTAGTTGGCCTCCTTAACAACCCTGATAGCATTTTCATACATGGACTTCAGGACTTCACCGGGGAGTTCAGCCGGGGCAATCTCGAGCAGTTTTTGATGCCTCCTTTGAATGGAGCAGTCTCGGGAACCCAAATGGATAATGTTCCCATGACAATCGGCGAGGATCTGTATTTCCACATGTCGAGGAGCCTCAATACATTTTTCCAGATAAATGCCGTCATCATTGAAGGCGGAGAGGGCCTCCGATCTTGCCAGGGGTAACTGGGTCAGAAGCTCTGTCTCATCAAGAACCTTCCTGATCCCTCTGCCGCCGCCGCCCGACGATGCCTTTAACATCAGGGGATAGCCATATTTTCTGCTGAAAGCAATAGCCTCATTTGTTCCCCATAGGTTATCCGTACCGGGTATAAGGGGGATATTGGCCCTTTCCATGATCTTCCTTGCGGTTACTTTATTTCCCAGATCTCGCATGGCCTCGGGAGGAGGACCGATAAAAATGATCCCGGCCTCTTCACATGCTACGGAAAGATCGGGATTTTCGGATAAAAATCCATAACCTGGATGAATGGCATCGGCGTTGGTTTTCCGTGCCGCCCATATGACCCTGTCAATATCGAGATAATCTTTCCTGGGACCATCGCCGATCATGATCGCCTCGTCGGCCGACCTGATAAAATAGGCCTCACGGTCCGGTTTTTCATATATCGCCACGGCGGTAAGTCCCAATTCCCTGACTGTTCTTATGATACGCAGGGCGACTTCACCCCTGTTAGCTATCAAGACCTTCTTGATTTTTCCTGTTGCCATTGTTTACCTCCATCGAAATCTATCGTAACTACGCAGGTTCAAAGTTCCGGGGTTCACGGTTCAAGGTTAGACTGTGGATTTCTGGTACTGGCTATCTCAAGAAATATGAAGAGCGCAAGCCAACCAACCCTGAACCCTGAACCGTGAACCGTGAACCTGACGACCTGAGTAGTTACTGTTTAGCTTTACCTCCCGATATCCACCTTCACGTCACAACATGATTCGATTATCTCTTTAAGTTCGTTGATCCTTTCCTCGGGTATAGGGTCAACACTGGCATATTGACAAACCTTCCCCAAAGACGTGTACTTTGTCTCGCCGAATTTGTGATATGGAAGAAGGGAAATCTTTGTAGGCGGGGGGATTATGGTTGCCACAAAGCGCGCCAAGTCTTCGGCGTCCTCCTGGGAGTCATTATAGCCGGGGATTACCACCCTACGCACCCACACCGTCACCTTTCGCACCGTCTTGTGCAGATTGTCCAGAATCAGTTCATTTCCGACTCCGGTGGCTTCTCTATGTTTCGATGAATCCGTGTGCTTTACATCATATAGTACCAGGTTACTGTACTCTAATAACTGCTCAAGGACGTCCCACTTGCCGAAGCCCGAGGTGTCAAGTGCGGTATGTATCCCCCTTTCCCTGGCCGCCTTCAGCAGATCCAAGGTAAATTGCCACTGCATCATCGGTTCTCCCCCGGAGATAGTCATTCCACCTTTGCTGCGATGGTAAAAGCTACTATCCCTCATAACTGTCGTCATCACCTGGCCGACGGTCTTGATCTCACCGCTGACCACTATAGCTTTTGCAGGGCATACCTCAGCACATTTGAGACAGTTGTCGCATCGGGTCCAATCAATATCAAGGGGATGTTGCTTCTTGAGGAAAATCGCCTCCGATTTTTCCGAAGAATTGAGGGTTTTTCCTTCCGCATTCCCTGTCGTGGACATCCGGTTTGGCGGCAGTTGACAGCCATCTTCCTGTAAACGGTGTGCCGCCTCTGGGGATGATACCTCTATTATAATCGCCCGGTTCGGGCAGACATCGGCACATTTCCCGCAGGCGATGCAGAGGACGTCCCTCGTCATTATCTCAGGGTTGGGGTTCACTGACTCAGGGTTGGCACACCAGCCGCAACGCAACGGGCATCCCTTTAAAAATACGGTGGTCCTCATCCCCGGCCCATCCTGAAGAGACCACCGCTGGATATTGAAGACCATCCCTTTGCCGTTGTAAACACCGGTCTCCTTAGTATCTGTTTGCATACAGCGCCTCACCATAAACGTATCCTTCCGCCGGCATGCTGACACTTAGTTGCAGACTGTTGCTCAAAGGAGGGAAATGTTTTTGCTGCCAAATTTTATAGGGGGTTATTCCTGCGAAAGACGGTTGCCTCAGGAATCTTATAAATCATAGTTTGCCATCAATTTGGCGCCTTCGTTCAAAGCCTTCTTATTTGATGACAATCTTGACCTTTTTGATTCTCCTTGCAACCTGTCTTCGAGCGCCTTCTCCACGAAATTCAAGGTAAGGGCTTTACTGGCCTCCACGTATGCCCCCAGAAGAACCATGTTTGCCGCCTGATTATCTCCCAGGCTCACGGCCTTTTCAGTGGCGGGGATATAATAGATAGTAATGTCGTCCCTGGCAACCTTGGCTGGTATTACGCTACTATCCAATATCAAAAACCCTCCCGGTTTGACCCTCTTCTCCATTAGCGTCAGCATAGAACTCGCCATAACTATAACATGGGCCGGATTAAGTATAACAGGGGATCCCACAAAGTTATCGGACAATATGACCGTGCATTCCGACTCTCCTCCCCTCATTGCCGGACCATAATTGGGGAAGAATGAGACATGCTTGTACTTATACATTCCTGCCCGAGCCAACAACCGTCCGATCAAAAGAATCCCTCTCCCACCGGTACCTGCAATCATAAGCTCATGATAATCCATAACTAATCTCCTCGAAAAAGATAGCTAAAACAAAAACCTGCAATTGGCCTTCAGTCAAATAGAGCCTCTCCTACTCATTTGATCGTGTCCACATTCTTAAATTCACCGAGGGGATACTCCTCAAGCATCTTTTCAGAGATGAAATCCAGACATTCGAGAGGTGTTAACCTCCACCCTGTAGGGCACGCTGATACGAACTCCACCAGTCCGAACCCGACGCCGTCTATTTGTTTTTGAAGGGCTGTCTTAAAGGATTTCCTGGCCTTTTGAAAATTGGCCGGAGTGTGAACCGAACAGCGTGCAGCATAAGCCACCCCTTTCATTGTAGCTGCGATTTCGGGCACATGTAAAGGGTAGCCGCTTGTTTTTGCATCCCTTCCCTGAGAGGTAGTTGTTGTCTTCATCCCCAATAGTGTGGTGGGGGCCATTTGTCCACCTGTTTGACCATAGAGCGCATTATTGAGAAAGACGGTGGTGAAGTTCTCTCCCCGGCCCAGGGCATTCATAAAGCATCCAAGTCCAATCGCCCCCAGGTCTCCGTCTCCCTGTACGGTAATCACCGTTGCCTCAGGGTGTATCCGCTTGATGGCAGTAGCCATGGCCGGCGCCCTGCCGTGGGGGCAGGATGCCCAATCTATGTCAATAGTCGTGGGTGCCCCCCCAAAACTACAGCCCACTCCCGCGAGTCCTATCGCCTTTCCTTCAACTCCAAGTTCCTCGATTACCTCACATATAATTCTCGTTATAATCCCATAATGACATCCGGGACAATATTCCACTATGCCGCGGCTGGGGACCCTCAATTTTGGTCTCCCTGTGATCTTCTTAACCTTCGCCATGTCATCTTTCATACAGTCTCTCCGCCTCTTCTACGACCCTTTCGGGATGAATTACCCCTCCGCTTCCTGCCGTATGCCTCCCCCACATACCCAGCAGGTGAACCGGAACCCGGTCTTTAACGGAGGCCTCAACATCTTCCACCAACTGGCCCTGGCTATCTTCGACGACAAGAACTTTCCCGGCCTTTGATGACTGTTCGGCTATCGCTTGAGCGGGGAAGGGCCAAAGTGTTATGGGGCGGAATAATCCCAGTTTAATGTCTTTTGCCCGTCCCATATCTACGGCACTCATAGCTATCCTCGCTGAAGAGCCATAGGCTACTATAAGGAGGTCACAGTCATCCGTCATATATTCGTCATATCTGATTTCCGTCTTTTTTATCCGGGCGTACTTTTCTATCTGCTTTATGTGATAATTGAGTATACCCTGATGCGTGAGAAACGCGGCGACATGAGTGACCGCTTTCCCGCCTCTTTTTTCCTTGCCGGTCAGGGCCCAATTTTTTTCAGGAAGGGGTCCGAAATCCAGGGTTCTTAACTCTATAGCCTCTTCCATTTGACCAAGGATGAAATCAGTAACCACGATAACCGGCCCCCTGTACTTATCTGCGAGATGAAAGGCAAGCTGCATCAGGTCGAAAATCTCCTGAGCTGAGGACGGAGCCAATACAATGGCGCGGTATCCTCCATGTCCACAACCCTTTGTCACCTGGAGATAATCCGTCTGTCCGCCCTGCCCACCTGTTCCAATACCTGGCCCCATGCGAACAACATCAACAATAACTGCCGGGACCTCCTGTTCAGCTAAGTAGGACATCCCCTCCGCCATGAGGCTGAAACCGGGGCTGGAGGTGGAGGTCATCACCCTTTCTCCTGCCAACCCCCCTCCATACACCATGTAGATAGAACCGCTTTCGCTTTCGGTTTGTACATAGACCCCGCCTATCTTCGGCAGTTCCCGGGACAAGTACTCCGGGATCGCGCTCTGGGGTGTAATCGGATACCCGAAGAAATACTTACAGCCGGCCTGAATGGCCCCTCTTGCTACGGCATTGTTTCCAGAAACAAGAATCCTTTCCAACATAGTATCTTTCCTTTTTCTTGGTGTGTTTCCTGCCAACCTCTAACCTTCAACGTATCTGTAAACATCTATAGTACATTCCGGACACATCCATCCACAGATTCCACAGCCGGTGCACTCGTCTTGATTCGCAAAAATCGGTAAGAGGTACCCGTTCGGGTTGAGTTTGTCTTTAGAGATTTCTATGCAATTCTTGCTACAGAACTTTACACAGAGTTGACAGCCCTTACAATAATTCTCAATGATATCTATCTTGCCCCTTGCCATTGCAATTGCTCTCCTCTTTTTCCTTGTCAGGTTGCACCTTATTTTACTAAACCTTGTAAACCTTTTATTACCTCCGAGGCTTCCCGTATTATTTCTTCGATAACCTCTTTTGTTTCTTGTATCTTATGGACCCTTCTGGCTACCTCACTCCCCCATATCGGGCCTTCGTCCACTTCCCCGTCGCCTGCCGCGCGAAACATGCGGGGCGTCTCGTATCTCAAGACATCCTCTAAGGTTGCCTCTCCCCTTCTTTCTTTCTCCGTCAATTCATAAAGCTCCAAGGCGTATTTGTTTTTCACGTGCCTGCAGGGACCGTACAGCCCCTCTGTAACTATGGTAGCCGCTTCTCTTCGGTATTTTTCTCCCGCTTTGATGAAATATTCTTTAAGGTTTTGATGAGCCGTCATCTCTTTGGTCGGTATAAACCTGCTGGCCATGTACACCCCTTGAGCTCCGAGGGCCAAAGCTGCCGCGAACCCCTTACCATCACAGATTCCGCCACCTGCAACAACAGGGACCTTTACAGCTTCTACAACCTCGGGGATTAAGGTAAGAGTGGAGAAGGGCGCTGCCCCTATATGACCACCAGCCTCGTTTCCCACGGCAATTATCCCATCCACTCCCAAATCCTCCGCTCGTTTCGCATGGTAAGCGGATGCCACAACACAGAACCAGAGCATTCCGTAATCTTTTACTCTTCTCAGATGCGGCTGAGCAGGGTCGCCAGCCGATGAGATGAAGAGTTTGAATTTTTTCTTTAGCTCTGGATTCTTTTCCCTTTCTTCGAGCATCGCTTCGATTAGATAAGGCACATCAGGCTGTCTTGTGCCGCTGGCTCGAAAATTCTGCCCGAAATTCTTGTCTGTCAGTCTATTCACCTTGTGAATGGCACGGACCTCTATCTCCTCAACCTCCTCTATCGCCCCTCTTTGCCTATCTCCACCCAACATCAAGGCGGGTGTATCGGTAGGTAGGTGATGACTGATAATCCCTAATCCGCCGGCATTCGACACAGCCGGCGCCAAGTCGGAGGTGTCAAAAGGACCCATTGGTCCTTGAATCAACGGATACTCTATCCCCAACATATCGCATAATGCTGTCTTTATCATTTCTGCTCTGCCTCCCCTGGTAACATCAAACGGTGCAATACTCAAAAGCATTGCTGCGTTCTGGCTATTATGGTGTCCTGTAATCTCTTGCTCAGATCTATGAAATAAGCCGAATACCCCGCAACCCGAACTATCAAATTTGCGTGGTTTTCCGGATGCTGCTGGGCCTCTCTCAATGTGTCCCTACTTACAACATTAAATTGAATATGGTGTATCCCTAAGTCCGCCCATGTTCTGAGATAGTCCACAAACGTCTCCGCGTACTCCCCTTTCATGAATTGAGGCATGAAGGTCTGGTTAAAGAGGTGGTTAAACGATCTTACGGCATCTGCCTTTGAGACTGACCTTAAGGCCGCCGTCGGACCTGCTTCATCTCTTCCGTACACCGGCGAGACGGAGCCGTCACCAAGCGCCTCGCCGGCTTTTCTTCCATCGGGGGTAGCGTTCGTTACATCACCGAGTATGAAATGTCCGCTCGCCATCGTACCATCAGGAACAACGCTGGTGCCCATAATAGTCTTAAATTTCATCGTTTCATCGGTAATCAGGCGAAAAAGCCTCTTTGCTATTGAGTCAACATAGTCGTCATCGTTCCCAAATTTTGGGGCATCATTGAGGAACACCTGGCGCAAATCTTCTTTTCCTTCCCAGTTTTTCTTGAGGGCATCTATCAGATCTGCCATACTGACCTTTTGCTCCTCAAATACGAGCCTTTTTATGGCAGCTAAGGAATCCGCCACATTAGCGACACCACCGAATACCACATCTCTATAGTCTAGAACGTAGTTCCAGTCCCTGACATCCTGTGCCCGTTCGATACATCCATCTGTGAATGCCGACAGAAACGGCCTTGGCAGATATTCTTTATACAGAGTGTCCGCCATGTTCCCTATGATTACCACTTTATGCATGTTAAACCGGAAATGTTGCATAACCGCATCAATTATTTCTTCAGCAGAGGTGAAAGATGTGGGGTCAGGGGTCTCGACGCTCAACTGTTCCTCTGACTTGAGGTCCCTACCCTGGTTCAGGGCAAGCTCCAGGCATTTGGCAATATTGAACCAACCGTAGCAATCGGAGCGATGATTAAGATTTTTCCCCGGGATCGTTGGAACCATACAATTGTTGATCGAGTAGTTTATCGCGTCATCTATCGGTACTCCGAGGCTCAAAAGCCTTGGAATGACTGCCTTGTCATTGAACAGGGCCGGCTGGCCTATACCGGAGGTTATCACATCGGTAGTCTTGAGGAGGAGTTCTGTGGGCGTCCTGTCATGGACTCTCAGGGCAAGAGGGGGCTGTAAAGTCTGTAAGGCTTTCGTGGATTCTAAAACAAGATATGTCATTTCATTGGTCACATCTTCATTTTCAGGGGTTACACCACCAATGGTTACGGTCTGCCAACCAAGACCGCCACCACCGAATCCGGACCATATGGGCGGGTGTAAAAAACCCGTCTCCAGGAACTTGACCCATAAACACTCCAAAAGCTCTTGAGCTTTCTCCCTCGTCATCCTGCCGTTTTCCACGTCTCTCTTGTAGAAAGGGTAGAAAAGCGTGTCAGCCCTTATTCCACAGCCTACCTGCGGGAGTTCAATAAAATTGACAACGAGATGAACGAATAGGAAGAGTTGTATCGCCTCTTGTAAAGTTCGCGGCGGTTTTTCGGCTATCCAATCACATATCTCCGATATCTCCTCGATTTCTCTTCTTCTCGTTTCGTTTTTTTCTTTTTCAGCCGTTTCTTTTGAAAGCTTTCCGTATCTCTTCGCCCAACAGGTAAAGCCATTTAAGACTATCTTCACCGCCTCTAAAAACCTTTTCTTCTTTAGATAATCATCACTATTTATTCTTGCCTCGATATAGTCTTTTTCGACCTCCTTCAACTTCTCGTCCGCTTCTTTTATTCTTCCTGTAATGCCCACTCTAAATAATTTCTCGTAGTCGGGTGTGCCGAGTTCATAGTTGTTGGTCCAAAAGAAAGGCCCTTTGAAATACCAATAGGGCTTGATCTCTTCCGGTACCAGTTCTCGCTCCCTGCCGCCTATGGCAAGGTTCCGCCAGTACTTATGCAGTTCCACCATCTCTTTTCTTTCTTCGTCACTCAATAAGTCTCTCCAGACACCGTTCGGCGAGGCTATGGTCTTATCGAGCCACCTCCACTGTAATTCAGGGTGATGAGAGACGCAGTCCGGTCTGCTGGCGAAGTTCCCCACGATGAGTTCTTCTGGCTGGATATATATTTTCATATTTTCAAAGATATGCGCAAGGGCTTTCGCCCTCCTTGTTATCATAGGCTCTCCCTCGGTCATCTTATAGGCCTCGGTTAGGAGCCTGGGACGATCGAGGCAAAGTTTTATTCCCATTCCCGTTCTAAAAGCGGCCTCTCCTTTCTTTTCGAAAGCTGCCTCCGCACCTCCGATGTCCCTTATGGCTTTTATTCTCACATTCTTCTTGAGAGTTTGCGTTCTTTCGGACATTTTCTGATCCTCCTTTTATATTTATTAGGTCACGCCTGTCCGGTTAACTGTTGAATAAATTTAATTGGTTGCACGCAACTGGCTCCGGTTCTTGCTTGTGAGCATCTTTAACTATTTGAATAATGGGCCTTTTCTCAAAAATATTGACCTCC
>Ga0100397_1000715_pt1 | contig 19650 bp, 10 predicted proteins | sample CryGeymeta201521_FD_81550 | JGI IMG/M metagenome (GOLD analysis project Ga0100397, IMG submission 81550) | Groundwater microbial communities from Crystal Geyser aquifers in Utah, USA - Crystal Geyser metaG 2015-21 | ecosystem: Environmental > Aquatic > Deep subsurface > Groundwater | place: USA... | reverse complement strand
TTTATTCTTTTTGGTTTCTTTAGCTTTCTTTGCCTGGATTGCCAAGATGGCTCTGGTTGATAAAGAGATTAAATTTAAGAGAACACCATTAGATATTCCAGTTTTAGCGTTTTTGTTTTTGGCAGTCATCTCAACAATTTTTTCGGTAGATAGAATTTCTTCTTTATTTGGTTTTTTTGGTCGTTTCTCAGATGGTTTAATAGGGCTTTTGAGTTTGGGAGTTCTTTATTTTTTGATTACCAATAACACACAGATCAACATAGATAAGAACACAGATAAACACAGATTAAGCGTCAGCGGAATGCTGAAAGCATTCTTATGGTCTTCCCTTTTTGTTATTTTATTTAGTTATTTATCGATATTCGGAATTTGGTCAAAGTTTCAAAGTTTCACTGGCCTAAATTTGCCTTCGGTGATGCTGCAAAGAACTTTTAATTCAGTTTCGGGTTCGCTGGAAGGATTAACAATGTTTTTGGCAGTCGTCGTAGTATTGTTAGTTGGAATAGTATTAAGTAAAAGAAATTCTTTAATACCCAATACTCTCTACTCTATACTTTTGGCAGCAGCCTTGGGGTTAATACTAATAATTGATTTTAAGGCGGCCTGGATTATTTTAGGGTTGACCATGTTTTTATTTACTTTTATTGCTTTGTGGAAAAGGATATTCAGTGAGAATATAAATAAGCTTTTGCTGCCAATATTCTTAATTATCGTAGCAGCAGTATTTCTTTTTATAAATGCTTCTAATTTTCAATTTTCAATTTTCAATTTTCAATTACCCCAAGAACAAGTTTTAGACCAAAGAAATTCCTGGCAGATGGCTTTTAGAGCCGCCACTGACAATGTGAAAAATGGATTTCTTGGTTCAGGGCTTGGAACTTTTTCCTATGATTTTTCTAAGTTTAAACCTCTAGAATTTAATCAGACTTGGCTTTGGCAGATAAGATTTGACAGGGCCGGAAGCCATATTGCTGAGATTTTGGGAACAACGGGATTTTTGGGAATACTGAGTTACCTCTTTCTGATTGGGTTTTTCTTAATAGTTAGCTGGTGGTTTTTAAGTTCAAAGCTAAAAACTCAAAGTAAAAATTCCCCAATTACTGACTACCAGTTACCCTTATTAACGGCTTTTTTTGCTTTGCTGATTGGTCAATTCGTTTATTATCAAAATAGTACTTTAGCATTTATCTTCTGGCTGTTTTTGGGATTAAGTGTGGTAAATTGGCAGAGAGATTTAGGAGAGTTAAAATATTCTTTTAAGGATTTTCCAGAGATGGGTTTAGTGTTTAGTATACTACTAATCATAATTGTTCTCGGCTTTTTCGGAACCTACTTTTCTGGGGCAAGATTTTATATTGCTGATCAGTATTATCAAAAAGCGGTCTGGATTTATGTTGGCCAAATTCCAGATTTAAATACCAGAATTCAAAATTTAGAAAAATCAGTGAATTTAAATCCTTGGAGAATAGAATATCGAATAGCAAAAGCTAGGATTTATCTTGAAGATGCCTTAAATGAAATGAGAAAACCAATTGCTGAGCAAGATTCAATAAAAATTCAAAATAGAGTAGCTGAAGCCATTGATGAAGCCAGAATAGCAACTTCAATTAGCCCCAATCGGGTAATAGCCTGGGAGAGACGGGGAATGATTTATCGAGATATAAGAGAAATGGCTACTGGGGCCACCCAGTGGGGAATAAATAGTTTTGAAAAAGCAATAGCCTTAGAACCTACTAATCCAGTACTTCATACCGAATTAGGAAAATTATTAGCTCTGGATACACCAGAAAAGGCGAAGATTGAATTTGAGAAGGCCATTGAATTAAAACCTGATTATCTGGAGGCTCAGATTCAGATTGCTCTGATGCTAGAACAAGAAAATAATTTGCCAGAAGCTGTAAGAAAATTAGAGGATTTGGTTAATTTATATCCGGTTAATATTGATCTTCTTTTCCAATTAGGAAGACTTTACTACAATAACAATCAAGTAGATGAGGCAATTTTAAAGTTTCAGCAAGTTGTTGATTTGGTTCCAAATCATTCCAATGCTCACTATTCTTTAGGAATGGCCTATAGTGCTAAAGGAGAAATTGAGAAGGCAATCAAAGAGTTTGAGAGAGTTTTGGAGTTAAATCCCGGTAATGAAGACGTAATCCAGAAACTTGAGAAATTAAAAAAATCTAAATGACAAAATCCAAATTATTATGTTTATTTATATTTTCCTAGCCGCCTTCGGGGGCGGTTTCATAAGGGGATTGGTCGGTTTTATCAAGCATCAGTTTTCTTACAAAAACGTGCCCTTCAGGCCGAAATATTTTATTGGAATGATGATTATTTCCGGGCTTGTTGGAATGGTAGCGACTATTGCCATAAAAGAATTGGGGTTTACCCTTTTTGGTCAATTCACACCCGCTTTAGCTTTCGTTATCGGCTACGCCGGCGGCGACTTCATTGAAAACATTTACAAAATCATTATCAAAAAATCTTCGATTTACGAAGGGTAGCATTTACTTGACATTTTTAATAATAGGAGTAAAATTAAATTTACTATTTATTAAATAAGTTTTTTATTCCCCACTTGGCGCTCGCTTTTCCTAAAAATTAAATAAAAGCTGTTACCCTAAAGTCGATGAAAGCTTCGCTTTCATCTTCACCCTTCGCTTCGCTCGGGTAGTCGATGAACATTCGTTCATCTTCACCCTTCGCTTCGCTCGGGTAATTAAAGCTTTAGGGTATTTTTAGGTTTTTTATATTGAAAATATGGACCCAATTAAAGTTAAAAATTTTGGCAAAGCCAAGGTTTTTCTTCCTTTGCCTTATTTATTAGAACTGCCAAAGGATAGCTGGAAAAGATTTTGGGAAAGGGATTTAAAGGAATTATTTCAGGAGATTTCTCCAATCAGAGATTATACCGGAAAAGAGTTAGAACTCTGGTTTTTGGATTATAAATTAGACGAGCCAAAATATAAGACCGATTGGGAAGCTAAAGAAAATAACGATTCTTACGAAGCTTCCGTAAGAGTCAAAACAAAGTTAGTTAATCTTAAAACCAAAGAGATCAAAGAACAAGAGGTTTTTCTCTGTGATTTCCCCTTAATGACCGAGAGGGGAACTTTTATTGTTAACGGGGTGGAGAGGGTGGCTATTTCTCAATTAATTCGCTCGCCGGGAGCGTTTTTTACTGCCCAAAATTTACGAGGAAAAGATTATTTTGGGGCGAAAATTATTCCTAATCGAGGAGCCTGGTTAGAATTTGAAACTGAAAGCGCGGGCTTTATTGGGGTAAAAATTGACAGAAAAAGAAAGGTGGCGGCGACTTGCCTCTTGAGGGCTTTTGGAGTCTCTTCGAGACTACGCGAAACAGACACGAAACAAGAACGCGAAACGGACGCGAAACTTTTGGAACTTTTTAAAGATGTCGATGTTGGCGAAATTAAATATATTGAAGAAACTTTAAAGAGGGATACAGCCCATAATCAAGCCGAGGCCTTGGTTGAAATCTATAGCAGATTAAGACCGGGTGACCTCACCACGCCAGATACGGCTCGGGAGTTGATTGAAAATATGTTTTTCAACTTTGGAAGATATGATTTGTCAAAGGTGGGGAGATGGAGGATGGGACAGCGCTTACCAGCGCTTGTATCTGGTATCTCGTATATGGTATCTGGGAAAGCGAAAAAAGAAAAAATACGAAATACGAAATACGATATACGCAATACAAAGGAGGCAGAGATAACCGTATCGGATAGAGTTTTAAAACCAGAAGATGTAATAGCAGTCCTTCGGGAGATAATAAGGTTAAATAATGACCCGGAGGGAAAGCCTGATCAGATTGACCATTTAGGTAATCGAAGGGTTAGGACTTTGACCGAACTTTTACAAAATAGATTAAGGGTGGGATTGATGAGAATGGAAAGAATAATCAAAGATAGAATGTCCACTCTTGATATTTACACCTTAACTCCAATTCAACTTATTAATCCTCGGCCGGTGATGGCAGTAGTTAAAGAATTTTTCACCTCATCCCAGATGTCCCAATTTATGGATAATGAGAATCCTCTGGCTGAATTAGAACATAAAAGGAGGTTATCATCTACTGGTCCCGGCGGATTAACACGCGAGCGGGCAGGATTTGAAGTCAGGGATGTTCAACCTTCTCACTATGGCCGGATTTGTCCAATTCAAACTCCGGAAGGACCCAATATCGGATTGGTTAGTCACCTGGCTTCTTTTGCCCGAATTAATCCCTATGGTTTTTTAGAAACTCCTTATTTCAAGGTTGAAAAAGGCAAAGTGACATCGGAAACTCGATACCTCAATGCTTATGAAGAAGAAAGATATAACATTGCCTCGGGTAATGTTCCAATTGATGGAAAAGGGAATATCACTCTCAGAGAAGTCGAAGCCAGGATTAAGGGTGAGCCAGGAGTGTCGGATAAGAATGAAATTGATTTTATCGATGTCTCACCAGAACAATCTATATCGGTTGCTACCTCTTTAATTCCTTTTTTACAAAATGACGATGCCAACCGAGCTTTAATGGGTTCAAATATGCAACGTCAGTCAGTACCCCTTATTAAACCTGAGCCACCTTTAGTAATGACCGGAGTGGAGAAGAAAGTAGCCAGGGACTCAGGCCAAGAAGCGATAGCTGAAGAAGATGGCATAGTGACTGAAGTTGATGCTAATCACATTATCGTGAAGTCTAAAAACCTAAAACCTAAAACCTATCATCTAAGAACTTTTGTCAGGACTAATCAATATACCTGTTTTCACCAGAAGCCTTTAGTTAAAAAATTTGCCCATGTTAAAAAAGGGGACATTTTGGCTGACGGTGGAGCAATTTCCCAAGGATATTTAAGTTTGGGTCGAAATATTTTAGTTGCCTTCCTACCCTGGCGGGGAGGGAATTTCGAAGACGCCATTTTGATTTCCGAAAGATTGGTCAAAGATGACGTTTACACCTCAATTTACGCTGAGAATTTTAGTTGTGATGTTAGAGAAACAAAATTGGGACCAGAATTAACCACCTATGATATTCCCAATGTCTCGGAGGAAAAATTAAAGGACCTCGATGAAGAAGGGATTGTTAGAATTGGAGCAGAAGTCGGCCCAAATGATATTTTAGTCGGAAAAATTTCGCCAAAAGGTGAAACAAATTTAACTGCCGAAGAAAGATTGCTCAGGGCAATTTTTGGTGAAAAAGCCAGGGATGTTAAAGACACCTCATTGTTAATGGAACATGGGAAGCAGGGAAGGGTAGTGGGAGTGAAGGTTTTCTCCCGGGAGTTGGGTCACAAATTAGAGCCAGGAGTGATAAAAAGAATTGAGGTTGAAGTAGCCGAAGTTAGAAAAATCCAGGCCGGTGACAAATTATCTGGTCGTCATGGAAATAAAGGAGTGATTTCAAAAGTTTTACCGGTGGAAGAAATGCCATTTATGGAAGACGGAACTCCGGTCGATATAATTTCGAATCCTTTAAGTGTCGTCTCCAGAATGAATTTAGGACAGGTTTTAGAAACCCATTTGGGCTGGGCAGCAAAACATCTGGGATATCATGCCATATCTCCAGCTTTATCGGGAGCAGCTGAGAAAGATATTAAAAGCGAATTAAAATTGGCTGGACTTCCCGAAGATGGGAAAGTGCGATTATATGATGGAAGAACCGGCCTTCCCTTTCCAGGAAAAATTACCGTCGGTTACATTTATATGATGAAATTAATCCATATGGTTAAGGATAAAATTCACATGAGGTCGATTGGTCCCTATTCCCTGATTACCCAACAGCCCTTGGGAGGAAAAGCTCAATTTGGGGGTCAGAGATTCGGGGAAATGGAGGTCTGGGCTTTGGAAAGTTATGGAGCAGCTCATACCCTGCAAGAAATGTTAACTATCAAATCGGATGACGTCCCAGGAAGAGCAGCCACTTACGAAGCAATATTGAAAGGAGAGGAAATTAAACCGCCAAACATCCCCGCCTCCTTCAACCTACTGGTTTCAGAATTAAAATCTTTGGGGTTAAGCGTGGAAGTAAAAGAAAAACCCCACGAAGATCGCTCGGCAAGCTGATTTCAGGGTCGTTCGCTCGCCCCAGCGAGGCTCGCTCACTCAGGTAAAGGCTCTCGCTCTTCCGACTTCGTCGGAAACCATGCCCGCTCAAGCCTTTAACTGTCCCTGAAACCACTTGCCTCGCTTAAAAATACTAAATACTTAATACTAGGTACTAAATACTAAATTATGAGGGTACAAGATTTAGAATCAATAAGAATAAAATTGGCCTCGCCTGAGGATATTTTGTCATGGTCGCATGGCGAAGTGACAAAGCCAGAAACCATTAACTACCGAACCCAGAGGGCAGAAAAGGATGGTCTTTTTTGCGAAAAAATTTTTGGGCCGGAAAGGGATTATCAATGTTATTGTGGTAAATATCGAGGAATAAAGTATAAGGGCGTAATTTGCGATAGATGCGGAGTGGAAATAACAAAATCTCAGGTTCGACGTGAAAGGATGGGTCATATTCTTCTCGCCACTCCAGTTTCTCACATTTGGTTCCTACGTGGCGTACCCTCGAGCGTGGGTACAATTTTAGATATTCCAATGCAGCAATTGGAAAGAGTAATTTATTTCGCTGCCTATATTGTTACCAAGGTAAATGAGGAGGCAAAAAGAAAAGTTTTGGAAGAGATTGAAAAAGAATATAAAAGAAAAATCAAAAGTCCCGCCTCCGCCAAGGCTTCGGCGGGCAAGCAAAAATCAAAATTAAAAACTAAAAAGAAAGAAAAGATTAAAGTGCAGGAGTTGAAGGCAGCCAGGGATAGGGCGAGGGAAGAGGTTTTGACGCTAAAACCTCTAAAAGTTTTGTCTGAAGTTGAGTATCACGATTTGTCTTTGAAATATGGTCAGGTTTTTGAAGCCGGAACAGGAGCCGAAACCTTAAGAAAAATTTTTGAAAAGATTGATTTAAAAAAAGAGATTTCAAATTTGAAAAAGGAATTTGAAAAAGCCAGCCCTCAAAATCGGAAAATAATTTTAAGAAGATTGAGAATTTTCCAGGGAATGGAAAGGGCAAAGGTTAGACCGGAATGGATGTTCATGCAAGTTTTGCCGGTTTTACCTCCAGATTTGCGACCAATGGTTCAGTTAGATGGAGGAAGATATGCCTCTTCTGATTTAAATGACTTATATCGAAGGGTAATTAATAGAAATAATCGCTTAAAATACTTATTGGAAATTAATGCTCCGGAAGTAATTGTCAGAAATGAAAAAAGAATGTTGCAAGAGGCAGTTGATGCCCTGATTGATAATGGAATGAGGAAGGGGACAATGACCCAGGCTACTACCGGTGGCAGACGACTTTTGAAATCCCTGGCTGATATGCTCAAAGGAAAGCAGGGCAGATTTCGCCAAAATCTTTTGGGAAAACGAGTTGACTATTCGGGAAGGTCGGTGATTGTGGTTGGGCCTCAATTAAAACTGAATCAATGCGGGCTGCCAAAGAAAATGGCTTTGGAACTCTTTAAACCATTTGTGATTAGAAAAATTTTGGAAAAAGAACTGGCCTACAATGTCAGGGGAGCGGCCAGATTAATTGAAGAGGAGACCGATGAGGTTTGGGCGATTTTAGAAGAGGTGGTCAAAGATAAATTGGTTTTATTAAATCGAGCTCCAACCTTACATAGATTAGGGATTCAGGCTTTCTATCCGGTTTTAATCGAAGGAGAAACAATTCAAACTCACCCCCTCGTTTGTAAGGCCTTTAACGCTGATTTTGACGGGGATCAAATGGCAGTTCATCTTCCGCTTTCTGATGAGGCTCAAAAAGAAAGCAAAGAAAGAATGTTGGCCAGCCTTAATTTATTAAAACCAGCCACTGGTACCCCTATTGTTACTCTTTATCAAGATATTGTTCTGGGTTGCTATTGGTTAACCCGAATCGAAGCGGGTAAAAAGGGCGAAGGAAAAATATTTAGTAATCCAGAAGAGGCGGAGATTAGTTATGAACTGGGAAATATTGATTTGAAAGCTAAAATAAAAGTTCGAATTAAAAATGAATTTACTGAAACCTCCTTAGGAAGAATCTTATTTAACAGGGCCTTGCCAGCTAACTTTCCTTTTCAAAATCAGGTAATAAAAATAAGAGACCTTGAAAATATGGTTGGGGGAATTCTCCAAAATGAGCCACCTGAAATCACCGAGGAGACCTTAGACAAAATTAAAAATTTAGGATTTGAGTATTCTACTCTCTCTGGAATTTCCTGGGGGATGGATGACTTAATTGTCCCTCCAGAGAAACCAAAAATTCTTGAGAGAGCTGAAAAAGAAGAGGAGTTAATAAAAGAGCACTTTCGGAAAGGTTTGCTTTCCAAAGAAGAAAAGACGGCTAAAATAATTGAGATTTGGACCAGGGCGAAATCGGAAATTGAAAAATTGGTTCCCAAAACCTTACCGGCTTCCGGCCCGGTTGCTTCCATTGTTGAGGCGGGCGCCAGGGGTTCCTGGAGTCAGCCTGTTCAAATGGCCGGGATGAAGGGTTTGGTTATTAACCCAATGGGTCAAATTATTGAATTACCGGTAAAGAGTTCTTACAAAGAAGGATTTGATGTTCTGGAATACTTCATTTCTACCCATGGAGCGAGAAAGGGAACGGCCGATACCGCCTTGAGAACTTCGGCCGCCGGATATTTAACTCGAAGATTAGTTGATGTTAGCCACGAGGTAGTAATAACTGCCCAAGATTGCGGAGATAAAGAAGGAATTGAGATTTTTCGCCAGGATGCCGACGAAATCGGTCAGAGTTTTATTTTTAAAATTGTTGGAAGGGTAGCCGTAGATAAAATCCAAAATCCAAAAGGAGCCCGACAGGGCGGCAGGGTGGAGGGAGGGTTGGAGTCCAAAGTCCAAATTGTTAAAGGCGGGGAGATTATTGATTGGGAAAAGGCAAAAGCAATTGAAGAGGCCGGAATTGAAAAAGTAAGAATTTTTTCTCCTTTAAGTTGCAAAGCAATCAGAGGAATTTGTCAGAAATGTTATGGTTGGGATTTGGGGAGAGATCGGTTAATTCAAGTAGGGGAGTCAGTAGGAACGGTGGCTGCTCAGGCAATTGGCGAGCCGGGGACCCAATTGACCTTAAAAACTTTTCATACTGGCGGAGTAGCTGGAGGAGGGGACATTACTTTTGGATTACCCAGGGTCCAGGAAGTTTTTGAAGTTCGGCTACCGGGCGGAAAAGCGGAAATTTCTCAAGTTGAAGGGAAAATTTTAGAAGTGACGCCAGAAAAAATAGTTAAAATTAAAACAAAAAAAGGAAACCCTCGACCAAAAACTAGTATCTTAGAGTACAAAATTCCAGAGAGGGCAGCAATCTGGGTAAAACCAGGAGAAGAAATTCGGAAGGGTCAACCTCTTTGCGAAGGAAGTTTGGATTTAAAAGAGCTGTTTAAATTAGCTGGGAAGGAACCCACCCAACGCTACATTATTAAAGAAGTTCAAAAAATTTATGTTTCTCAGGGAGTGGGCATTCACGATAAACATATTGAAGTAATCTGTCGCCAAATGCTTTCCAGGTTAAGAATTAAAGATTCTGGCGATTCTTCGTTTTCGGTTGGTGAAGTTGTTGAAAGGTCTAAATTTCTCGAAGAAAATGCTTCTTTGAAAAAAGAGAGAAAAACACCTGCCAAAGGCATTCCGCTTTTACTTGGGATCTCGAGGGTGGCCTTAACCACTGATTCCTTTTTGTCAGCCGCTTCTTTTCAGGAAACCTCACGAGTTTTAATCAGGGCAGCTATTTCGGGCAAAGAAGATAAATTGAGAGGATTGAAGGAGAATGTGATAATTGGGAAGTTAATTCCGGCTGGTACGGGGTTTAGAAAATAGCCACACTGTGTTAAAATAAACCCAGTATGACAACTTCGACTCGCTTCGCGATATTTCGGTTTTTCTGAAAGAAAAATCCAGTCGAAGTTGCTCTACTGGGTAAAAGTGATGAACCCCGTTAGAAGTCCTGAGCAGAAAAAATTTCTTTGAAATTTTTTCTGCGAGAGACTAACGGGGTACAACCAATAATAATGGTTTGTTGGAAATTAGCTATATGCTATATAACAACAGACTTCTAACGGGGTGAAAAAAAGGAAAAAAAATAGAAAGGCACTTTTAAAAGAAAAAAGACTTTTAAGATTTTCTTTACCGGAAGAGATAAAGAGATATATTTTTGGAATAATTATAATTCTTTTGGCTGTAATTTTAGCTTTAAGTTTCTTTGAGAAAGCCGGGATAGCCGGGAGTGCCATTTTTTCAACCCTAAACTATTTAATCGGAAAATCAATTTTTCTTCTGCCCTTAATCTTAGTTTTGGGAAGTTTAGTATTTTTTCTCAGTCGCTATAAAAAATTTTTAGGCGGCGTTTTTTTAGCAATCATTCTTTTAATTCTGGGGATTTCAGCTTCCTTAGAATGCCTCAGCCCTGCCCAAAACCAAGGAGGCGCTTTAGGTCATTTTATCTCTCTTCCCTTTTTAAAACTTTTCGGCAACCTGGTGACCGAAATTATTTTCGCTTTCATAATTATTTGCGGCGGACTAATTTTTGGTTATTTATTAAAACAGCCCACCCACCTTGCGGGCGGGTACCCGGGAGAAGGACCTCAGTTGGGAAAAGAGCAAAAACAGCCCACCTTTTTTCGAAAAGTTTTCGCTCCCAAATTCAAGGTCAAAGAGGTTGAGCCAAAAATAAAGGAGGTTCCAGTCAAAGCGCCAGCTCCAGAATTAAAACCAAAAGAGCTTCCGGGGAAGGAACTCCTAACTGCTAAGGCCCTGGGAGCCGAATATCCCATCCCCCCCCTCGATTTATTGGAGGAAGAAAAAGGAATACCTTTGGCTGGCGATGTCAGGACAAATTCAACAATCATTAAAAAAACTTTGGAAAATTTTGATATTCCAGTGGAGATGTCAGAAATAAATATTGGCCCAACCGTTACCCAATATACTTTAAAACCGGCTGACGGAATAAAATTATCAAAAATTACCACCTTATCTAACGACCTCGCTCTGGCTTTAGCCAGTCATCCGATACGGATTGAGGCACCGATTCCTGGCAAATCTTTAGTCGGAATTGAGGTTCCAAACCGGCTTAGGACTCAGGTTAGATTAAGAAATTTAATCGCCAGCCCCCAGTTTCAAAATGCCCCATCTAATTTAACTTTCCCCTTAGGAAGGGATGTATCGGGTAATCCGATATATGCCGATTTAGCTAAAATGCCTCATCTTTTAGTTGCCGGCAGTACTGGAACGGGAAAAACTTGCGCGGCTGATACTTTAATATTTAGTGAAAAAGGCCTATTAACTTTTGAGGAACTTTATTCTCTGCCTTTAAATAGCGAGGCCGATTTTGAAATTAAGGTCGTAAGTAGAGATGGAATTGAAACCACTAAGAAAATCTATAACAACGGGATTTGTCAATTTTATAAATTATTAACCAGTCGAGGTTATCAAATTGAAGCTACAACTGAACATCCTCTTTGGGTGATAAACGAAGATGGTTCTGACGGTTGGAAACCAGCTTCCTTGATTAAAGAAGGCGACTATGTAGCTATTAGTCGCAAACCTGCTCTTTTTGGTAACAAAACTGACCTCTCTGATTTTAAACCAAGCAAAATCAAAGCCCATCATAGAAAGATTTCTTTTCCTCAAAAAATGACTCCTCAATTGGCTCAGTTTTTAGGATTATTAACTGCTGATGGCGGCCTTTCCATCGAAAAGAAAGGGACTCATCGAGTAGTTTATACCCAGGCTAACTTAAATTTGCTTTCTTTATATAAAAAATTACTCAAAGAACTTTTTGGAATTACCCAATTCATAGAGAAGAGGAGCGGTTCTAATCACCAAAATAGGGCTTTTGATATAGTTATAGGAAGTAAACATCTAAAAGAATTTTTGGCATACCTTGGAATGAATTCTTGTAGGTCGCCCCAAAAAGTAATACCCCGGGCAATTAGAGAAGCCCCAAAAGAAGTAATCCGCGCTTACTTAAAATCGCTTTTTGATAACGATGGTTATGTTGGAAAAGAGGGTATTGAACTTTCTTTAAGCAGTGAAAAATTAATTTCCCAAGTTCAGATAATGCTTTTAAACTTTGGCATAACTTCCTCATTAAAAGCGAAGATAGTAAAAAATTATGCCCAAAATAAATATTTCCGACTTTCTATTTATGGCCAGGAGGCGCGGAGATTCGTTAAAGAAATTGGCTTTATCAGAAAGGAAAAGTATGAAAAAGCTAAAACATTCCTCAGATTGTCTTCAAATCCGAATGTTGACCTGGTTCCTCATATATCTTCCTTGCTTAAGACCTTGGCTCATAAGTACCTTGATTGTTTTGCCCATTTAACTAACAATGGTTGGCAATACCAATCAGGAATTTTGATTCCTAAATATGCTTTTAATTCTTTGACCAGTTATAATTCGGGCAAAAGAACACCTAGTTATCAGGCAATGGAGAGAATCCTTAATTTTTATCAACCAATTTCCAAAGAACCAGAGTATCAAAAGTTAAATGAGATTTCAAAAAGGAATTTTTATTGGGATAAAGTAGAAAAGATAACTCAAACTTCTGGCGTTGGCTACGACTTTTTTGTACCAGGTTCGGATTCTTTTGTTGGAAATGGCTTTGTTAATCATAATACTATTTTTCTAAACAGTTTAATTCTTTCTCTCCTTTATCGAAATTCACCAGAAATTTTGCGGTTTATTTTAATTGACCCAAAAAGGGTTGAATTCCCGGTTTATAACGAATTACCCCATCTTCTCTGTCCGGTTATTCTTGAATCCCAAAGAACAGTTAATGCTCTTAAATGGTTAATTTTGGAAATGGAAAGGAGATTTGACTTGTTATCGGAAGCCAAGGCAAGGGATATTGCCGGGTACAATGAAATAGCTCTCAGGAATCAAGAGGGACCTATGCCTTATATTGTTTTAGTCATTGATGAGTTAGCCGATTTAATGGCAGCCAGAGGCAAAGAAGTGGAGGTGGGCATTGTCAGATTAGCCCAAATGGCTAGAGCGGTCGGAATTCATTTGGTGGTGGCTACCCAAAGACCATCGGTTGAGGTGATTACCGGTTTAATTAAAGCCAATATTACTTCCCGAGTTACTTTTCAGGTTGCCTCACAGGTTGATTCCAGAACTGTGCTGGATATGGCTGGAGCAGAAAAACTTTTAGGCCTGGGAGACCTTCTCTTTGTTTCAGCTGAAATTTCAAAACCAGTAAGAATCCAGGGTGCTTATGTTTCGGAAAAAGAAGTGAAGAGAGTGGTAAATTATATAAATTCAAAGTGGCGCTTAGCGGCTGAGGGGGTGGAAAAGGCAAAATTAGAAAAAGTGATTTTAAAGAATGCGCTATCTGAGGACTTAGCCAAAGGTTTAGAAGTTCCGGAAACAGAAATTGAAAGTTTTTATGGAGGCGAAGATCCCTTATACGAAGAGGCGAAGCGCTTGGTTATTGAAGCCAAAAAGGCATCAGCCTCCTTTTTGCAGCGGAGACTGCGGATTGGCTATGCCCGGGCAGCCAGATTGATTGATATGATGGAAGATAGAGGGGTAGTAGGACCAGCCGATGGGGCTAAACCAAGGGAAGTCTACCTAGGCGAAATTCAAAATCCAAAATTCAAAATTCAAAATGAAGAAGATAACGATTGGAAAAAGGTATAAAAAGTTTTAAAATAAAAGTATGGAAAAGAAGAAACAACCCAAAATTGAAAAAAGTGATTTACAAGAAGCGGTAGAAGAAATTAAGCAGCGGTTTGGCGAAGGAGCAATAATGAAATTAAAAGAGGTGAGAGCGGCTGATGTCGATGTTATTCCAACTGGTTCTATTTCTTTGGATATGGCTTTAGGAGTGGGCGGAGTGCCAAGAGGTAGAGTAGTTGAAATCTATGGCCCGGAAGGCGGAGGAAAAACCACATTGGCACTTCATATTTTAGCTGAGGCCCAAAAACAAGGAGGGGTGGGAGCTTTTGTTGATGCTGAACACGCTTTAGATCCCGATTGGGCAAAGAGAATCGGAGTAGACATGGAAAACCTCTTAATTGCTCAACCAGACTCAGGAGAACAGGCCTTGCAGATTATTGAAACATTAGTTCGTTCAGGTGAGGTCGATGTTATCGTTGTCGATTCAGTGGCAGCCCTGGTTCCCCAGGCAGAAATTGCTGGAGAGATGGGCGAGTTTCAAATTGGCCTTCAGGCCCGTCTAATGTCGCAAGCCTTGCGGAAGCTTTCCGGAATTATTTCGAAAACCAAAACCATTGTCATTTTTTTAAATCAAACCAGAATGAAAATCGGAGTTTTATATGGTAATCCCGAAACAACCCCTGGCGGTTTGGCCCTAAAATTTTATGCCTCAGTCAGAATTGATTTAAGAAGAATAGCTCAGATAAAACACGGGGATGAGATTATCGGAAACAGAATCAAAGCCAAAATTGTCAAAAATAAAGTGGCCGCTCCCTTTAAAACTACTGAGTTTGATATTTATTATAATGAAGGAATTTCGAAATCTGCTGACCTTTTGAATACTGGATTAAAATTTGGGATAATAAAAAAAGCCGGGAGTTGGCTTCAATACGGAGAGAGAAAACTTGGCCAAGGGTTAGAAGCTGCTAAGACCTTTCTGAAAGAAAACCCCGAAACAGTAAAAGCAATCGAAGAAGAAATAAAAAAAATTTAAGTATTAGTATTACCCAGTAAGACAACTTCGAATTCCATCAGTAAAATAACATTTTGCTGATGGGTTCGTTTGATTTAATTATAACCTAATTTTAAGGTCATCTGCCAGGTAATAACCTCGAACTACATTTTAACCTTTTCAGAGTTTTTCTTCGAAAAACTCTGTTCGAAGTTGCTCTACTGGGTATTACTTTTTAGTCGGTGCTAAAAACCCCAAGTGCCTTGCTCTTTTGATGGCTTTAGCTAGCATTCTTTGATGCCTGGAGCAGAGGCCTGTTTTATTTTTGCCTCTGATTTTCCCTAGCCCAGAAATAAATCTCTTCAAATATTCAGTATCTTTAAAATCAATCTCCTGTATATTTCTTTGACAAAAAAAACAAGGCATATTCAAAAAGGCAAATCTTTGACATCTATTGCATTTTCTTCTTCGATGACGGGGATTTCTTCTTGGGGTGGTGTCTCTTTTTCTGGCGGCGCCACCTTCCCAGCTGCTCTCGGGCCTAATTGCATTCTTTCAGCCACAATTTCGGTTCTTGATCTTTGATTACCAGAGGAATCCTGCCAAGATCTTGTCTGAAGTCTTCCCTCAATTAAGACTAAAGAACCTTTAGTTAAATACTGGGAAGCGATTTCTGCCAACCTTCGCCACAAAACTATATTATGGTATTCGGTTGATTTTTTGGTTTCACCAGTAGTTGGATCTTTGCCAATTCGATTAGTGGCTAATCCAAAACTGCAAACTGTTTGCCCCGTAGGGGTAGTTCTCACTTGAGGATCTCGGGTAAGACGACCAACGAGAAAAACTTTATTTAGATTCATTTTTATTCGCCTAAAATTTCTTCTAATTTTTTCTCAATTTCTTTCAATTCGACCTTTGGCTTCGCTAATTTTTTCGGTTTTATTGTCACTTCTTGAACTTTCTTGCCCGCCAAAATTTTGCCTGGCAAAACTTGGGCGGGTTTGCCTAAAATCAAGTAGCGAAGAATGTTTGACTCCGATTTTAATCTTTTATGAAGAAAAACCAATTTTTCAGGCGGCAGCTGAAAACTCAAGGAAGCTAAAAAAGCAGAAGTATTTTTCTTAATTGAGTAAGCCAGGGACTTTTTAATTGTCCTTGATATCTCATTTAAAATCCCTCCAATTTCTTGGATTTGAGAAACAATTTTTTCTTGCAAAGCTTTTATTTCCTCTTCGGCAAGATTAGGTGGTATCAAATATGTTAATTCGTAAAGTCTCATATCTTAAATTCTATCACATCGCCATCTTGGACTATGTAATCTCGGCCAACTATTTTGAGCGAACCTGACTCTCTCGCTTCTTTCCAGTTTCCAGTTTCCAATAATTTTTGCCAAGAAATTACCTCAGCTCTAATAAATTTTTCTTTGAAATCAGAATGGACTACTCCTCCGGCTTCCGGTGCCCTGAGCCCTCTTTTTAATGTCCAAGCCCGAGTTTCTTTTCCACCGGCTACAGTATAAAAAGTAATTAAATCAAGAATATTGTAACAAGCAAGAATTAGTTGGTCAAGTTGTGATTCAAAGCCCAAGTCTTTTGTTTCATTCTGAGAAAGCTCCGAAAATTCCACCTCATCCTTCAAATTCATCCCCAAATAACCAACACCCGAGGTTGGATATTTTTTATCGTCGGTATTTAAGAGATATAAAATTGGTTTTTGGGTCAAAAACTGGTATTCTTTAATTTCTAATCTTTCTTCATCATTTAAATTAATTTCAGAAATTAATTTTCCCTGAGAAACCCAATCTCTGACTTTTTTAAATAACTCTTCTTTCTTCAAGGCTTTTTTGTCTTTTGACTTCACTTCTTTTCCAGCTTTGGAGAGCAGGCCCTCCAAAGTTTCTAAATCCTTCATCAAAAGTTCAACTTTGACTATTTCAATGTCTCTTTCCGGGTCAATGGGACCAGCCACATGTTCAACCTTAGGATCCTCAAAGGCTCTCACTACTTCTGAAATGGCATCACAATTTCTAATATGAGCCAAAAATTGGTTCCCCAAACCTTCGCCTTTGTGAGCTCCTTTAACTAATCCAGCAATGTCAATAAATTCAATAACAGTGGGAGTAACTTTTTGAGGTTTAATAATTTCAGAAATCCTCGCCAATCTTTCATCAGGAACGCTAACCACTCCAACATTAGGATGGATGGTGGTAAAAGGATAAGCAGCAATATCAACCGGTATTTTCGTCAAGGCCTTAAATAAAGTGGATTTCCCCACATTGGGCAAACCCACAATACCCACTGAAAATGACATATAAATTATGTTATAATAAAAAAATATGAAAATCAACCCTAATTTTAAAAAGGTTGCTTTGCAGGCTGTAAAGGCAGCGGGAAAGATAGTAGAAAAAAATTTTTTAAAAAATCATAGGGTTCGTTTCAAAAAAGACTTAAGTTTAGTTACCGATGTTGATTTAGAAGCAGAAAAAATAATTAGAACAATTATTAAAAAAAATTTCCCATCTCATAGCATTGTAAGTGAAGAAAGTGGAGGAGAATTTGGTAAAGATTTTACCTGGGTAGTAGATCCACTTGATGGTACAACGAATTATGTTTTAGGATTTCCTTTTTTCTCTGTAGCTCTGGCTCTCGTGAAGGGCGAAGAACCACTTTTGGGTGTGGTGTTTAATCCTATAAGTGGAGAATTGTATGTGGCAGAAAAGGGAGGGGGTGCTTATTTAAATAAAAAAATAATTAAAACGAAAGCAAGCGATAATATTTCGAAACACTTTTTAATTTTTAATAAAGGAAAAGATTTAATTGGCGGGCTTAAGGTTTTAATGAAAATTGCTCCCCAACTAGAAAGAGTTCGCATCTGGGGTAGTGGTCATTTGGAGATTTGTCAAGTAGCGAGAGGAAGAGTCGAGGGATACGTGACCGCAAAACCCGCTTGTCACGATACAATCGCCAGCGTTTTAATTGCCAAAGAGGCAGGAGCCGAGGCCACAGATTTTAATGGTAATCAATTCACCATCCATTCTGAAAACCTGATCGTCGCTAGAAAAAAAATTCATAATCAGCTTTTAAAACTGATTAAAATAAAATAAACACTATGGAAATTTTTCGTGCCTACGACATAAGGGGGGAGTATCCCAAAGATATTAACGATGATATTTGCTATAAAATCGCCAGGATTCTGGTGCGGACTTTTAATGCTAAAAATGTGGTTATTGGTAGAGATGTCAGTTTGGCTACGCCAAAAATCTATAAATCATTAATCAAAGGGGCGCTTGATCAAGGAGCGGACATTATTGATATTGGTATCGCCGGAACCGATGTAGTTTATTTTGCTGCCGGCCATTACAAATTTAATATTGGCTTAGAAGTCACTGCTTCCCATTCAGCTGGTTACTTAAGCGGAATAAAAATTTTAGGACCCGGAGCCACTCCCTTTGGGAAAGGAATGGGTATGGAGAAATTGAAAGAAGACTTTTTAAATTACCGAGAAGTTAAACCAGAAAAAAAAGGAAAATTAATAAAAAAAGATGTTTGGAAAGATTTTATTACCCAGGTTTTAGAGTTTGTTGACGCGAGCAAAATTAAACCTTTAAAAGTTGTCAGTGACGCCTCAAATACTGTAGGTGTTTTAGAAATTGATAATTTAGAAAAACACCTACCCCAAATAGAATTTATCAAGCTTAATTGGAAATTAGATGGTCGTTATCCTGGCCATCAGCCAAACCCTTTTTTAAAAGAAAATCGCCAACAATTGGTGGCGAAAGTAAAAAAAGTCAAAGCCGATTTAGGAATAGCTTTTGATGGCGATGCCGACAGAGTATATTTTGTCGACGAAAACGGCGATTATATTTTCGGTGTTTATATTAATGCCTTAATTGCTGAGAAAACGTGTAGGGTTAATCCGGGAGGAGTGGTTTTGTATGATGTCCGAGCTACCCGTTATATTAAAATGAAAATTCTTGAAGCTGGCGGAATCCCTAAAATGGAGTTAGTCGGCCATGTTTTCTTTAAGAATCGAATGAGAAAAGAAAATGCTATTTTTGGTGGCGAAGCCTCAGGTCATATATATTATAATTTTGGAGATTACATGGTGGAAAATAGCTTAATTGCTTTTTGCCAGATTCTTCAAATAATTTCTGAAAGTGGGAAAAGCTTAAGCGAATTAACTAGAGAAGCTCGGATTAATTATCCAGTCAGCGGTGAATACAATTTTATTTTGCCGGGTTTTGCTGAGACAGATGATTTAACCCCCGAAGCGATAGCTGTGATGAATAAAATTTTAGCCAAGGTCAGAGAAAAATATTCTGACGGAGAAATTTCTGATTTCGATACTTTGACTATTTATTACCCCGACTGGAATTTTAATCTCCGGCCATCAGCTAATGATCCCGTATTGCGCTTTACTGCCGAAGCAACCAGCAACGAATTACTTTTGAGAAAACAAAAAGAAGTTTTTGAATTACTAAAAGCCGAAGGCTGCCAATATCTCAATGACAGCGGAGTAGAATTATTATATTAGGCCCATTTTTTTCTTGACCTCTTGCAAGGTGGATTGGGCGATAATTTGGGCTCTTTTTCTACCTTGTTCTAAAATTTCTTTGACATAAACTTCTCTGGAGAGAAGTTCTTTTCTTTTCCGGCGCAATGGCTCCAAAGAGTTAATGAGTAATTCAGTTAAAGATTTTTTAAATTTCTCATAACCTCCTCCTTTAAATTTTTTCTCTAATTCCCTAATTGATTTTCCAGAGAAAAGCGAGAATATAGTTAAGAGATTAGATATTCCCGGCTTTTTTTCTGAGTCATAAATTATTGTTTTACCAGGGTCAGTTACGGCAGCCATTATTTTCTTTTGGATAATTTCAGGCTCATCAAACAATTCAATGCATCCTTGTGGGTCATCGGTTTTTGACATTTTCTTTTTTGGATTTTGCAGGGACATAATTTTTTCTCCAGTTTTAGGCAATAAAACCT
>Ga0100397_1000704_pt1 | contig 19832 bp, 17 predicted proteins | sample CryGeymeta201521_FD_81550 | JGI IMG/M metagenome (GOLD analysis project Ga0100397, IMG submission 81550) | Groundwater microbial communities from Crystal Geyser aquifers in Utah, USA - Crystal Geyser metaG 2015-21 | ecosystem: Environmental > Aquatic > Deep subsurface > Groundwater | place: USA... | reverse complement strand
TTTTTTCACGATTTTAGTTCACCTTTTGGGCAAGAGAAGATATGGAAAAAAAATAAAAAATCGCGCTTGTTTGAATTATTTTATAACGAGCGATTCTTTGGAAGTAATATACAAAGATATTTTTTCTTCTTCTGAATATTTTTTCATTTTGCCGATTTTTGGCAAGGAAACTTTCCAAAAATTTTATGAAAAAAATCGCTGGATTGAAAAATATAAAAATCATTATTATCTTTTTCAAATCCTGGAATCTTCTTGGATTAAGGATAGTTTTTTTTCACGACACTTTCAAAAAATGGCGGAATTTTTTTTGGGTTCCGTTTGGCTGGAAAAAAAGATGGAAAATATCCAGATGCGAAAAATAAAGAAAAATCCTAAAACCTATCAAAAAGGAAGCGCGGTTCTTGCTAATGAAAAAATGTTGGTTTTTCTCCCACAACCGCGAGGGCCGAGAATATATGAATTATACGAAAAAAATAAAAAAAGATTGGGGATATCTTAGTTTCTAGAATTTAATGCAACACTGCTATTAATTAATTGATTGAACACCTCGTAGGGTTTTTGGAAATTAAGAACCTGTCTGGGTCGTCCGTTAAGTAAGTCTTGCACCTTCTTAATTTCGTATCTGGATACTTTGTTAAAATCCGTTCCCTTTGGAAAAAACTGTCTGATTAATCCGTTTGTATTTTCATTAGTGCCACGTTCCCAAGGGCTTCTCGGATGGGCAAAGTAGACTTTAACCCCGGTAATGTTGGTGAATAATTTATGCTTGGCCATTTCCCGTCCCTGATCGTAGGTCATTGTCAATTTCATTTGTTGCGGTAATTTTCTAACTTCCTTAGCGAAAGCCTTGGCAACAATTTCCGCTTCCCTGTTTTTGACCGGAACAAGAATAGTCGTGCGGGTCGTGCGCTCTACTAGAGTGCCAAGAGCCGAACGATTGTTCTTTCCAACAATCAAATCTCCCTCCCAGTGTCCGGGAACAATTCGGTCTTCAACTTCCAATGGTCGTTCTTCAATTGAGAGCATATCCTCTATTTTTCGCTCAATTTTGACACCTCTGGATTGTTTGTGTCTTCTTTTGCGGTTTTGTCGCAAGCAGGAGGTCAGCTCTTTTTTAAGGGAACCGCGGGGAAGGACATAGATGTAGGTGTAAATCGCCTCAGGCGAAATGCGCATAGTCATATCTAGAGGATAATCCTTTTCTAGTTCTTCGGCAATCTGCCGGGGCGACCATTTCTTTTCTAACTTCTTACGGATATACTTCCATAACTCCGGCTGACCATTCAGTTTATGTTTGCACTCTTCCTCTTGGATGAATTTCTTCTGGCTCGATTTTGCGCTTTTACAGCGCGATAGGTATACTTATTACAGCTACCCGCATTAATTTCCCGACTGATGGTGCTTACGTTTCTGCCCAACACTTTGGCAATACCTCGGAAAGAACATTTTTGCGAGAGCATCCGACTGATATCTTCTCGCTCTAAATCACTTAATCTTTTGTAATTTATCATAGAAACCTAATTTAGCATTATCAGCGCTTCGCGCCAAATATGTTGCATTAGATTCTAGATTGAAACTTACTACTTATTTATGACAGCAATTTTTTTAGAGATGGCGCGCAGCGGTTGATCCTCCCGGGGCATAATTTTGGGGAAATTTATAGAAAAAATCGCAAAACAATTGTTTTTGCGATAGTTTATAATTATTAACGAAAACATTAAATCTTTTTTGCAAACGATATAATTATTTCTTTCTTACGAAAAAAACTTTCGGAGAAAATAACTCGCCTTAAAAATCAATCTTGAATTATTTCTTTTATTTGGTCAATTACTTGTCCCATTTTCCATTCCGCTTTAAGCATATATGCTTGAATTCCAATTTTTCGCGCCTCTTCAATTTTGTTTGTATCGCTGATATTGGTAAGCAAAACAACTGAAGCATCTTTTCCCCAGTTGTCATTTCTCAGTTTTTCTAGCATTTGAAGCCCATCCATATTGGGCATTGCGATGTCTAGCAGAATAGCCGAAGGATGATTTTCAAAAGCTAACGTTAGACCTTCTTTGCCATCGCCGGCAAGAAGGACGGGAAATCCTTCAGCACTGAATCTGTCGCCCAAAATTTCTCGCATATCTTTTTCATCGTCAACGATGAGAATTTTTCTTTGATTGTCATTTTTTGACATAATGTTTTTTAAAAATAAAAAATTAAATCAATTTTTTTGCGCTTTCTTTTTCAAGTGTTCCATTTTTTGGAAGAATCACTGAGAAAGTTGTTCCTTTTTTTTCTTTTGAATCAAAAGTGATTTTTCCGCCAAGCTTTTCAACAGTTGTTTTGATTATATAAAGTCCCAATCCGGTTCCTTCTGCGTCTTTTTCTTTGGCGTTATTTGCTCGAAAAAATCGAGTGAATATTTCTTTTTTCTGTTTTTCCGGAATGCCAATTCCTTGATCAATTACATCGATTATAATGTCTGTTTTTTGTTCAAAAATTTCCAAAATAATTTTTCCGTCTCGCTTGGAATATTTAATGGCGTTGGTTAGAAGATTGTGTAAAATTATTGTTAATAATTGCGGATCGCCTTTTAGCCTGATTGTTTCGGAAGAAAATTTTTCTTCAATGGAGATATTTTGAACGGAACAAAGTTCCGCAACCTCTTCCATGGTGTTTCTTGCTATTTTTACCAAATCAATCTCTTTATTTTTAATGGAAAAAGTGTTCATTTCCAGTCGGGAAGTATTGAGAAGCGATTTGACCAAATTAATCATTCTTTGATTGGCGTTGCATATTTTTTTCATGTAGTTCTTTTGTTCTTTGGAAAAATTGTTTTGATTTTGTGTTAATGCTTCGCTATACCAATTAATAATTGAGAGCGGTGTTCGCAATTGATGAGAAGCCAAAGAAACAAATTCTGTTTTGGCTCGATCAATCTCATTTTCACGAGAAATATCCCTGAATAACAAAATCGCGCCTATTATTTCACTTTCACAAATTACCGGTGTAGCGTTAACAAAAACGGGAATTTTTCTATCGTTATGCAAACAATAATATTTTCCGGATATTTTTTTTCCGGCAAGCAATGTTTTTTGTAACGGTTTTTCGGAATTTTCCAATTTTTTTTCAAATTCATCTTCAACATCATATATCTCATCAGTTCTTTTGCCTAGAAGTTCTTCGCTTTTTTTGTTCAAAAAAATCTCAGTTTGTTTATTAATCATAATAATATTGTTATTTTTATCTGTAACAATCACGCCTTCGCCCACACTATCAATAATGCTTCATAGCGGGTTTTTTCTTCTAAAGCTTTTCTGGCAATTTCTATGAGTGTTTTTGTTTTTTCTCTAACTTTTTCTCCCATTTGGGTATAAAGAATTTCCAAGTCCAAAGCCATTTGATTGAAATTTTTGGCGATAAGACTAAATTCATTGTTTTCGTTGATTTCTATTCTGTTTTTCAAATTTTTTCTAAAACCGTTTATGCCATTGATAATTTTTGAAATTGGTTTGAGCAGGTATTGCAAAAAGAAGAAAAGGAAAACGGGAAAAATGAGAAAAATTATTCCCAATGTCAAAAAAGGTTCTTTTCTTATTTGAAACTCATAATCAAGAATTTGTTTTGCTGAGATATCTACGCCGACAATGGCAATTGTTTCATCGTTATTATTTTTAATTGGAGCGTAGCCAGAAAGCCAACAACCCCATTTATCGCAATTGATTTCTTTGTCAGTGGTTGGATTCTCAAAAGATTTTTTAATTTCCGGAAGAGAAGAGATTTCGTATTCTTCTTCAAATTTAACTTCTTCTTCATCTTCTTCAATGATTCCGTTGCCATTTTTATCTTCCGTCTCGCTTGCATTAAGGATGAAATTCAAAATATTTTCATAAGCGGATTTTTTCATCAGATAAATATCATCAACGGCAGGATTAGCATTTTTGATTTTTTGCAAATTTTTTCTGATTTCCAAATAATTTTCGCTCATTGTATCTTTCTCTTCTTGAATAAGAACCAATTTTTCTGGATCAATAACAGAAGCCGTTGAAGAAGCGACAGAAATAAGTTTAGTCTCTGATGCTTGGCGGATCAAAGATTTGTAACTGGTATAAGATAAAAAACCAAGAGTTATCGCAATGCTAAAAACAAAAAACTCAACCACAACGATTATTTTCGTTTTGAAACTGATGTCTTTAATTTTTTTCATTTTATTTTAATGATTCATAATTAAAATCTTCAAGCGTAAGCCCTAAATATATTTTTCTTTTTTACAAATGAACTATACTATATTTTTCCAAAATTGTCAGTTTAAAAAAAATTATTTTAGGACTTGCGCGCTTGCGTTAAAATAAAGCATAATTTATGAAATTAAGTTCTTGCCAGTTTAATTAAGATTGAAGCTCTTGAGAGGGAATATCATTATTAATTTCTCGTCAAACGCATAAGTCCTATAATAAATCAAATGATTTTTTTTGGTGTTTTTTTTGATCTAATTTTTTTGAAAAATCTTTAAATTTTAAAAATAAATTAGAGTCTGTATTTTTTCAAGAGAGGACAAGCGAAAAAAAAGATGACATAAATCAAAAAATGGTTTATGATAGCATTATGGGAAAAGAAAAAATCACGCTTGGAATCAATGTTTCTTTTTTGCGAAAACCAGAAACGGGAATTGGTCAAGTAACTGCCAATTTTTTGAAAAAATTGGCAGTTTCCGAAAGCGAAAATATAAATTTTATTTTATACGCCGAAGAAGATTTTTCTTTTGGTTTGAATTTGTCGGAAAATTTTCAAAAGCGATTTTTTTTGCCACGTTTTTACAAACGAGACGATCTTTTGCGAAGAATAATTTGGGAAAAATTTATGCTTCCCAAAATGGTCAAAAAAGATAAGTGCGATATTTTTTTGAGTCTTTACCAATCTGCTACCATTCTTGACGGAAAAATTTTTCATACGATGTTAGTTCATGATATTATTCCCAAAATTTTTCCTGTTTATCTCAATAATTTCAGAAAAATAATTTACCAAAAATTGGTGGAAAAATCCATAAAAAGCGCGGACAAAATTGTGGTGATTTCCAAAAGAACAGAAAAAGATCTTATTCAGTTTTTGAATATCAATCCTGCAAAAATAACTGTCAATTATATTGGTGCGAGTGAAATTTATTTTAAGCCGATTTCAAAAGAAAAAAATCGTCAAATTCTGGAAAAATATTTTTTGTCTTCGGGATATATCTTTGCTGGCGGGGGATATGAAAAAAGAAAAAACATTGAAAAACTTCTTTACGCTTATCGTTTTCTTTTGGATAAAAATAAAAAAATTCGTTTCAGCGCGGAAATTCCCCCACTGGTTATTTACGGAAAACTTCTTCCGGAAATTTTTCCTTTGGCAACGGATGCGGAAAAAATAATCAAAGAATTGAATTTAACTCAAGAAGTTAAATTGATTGGAAAAATCCCGGAAGAAGATTTGCCGGCACTTTATGTGTCTGCCAAAATGTTTGTTTATCCTTCGCTTTATGAAGGATTCGGTTTGCCGGTTTTGGAAGCGATGATTTTGGGCGTTCCGGTTATCGTGTCAAAAAAATCTTCTTTGCCGGAAGTGGGTGGAGACAGTGTTATCTATTGCGATCCTGACGACACGCAAGATATCGCCATGGTTATGAAAAATTGTTTGCGAAACAAAGATTTGCGTCAAGAAATGTCTCGCCGAAGCGCAAAAAGAGCCAAAATGTTTTCTATGGAAAAATTTTGCCAAAAAATGTTGCATGTTCTTTTGGAAAATACTAGAGAACAAAAAAAGAATAAAAATTAGGCATATTGCTTAATAAATTGCGTAACGAAATTTTGGAAAATTTAACCAAAATGTGGAAATTGTAGTAGTGAGTTATTAAGCAATATGTCCATTGTTTAAAATTTTTTAAAGCGGATTGTGTTTATAAAGTTATTGCTAAAATTTTTTTAAAATGAGTATATTTGACGGTTTTTCTAAAATTTTTAATCAAAAAAATCAACTGAAAATCTCCCTTTTTGTTCTGAATTTTTTTCTAGCACTAACTCTGATTTTTTTGGGAAACGCAAAAATTCTTCCGCTTGATGCGGGAAATTTTGTCTTTTTCTTTTCTTTATTTTTAGCATTTTCATTATTTCGTCCCGGCTGGTTTTTTCTTCTTTTCTCCGGAATGATTATGTTTGAAAATGTCAGTTTGTCTCCGGCAGAGTTCGGTTTTTTCTTGCGACCGTATCAATTTTTGGGTTTTTTGATAATTTTAGCTTTAACGATCAGATCATTTTCTGGCAGATTGAATTTTAAATTTCCCAAAATTAGCTGGGTGGATCGTTTGGTTGTCGCTATTTCTTTTTTTGGATTTTTTGCCATTTTAAACGCTCCTGACAAGATGCTCAGTTTGAAGCTAGCGATTGTTTTTGTTAGTTTTTCCGTTTTATATTTTTTGACTAGATATTATCTTCAAACTTTTTCCGACATAAAAAAAATCATCCCTTTTTTCCTTGCTTCTTCTTTGATTGACGCTTTTTACGGGATTTGGCAAAGTTTTCGTTTTCAAAACGGAATGGAAGGATTTGAAGTTATGGAAGAAAGAATCAATTTGACTTTTATGGAACCGGATTGGGCGGGAATTTTTTTGGTTGTTTTAGCGACAGTTTTTCTTGCTTTGCAATATCTTTATTTCAATTTTGCGCGCGCCGATTTTTTTCCAAAATTTCAAGAGGAAGAAAAATGGAAAATGTTTTCTTTTAAGAATAAATTTTTTTTTGTTTTTTGGGGATTGGTTTTTTCTTTTATGGCGATTTTTTTAACGGTTAGCCGAAGCGCTTGGTTGGCAATCTTTGTTGTCATTTTCTTTTTTCTTTTTATTCTTTTGACAAATCTTAATTTTCGCGCTTGGCATTGGAAATTTTTTTCAAAAAATTTCTTTTTTACCCTGAGTGCCGGTTTTTTGGCTCTGGGGCTGATTTATATTTTTAATCTTACCGATTTTGAATTGAAAGACAGATTGCAGAGTGTTGGAACCGGAAAACAAAAAATAACAGTTTCCTGCCGTTCAAAAATAGAAACCGATTTGACTATTGGCGATGTTTCCGATTTGGAAAAGATGAATTGCCGTCATATTGATTTAGAAGATATTTCAGCTCAAAAATCTACCGGTTTTTTTGTGACGGAAGTTTATCGGGATGATCCTAACGTGAAGACACGAAACGAAATTTATCAGAAATCATGGAAAGAGATAAAAAAACATTATTTGCTGGGGATTGGATGGGGAAGTATCGGGAAAATTTTGGGGAAAGATTTGCAGGGAAATTTTTTCAATTCCTCCAATATCTTTTTGGAAGTTTGGTTGTCCGCCGGAATAGTGGGTTTTTTGTCTTTGGTATTTTTGTTTTTTTATATTTTTTGGAAAGCGCTAAAAAAATATTATTTTTCTCAAAATTTTTCCGAGAAAGCGTTTTTTTTGTTTTGTATCCTTTCTTGGTTTGCCATTTTTGTTTTTAATTTTTTCAATGCCGGAATTTTTTTGGGATTTTTTTGGTTTTGGTTGGCAATTGTTCAGATTAAAGATTAATGCGGTTTTTAACTTTTTTCTAAAAAAAATATGCATATTGGAATTGACATTAGACTTATTGGGAAAAATAGAACCGGAGACGAAGCGGTTTTTTTTGGTTTGGTAAAAAATTTGGCGATGATTGACCAAAAAAATTATTACACTCTTTTTACTGATGAAACTGAACCGAAAAAAATAAAATTTTTAAGATCCCATTTGGGATTGAAAAAAAAGGAAAATTTTGAAATTGTTTCTTTGCGAGCAAAAAACAAATTTATTTGGAATTTTTGGAGTATTTCTCGCTATCTTCAAAAAAATGAGCTGGATATTTATCTGACTCAATATGTCATTCCCTTTTTTGTTCCCCGAAAAACAAAAATAATAACCATTATTCATGATATATCTTTCAATTTTTTCCCCCAGATGATAAAATTGAAAGATTTGTTTTTTCTCAAAATACTTATTCCTTTGAGTATAAAAAGAGCGCGAAAAATAGTGGCGGTTTCTCGTTTTACTAAAAATGAGATAATTAATTATTATGGCATTGAAAAAAACAAAGTGAGCTATATACATAATGCCGTAGCGGATGATTTTTTGCGACAAAATGTTTCTTCGGAAAAAATAGACGCTATTAAGAAAAAGTATCAATTGGGTGAAAACTATATCCTTTATATAGGAACGCTTCAACCGAGAAAAAATATTCCTTTGCTTATCCAAGCTTTTTATTTGCTGGAAAAATCATTGCAAGAAAAAGTGAATTTAGTGATTGCCGGCAATAAAAAATACAACTTTGATTCCAAAATAGATATCGCCTTGAAAAAAAGTTCTGTTCAAGAAAAAATAATTTTTCCCGGATTTATTGACGAAAAAGACAAGGCATTAGTTATGGCGGGAGCGAAAATTTTTTGCTTCCCTTCGTTTTATGAAGGTTTTGGCATTCCGATTTTGGAAGCGATGAGTTTAGGAATTCCGGTTGTTGCGTCAGAAATTTCTCCTCATAGGGAAATTGCGGGAATTGCGGTGAAATTTTTCAATCTGCAAGAGGCTGCAGATTTGGCGGAAAAATTGACATTGCTTTTGAAAAACAAAAAAATTCAAGAAGAATTGTCTCGGAAAGGTTTGGAACAAAGCAAAAATTTTTCTTGGCAAAAAACCGCACAAAAAATGCTGGATATATTTCAGAGTGTTTGAAAACATTTCATATCAAAAATATTTTAGCGCGTTTGCGCTAAAATTGCTAAAATCCCGGAAATTGACATTTTGACAAAGTATGATAAAATCTTCTAGTTAAAAGAAAATAAAAAGAATTTTTTTTGATTATCTTAAAAAAATGAAAAATAAAGAAAATAAAAGAGAATCTTTTTTTGTTTCCAATTGTGTAATTTGCAAAAATAAATTCCGATCGGAAGACTTTATTTTAGTTTTGAAAGATAATAATAAATCCATTTTTCATATCACTTGTTCCAATTGTTTGACATCTTCCATATTTATGTTGTTGAGCGAAGAACGAAACATATTGGGAGCCGGTTCCATAACTGATTTGGGAAGAGACGAAGTGAAGGAAAAATTGAAAATGAAACCGATTAGCACCGATGAGATAATTGAGATATATCAACAATTGTTTAGAGTTTAATTTTTTATTTGCTTGAGAGGGAATTTTTTTAAAAAAGACCAAAAAACGGAGTTAAAAAAATTTCAGGTAGAGCGCAAAAGTATGGATATGGTGAAATTGTTCGCCAAGACTAGAAATGTTTTTGGCAGAAAGTTAAAAAAAAATCGAGCCAAAGGTTTGATTCCGGCCGTTATATATGGACGAGAAGTAAAAAACGAAAGTTTATGGATTGATCAGCTGGAATTTTCCCGACTGTTAAAAAAGTCCGGAGAAAGCACTATGATAAATTTGAAAATTGATGATAAAGAAGGAAGAAATGTTATTATTTATGAAATTCAAAGAGATCCTGTCTCTGGAAAAATAATTCACAGCGATTTTTTTCAAGTGAAAATGGATGAAGAGATTGAAACGGAAGTAGAACTGGTTTATGTGGGTGAATCTCCTGCGGTTAAAGAATTAGGAGGAGTTTTAGTTAAAAGTTTGGATGAAGTAACGGTAAAATGTTTGCCGGCGGATCTTCCTTCAGAAATCAATGTTGATATTTCAAAGCTGAAAAATTTTGACGATTATATCTATGTCAAAGATTTGCCAATCTCTTCCAAAATAAAACTTGATTTGGATCCTGAAACGGTGGTAGCTTTGGTTTCTCCTCCAAGAACGGAAGAGGAGTTAGAAGGTCTTTCTAAGGCTGTAGAAGAAGATATTAGTAAAGTGGAAGGAGTTGAAAAGAAAGAAGATTCTATTGAAAAAGAAAAAGAAGGAAAAGAAAACAAGTAGATCTATTTTTTAAATATGAAGAAGGTTGGAAAATCTAGAAAGCAAAAAGCAAAAGCAGTTTTTTTATGAAGACTGTTTTGCTTTTTTGAAATTTGGAAGCGACTAAACAAAATTTCGGATTGACAATTCTTTTTATTTGAGTAGACTGGGGGTATTGCCAAATCGCTTGATTTGTTATGTTGTTTTATGTTTAATTTTGATCAAATTTTTTCAAATAAAAATTAATTTTTTTTTATTCAAATTATGGGAATAAGTATAATTGGAAAGTTAGGGAAAAAAAAGGATGAAAACGAGAAAAATTTTTTCAAACCCAAACTCTATAAAAGAAGATGGTTCAAAGTGGGGATGTTTTTTTTGTTACTTTTTTTTATTGGAGGCGGACTTGTATTTTGGAAGGTCGGCAGTATAACCAACAAAATTTCCGAGGGAAATTTTTTGGAAAGTTTTATCCACTCTATTCCAGGCGTTAAAGACGAACTGAAAGGAGAGGAAGAAGGGAGAATAAATATTTTACTTTTGGGAATGCGCGGAGCGGATTTGCCCGGCGGAGGAACATTGGTTGATACAATAATTCTTGCCAGTATCAAGCCGAAAGAAAACAAAGTTTCTATGATTTCAATTCCTCGCGATCTTTATGTGACTGTTCCCGGAACAAATGACAAACAAAAAATAAATGCTGTTCACGCTTACGGAGAGGAAAACGGCAAAAAAGAAGGCATGCAAAATATGAAAAAAATCGTGGAAGAAGTTTCCGGTTTATCGGTTCATTATGCTGTCAGTATAAATTTTAATGGTTTCAAAAAACTTATAGACGCCGTCGGCGGAGTGGAAATAACTTTAGATGCGCCTTTTGAAGAAGCGGTGCAATTTAATGAGCCACATGTTTGCGATTCTTTTTTCAATGTTCCGACCGGAGAATATCAAAACAAAACAGTCAAATATTTCAGTAAAACTTCACAAATTTACAAAACCAGAATTGTTGCCAGTTATCCTCTTTGCACTGCGCCAAAAGAAACTTTGGAATGCGGAGGAGATTTTCGTTTGCCTACTGGAAAACAAACTCTCAATGGAGAAAAAGCGCTTTGTTACGCCAGATCTCGCACGACTTCTAATGATTTTGAAAGAGCCAGGAGACAACAACTTATTCTCAAACTTATCAAAGATAAAATGATGTCTGTGGGAACATTGACCGATTTCTCCAAAGTGAACGCTATAATGGACGCATTGGGAGAAAATGCCAGAACGGATATGGAAATCTGGGAAATAAAAAGAATGTATGATTTATACAAAGAAACGAATAATCCTGAAATTTATCAAAGAGTTTTGGAAAATAGCGAAGAAGGTCTTTTGTATTATCCCGGAGAAAGTGCGGCGGGATATATTCTTCTCCCGATTGGAGACAATTATGACAAAATTCGCGAGATGGCAAAAAATATTTTCACTTATCCGGTTCAAACGAATATAAAACCTAAATAGTTTTTCTCTTTTCTCTTTTCACTTTTTTTATTTTCTATTTTATGCTTCTATCCATAATCATTACCAGTTACAAAAATCCTCAACTGTTGAAACTTTGCATTGATTCAATCAAAAAAAACATTTTTCTGAAAAATTCCGAATTTGAAATGATAGTTGCCGATAGTGCCACAGAAAATGATACCGAAACAATGATGCGAGAAGACTATCCTTTGGTAAAATTTATTCCCGCAAAGGAAAATATCGGTTTTGTGGGAACAGTGGAAAATGGATATCGTGCCAGTAGCGGAAAATATATCTTGATTCTTAACGGAGATATTCTTATTAAAAAAAATTCTGTGGAAACTTTATTGGAATATATTCAAAGAAATCCTCAAGTGGGACTTGTAGGACCGAAGCTTCTGAATTTCAATGAAACTTTACAACCATCTTGTTTCAAATTTTATTCTTTTTTTACTATACTTTACCGAAGAACGCTTTTAGGAAAGATGAAATTTGCCCGAAAACATTTGGATGATTTTATGATGAAAGATTTTGATCACAACAAACCCAAAGAAGCAGATTGGATTATGGGCTCGGCTATTATAAGCAGTAGAGAAAAAATAGAAAAAGTGGGTTTGATGGACAAACAATATAAATTGTATTTTGAAGACGTGGATTGGTGTCGACGTTTTTGGGAAAAAGAATATAAAGTTGTTTATTATCCGAATTCTGAAATGTATCATTATCATGGCAAAGGTTCTTCCGGTAAAGGAGTTTTCAAAACTCTTATTTCAAAAAAATTAGCGTGGATTCATGTTTTTAGCGCTTTGAAATATTTTTGGAAATATAAAGGGAAACCTCTTCCCGAACACAATTAAATTATAAGTTGGATTTTAAAAATAAATTTTTTATGGATATTCAAGAAGAAATTAAAAAAGAACAACAAGAAAATTCTTTTTATTCCAAAGCGGATTTGGAAGAAATAGAAGTTGAAGAAAATATCAAAAAAGAAATCTTTCAAAAAAATAAAAAAATTTTTCAAAAAACGGTTTTTGTTTTAATGATAATTTTACTGTGTTGGGGAAATTATTTTTTTGGATATAAAAATGGAGAAAAACATTCAAAGGAATCCAAAAACATTTCTCTTATAGGTTCATTGGTGGAAAATAAAAATCCTAATTTTCCCCTTGAAAAAGTGGATTTTTCTCTTTACTGGAAAGTTTGGGATTTAGTTAAAGAAAAGCATATCAATAAGGCTGAAATTGACGCTCAAAAATTGGTTTATGGGTCCATAAAAGGAATGTTAAAAGCGACAGAAGATCCTTATTCCAATTTTTTTGATCCCAAAGAAAGTGCTTCTTTTTCTCAAGAAATAGAAGGAAGCTTTGAAGGCATTGGAGCGGAATTGACTATGAAAAATGATATTTTAACAGTGATTGCTCCTTTGGAAGGTTCTCCTGCTCAAAAATCTGGACTGCGTGCCGGAGACAAGATATTGAAAGTAGGGGATAAAATTATTGCGGATGTTTCAATAGAAGAAGCAGTTAGTCTTATTCGCGGACCAAAAAATACCGAAGTAAAACTGATTATTTTGTCTGAAGGAGAAAACGAAACCAAAGAAATATCCATAATCCGAATGACTATCACGCTTGATAGTGTTGTTTTGGAATTCAAAGACAATCAAGTGGCTTATCTGAAAATAAATCAATTTTCTCAAGATACAGACAAAGAATTTTCCCGAGCGGTGGAAAAAATTATCGCTCAAAAAAGTTCGGGAATAATTTTAGATATGAGAAATAATCCCGGAGGACTTTTGGATAAGGCTATAGATATTGCCAGTTATTTGATTCCGGAGAATAAAGTAGTGGTAATTGAGGAAGATAGCACTGGCAAAAGAAATAATCTGAATACTCTTGGGGGGGATAAATTGAGTTATTTGCCAATAGTGGTTTTGATAGATAAGGGAAGTGCCAGTGCTTCAGAAATTTTGGCGGGAGCATTGAAAGATGACAGAGGAATAACTCTAATTGGAGAAAAATCTTTTGGCAAGGGAAGTGTGCAACAATTGATGGATCTTCCGGGAGGTTCTAGCGTAAAAATAACCATTGCCAAATGGCTGACTCCCAATGGAGAATATATTATGGAAAAGGGAATAGAACCAGATATAGCGATAGAAATGACTCGGGAAGATTATGAAAATAAACGCGATCCGCAATTGGAAAAAGCGCTGGAAGTTTTATCTGAGAAAATAAATGTGAAATAAAAATAAAAAATAACTTTAGAAAATAGCATAGTCAAAAATTCTAAATTCTAATTAATAATTATTAAGTTAAAAAAATGAAAATAATCCTTTTGAAAGATGTTAAAAATTTTGGAAAAAAAGGAGAAATTAAAAAAGTGGCGGAGGGTTATGCACGAAATTTTTTGTTCCCTCAAAATTTGGCAAAAAAAGTTACGGATAAGATAATTTATCAAGAAAATTTGCGCGTGCAAGAAGAACAAAAAAAACTTGCTCAAAGAGAAGAAGAAAACCAAAATTTGATCAAAAAATTGAAAGGCAAAAAATTTTCCATTAAACGCAAGGCGAAAAAAGGGAAACTTTTCGGGTCAATCACTTCCAAAGATATCTTTTGCGAGCTGGAAAAAGAACATTTTACTATTTCAGAAAAATCCATTATAATAGAACAGGTTATAAAGAAAATCGGTCTTTGGAAAATCAAAATAGTTTTATCTTCGGGGATGGAAACGGAAATAATTCTAGATGTTTTGGAAGGTTAGGGAGAAAATTTTTTTTGGTGAATTTTTTTAAAAAAAATAGAAAGTCGCGGGGGAGCGGCTTTTTGTCTTTAAATTAAAATCAAAAAAATTATTTTTATTTTACTAATTTGTATTTTGACCATTAGAGTTTAGATTTTTATTGATATTCTTGCAAAAATAGCTGATCTTTTTGATGATATTTGATGACAGGAAAAGAGATTTAATCTTAAAAAATTTCTTTTGTGTCGGATTTCTGTTCACACGTGAAAATAATATTTGAAAAATTTTGAAATAGGCGAACAATTTATAATAATTTTAAAATAGTTTAAGTTTTCTTAACAAAATAATTTTTTAATCAAGGTTATTCTTTTCTATAAGAACGACTGTTAACTTTAAAAAAAAATGGTAAAAAACAAAAAATATATTTTTGTGGTTGGCGGAGTGATGAGCGGAGTAGGCAAAGGTGTGGCAGTCGCTTCTATTGGAGCTATTTTGAAAGCTAGAGGTTATGCTGTTACCGCGATTAAAATTGATCCTTATATCAATATGGACGCTGGAACGATGAATCCTACCGAACACGGAGAAGTTTTTGTTTTGGATGACGGCTATGAGACTGATCAGGATATGGGAAATTACGAAAGATTTTTGGATGTTGTTTTGCCTAATGACAATTATATGACTACTGGTCGAGTTTATGATACTGTTATTCACAAAGAAAGAAATTTGGAATATGCTGGGAAATGCGTTCAAGTGGTGCCTCATATTCCAATGGAAGTTATCTCTCGCATCAAAAAAGCGTCTCAAAAAGCCGGTGCCGATATAACTATTATTGAAATTGGCGGAACAGTTGGAGAATATGAAAGCATTATTTTTTTAGAAGCACTTCGGCTTTTAAAACTTCAGAATCAGGGAGATGTTATTACGGTTATGTTGAGTTATGTGCCTATTCCTTCCAAAATAGGAGAAATGAAAACCAAACCAACTCAGCATGCGGTCAGAACTCTTAATAGCGCGGGAGTTCAGCCGGATTTTATCATTGCTAGAAGTGAAACATTTTTAGACAAGTAAAGAAAAAAAAAAATTTCTCTTTTTTGCAATATCGCGGAAAGAAATGTTATCAGTGCGCCGGATGTGGATAGCATTTATGAAATTCCTTTGAATTTTGAAAGAGACGATTTAAGCCGTTTGATTTTAAAAAAACTTTCTTTGCCTTACAAAAAAACTGAACTTGAAAAATGGTATAAGCTAGTAGAAAATATCAAAAACAGCCGTAAAGAAGTTTCCATCGGGATTGTGGGAAAGTATTTTGGCACTGGCGATTTTTTGCTTTCAGATGCTTATATAAGCGTTATAGAAGCGATAAAACATAGCGCGTATGAATTGAGATTCAAACCGAAAATTTCTTGGATAAACAGCGAGCTTTTTGAAAAGGATCCTAATCGGTTAGAAGATCTCAAAAATTATGACGGAGTTGTTGTTCCTGGAGGATTTGGTTCCAGGGGCGTGGAAGGAAAAATAAAAGCCATTGAATTTCTGAGAAAAAACAAAATTCCGTTCTTGGGTCTTTGTTATGGAATGCAGTTGGCGGTGATTGAATACGCGCGAAATGTTTTAGGATTGAAAGATGCCAACACTACTGAAATCAATCGGGAAACCAAAAATCCGGTTATAGATATAATGCCGGAGCAAAAGAAAAACTTGGAAGACAAAAATTATGGTGCTACGATGAGACTAGGTGCTTATCCGGCAATAATAAAAAAAGATACTTTGGCTTATATGGCTTATAAAAAAGGAAAAATTTCTGAACGGCACAGACATCGTTGGGAGGTTAATCCGGAATTTGTGGAAAAATTGAAGCACGTCGGATTGATTTTTTCCGGAAAATCTCCCGATGGAAATTTGATGGAAATTACCGAACTTTCGGTTAAGAGGCATCCTTTTTTTTTGGGAACTCAATTTCATCCGGAACTGAAATCGCGTCCGCTAAAACCACATCCATTGTTTTTGATTTTTGTAAAAACTTCTTCAGAAAGAAAGAGATGATTAATGACATATTTAAAACAAAAAATTGCTTTTTATCTTATTTCGTGTAAAATACAAGAAAAGTGAAAAATCACTGAATAGTTTTTGATTTTTTAAATAGATATTTTTTTGTTTTAATTATCATTGATTTTTCTATTATACATAAAAATTTATACAAATTACACACTTTTTGTTATTCTTGCTTTTGCAAAATAGTAATAATTTTAAAAGATCATAGATTATTTTAAAATAAACGTGCAAGATTTATAAAAAAAAGCGACAATCAAATATGAACTTAAAAAACAAACTTAGAACTAATTTTTTTTTAATTTTTCTTTTAGCGGTTTTCAGTGCTTTTTTGTCTTATCCTAAAGCAGTTTCAAAAATTTCGCCAGTCTACAATTTTTTTGATAAATTGAAAATTAATTTAGGGTTGGATCTTCAAGGCGGGATTCACTTGGAATATAAAGCCGATGTGAGTCAAATTGAAAAAGGAAAAGTGGGAGAAGCAATGGAAGCGGTGCAAGATGTGATTGAAAGAAGAGTCAACGCTTTTGGCGTTTCAGAACCTTTGATTTACACAACCAAATCCGGTGCTGATAACATTTTGGTAGTGGAGTTGGCGGGAATAAAAGACATTGAAGAAGCTAAATCTCAGATCAAAGGAACGCCGATTTTGGAATTTAAGGAAGAAAGTTCGGAAAAAGAAGAAGATGTGGAGATTCCGGAAGAATTTTTGACTCAACTTAATCAGCAAAGAAAAGAAAAGGCAGAAGAAATCTTGAAAAAAGTTTTAGCGGGAGAAGATTTTGCTCAATTAGCCAAAGAAAATAGCGATGATCCGGGTTCCAAAGAAAACGGCGGAGAATATGATTTTGTGAAAAAAGGAAGTTTTGTTCCTGAATATGAAGATGTTATTTTCAATAAAAATCTTGTTGACGGCACGATTTATCCGTCGTTGGTGGAATCGTCTTTTGGTTGGCATATTATCAAAAAAATTCAAGTTCGCGGAGAGGGAGACGATCAAGAATTCAAAAGCGCGCATATTCTTTTTGCCAAACAAACCCAACCGGAACCGCAAAAAGAATTTGTTTCTACTGGTCTAACGGGAAAAAATTTGAAAAACGCCAAAGTGGAACTTCAAAATCAGGGATTGGCGGAACCGCAAGTGGGATTGAAATTTGATGATGAAGGCGCTAAACTTTTTGCCGAGATTACCAAGAGAAACCTGAAAAAACAAGTGGCTATTTATTTGGACGGAGAAATCATCAGCGCTCCGACAGTTCAAGCGGAAATTACCAATGGAGAAGCGGTTATAACGGGAAATTTTACTCTTGAAGACGCTAAAAATTTGGTTAAAAATCTTAATGAAGGCGCTCTTCCTGTTCCAATAAGCCTTGTTTCTCAAAATAGTGTAGAGGCATCGCTAGGAGAAATTTCTTTGCGAGAAAGTATGAAAGCCGGAGCAATGGGGCTGGGAGTAATTTTGATTTTTATGATTTTTTATTATCGTTATTTAGGATTAGTAGCCTCTTTCTCTCTTTTGATTTATACCGCTCTAATGGTGACAATTTTCAAACTTTCCGTTCTGACTCCGTGGGGAATTACTTTCACCCTTTCGGGAATTGCCGGTTTCATTCTTTCTATTGGAATGGCGGTAGACGCGAACATTCTCATATTTGAAAGGACCAAAGAAGAATTAGCTTCCGGGAGAAATGTTTTGGGGTCAATCAGGCAAGGTTTTGAAAGAGCTTGGCCAAGTATTCGGGACGGTAATTTTTCCACCATCATAACATCACTCATTCTTATTTGGGTGGGGACCGGATTTGTCAAAGGATTTGCCGTTGTTTTGATTATTGGCGTAATTGTTTCTATGTTCACTGCAATTGTGATCACTAAAACAATTTTGAATTTCACTTTGAGAGAATGGGCGGAAAAAAGAGTGTGGTTGATTGTTTCTAGCCATCAAAAAAATTCGGAAAAATAATATTTATAAAAAAACAGTCTATGCTTCAAATCATAAACAAAAGAAAATATTTTTATTTTATTTCGGCGACTCTAGTAATTTCCGGTTTGGGAGCGATTTTTATTTGGGGAATGAATTTTGGAATAGATTTTACCGGTGGAACCGAGATGAAAATTGAATTTTCTCAAAATATTCCAAAAAAAAATGTAATAGAAGAAAAGTTGAAAGAGTTGAATTTAGTTGGTTTTTCTCTAAAGAAAGGTGAGAAAAATTTGATAATTTTACAATATGAAAAATCCGATGATGATATAAATAGAAAAGTTTTTGAAAAAATAAAAGAAATTGATTCTAATGCCAAACAGCTCAGTGTCAATTTTATTGGTGCCTCCGTTTCTAGTCGACTCAAAACTAACGCAGTGGAAGCTATTATGTTGTCTATTTTGGGGATTGCTATTTATATCTCTGTGGCTTTTAGAAAAGTTTCTCGTCCGGTTTCTTCTTGGAAATACGGGCTTGGAGCTATAATTGCTTTGGCTCACGATGTGATTATCACCGCCGGGATTTTTTCTTTTCTTGGTCATTTTTACGGGGTAAAAACAGATGTAGCTTTTGTGGCAGCCCTTTTAACTATTTTAGGTTACAGTGTTAATGATACAATTGTGGTTTATGACAGAATCAGAGAAAATATTCTTCGTTCCGGGATAAAAGATGAATTTGAAAGTGTGATAAATCGTTCTCTTAATGAAACTTTGGCGCGTTCCATTAATACTTCTTTTACGGTTATCATAGTTTTAGTTTTTTTGATTATTTTCGGTAGCGAAGCAATCCGCTATTTCTCTTTGGCGCTTTTAATCGGAGTTTCTTTCGGAACTTATTCTTCTATTTTTGTCGCATCAGCCTTGATTGCAACTATTTATAAATTTCAAATTAATCGTAAATAAAATCAAAAATAACAAAAATTTATGTGGAATATATTTAGAAAAAAAAGTAAAAATACTAAAAATGACAATGACCAAAAAGATAAAAATCGCAATAATGATGAGAAAAAAGGAGAAAATTCTCAAAAAGAATCTATAAAGATGGGGATGTTGGAACGAATCGCTATGAAAAGAATGGAAAAAATGAGTCCTCAGGAAAGAGAAAAAATGGCGAGAGAATTTTTTGATCCTAAAAATAAAGATAAAATGGAAAAAGTTTTGAAATATCTGAAATCTTCTGGAAAAGTTACGGATGAACAAATTGATCAAGCCAGAAAAAGAATGGGATTTTGATTTTTTTAAAACATATTGGCTAAAAAGAAATTATTTGTTATTATAGTCTTATTCTTATGAGAACAAAAAAAAGTCGAAAAGTTATCCAAAAAATTTGGTTAATCATATCCATCCTAGCGGTTTTGGCGATGGTTGCTTTTACTATTTCTCCAATGTTAATGCTTTAAGATGGAATATTTTTTAAAAAAAGCAATCAAATTTTTTTGCTAGTGTTTAATCGCGATAACGCAAAAAAACAAAAAAATGAGAGAAAAAAGACAGAGTGAATCGTTTTTTTGGCTGATTAGGGGCATCATTGTTTTATTGGCGCTTACAGTTTTTTTGTTTGGTTATGCATTTTCAAAAGAGCTAAAAAAAAAGAAAAAGATTAGAGAAGAAATTTTGTCTCTTCAGGAAGAAGCGCAGAAAGTGGAAAGGGAAAATATG
>Ga0100397_1000680_pt1 | contig 20193 bp, 29 predicted proteins | sample CryGeymeta201521_FD_81550 | JGI IMG/M metagenome (GOLD analysis project Ga0100397, IMG submission 81550) | Groundwater microbial communities from Crystal Geyser aquifers in Utah, USA - Crystal Geyser metaG 2015-21 | ecosystem: Environmental > Aquatic > Deep subsurface > Groundwater | place: USA... | reverse complement strand
TCATCCCGAAAATCAATTATCTTGTCAACAATTTTTTTGTTCAACATATTCTTTTTCTTACTATCCTTTCTATGTGTTTTAGATTATTTACAGCAGTATTAAAATATGATTCTTTAAGTTCTATAAGAACAGCTTTTCTACCAAAGTTTACAGCTTGGTATGCCTCACTAGCTATACCACCAAATGGAGTTAGAACTGTTTCATTAGGATTGGAATACAATTTTATACATCTTTCTATTGTACCTAATTGTAATGGGCAAATATGCTTTTCATCATCAAAACTTCTTGCTTCATAAAAACTTAATGTATCTGACTCAGATATATCTGCCCATACACCATTAGCCCATCTTATCCAAAGATTGTTATCCATTTCACCATTTGCAACCGGAGTGATAGGAACTTTATTTTCTCCCTTCTTCTGAAAGATTAGAACATGGTCTACGAGTGCTGGTCTACTGCAAGAAGAATCCTTAGCTAATTGAACAAAGAGAAGTGCTTTACTTTTTGTTCTGATGGCCTGAGAGTTGTGAGTAATAACAAAATTTTCAGTAATAAATAGACCATCTGTAGCTTCTACTTCTATACATGTGCATTTATCATTATCAATGGCATCTATGTCTGTGATATATCTTATATGATTTTTCTTTCTTGGTATAAAACGATCTACTTTTCTTTTTAAAGTAACAGGGCACCAAACATCACCAAATATTTGTATAGCTACTCTATACATAGACCTTCCATATCTAACATCACCTTTGTAAATATATTTACCACCCCTAGATTTATTTATTATAGCATTACATCCCAAAGATAACATAATAGTCCTAACATCTTTTGCTAATTGTTCAGACGTTGTAAAAAAGTCAATTTTGTTTTTTATAGATATTCTACCATCAGTATCTATCAGTCCTCTAATAATATCTTTTCTTGCATCTATTGATGAATAAATATATTCTGAAGGAATAAACTTTTCCCAAGCCCTGCATCCTTGTAGCCCTAGTTTTCTTAAATTGTCCATAACTAAATTTTCATTAACTACTGTTGGGTAAACTATAGCTGCTGTTTGAACTAATCCGTTTTTTTTATCAGAACCTTTTCTTTTGACTAAGATATGTCCTTCTGGCAATTTTACCTTATTTAATATTTCAGTATCTGTACATATTTCCACTACTTTTTTCTGGCTAATAGAACCATCACCCAACAATACACCTAACAAATAAGGGTCTATCACAAAATTATCTTTCTTTTCATAAAGAACAGGTTTAGTTAAAAAAGGAATACTAAACTTTGGTTTATTATAAGAATATCTAACCTTTTTATTTAAAATATCTATAGTAGTCATTAATTTAGATTTATTACGTACTACAGAGTTAGTAAACCATATATGGTTCGCATGGCAATCAATATAATCACCATCTCTAAATTTAACTCTATATAATTGCTGAATACCTTGAGGATAAACACCAAGAACCTTAGTAGGTGTACCATCTGCCCCAGTAACAAAATCTCCTACCTTCAATGTTTCTATAGGATGCCATCCCAAAGGAGTCATAACTTGTGTCCCATTTCTTAAAGCTTGTGGATTTTTTGGGACTAATGCCCTACCATAATAAATCCATCCCTCTTTTTCATGAGCCCTTATTACATCGCCAGGAAAATCTTTAAGACCAATATAGCCATCCCGTGTCAACATAGCAGGAATATCACTTGTATGAACACAAGACAATCTTCCTGGTTTAGTTACCCTTAATACTTCCCTAATAATAAAAGAATAATGTTTAAAAAATTCACTTGAGTCTTTACAATTACCAAGATCACGTTCACTGTCAGTGTAAGTAAAAAGTTCTGCAAATGGGGGAGAATATACTGACAAGTCAATAGATTCATCAGGAATCTCTTTAAGCCTTGTGCAAGAATCTCCCAACATAGCAACCCAATTCCTACCTTTTACTGTATCTTCCTTGTAACTTGTTCTACTATAAGTTAGAGAAGCTAACTCTTCTTTTTCACAAGTCTTAATCTCTTCTATCAATCCTTTTCTCAACCTCTCTGCCATCATATCTTTTCTCATTACATTATTATATATTTCACTTTCAAGATTAGAAATCACTATATGAACATTTACTGGCTTGGTTTGCCCAAATCTCCATTCCCTCCTTATAGATTGATATAACATTTCCCATGAATCATTAAGTCCAAAGAATATCATATTGTTAGCATTTTGCATGTTAAGACCAAATCCACCAATTTTAGATTTAGTAATGAGAACTTGATATTTACCATCTTGAAAATCTTCAAACATTTGAGCTTTGTAATCAGGTGAATCAGACCCTTCTACTTCCACACTTCCTTCTATAAGTTTAGAAAGTTCTTTACTCTCTTTATCAAGACCACACCATATAATCCACTGACCACTATCTTGACTAATAAGTTCTTTTACTTTACTAAGTCTATATTCGACAGTAAAATCTCTTATCTTAGCTCTATCTTTAATTCCCTTTAAAGAAGAGAAAAACATCTCACCATTGGGATTATAATCTACATCAACAACATGTAGATTATAATTAAGTGGTGGTAATATAAAACCATTATCATCATATTCTAAGTCAGATGGTTTAGTCATACAAAATGCCCATGAGGCCAGCCAACGAAAGAAAGGTTTTTCTCCATGATGCCTCAATCTCCATTCAGTACCATCTTTATTCATACCCTTCTTTCTATAAAAAGAATTACCATTTTTAATAGTGTGTTCTTTATTAGCATTTATAAAAAACATTGCTAACATTTCTGCCCTTGTGCAAACACCCAAGAACTCAGCATGATTACCTACTTCTATAAAATCATTTGGTGCAGGAGTAGCAGTACAACAAAGTCTATAAGGAACTCTTTGACAAGCTTCTATGAGTTTAGCTCTAGTCCTACTAGAAATAGATTTTAGTATACTGCTTTCATCAAGAACTACAGTACCAAAGCTTGAATAGTTGAATTTTTCCAACATTTCATAGTTGGTAATGTAAATTCCTTTATCACCTACTTCTTCCTGGCTTCTGACATATTTAACTTCTAAATCTATTTTTCTACCTTCTCTGACTGTTTGTCTAGCTACTGATAATGGAGCAATAATAAGAGTATTCTCATCTAGTAAACGAGAAAACTCTAATGCTATCAGGGTCTTCCCAAGCCCTGTGTCTAAAAATACAGCACATCTTCCCTTAGCTACAGCCCATTTAGTTACATCTCTTTGAAATTGAAATAGCATAGGATGAATATCTTCTACAGATATATCCTTACCTTTAGATTCATATCTTATATTTTTAGTATCAAGAAATTCAGTATATTCCAATTTTATAGTTTCCTTTCCTAAATCCACAATATTTAGCCATTTCCTTTAGATTTACTAATATATTCTACTCTATGCTTATAACCATGTATAAAGGCTGTTTTGTAATGAAACCCAATTATCTTTCTTTCGTCCTCCATTACATCATGTGTTATAAGTAACTTTTCAATATAATCCCAATGTGCTTTGGCTAATTCTTCTGTTCTATTTTCCATTTAGTATCACAGCCATCCCATTTTCACATTGTTCATCTGGCCTTGAAGACTTATTAAATATAAACACTGGTTTTTTCAACTTGCCAGCCTCCACAACATAGTTAAAAGGAGACCTGTACGAATAAATATCATGCACTATTATTACAGCATTAGGTTTTCCAATCCTCCATATTTCATCTGTCCACTCTCCAACATGATGGTGGTCTGCATCTGAAATAATAAAGTCATAAGTATTGTCAGGAACTTGTTTAACAAAGACCTGCTCTAGAACAGGAGCATATATATGGGTACCAATCTTATCTATCTCCTTTAATATCTTAGCTAAATCTTCTTTTGTGCTCATATTCCAATCATGAAAACTGTCAACTGTATCAAGACTTCCTACACCATTATACTTTATAGCTGACATGATAGCATTTGTCACAAAACCATTTCCTATTCCTAGCTCTAACACTCTTTCTGGTTTATGAGAAACAAGCAGCCCAAAGATAAGCAAATTATGGCAAGTGTCAATAGATACATCATTAGTTCTCTTAAATGATGTTAAGTAGTCACAATATTCTTTTATATTATCCATTTAGTATCCTTTCATAAAGTTTGAAAAACTCTTCTGCATCCATAGTTACAAATTGTTTTTCATTATTCCTCGTGTGGAATAGAAGCCAAGTAATTGCCCAATCAGGTTTATTTGCCTTTGCTTGCTTTACCCATGCATATAAGTTCATCTTCTCTTGGTTCTTACATTCAATAGCAAAGGGGAACCTATCTCTAGCTTTACCATGAAGAATAACATCAACCCCAGTCTGACCTGAAGGCCGCGATTCTATATCTTCATCTTTCCCGTAGGGGATGTTAAGAATATTAGATATATGTTCAGCTACCCAGTTTTGTAACTTCCTTCCTTTTGCCTTTGCTGATTGGACGGATATTCGTCTAGCCATAAACATTCCACTTCCACATATCAACTTCATAACCGATTCCACTAACTACTATATTTATACAACTATAAGTATCTCTATCCGTGTAAATATCATTAATTTCTGCTTCATCAGGAAGCCCTAGAAGTTTACATAATTTAGATTTCTTTATAACAATATTAACAGCTCTTTAGTCCTTTTCACTTTTCAAACCTTATAACCCTTTCAAACTTATCCTTTATCTCACTATCATGAGAAATAACTATAACAGTGGATATAGAAGGAGCTAGTTGCTTAAGCATATCCATCACTTCAATCTTCCCCTCTTCATCAAGAGACAATTCAAGACATTCATCAAGTATCAGAATGTCAAGTGGGCTACAAAGTTTGTGCATAGCCCACATATCTGCGAGCCTAATCCTCTGCTTCTCCCCACCAGAGAAGGAAGCATAACTATAATCCCTTCCATCCTCACGTAGAATCTTATAGGAAACCTTCTCTCTTTCCTCTTTAGACTTGAGAGTCGTTAATGCAGAAATATTAACTATATACTTACTTGATAAACTAGATAGTATGTTATTGGTTTCATATTGGAGTGCCGACAGAAATCCTTCACACTTCATGTTAGGTATTCCTTTCTTGCTAAAGCCTGTCTTCCAGAACTTATAATAAGAAAAGCACTCTTCTGTAAAAGTCAAGTCCTTCTGTGTTTTCTCCAACAATTTTTCAGTATCTTTTTTCTTAGTTATCAAGTCTTCCTTGACAACTTGTAAGGGATTTTCTTCAGATAGAAGATTTACTATACTCTTGTTAACCCAGTCTTTTTTGAATAATATATTTTTATTTTCTGATTTAATTTTGGCTAATTCAGCCTCTGTTTCCTCCATAAAATCTATCAAACTGTCTCTCTCACTAAGAACTAATGTTAGTTTCTGAAAGTCAGTCTGTTTGTCTGTTAACTCTTGTAGCTTATCAACCTTTTCAGCTAATACAAAAGAAATATCGTTTAACAGCTTCTTCTTTTCTTCTTCCCTCCTTTCACTCAATGTAGAACAATCTATATTGAGTATAGGACAAGTGGAATTGTTAACAGCATTTATGTCTCTCTCTAATGATTTCTCCCTGTATTCTATATCTGTGATATATTTCTTTATATCACTAATCTCATTATTTAATTTAGTAGCAGTTACATCAGCAGGTTTAAAAGTTTCCAGTTCAATCAAAACTTTATGTAATGTTTCTTCAAGTTCAGTCGTAGGTTTCTCTGTTAGACCACTAAGTTCCTCATTTAATTGCTTAAGTTTATCATCCTTATTTAATATACTTTTTTGTATATCAATGTCTATCTTAGTCAAAGACTCATTTATATCTCTTAATCTAACTTTACAAAGACTTATTTGGGCCATGAACTTTTCTATATCAACTTCCATCTTTCCACACTTTTTCTTAGTGTTTTCAAGATATATATCATACTTGGATATATCTTGTACTTCATACAGGAAGTCTTTTCTATCTGACTCCTTGCTGGTTACAAAAGAAGGAGAGGAAGAAGAAAAGATAGAAGTAGAAAAAAGAGTATAACTTGATACCCCCAAAACATTACTGATTGTCTTTTGTGTTTCTCTTCTATCTGTCTTAGATAAATCTTGGCCATTAAACAATAATATTGTAGAGTTACCATATTGAGAATGTTCTCTATACTTGGTAATCTCTATAATATCCTTACCATCTTTTTCCAGAAGAAGATACAATCTGCAATTTCCCTGATTAAATCTTGTAAATTCATCAAGGGGGATTTCATCTGCTGTTGTATCAGTGAGTAGATATTCTATGGCCGTTCTTACAGTGGACTTACCTGCACCATTTGGCCCACAGATAAGGCATAGGCCAAGATTATCCAATTCTATTGAATAGGATTCGCAAGCTCTGAAATTATCTATCTCTAATTTTTTAAGCTTTATCATCTAATTTCCAAGGGTCATGAGGTTCATTTGTAAGTAGCCCCATATCTTCATCCCAAACACCATCTTTCTTCATACAATCTATAATTGATTGCTGTGGTTTACAATTACGCTTTAATGCACACCATTTTGCACCACCCCAAATAGGGTCTGCAATCCACATATTGTATAGTTCTTGTATCTCATCAAAATCCACACATTCAGCATCAGCACTACCCCAAACAAAGATGTCGTTACAAACGACACACAAAGCAGTCTGTTTTCTAGCACGTTTAGGCCAATCTTTTTCCCACCAAAAGCTATTTATGAATATTACTTCCTCAGCTAACAATCTAGCTAGAACTTTACTCTCGTCAAATACCCAATCACTGTAAATATCTTTGTCACTAATTGTTACAGGCGTCATAATATTACCTTTATTTATGTCAAAATATCTTGAGCAACCAAAACAGGGCAGTCCAGATCATGCTTGAAATCTTCTAGCCGTGAATCCGGCCCCATCTCTGCACTACAATAACGGCAATAGTAGTATGGGCGGTCACTATCCATGTAATCAACCGGCAAACAAAGAATTGCCCTTGCCAGTTTCAGAACATCGTTTCTATCAAACTCACACATCATCTTTCTCCAGCACCTTCATCGCTCTCTTGTATGCGGTATTCAACCGTATGCAATCGACCCTCGGCATCCCCTTCTTACGCTGCAAATAGGGACGGCAAGCGGTCGCTAACTCCTGCAATGCCTGGATGCTGCCCGGCGGGTAGTAAGTGACCTTCCAGGTTGCATCCTCCAGGCGGCCTATCTGTTGCCAGTATGGCCCATTTGTCATCATGGCATCTCCCCTTTCTGACACCTCCATCTCACCTGAGTTGTCATTGCTTAGCACCTTCATCATTCATATTGTCCAACATATCTGACACAGCAGAGATTGCACCATCAATTGCTGCTCTGCAAAGTGCATTTTTTCCAGTTACCTTCACTACAGCCTGAAACAATAGTTGTGCATTCTGAGTTTCTATCGGTAGTGGCTGTATAACAACGCTCATATCAAAGTATTCCATCCTTGCTCCTATCCCATTGATCCTTTGCCTCCTGCAACACAGCACTAAGATTGCTCAATTGTGTGCAAGGGCTAGGGAAACAGAGTGTCAAGTCCCCCAACTTCAGTGCCACAAACCCCCCTGACACACCCGGAGGATGAACCTCAATGTTTGCCTTGGTGATAGGATATGCTTCGTCGACATAGGTTTCAGCGTATGTAGATATCATCTAATTCCTGCCTCCCTTTCTTTAGATAGAAGTAGTTGACTTCTTTGCCAAGTAAACCACTATCTTTTGGTCAGCTATAAATTCATGGTTATACACAAACTGCTTCACATCTGTCACTTCATAGGTATATTCCTTATCGGGGAATATGTCATTCAGTTTTATAATCTCACCAATATTGTAAATGTAGATAGGATTCTTTATATGCCCTATCATTACTGGTTGTTCTTTGTCTTCCTCATTTGTAAGAATGAATTCAATACTATTTTGTGATGTAAATTCCATTTTATTTCTCCCTATAAGTAATTTTTTGAACCCCGGTTCCTATTAAAATAACTAACTCTTCTGGAAATCCTACAAATAAACGGATACCAGCTTTTTCTATTTCAAATACAGTTTGATTTCCCATATAAACCAAACAAGCTTTATATGAATATCTATTAAATTTTGATAGATACTCATCTCTTATATTATTATATCCTTGTCGTGGCATACTGTATGCCACATGAATAATACCAACAGGTATATGTGGTGGATCATAGAACTCAATTGGTATAAAATCTGTAGTTAAAAATTTCTCTAAAGAAACATTTGTTTTAACTTTACAAATATTGTATTAATACACTTTTATCACAATTTGGTACAGGATATTTTAATTCAAGTGGTACATTAATATCAATTTCTCCTGTTAAGACAATCTTAGTTTTCATATTCTATACTCCTATTAATTCCAATCCTGTTTTTATAAGTCTCTCTTTATCTAACTTAGTGCCTGAATACTCTATATATTTTACTATTTCCTCCTCTTCTGTCAAGAATGATTCCATTCTCACTTCTGTCTTAACCTCATCTATAAGATTCCTTGATACATTAAACCGTTTGAATATCTCCAAGTTGGCTTGTGAGGGTGGTACATTAAGTCTGAAGAAATTGTAAGTATCTGTCAATACTTCTGATTCTAACTTCTGTTTATAGTCAAATGTAAAGAAGTCAGGGCATTGTATAGGAACAAGTTCATAATCCCCATCTTTATAATGAAGGAAGTATTTAGGGTCTTGTGCCTCAGAAAAATCATGTCTCATAAAAGAACCTAGATTCACTACATTATCCAATGCCTGATAAGTATGAATATGACCATTCAGAACCAAAGGGTATTGTCTTAGATTTGCCAGTGATATATTTTCTTTTAATCGTTTTCCTCCTGTCATTCCTTCTACTACAGCATGAGTAACACAAACATCTATTGGTTTATCAAACTTAGGTGCATTGTTGTACTTAAAGGGAATAAAACCAACCTTACATCCATCTATATCTATTATAGATTTGTTCATCACTACATTTACTATATTAGTGAATGGTCTTAGAGAAGTCTGCCCGCTAACCATAAAAATATCATGATTGCCCAAGTTAAAATATATATTAAATTTTTTAGATATACTTTCATAATAAGCCCATACTGCATTGTAAAGTAGGGAAGGTATCCTGTCCTTCTCTTCAAATATATCTCCACCTATGATAATATTCTTTACATTATAGTTCTTAGCATATTCAAATATAGACTTGGTTATTTTCAACTGTGTGTTGAACCAAGAAGTTAGCCCTGTAATACTAACCATAGACCTAGCTTGATTCAGATAGTAGTGTGTGTCAGTAAAAAATATAAATTCTTTAGCCATTACTCATTAGCCCATTCACTTCTTTAACTGCTGCCCCAACTATATTAGTTATATCAGATATAGTAACTAAATATGGATTGTCCTGTGATTTATATAAGCACCTAACAAACTTAAACTTACTATCTTTAATTTTATAAAACTTGCATTTTTTACAGACAGACGCTGGTACACTCCATATATTCTGCTTCTTACTGTTTAGTCTAGGATATATATCTGAACCAACTTCTGGATTAAGACATGAAACAGATTTCAACATAACAAGTGTCATAGTACGATCATCAGCAGACTGCTTTACAATATTAAAATCTCTAATGTTTTTAGTTTTATTTAATAAAGTTGTTGATGGATTATAAACCCATCCACTACTAGTAAAGTTAATTCTACCTGCATTAGATTCAAATATATCTTGTATCATCCTAGCAATGGTATTCATATGACAACCCAATACTCCTTATCTTGTTTTATCCCATGCTCTTCATAAACATAATCATTCAGAAATTTATTATAGTGATTAGCAGATTGCCTTTTACGTTCCATATATATTTTTCTTTCTTCTTCCTGTTGTTCATTCCACTTTTTTATTAATCTCTCTTTTTCTCTATAAACTATTTTATTGAAATCATCTATCCATTGGCCTTCATAAAACCAGCCATACTCTCCATCACTCAATTTGTCATACATAAGCAAAGCATTTTTGTCATACTCAACATCATCTGGAAATTCAAAATAATTCTTAGCTAGAATATATATCTTGAAATTCTTAGGATAGTTGTTAATTACATAGAATCTACCATACTGGCCTGTTTCTAGTATTTTGTTATACTCTTTAACTGTAAGTAAAATGTCTTTATCTGCCATTAAAATAAATCCTCATCAGTTTGATAATTAATAAGTCTTTCTACATATTCTAGTCCATCTAAATAACCCATAAAGAAACACTCATCATCCCTATCTTTACATCGTCTGGCTTCTTTAATGTTGTCTTTAACTTCTTTCTGGCAAGAAATCCCCTTCCTTCAGGTGAGGGGTGATTGACCTAGCCTAAATCCTCCAATTCTGGGTCAGATGTGTCTCCACACCAAGGTGGGTAATTAGCAAACTTAAGTTCAGGATACTTCACCAATATAGCTTCTATCTCATTTTCATTTATAGTAACATCCTTATAATTAAGTGTAGCTTGCTTAAATTTGTCAAACTCTGATTTATTCTTAGGGGTCATATAGCCACGATGAACAAGTAATCTAGCATATCCTGAATAATAATCAATACCTGTGTCATAATAATGTCTTACAAAGCAAGAACGGAAGCAAGGGCCAAGCCTTGTCTTTATTGCTTCCACCTCTATCCATGAACCAATCACTTCATTGTTCCTAGTAGTATCTACTATTTTTCTCTTGTCTTCAAGAGCTACACGTATTGTAGAATAGTATTTCATGGATTCTCCAGCAGTAGAAGTGCGTGGGTCTCCAAACATAACACCTATCTTATAGGTTACTTGATTAGCTACAAGGAACACCATTCTGGAGTCAATGATACCAGTCAAACTTCTAAGTCCTTCATGGGATGACTTAGCTTTACGTCCCTGATCTGACTTGTTTAGCTCAGTGTCTTTATCAAAAGCTGATATAGAATCAAGACCAATTACAATATAAGACTTATGTTCATCTGGAACATCTCGTATATCCTCAACTTTATTACCTAAAGCATTATAATTCACCAAGTCAGTCTTACGGATTACATTTACAGCATCTTTTATAAACTGGAATCCTTCTATTACAGTAGAAGTGTCTTGTGGTGTTGCACGTATAAGTCTTTCATTATCTATTCCTAACTGCTCACCACGCTTAGGAAAATAGGCATTTTCCCTATCTACCAATATGCCTATTGCACCATATCTACTTTGTGCATCACCTATCAACTTATGAATAAACAATGACTTACCTGAAGAAGAAAGCCCCAAAAATTCCATAGTATACCCGAAGGGGACTCCACCATCAAGTATAAGGTCAAAGGCAAGATTGCCAGTAGAAAGAAAATCAACTGGCCCTTTCAGTTCAGACGCTATATTACAAGTTCGATACTTCTTCTTTAAGAAACTTACTATCCCTTTTAAGTCCATACTTATACCCCTTTTCAAAAATACCAATTATAGAATCCAAATCACTAAGAGATTCAGATTCTATAATTGCTCTGAAGACACCTTTTTCATCGGCTTCATAAATACGGTATCTTAATTGTAATCCTAGTCATAGAGTTGCATCTCTAACACTTTCAAGTATGTTTTCCATCAGTTACTCCTTAGCTTGAACCTGAGATTTATTAGTCATCGTCCGGTAATATTCACATACCCCTCTTCAAAAACAGTAAGAAAATTATACAATTTATTAATTGTATAAAATTTTAGTTTATTTTCCAGTTGTGGAATTATAAATATACTTTCTAGTTGTAGAATTATTAAAACAATATGTAATATGTCTGTATTATCAGTAATAAAAGTTATTTCAAAACCTAATTTATTAGCTATAGTTTTACTAGCATCCCACATCTGAACTATTTCTATTTCTCACATATTAGTAGTCCCATCCATCTCAAATTCTCCATCTACCCTTCTATATGATTTACATATTTGTAAACCCCAACAATAATGGGGGACTTAGTAAATGTGGAAGCTGACATAAGATAATCATGCAAAGCACAAAGCCTTCTACCATCATCTCCGTTATTTATAAATCCAAGCCTACCACCCACAAGATTCATCATAGCTATTCTCAACTCTTCCGATTTCACTTTCTTGAGTGCTTTATTTAATTGTGGTAATACCACCTTATTCCAATCAGAATATTTATTACATATAAGCTTAAATAGCTCCAACACTTCTATATCTTCTTCTTCACTACTTTCCAGAAGATTCCTTGCCTCTTCTATGGATTGAGCATTTCTTATCTTATGTGTAAAATTAATTACATTTGCCGGGATTCCTAACGCTTCTTCAAATATAAGTGCTTTAGCCCACGGTTTCAAGGAGAAACCTTCACGATTACACACTTTATCTATAAGAAAAGTACATTCCGCTTCCATAAGAGGTTTGACAGTTAGCCTTGTAAACCGTCTTAGAAGGGTAGCCTTTACTGATTCAGTAGAAGTGGTACAGGCAATCACAAGCCTGTCATCCCTTAGTTCACCAAGGGGAACTAGCCATGCTTGTTCCGCCGCATCTGACAGTTTATGTATTTCATCCAATAACAAGACTTTATCCTTTCCAAATATGGAAGTCTTGTTAAGATTGTTAATCAAATCTTCTGTCTCTGCTTTAGTGGAGACTTTAGCACAGTTGACATGAATTATATTTTCTATGGAATTAGTAAAATTACTTGCTACAATGTAGGCTAGTGTTGTCTTCCCACAACCAGAAGGCCCTTCAAACATAAGTGGGGAATCATACTTATATGTTTGAAGGAATGCTTTAATATGTTGATTACCTAAGAAACCTTCAATAGACTTCTCCCTATACTTCTCATCCAATGAATTATACCCCAATTTTCTACTCCCCTAATATATTCCAATATAAGGTGTTGCAAACTGTACCGGTATCAAAACTGTTTTATCTTGTTTAGTTCCAGATAAACTGTTCAGGTTCCAAGTTCTGTGAGGCATAAAATATATATCCCCCTGCCCTTTTATTTCTTTCCCGACAGCTTCTGCTTTACTTACTATGAGTACAGGTGCAAAGAACAAAGGTAGATTTATCTCATTCATCTTTATAGCTCTATATATTCTGTGTATCTCATCTGTTGTTCCAGAAAGAAGTATACAATCTCCACGCTCCCCATTAAGACTCTTGCAATTAGCTATCTTACCACGTAGTTTAGTTGCATCATATCTAATAACAAATAGAACTTGGTTAGCTGCAATATCAACTATTGTATCAGTTATAATAGTTACCACACAACCTGAAGCTATAAGTTTAGGGCAAAGCCAAGACAGAGCTTCTTCATTTGCCATCACATTACCATAGAAAGAAACAGCAGTTATATTTTGCTCCATAATATCAGCGTGAAACTCTGATATTGGAACAGCAGTTTCTCCGTCTGCCAATTCTATAAATAAAGCGGTAGGAGAAAGGCCAATGTAGGTATAATCAGTAATTTTATTTTTAATAAATAAATTAAAGTTCATTTTGCTCCTATCCTTTTATTTAAATCTTGGTCTATATTATTAAATAGTTCTTGAAAAAAGTGTGTTGTTATAAGAACTCCCATAACATATACTGATTCAAACATTGTAACCAAAACATTAGACAACTCACTCCCCAATTCAACACCATATTGTTGAAGATTAAAAGATGAAAACATGTTTTTACCAAACTCTTTATCATCTTTAATAACTTGTTCTTTGCTACCATCTGAAAATGTTAACCTGACAGAAATAGTATTATTACTATCTACAACAATAGATGCCTTATCATATAGCTTTTCCATACAATTTACCTTTGTGTATGGCATTTCTGCCATACACCTTAAAGTTAGCTGCCCTTGACTACTTTCATACACTTCTTAAAAGCCTTGCACTTCAAACAATCTTCATCCGTTTCATTAAAACAATTAGGATTTCCAAAACAAGGTTCTTTGCTGTCATTAGCACCATCAGCGGCAGCCTTATTCACTGCATCAGACCAAGGAACACCACCAGTTTCACCACTATCTTCCGGTCTGAATGACAGGTCAAGAGGCACTTCACCGTTTATCTCTGCATCAGTAACTCCCCAATGTCTCCAAAGATATGCCATACGTTTGTTGAATACTTTAGCATCAGGATGAGAAGGAAGTAATCTGAATGTAATAGTTTCTCCCACCTTCATCTTGCTTACATTAAAATAGTTGTCGACATTACTAAGCCCATCCTGAACGAGTTCAACTAGCTTATCAAGATTAGGAAGATTATTCAATACATCTTCTGGCACATCCCAACCAGCCTTCTCCAATTCAGGGAAGAGCTTGTAGGTATTATATCCTCCATCTACCTCTTTAGTTATTGTAAGGTCACGGCCTAACCCTTTTTTGGGGTGGGCTACATCAAGCCATTTACCCTTCTTGTGGGCATCAATCAAATTGTTGCCTACCTTTTTCCCTGTCTCCAAAATATAGGCTTTATCAGGTTTATCTTTAAAACAAACAGCAAAGTAAAAATTGACCTTTGCCTTCTTATCATTAGCAAGTTCACGTTCCTTACTACCTTTGGGAAATCCCCAAAGAGGACGTAGAGCCTCACACACTTTGCAAGGTTTTTCTATGCCAAGGATGTCTTTGTTCAATTTAGGGCACAGTTTTCCAAAACTACCTGCCTTCATTCCCTTTGCTACTTCATTACCATCATTAGGGTCAATCATCCACGGGTCTTTTGCCATAATTTTTCTATCTCCCTTTTTACAAAGATTTTAGATTCTGCCTAATAGCTTCATCTTCAAGAACAACGTAATCATCTTTCAATAACTTCTTCTTCATCTCTGCTATATCACCTAGTCTATAGCTTCTTGATTCAAACGACTTCACTGTACCAAGCAGTATGTTAAGTGTTTCCGTTGCATCTATTAACTCATACTTTTTTACTTTATATCTTTCGTCTAGTGGGACTTCTGACCTCCTTATTTCTGAAAGTGCAGATGGTGGAATCTTCTTCTTTGTAGTTATCTCCTGTAGTATTTCACCAGACAATAAATCTAGTTGAAAGTTAAGAGTATCCACCATCTTTTGTGCTTCCGCACAAGCTCTATAATATTTATATGCTATCTTTGCATATTCTCTTAAGTCATTCTCAAAAGAAGTGAATGACTCTGGATGTATATCCAGTTCCTCTAACACCATATTATCATTGAATTTGTTCATCTTTAATCAACACTAGCTCCTTCAATATACCTTCTATAAAATAAGCTGACCATTCTACCCATCTATTATCATCTCCCAAATATTCACACGGGCCATAAAACCTTATCTCACCTGTGAAATAATCCCTTTCCCATTTATGATTGACTCTGGTCATCATTCCAGCCCAACGTGCAAAACCAGTAGCAGTAGGATCACTTCTGTCTTCAGTTTCATAGGATTCATACCAAAGATAGCCTTGCTTGTCAATCTGATAATTGTCAAGAAATTGGGAAGGAGTTGACTTGGTTTGATATGACCATTCATTAGCTCCTTCTAAAGAAAGTGGGTATTCACAAATTAAATAATCAAACATTCCTATTATGTTAAGTCCTTTTTCCTTCTAACAAAAGTAAATTTATCTTTATCTCCGGTTTCCTTAAAATACATATTCATACTCTTAAGTAATTTCTCTACCACTGAAGCATCTTTTACCACCATACGTTCAAGAATTGAAACTCTAAAGTTGTCTTTCAGCACCTTCAAACTCTCCCATATCTCATTACATTTTTTTTAAAATAATTATAATACCATTCCTTATGTTTATTATTTTCTAAAATTATAATAATACCATTCCTCACGTTTATTATTTTGATTAATAATATGTACAACAATAAACCAACCAATCCATATTAAATTGTATAATATATTAAATATAAGTAGTATATGATATATGTGTATAGGATTATAATCTGGTACTATTTCCAATAGTACAGGACTAATTTTAGTAAAGAGCCAAAGACCAATGCACCAAACACCTACACAAAAACCTGAACTGTATATATTCACTTGTATAAACTTTTATTATACAGTATAATACCAAATATTATTGTCCACCCAATAGTCCAAAATACAAGTGGAACTAGAATCCCTATGTACAAATTATTAGGTTGTAATCCGGTTATAGACTTCAACATAGGAAACCATACTTTAAATAAGAAGTAACTACCTACCAACCAACCTCCTATTACTTCAACTATACCAAATATTATCTTCATCTTATGTTTCTCCAAACCAAATATTATCTTCATCTTATGTTTTTCCAAATAGTTTTTGCAATCCAATAATAAAGAAGTAATCTAAATCCTGTCTTTATTGGATTAACTTCCAAGTCTGCCAACTGTTTTTCTATTGTTGCTTCCAACTTCTCAATTATTTTGTCCATTCTCAAACTCTCCTATAAAATCCATTATTGCTTCTGACCAACCGTTAATATGAAGCCATTTACTATAAGCAATACCCTTATCATAGGATGCTACATTTATAATGTAGTTGTTATTGCCTATAATTAAGGCTTTGTCAGGTGAATTTTTAACATCACAATCCTGCTCATCAGTTATTACTATAACTCTATCTGCTTTATCCTCCTTCTCTTTAATATAATCCATGACTTGTTTAAGAAAAATGCCACCACCACCTAATGGCTTACACAAACCATATATATAATCAGATAATGCAAAACCATTTCTAGCTGGAACAATCTGTGTCTTATGTATTCTAGCCCAATCATTTCCAGCAGTGGCATATATAACAGGCTTTTCACATAATTCCCTTACCAAAATAGCTAATGCACAAGCCGCTTGTGCTCTATCTAATTCTGATTTAAGAGAGATGGGTGCCCCATACATAGAACCTGAAACATCTATTACTAAAATAGTCTTACCTTTCAACTTAGGTCTTTGAGAAAGACATCTTAACATAGCCTTTTCTATATAGCTTTCCCACGCAGGAACATATTTGGCAGCAGCTATAAAGAAGAAGTAAAGAACAATGGGATAATGCCCATCCATCACAACCATACTACCACTTAATTATAAGGTAATCACTAATCACAAATTGTCAAGGGCAAATGCAAACTTTTTTGGTAGCGGAAGATGGAATTGAACCAACATCACCGTGGGTATGAACCACGTGCTCTACCATTAAGCTACTCCGCATCCCCGCCAACCTTGAAAAAAGTTAACTTTCTAAAACTAATTCATCCACACCAAATTCAGACAAATCCGCCAGGCTCTTACCTATTTCTACATCAGTTTTCAATTTTACACGATTAATATTATTAAAATATTCTCCTTCAAACTCTATATTAGCTGTCTCCATACATTCTTTGAGGATAGCAGAAACATCCTTTACTTCTTCATCAGGAGCTTCTATAACAATATTATCATATACTTGTAGAATGGGTCTAGCCTTAAACCCCTCCTTCTTAAATATTTTATCAACTTTTATAAGACTTATTTCAAGTAGATTCCAAGCAAGAGATTGGACTAGGAAGTTAACACCCTCTCTTAATGTGCCTGAATCATCTTCCTTATGATGTTCCCAAGAACGCCTGAAACCAAAAAAGTTGGACAGATACCCGTCTTGAATAATCTTCTTCTTAGCAAGTTCTATATTAGAAGATAAGTCAGGAAAATTGTTGTAGTAATCACTTATAAACTTCTTTGCTTCTTCCTCTGTTATATTGAGATTGTAAGACAACCCATATTCTGTCTCTCCATAAATAACTCCGAACTGAATTCCTTTCCCCTTAACTCGTAATTCAACATAAAATGTATTCTTGTTTTTATATCCATTATATACTTCATCATAAGTTTTATTAAAAGCTTTTGCTGTTATGGCACTGTGAATATCTTTGGAAAAATCATTACAAATATCTATTAGTCTTGGTTCATTATAAACAACTGCTGCTACTCTTACTTCCAGTTGTGATTGGTCAGCCGACACAAATGTATGACCATCTCTTGCAACTATACATCTTTTTATATCTTTATTGCGTGGGATATTAAGTAGATTTATTTTCGTGCTATTTGGTCTTCCAGAAGTGGTAGCGTGAAGGCTATACTTAGTGTGTGCTATTCCATCTTTTAATTTAGGAATTACACCACTCAAGAATCCACTTCTTAATGTCTCAATAGAACGATATTCCTGCATTATCTTACAATATTCATTATTGAAAGGATGTTTAGCATACCGTTCCATTTCTGTCTTACCTACTTTAATATTATCCTTCTTAGTCTTCTTGATAGTAGGCAGTTTGTAATATTCAGATATTAGCCAACTAATCATCTGTGAAGAACGGGGATTGAACTTACGATTGAAGAACCTTTCACATTCTTTCACAGACGTTAAGTTTTCTACCTTAACTAATAATCTGTTTGCTCTTTTAGCATAAGTGACATCTGTTTCCTTAAGTGTATCTACATCATATTTAACCCCCCTCAATGTCATTTCAGTAAGAATACGATTGCATGGCATAGCTATGTTATAAAACAACCAATCCATACCCATATCTTTTAACTGTTTGTCTTGCTTCTTCTTTATCTTTGGTAGCACTCCAATATCATCTATTGCATATTGGTCTTTCTTAACAGGGTCTTTCATTCTATGAGCACCACCAACAGCATTTACTTCATCTGAATAACCAGCAGATTCAGGAACATACTTAAGAGTGAGAGCATCCAAGTCGTTATTTTTAAGACCTGACACAAAGTATTCTGCAATACAAGTATCAAAATACCAGTTAGTAGGAAATATATTATATTTAAGTTTTAAATACTTAGCATCAAATTCCCACCCTTGCCCAACAATAGGTTTAGTTTCAAGTAACTCTTTATATTTAGGAACTAAGTCTAGCCCTATCAAGTATCTATCATTTTCTGAACCAACTTGGACACGTGTTAACTCTTCAATATATGGGTCAAGGCCGGTAGCTTCTGTGTCTATATATAAACAATCAGATTTGGAGAGAGTATTTATTGATTCTTGAACTTGGCTTTCTTCCTCTACTTTAGAGAAGGAATAATGAACTATATCAATCTTCTTTCCTATTAAAGATGGAATAAGAGCAAAGTCCTTCTTAAGAATCTCCCATTTTCCTTGGTCATATAGACAAGAAGCAGGATGGAAAGTAGGAAATACATTACACTTTACCTTATCTGAATATAATATATTCCCTCTATATTCTGTTATACCAGTCTTACCGGTTAGAGAATAAAATGCACTTCCACCCATAGCAACTATTAAATTTGGCTTAATAGTTGCTAAGTCGTTAACAATATGTATAAAACAAGAATCCAATTCCCTTTTTGTGGGAGTAGGATTGCCCTCTAAATAACAACGTATTGCATTCATTACTATGACATCTTTACGTTGAAGTTGAGCAAAGGCTAACAGTTTATTGAACTTCTGTCCTGCATCCCCTACAAATGGTTCACCTATTTCTGCTTCACTAGCACCGAAAGCTTCTCCACAAAATACTATTTTAGAAAGGGGATTACCAAAGTAAGATACACAATTAATCCCCTTCCCATTCTTATACCATCTACAACGTGTACATTTAGTTGTCACAATAATCTATCCTTGCATCATGGCTAAAACAAAAATCTGTTATCTGTCTATTAACCCCTTGATTATAAAAGCAATAAAAACTAGCAAAACATCCCTTTAAAAAATCTACATCTCCTTTGAGTTTCTAAGTTACCAGCACTACAAAAGAAATTTTGGCCGGCTACTCCTAAAACACAAAAATTAGATTTAGATAGCTTAAATATAGGTATCCGTTTTTCCATCTTGTTTCATACCTTCCTACTGTATTTAATACATATAACAAAAAATAATATACCCATATCCTAATGCCAATATAGGTTTAAGGATTGCAAAATACAGACTGTTTAATCTTAACTTCACCTTCAAGATTATTTTTAGAAAACAAATTCATCAACTTTCCAGCAAGGAAACCCCTTTATTTAGAGAGGGGAAGAATTGCTGTCCTCCTTTATTATTTAATACAAAGACTAACATATTAAGTCTTCCTCCTTTCGGAGTTAGTGCCGCATCGAGGTTGTTAGAAGACGTTTTTAAGTCTGACACACTGTTCCTACCCTCAGAACTGTTTAAT
>Ga0100397_1000674_pt1 | contig 20328 bp, 19 predicted proteins | sample CryGeymeta201521_FD_81550 | JGI IMG/M metagenome (GOLD analysis project Ga0100397, IMG submission 81550) | Groundwater microbial communities from Crystal Geyser aquifers in Utah, USA - Crystal Geyser metaG 2015-21 | ecosystem: Environmental > Aquatic > Deep subsurface > Groundwater | place: USA... | reverse complement strand
AGTTTCGTCGAGTTCAAGGCGGGCGATAATTTTAACCACAGGAATACATAGACGTATTTCGAGGATTAAAATTTGAGCCCAACGCCGAAATCGGTGAAAATAGCCATTTACGGATGGACACTAGTTAATTCTATGAACTGGATGAAATACTTGGCGGATGTTGTTACGCTTCAATTTCATAAGGAAAAATGCGTCGGTTGCCTGACATGTATGGAAGTTTGCCCCCAAGGTGTCTTCATGCGTGATAACGGCCGGGTGGCTGTTAAAAACCGGGACGATTGCATGGAATGCGGTGCCTGCGCGCGCAATTGTCCTGCCGGGGCAATAACTGTAAAGGCCGGGGTGGGCTGCGCGGCTGGAATAATAAACGCGGCGCTCGGCCGCAAAGGAGATTGCTGCTGCGTTGTTGAAGACGGCAAAGGCGCTTCCGGCATCTGCTGCTAATGTCTTTCAGGGCATTGAAAAACGCCCATCTGCTGAGGTCTGCTCATGCCTCGCCTGTTTGAGCTTTTCCACAAACAGAGAGGTCACTGCTGCGTAGGTCTATGTGCTCTGCATTCCTAGGGATTTATCCTAGCATTCGCTCTGGCGCACCACCTTTTGGGCGGGTAACATTGATCGCAGGCCTTGCTTCCGGGCATTTTGTCTCAGTCTGACAAAAGCGGCTTTTCAACACGCTGCCAAGCGCCTTTTGTCGTCTTACTGATTCATTTTCTTTAAAAGATCAGCCAGGGTCCCCAATGAGTTGGAATTGTTCTGCTGTTTTACATACTCCCTGTAGCTCCCGCCTTGGGTGCCCTCCGACATGCTCTTGGTGCTAAGGGCAATCTTGCCGGTTTCATTATCTATCCCCACTATCTCTACCTCGACCGATGAGCCCGGTGGGAATTTTCGTCTGAGGTCGCCTGCGTGATCCGATGCCATTTCCGAGAGATGGAGAAGCCCTGAGCGATTGCCCGGGAGGCTAAGAAATATTCCGTATTTCTTGATAGATTCAACAGTTCCTTTTACGACATCTCCCTCCTTGAACTCAGCCTTGGGCTCAGACTGGCCTTCAGATGCAGGGTGGTATATTTCCAGGGAAATCCTTTTTGCCTGGGAGTCGAGTGCCAGTATCCTTACTGATATCTCCTCACCTTCACTCAGGACATCCTTTGGATGTGCTATGCGCTTACCCGCCGACATGTGGGAAATGTGGACAAGACCTTCGATCCCAGGTTCAAGTTCAACAAATGCCCCGAATGGCGTCAGTCTGGTAACTTTTCCCGGAAGGACTTGGTTTTCCGCATACCTGGTATGGATGCTTTTCCAAGGGTCTTCTCCCAATTGCTTAAGGCTGAGGGAAATCCTCTTCTTTTCCCAGTCAATGTCCAGAACCTTTACAGTGACGGTTTCGCCCGTCTTAACTATTTCAGAGGGCTCCTTGACTCTATGCCATGCAAGCTCGGACATAGGGATAAGACCTTCTACTCCCCCGATATCAACAAAGGCTCCGAATGAGGCAAGATTCTTGACGGTACCCTCCAGGATATCACCGGGGTTGAGTCTTTCCTTAAGGGCGGAAACCTTCTTTTGTTGCTCCTCTTCAAGCAACTGGCGTCTTGAAAGTACTATGTTTCTGCCGCCGCCTGAGTATTCCACGATCCTGAAGGCAAAGGTCTTGCCTACATTTTGTTCCGGCGGACCGCTGGGGTAGAGATCAATCTGGGAATGGGGGCAGAATGCCTGCTTTCCCAGGACACTTACCTGATAGCCTCCCTTGCGGACGGCCTCAACCTTTCCCTCAACGGGAATCCCGCTCCTGCATGCCCCTCTAAGGGCGTCGTCGGATGCTGCTGCCGTCATCTTTACGCTCAGTAAGGTCTCACCTGCCTTGGAGCTTATTACGTAGCACTCTATTGTATCACCAGGCTTAACCGTAAGATTGCCTTCGGCATCCTTAAGCTCTTCCGTGGCTATGTTGCCCTCGCTTTTGCCTCCAATATCAACGAATATCCACTCATCGCCGATAGAAACTACTGTTCCGGTTATTTTGGTGTCCCTGACCGGTTTGTTGAGACGATCCATGCTCGCCTCGAAAAGCACTGAAAAATCCTCTCCTTCGCCTGAATCCTCAGGACGAAAACCCTCATTCATTCCGATGTTCCTCCTCAATATGCCGACCTAAAATCTTCTATTACCTCCTGCCTGAGCTAAGACAGATGTTCAAGCTCTGCCTGGTATAGCTGTGTCCTGGCCTTGGCAAGCTTCTTGTAAACGGCGTGAATCTTTTGCTGATCCTTGGAGCGTATGGCCTTCACGAGATCGCCTTCCAATTCTGCAACGCTGAGACGTTTGTAGTAATCCATTGATTCCTGGAAATGAGCCAGTACGATCCTGCCGGTGAGAAGGGGATGATTGTTTGTCACGTTCGAGAACTTGAACATGGTTCCATGTTCCAGTTCAACCTCAAGCCCCTCGCAGAAATCATCAAGCGGGATATTCATGCCTTCGGTATTTATCTCAGAAAGGATGAGACGCGCCTCTTCCGGAAGAACATGGGTATCTTCCAGGGAAGACCAGTCCCTTATGTTAAGTTCTGAACAAATTCTTTTTACTTCTTCAGCGGTTACATACTCTGGGATCTTCACAGCAGTCTTCTTCCTCCGATTACCTGCTAGATGTGCCGGCAGATAATACTGCCGGATTTCTTACAATGACGTGCTTTCTTGGGGTAAGCTCTTTTCGGTAGGCCTTTAAAGCCACAGAATGCTCCCTTTCAGCTCTGTAGCGCATATTACTTATGTGTTTGACGGGAAGCAAGCGGAATATTTGATCCTGTTGCAGTTAACAGGGAATATGTAGTAAGATTGTGATTACTAAGGTTCAGGGTTCAGAGGTTCAAGGTTAGAGACCGATGAAAATTGAACGTTTTGAAGAAATTGAGGCCTGGCAACCGGCATTTGAATTGACTCTAAAAGTGTACTGTAGAAACCAGCACACAGTACGACGGACTGAAGAGAAAAATACAAGATGATGCCGGCTCATCAATGCGCAATATTGCAGAGGGATTCGCATCAGCTAAACCGCGAACCTGACAACCTGAGTAGTTAAGATAAAAAATTATTGAGGATAAATGTTATGTCGGAGCCTCTTATATTACACATAGACGACAGCGAATTTGAAAAAGAAGTCATTCTGGCAAAGGGACTTGTTCTGGTTGATTTCTGGGCCAAGTGGTGCGGGCCGTGCCTGAGCATGGCCCCACACCTTGACGCATGCGCCTCCGAATATGCAGGGAAGGCTCGTATAGTGAAGTTGGACGTAGATGATAATCCAAAGACATCAGAGCGATATGCAATAAGGAGCATCCCAACCCTTATTTTTTTTCGGGACGGCAGGCCGATTGAAACCGTCAACGGGGCAATTTCGCTCGGCTCTCTGAAAGAGAGGCTGGATAGGCATCTTTCTTCCTGAGCACTCTATTTACCCCTTGGATAAAGAGGAGATATGTCACGCAGGGTCTTTACCGCCTCCCTGAGGACAGAGAGGAACCTTGTTATGTCTTCCTTCTTGTTGTCCAGTCCGAAGGAGATGACGAGGGTTCCCTGGGCGTCAGCAAAGTCCCGGCCTATAGAGATCAGCACGTGTGATGCCTGAAGCGCTCCCGCGGCACATGCCGAACGTGTCGAAAGGGCTATATTTTCATCATCGAGCATCAGTACCAGGCTTTCCCCTTCAACATACTTGATGGATACCGAGAGCAGGTTGGGGAGACATAATTCCGGATGGCCGTTGATGATATATTCGTCAATGTAGTTGGGAAGCTCCCTGAGAAGTGTCTTTTTTAGCTCCAGGTAATGCCTCTTTCTGGACTCCATTTCCCTTACGGCCAGTTCAGCAGCCTTACCAAGCCCTATTATGCCTATAAGGTTCTCTGCTCCAGCCCTTTTGTTATTCTCCTGCACCCCTCCGTCGAGAAGAGGCCAGATGGAAGTGCCCTTTTTTGAGTATAGGGCGCCCACTCCTGCAGGACCGTAAAAGGTATTTGATGACAGGCTCAATAAGTCCAACCCTAGATCCTGAACATCCATGGGTACCACTCCCACCGAGTCAACCGCGTCGGTATGAAAGGGGACCTTTTTCTCCCTGCACAGTGCAGCTATTTCCTTTATGGGTTCTATTGTCCCTATTTCGTTGTTGCTGTGCATGACGGTTACAAGGATGGTTTCCGGCTTTATTGCTTCCGCAACCTTGTCCGCGCCGATTATTCCGTATTTATCAACAGGCACGGAGGTTACCTGGTAATCCATCAGTTTAAGACGCCTCAGGCTCCTCAAGACGGCATTGTGCTCGATATTGGATGTTACGATGTGCCTTCCCTTTTCAACCCTGGCAAAGGCCACGCCCTTGATCGCGTGATTTACCGATTCGGTCCCGCCAGAGGTAAAAACGATTTCTTTGAGATCCTTGGCATTAATAAGTCTTGCAACCGATTCCCTTGCGTTTTCAAGGGCTCTGGCCGCACTGTCCCCCAGCTTGTGCTGGCTTGAAGGGTTACCATAATTATTCTTCATGGCCTGGATCATGGCCTCCTGGACCTCCGGGAGGATAGGATTGGCCGATAGATGGTCAAGATTTATGACTTGCTCCATTGCGTGCCCTCCTTTCTTAGTGATGATCTTCAACTGTGTTTAGCTGGCAGGCCTTACAGTAGGTGGTTCCCTCAGGCAGTTCGGCATCGCAATAGGGGCAGTAACACTTCTCTCCGTCCTTGTGCTCGTGTATCTCCCTGCGTTTCGGTTCCTTAGTCTTAATCCCTGATTGTTTGGATTCATAATCCTTTATTGCTGCATGGAGGGCGTCCGCACCCAGGTTTGAGCAATGGAGCTTGTTCTTGGGGAGACCCTCAAGGGCTGCAGCCACATCACTGTTGGTGATCTTTTTCGCCTCTTCGATGCTCTTTCCTTTTGCCATCTCCGTCAGCATGCTTGATACCGCTATCGCAGCTCCGCATCCGAATGTCTGGAACTTGATATCGTCTATGCGCTCGTCTGCTATCTTTAGATATATGGTCATCATATCACCGCAAATAGGATTTCCTACCTCGCCCTTTCCGTCCGGGTTTTCAATCACTCCAACATTTCTGGGTTTCCTGAAATGATCCATTACTACTTCAGAATACATGGTAATCCTCCTCTTCTCTGCATTAATATATATTGTCATTATCAGGTTTGACTATAATCATCCTTGCAACAAACTACAAGTCTGTCTTTTCCGTTATTGATCTGGTATGTTTTCTCTGTATCAATGGCGGCGGTTTGGGTAGTGTGCATCGGGAAATGAGATAGTTTTGTCGAGTCCAAGGCGGGCGATAATTTTAACCATAGGAATACATTGACGTATTTCGAGGATTAAAATTTGAGCCCAACGCCGAAATCAGTGAAAATAGCCATTTAAGGATGGACACTAGGTAAAATATTTCATGCCAATATAGGCAAGCCACTGAGGCCTTTTTGAGGCGTGGCTGTAAATCCGGCTTCAACCATATTTACCTGCGAAAAAGGAGAAAGATTTGCCTGATTATGAAGGCATGGTAACCATGCTGAGAGATGACGGAACGGCCGACGTTCTGGTGGTTCCCGAGAGATCTTTTATCCCCGGGGCCTCTGATCTTAATGTCTGCCACTGCGCTACAGCAAAGTCATCGGTTGCGGCAAGGGCCCTAAACACGGCCGGGGCCAAGGTAGGAGACCTGGCCATGCTGCATCTTGACGCAGCACCGCTGGCAAGAAATCTTTTGACCTTCCTTGCCTGTCCGGCAGCAGGGGCACTCATCGGTTTTCTTACCGGATTTGCCTTTCCGTGGTGGTGGACGGAGATAGTCTTCGCCCTGGCCGGGGGGACGGCGGGTCTCCTTGCAGGAATACGGATTCGGCGCAGGGCCGGGGCTGAGCATCTGCCGGTGATAATAAAGGTAGTTCTTTCCTCGGATGAAGTGGCAGGGACCTGCGGCAAGGCAAGAGGCGAGGATTGCGCAGGTTGCATTGGCGGGACACTTGGGGGTAATTAAACTTGACGGAAGTTGCCTTTGCCCTGTGCAACAGCTACGATGAAGCTCTTACTGCCTCTGCCATTGCTTCAGTGTTGCGGCCTTTCGGAGGAATGAAAGCCTTTTTCAGAGCGGGTGAAAGGGTCCTGATAAAGCCCAACCTTCTTGGGGCCTGGGCCCCTGAGAAGCGGGTTACGACCGATCCCGTTATCATAGCCGCTGTTATCGGGCTTGTGCAAAAGGCAGGTGGTATCCCATTTGTTGCGGACAGCCCAGCCATAGGATCTTTTAAGAGGATATCGGAGAAGACAGGAGTAGGTAAGGTGTGCAGGGAGCTTGGAGTGGAACTTCTTGAACTTTCCGCTCCGAGGCCCATAAAGCCACCGGGAGGCTCCCGCTTCAGAAGGCTTGAGATCGCCTCACAGGTTCTGGATGCCGGCTGTGTCATAAATCTGCCAAAGCTTAAGACCCACGGCCAGATGCTCATGACCCTCGGGGTCAAGAACCTATTCGGGACTGTCGTTGGGCAGAGAAAGGCCGAATGGCATCACATGGCCGGGGTTGACAGGGATACCTTCGCATCCTTGCTTCTGGATATCTATCTTACGGTGAAACCCTCAATCACCATCATTGACGGAGTTTGGGCCATGGAGGGGCACGGGCCCTCAAACGGATCACCCAAACGACTTAATCTGATAGGCGCGGCCATGGATGCTGTGGCCCTCGATGTTTCGATATGCCGTATGCTGGGGGTGCCTCTTGATGCCTTTCCCATCTATCGAGAGGCCAGGCGAAGGCGTATCGGAATGACGGACATATCCCGGATAAGGGTGGTCTCCGATGGGCCGACGGATATGGCATGTAAAGGCTTTGTCGTTCCGAGACTGGATTCCATGGGAATACTTCCCGGCGGATTTGACTGGTTTACAAAGCGTTTTCTGGTATCCAGGCCTGTCCAGGAAAGGTCGTCCTGCCGCGAATGCGGCATGTGCCGTGAGATTTGTCCGGTAAGTGCAATCGAAAACAGGCGTGGTAGGCTCTTATTCGACTATGACAGATGCATTCGCTGTTACTGCTGTCAGGAGATATGCGCCCACAACGCCATTCATTTCAAAAGCGGCCTCATTGTTAAGGCCCTTAATTACCTGAAAAGATAAAGACTTATTAATGATGGAAAAGCTTGAATCATACAGGGAACTCTTTCCTGTGACAAATGAGATGGCATACCTGAATCATGCCGCTATCGCACCGCTGTCCACAAGGAGCGCCGGTGCGATCAAAGAGGTGATGTCCGAGATGCTTTCCTCCGGAGGACTTTCCTATAGAAAGTGGATGGATCGGGTGGACAGGGCAAGGGAGGCATGTGCGAGTTTGATTGGAGCTGAAAAGGCTGAGATAGCTTTCCTCGGTAACACCTCGGATGGTCTGGGCGCCGTTGCCAGCTCTTTAGGGTGGAGAAAAGGAGATAAGATCATTGTCTCCATGCCGGATTTTCCCTCAGTGATCTATCCCTGGCTCCCCCTTGAAGGCAGGGGGGTTGAAACCATCCCGGTTCACAGAAGAGACGGTCGCCTGGAGCCGGGGGATGTGGAAAAGGCAATATTACCGGGTGCAAGAATGCTGGTTGTGAGCGCTGTGGATTTTCTTACGGGTTTTGCATGTGATCTGGAGGCCATGGGGGAGATTTGCAGAAAAAAAGGCATTCTTTTCTGCGTGGATGCGATTCAACAGCTTGGAGTTCTTCCTCTCAATGTGGAGAGGGCCGGGATTCATTTCCTTTCATGCGGATCACACAAATGGCTCATGGGGCCTGTTGGCTGCGCTTTCCTTTTTGTTAGCCGCAGGATAGAAGATGAGGTGCGGCCTGAGCGAATAGGCTGGAAGAGCGTAAAGGATGAGGAGGATTTTTTTACATTTCAGCGGGAAATAAAGCGCGGGGCTTCAGGTTTCGAGCCTGGGAGCCTCAATATCCTTGGGATTTGCGGCCTTGGAGCGGCAGTTGAACTCATTCTGGAAGTAGGATTAGAGGCTGTAGAAAATAAATTGATGGAGCTTACAGGTTATCTTTTCGAAAGACTTAGGGAAGAAGGCTTAAGCGCCGTCTTACAGCCTGAGGGAGGTGGAAGAAGTGGCATTGTATCATTTCGTCCCGCAGCCGATCCTGTTGAACTGACAAGGCTTCTCCTCAAGAAAAAAATAATCGTATCGGAGAGGAGGGGGCTCATCCGTGTCTCGCCTCATTTCTATAACAATACGGATGAGCTTGAGAGGTTCTTTCAGGTGATGAGGGCCTGTAAAGGCTGAGAGATTATCTGTGGATGGAAGAGACAACATATTGATGACGATCGCCGATCTTTCCGTGAGGGTGGCCTTCAGGTTTATGGCGGCCCTTCCAGCTTCGGTCTCATCCGGGGCCGGGGTGACTCTGGGGAGAATCGGGGCCGTGCTGCCGATCCCCAGGTTGAGAGTGGCACTTGACAACATCAAGGCCGTCTATGGGAAAGAACTGAGCCCAAGTGGGATGAAGACCCTTTATAGGCAAATATTTGTTCACTTCGGCCGCATGGTTTTTGAGATCCCCAAGATATTCCGGCTCAGGGCCGGAAACCTTGAACAGTATGCTGAAATTGATGGACTGGAAGGCCTTGAGGATGTGCTTTCCAGGCGAAAGGGCTGTTTTTTCCTCACGGCCCACTTCGGCAACTGGGAGTTATTGAACGCAGTAGTTTCGCTTTCTCTGGGGGGAAGGGTGGCCATAGTGGCAAGGCCGTTAGACTTTCCTCCCCTTGAAAGAATCTTCAGCTCCCTGAGAGGCCGTTTCGGAACTGAGATTATACCCAAAAGAAGGGCCATGCGCCGGATACTCAGGTGCATCAAGAGCGGGGTGCCGGTGGGGATACTGCTGGATCAAAACGTTGACTGGTATGAAGGGGTGTTTGTTTCCTTCATGGGGAGGGTCGCCTGTGCCAATAAGGCGCTTGCGATATTGGCCCTCAAGACCGGCGCTCCTGTTGTCCCGGCCTTCACGGTAAGGCTTCCGGATGGGCGCTATAAAGTGATTATCGAGAGGGAGCTTGATATAATACGAACGGCTGATGAGACCAGGGATGTTGAGGAAAATACGCGTCTTTTTTCAGATACCATAGAAAGATATGTCCGAGCCTATCCAGACCATTGGTTCTGGTTCCACAGAAGATGGAAGACCAGACCCTATTGCGCCTTGATTGAGAAGTAATGTCCATCAGTAAATGAGATGGTTTTGTCTAGTTCAACTCGGGCGGCAATGTTAACATCAGGAATATAACTTGCTTCCCGGTCTTTCCGCATTCCGTCTGGGTGAAAAATCTTCATCCTCGGCGGGCTGTGTGAAACCGCCAATGATCTTTTGGGGTAAGGAAAATACAATGAACGATATAAAGGCTGTGGGATTCGATCTTTTTAATACACTGATAACCGTTTCTCCAGAATGTGTAACAGAGGCGATGGTTCGTCTGACCGATACTCTGAGGGCGGAAGGCATTGAGCTGGAATTTGAGTCTTTCAGAAAGGCCCACAGAAGCGCGGCTGTCCACTTCTTTAAGGAGGCAAAGGCCGAGGGCAGGGAAACGCACAATCGTTTCTGGATCAGCAGGGCTCTATCGGAATTCGGCTGCACCGTGGCCCCTGATGATCCTCTCATAGGCAGGGGAGTGGATGCGTATTTTTCTTCTTTTTTCGAATACAGCCGTCTTATTCCCGGGACTAAAGAGATGCTTAAATCCCTTAAGGGTTCCTATCGCCTCGGTCTTCTTTCAAACTTCACTCATGCACCTGCGGCCGATATCCTCCTTGAGCGGCTTGGCCTTCCGGGTTTTTTTGATCACGTGGTAATATCGGGAAGGGTGGGTTACTGTAAGCCCGACAGAAGGGTATTTGATTTGTTCCTTGAGGGAATGGGAGTCAAAGCCGATGAAGTCGTTTTCGTTGGAGATGATCCTGATGCGGATGTCAAGGGGGCTTCCAACGCGGGCCTGAAGCCCGTTTGGACTACCTACGTGACGGACAACAATCTGCCTCACGTCGTAAGCGTAGCTGCAGGCCCACAGGGAGATCCCGGCAAAGAATTTCCTAGAATTTCATCCTGGGATGACCTCTTTGCCCTTCTGGGTAAAAGGCCTTCGGCGCCTGAACTGCCTTGAATACATCAGGAGCTTTTTTGGATTTGCCCTCGCGTTCATCTATCTTGCGATAAAGCTTTTTCTTGTCGGAAGGGTATTCAAGAGAGACAGGCGAACGGGCATGCCCATTCGTCTATCCGAGTAACACCAGCGTCTATTACCTTCACCTCAATCATACTGACGGTCATGCCCTGTTGGGGCACAACGAAGTATGACAATGCCGCACGTCAAAAGCCGGCTCGATCCGGAATCCAGGTCGTCATCCCTGCGAAGTCCGGAACAAAGACCGGCCAACGGCCTACGCCGGTATGACTATCTATTTCCATAGGAAATACCGCGCACGGTTTCAAAGACCGAAGAACATGCGAGCGCTCTTACTGAGGATCCACTCGAGTTTTTCATCACTCAATCCGAGTTCGGGAATCTTTCTAAGCTCTCTATCCCAACTGTATGGGATATTGGGGAAATCCGATCCGTACATGACCCTATCTGCCCTGAAACTGCTCAGTTCAACCGGGCACTGATGGGTAAAGTAGCCTGCCAGCATCATGGTGGTATCCAGCCACAGATTCTCATATTTCTCGATAAGGCCTCTGTAATCTGATGTTTCATCAAAGCCAAGATGCGGGACGCATATCTTGAGGCCGGGGAATTCCTTTAATACCCTTTCAACCCTGTCCACGCTGCATATCTTGTGGGGATCACAGTGATAGGCGGGGCTTTTGGGCTCGCGGCCCGCGTGGATCACCAGTGGTTTTCCGCATGAGCGGCAGGTTTCATAGACTGGATTCATGTAATCCGCGTTCATGTCAAAACACTGCACGTGAGCGTGGAGCTTTACTCCGGCAAGACCGAGGGAAAAGGCCTCTTCCAATATCTCAGCAGATCCTTCTTCTCCCGGGAAAACGGTCGCAAGACCTGTGACCCTTCCCTTGTATCCTGAGCATTTGGATGCCACATAGCGGTTAAGGGATCTCGCCATGCCGGGTTTGTGTGCATACTGCAGGGCGAAAATGTGGGATATGCCGTGTGAGAGAAGAAAATCAAATATTACTTTTGTCTTAAGCCTGTACCTGATGCGCCAGGCATAGGTGTCAAACCATTTCCAGATGGAGGAAAATATCTCGCCGGGAAAGACGTGTACATGGGCGTCAATGACCTCTGGCAGGTCTGCGGGTACGCTTATCCCTTCCTCATCGTCTATGTAAGGCAGCATTGGACTGAGCATTAAATAACCCCTTCCAAAAGGTTTGTTTCCGTCTCAGGGCCTTAAAAGCAATTACGCTAACGCCTGTTGCCATGATCTGAAAAGAGTTTTATCCGATTACCGAGGATAGGGGTTCTGCTCTAGCCTGCAGCAACTCCTTTTCCGCTTGAGGACCTCGTAATCGAATATATTACAAATATTACACCGGTAGTGTTTCATGCTGCGAATAGTCTTCGGGGCATCATATCGTATCAATCCTTTTAGCTATGCTTGGGGATTTCAGATCAATTTCAACCCTGATTGCCATCAAGCCCTTTACCCCTGGCAGGTCTTCCAGCGCGAGAGATTCAGGCTTACCCTTGAGAAAACCCCTGGCTGAGAGAAAATCCATGTGCCGTTCCGCCTCCCTTCCTTCCTGGGGCTGAGAAAACACTACGGATAACATTCCGGGCTGGGTCAGCCGCTCTGCGCCGCCTTTGACGAGGGCTTTGTCAAGGCGCGATTTTATGATTTCTTGGCGAATATCGTAAGCCCCGTCAACATCAAAACGCTTTTCATCAAAGCGGAAGCGTATGGAGGTGGGAGAGTGGCTGAAAAGCAGAAGGTGGGCTATATCAAGCGGAACATTGCCTTTCTTCTTCATTTCCTCGGCTATCAGCGCGATGCCGCATGCAGTAGTCATCTGCCACAGGCGAAAATTCTCAAGATAGATTCTGCTGAATCCGTCAAGCTCTGAAAGGCCGGGACCAAGATATATGGTATAATCCACTCCATCTGTTTGGTGTTTCTCAAAATAATGCGGACAGAGGGCTTGAAGATTAGCTTCTTCTCTGTTCAGGTAAAGAGAAATGCGCTTATTGAGCCCGGAGATGCTTTCTTCGAATTCCTTTCTCTTCCTGTAAACCGAGTGTGTCCTGGGATCAAGTGCCGCCTCATAACTCTCGATTACCTTTGCCAAGCCTGAGCCGAAGTCCTTAATGGACGGGAAAAGCGATTCCAGCTCCGTTTGGAGAAAGCGTGGAATCTCCACCTCATCGCCGGGGCTTATTGCTGCCTTTATTCTGTCTGATTCTCCAAGGAGTCTGTGCCGGATTTCGTCAAGGACAGCCAGAGGCTTTGCCCTCAATGCCTCTTCCAGAACATCCAGACCCAATCTCAGATGTTCGAGGAGGTCTTCTGTCACGGCCCGGTTTCTGGCCAGAGTCGAACCCCTGATATCCGATACGCCATAAAGAGGATAAACATCCCTGAAGACAATCTGCTCCATCTCGGAGTCCTCGCCCCTGCGCCTTCTCTCAAGATGCTTGAAGGCAGCCTTTCGGAAGCGCCACTCAACCGCGGGATGGACAGCGGTGCATTTTTCCTTGATGATGCCCTGGACAGTGTGCTCGATTTCATCGAGTGCCTTTTTTACTGCCAGAGAAAATATGGGGACTATCTCCGAAAGAAGGAGGATATCAATAGGGCCGAATTCATCAGGGTTCGGGGAGGCTATGTCAATAGTTCCTATGGGCTTTCCTTCGTATGTAAGGGGGCTATCATCAAAGACCTTATGCCGGACCTTATGAGTTCTTTTTCCACTATGGCGGGAGATGGCGTAAGGCTCAGATCCCTTATGCGAACGACCTTGTCTTCCTTTACGGCCTTTTCATAGAGGCTCCCCTGGAATTCTGATAAAGCCATGTGACGCGAGCTGGAAAATACGGAATTGCAGGACAGTTCACAACCTAGATTAAGAAGCATGACCTCGTCTTCGTGGATAGCCACCAGGGACACCAGCAGGTCCTTGCATCTGAGGAGATTGCGGATCCGTTGCTGAAGTCGCAGAAATCCGTTTTCTGTAAATATGGATTCCTGATCTATCAGGTCTTTCCCTAGGGCTGAAAGCGTTTCTGATTGGGTGACGTCCACTACGGTGAACACCGCGAGCCCTTGTATTTCGAAATCTTCAGGAGGCAGTATCTCCTTGAGCACTTCAGGGTCCGCAAGGTTTTCAAGAATTCTGGCCCTTTCCTCCTCTGTCAGGGCCTTTAATTTTCCCCTGTGCCTGATCTCCATGAAGTTGAGATTGGGCTTAATTCTGAGACAAGTTTCAAGACCCGTTTCCGGATCCTGGATTATCCGGATTATAGGGTATTCGAACTTCTGGCGGATGCCGTAATACTTATCCAAAATTAGGTAATAGGCCCTAAGAACCCGTCCCATGAGGAAATTATCTTCTCCTACTGATGAGAGACCTTTCATGCGCCCGTTATCATCCATAAGGAGTCTTCTGAATGAATCCGAAACATAAACCGGCTGAAGATTAAATGGTATGAAAATGCCTACAGGCTCCATATCCAGCGAGGCTGGTGGGATAACAAGCGATATCAATGCCCTCAAAAGCTCGCTGTGTTGGGAAAGGAGGGAAAGCTCTTCTATGGGGCGCAGAAAGACTGGGGCCTTCTCAAGCATGGTCTTAAGCTTCTCCCAGTATGCCTGCCCCGGACCTCCCCACGAATCCTTGTCCTTTTCAAAATATTCTATCAGGGGCTTAAAGCTGAGCAAGGAACGAAAAGGGTAGTCGGCTTTGCTTATTTCTTTTTCTTCTTTCATGATCCTTCCCCTTGTCTATATCTACAAAGCCGGCAATCAGGTCAGGAGAGGCACTAAATCAGCCAGAGCTGGGTACCTTCTTTCCGGATATGGAGGCTTCATATGAAAATGCCCCTTCCCTTTACCCCTCCCCATCGACGGTGGAGGGGTAGGGGGTGATTTTCATCCTTTGTTGTGCCCTACCCGGGCATGGCTGTTAGTTCGTGTGCATCCGTACGGACTTTAAAGAGCATACTTCATAGCAGATATCATCTGGGGGGATTCAAGGTCAAGCCAATTTCCCGGGCCAGGAGACATGATAATAAGTCCTGCCATGCGACGGACTGTATATGACAGCGTCTGTAAATCTGTAAAAGTGAACTACGTCCCCTAAATGTTTGACAGGAGGCTTGCTCGGGAGTAGTATTGTTGCAGCAGATCAAAGTGTTGGCGGAGGATAGCTATGCGAAGCGCAATTGTGGCTCTTTCTGTTATTGCTTTCATTATAATGGGGTGCGCATCGGCAGAGGTCAAACAGACTGAAGAACTGCAGCAGGAGGCATCTGCGCTTCCTCCCGAACCGGTGCAGGAGGAGGTTGCTCCGAAGGAACCTGAGCCGGCAGCCGTGGAAGCCGGGGATTCCGAGAAGGTCAGCCTTAAACGTATCGCCGTAGCGTCCGCGCTGAAGGACAGGGAACCTGTTGATCCTGCAGAGGTATTTCCTTCCACGGTAGGAAGGGTTTACTGTTTTACACACATCGTGAATGCTAATGGACCTAAGCAGATAACGCACAAATGGTATTTAGGGGAAACACTGGTAAGCAGTGTTAATCTTAAGATCAACGGAGCAAGCTGGAGGACCTATTCCTCAAAGACTATAAACCTGGGTCAGACAGGTCTGTGGAAGGTTGAAGTCTTAGGTCCCGATGGCGAAATGCTCGGAGAAATCCATTTCGAGATAAAGTAGCCTGCCCTTATAAGGCACACCCCTTACCCCTGCCCTCCCTCGCACGGAGGGATGAAAATTGTCATTTGTGCGCCTTGCGGCAAGGTGAGTGTCTAATTATAACCTTTAGACCCTATTGGACCTGAACGGGTACAGTAGGGGATTTTATTTACTCAAGAGGTGAGGTAAGTTGATTATCAGGGCTGATGAAATAGCTGCCAGGATAAAGTCTTTGCAAAAGGCCTTGTCAGAGGCTCGAACGGATGGAGCGCTCCTGGTTGAAAGAACGGATATCTACTATTTTTCAGGCACTGACCAAAATGCGCATCTTTACGTGCCTGCCGAGGGCGAAGCTGTCTTGATGGTGCGAAAGAGCCTGGACAGGGCAAGGAAGGACTCTCCGCTTTCCAATATTTTTCCGCTCGCCGGTTTTTCACAGTTACCGGCGCTGATAAAGGAAAAGAGCGGAAGAATGCCCGCAAGGATGGGTCTGGAATTCGACATTCTCCCAGTCATGTTTTATAGAAACTATGAGAAGAATTTTCCGGGAGCGGATTTGATGGATGTCTCCCAGATTCTGAGAAGAATCCGCATGGTCAAATCCGACTACGAGATATCCTGCATAGCCATGGCTTCTGAGCTGGCAGACCTCATGCTAAATGAAGTGCCTAAATTTATTCATGAATCCAGGACAGAAAACGACCTTGCCGCCAGGGTGGAATATTTTTACAGGCTCCATGGGCACAGCGGTATTATTCCAACTCGCACCTTTCCTTATCCCTCTCTCTACGGGCAGATCATGTCAGGACCAAGAGCGGCCGAGCCGAGCAGCTCATCAGGGCCTCTAGGCGGAAGGGGGCTGGGCCCTTTCTTTTCCGCAAGCGCATCCATGTCGGATATCGGCCCCGGCGAACCGATCATTGTGGATTATGCGGCAACTTACGAGGGCTATATCTCCGATCAGACGCGCATCTTTTCTATCGGGCCTCTTGGAGATAAGTTTTTGAGGGCTCAGGATGCGGTCCGCAGGATTCAGGACAGGCTGGCAGCGGAGGCAAGACCTGGGATGTTGACCGGCGAACTCTATGCGCTCGCCCTCAAGATAGTCGACGAAGCCGGGTTCAGCGCCACCTTCATGGGCCATCCCGAGCCCGCTCCATTTGTAGGACACGGCGTAGGTCTTGAACTGGACGACTGGCCGGTGATCGCCAAAGGCGGCCGCGAGCCCCTCAGGGAAGGTATGGTTATAGCCCTTGAGCCCAAGATAGTGTTTCCAGGAGAAGGCGTTGCAGGGATCGAGAACACCTTCGTCGTCACGGAAACAGGCCTTAAGAAATTAAACCGTTATCCTGACGAGATAACTTACTGCTGAAACCCGCGGAGTTGAATTCCCCGCGGTCCGCCTCGAAAATGTTTTTTTGTTTTGGCCTTCAATACCCCGATGCTTTTATCCATCCCCCTTGACCGTCTAAACGTCGGGATGCGTCGGCATTACTCACTCCCCCTCGACGGGGGAGGGAGGGGTGGGGGTTATTTTCATGCTTCGTTGTGCCCCATTCGGGCATGAGGGTTAGCCGGCTTCCCGGGCTTAGCTATTCCAGAGGGAGTATCTTGACGGGGACCGCTGTCTTTTTCTTAAAGGTCTCCCTGTCATCAAGCGTGCCTATTCCCCTGCCAACGTGCATGGGTATGGCAAGCCTCGGTCGGATCTTGTCGGCCGCGGCCGCAGCCTCCTCAGCGGTCATCACATAAGTCCCGCTGACCGGCAAAAGGACTATGTCCGTCTTGATGGAGGACATCTCCGGGATGTTGTCCGAGTCGCCCGTATGGTAGATGGTTACTCCTGAAACGGTGAACACATACCCCACGTGACCAGCCTCCTTTGGGTGGAATGGCACTCCGGGGCTCTTGAACTTATTTAAATTGTAGGCCGGTACGGCCTTTATCTCTATACCTTCCACCTTGAGGGTGTCTCCCGGCTTTACCACTGTTACAGGCTGCGGGAGATTTGATGCCGCGGCCTTCGGGGCAAGGATCGCTGTTTTCTTTCCCCTGATCTTCGCTACATCATCTGGCGAGCAGTGGTCGAAGTGGTCATGGGTTATCATGATGATATCCGCCTGGGGGCCTTCCTTGATCTGCCAGGGGTCGATGTAAATCACTTTTCCCCCAGCCTCTATGCGGAAGGAATCGTGACCCAGCCAGTGGATGCCCTTAACAAAATCCTCAAGGTTTTCTCCCTGGGGTGAGGCAACTGCGACCGTTACCAGTCCCTTGAAGATCGCGCAAAAAACTGCAAGATAGATAGCCTGTGCCCTTTGTGGTGTCATGCGTAACCCTCCTTTTGCGTCATTTCTGAGAAGCTGACTACTTGAAATGTCTAACACATTAAAGTATGGGATAATTCTCCGGCCGGGTCAAGCCCGGAGTCCTTGTTCTCTACCGGCGGTGTGCCTGTTTTTTTGAGCGCGGTCTCTTGTATGATCCTTCGGGAACCTAACCTTCTCTCAGGTTTTCAATTGTGCAGCCGGATTTATTGCTGTAAAGCCATAGCTTATCGTAAAAGGCCTCAAAGGACTTATTGTGAAGCCATCTGTGGAGAGGCGCTTGCATCACGAGTTCCGCGATTTCCTCCTCTCTGGTGTCTCGATAGGATATTCCTAAGACGGTATTGAAGATACCCTTTGGATTGCTTACTCTGAACTCCTCGGTGCTCCTGTTGTAGCGTTTGGCAATCCAGTCTGTATCAGCGCAGAGCCAGCATTCCACGTTGCGCTGGCAAATACCTATTATTACGTAATGCGAATACTGTACAGGCACCCGGCTCTCCTCATCTTGAGCCACCTTGCGCCATGCATTGGGGTCATCGCTGTTTGAGTCGCTCAGAAATGTAATCAGTTCCGCGCCGTTGTGTGAAAGTTCCAAGCAGACCTTGGCTATTTCCCTCCTGCGGCTCTGACCTGTTGACCCTCTAAACCTCCCCTCAATCATTATCGCATTGGCGCACCAGCGGAGCTTAAGTCCACTTATAAATGCGCGATCAGTGCTTCCTTCAACTGAGTAACCGATTTTCATCCCAGCATCTCCCGGTAGTGCAATTCGCCAAGGGGCATTTCATCCAAGAGCTGTCTTATCTTGCCGGGATCAGGCCTAATCAGGACGGATGATATCTTGGATGACTTGATAAGATGCAGACCATCCAGATTGTTATCAAACAGGTCAATAAAATAGGGGCTGTGGGTTGTAAAAACAAACTGCCCGCTAAGGCCTGAAGGATCAATCTTATTGATAAGAGGCTTAAGATGCCCCACATAGATTCCGTTTTCGGGCTCCTCTATGAGCAAGAGGGGATTGGGTTCCCCTGATGCGCCTGACAGGGATGCTTTAAGGATAAGATAGTTCATTGCCATAAAACGCATTGTTCCTTCTGAAATGCTCTGTGTGCCAAATCTGTTTCCCAGCACGTCTTCCAGGAATAGATAGACAGATCCTGGCTCTGGAGTGGTGAATGTGAATAGATCCAGTTTGGGTTCAAGAGACTGCACAGACAAGATGAGTTCCCTTAGAACACGAGGCTTTTCATTGTGAAGGATGAATAGGACCTTGCTGAGGTTTTCGCCTGCTAAACCGAGAGTGGGTTTATCAATAACCTTGTGAGATCTAAGGGCCTCAGGATTGAAACTGAAGTACGTCCAACTCTCAAGGTAATTTTTAAAAAGATTCGCCCGGCGATTGGCCTCCATATCATAAATCCTTGAAAGCATAGTTGCATCTTGAGGAGATGTGGTTTCAACGAACGTTTCCCCAACTCCCGCGAGAAACCGCTTTTCATTCAAGAGTCGAACAATACCGGATCTGTTTTCCATCAAAACCGTTTGAATGAACCGGCCACCGGATACCTTAAGATTTTCTTCCATTACTCTGAGGGGCTGACTTGACATAGCTCCCTTTTGATCAGCGTCAAGGCGAAGCAGGTAAGTGAACTCAAGATGGTCACCTCCTTCATTCAAGGCCGCCTCAACCTCAAATTCAATGGTTCGGTCGTTGACGTACACGTTGGAGATATTCCAAATCTCACCGAGAACTTTCTTTGCAGCTTCTGCAAGGGGCATATAGCTTGTGAGACCGAGAAACCTGATCGCAGAGCACAGATTTGTCTTGCCCGAATTGTTTGGCCCAATGAGGAGATTTAGCCCTACAGGCCTGAATTCAATATTAAGAAGGCTTTTGAAGTTGCTAACTCTAAATCTTTTTAACATGGGTCCTCCAATGCCTGATATTATCATTGCGGCCATACTGTCCCATGAACTCATTTCCTTGGAAATATCCTGTCTTGCTTTTCAATGCGAAGCCTCCTCTATAAGGCATATGGTATGCCCGCTATAGCCTTCTTGGTTATGCCCCGACACCGATTTCCTGAAACAACTCCTCCGGCCACCCTTCGCTGTCTTCCAAAAACAATACGTGATTTGCCTTGAATTTCTCCTTCGATTCCGGCTTTGTCCGGCCCTTTATCAATGCATTATACGAAGTCTTCGACAAAATAAATGAATCCAGAGAGATATCTCTGTCTTCCAAGTCCTTTTCTAATTCTTTGATATCGAGAGATAATTCTATCTTTTGATTGTCCAAGGACTTTTCATGCTCCAGGCCATGGGGGTCCAGAAACACGATGCGTTGACGATCCTTGTTTTTCACCCACATTATAAAATCAGGGTAGAACCCGCTCAAATTGAAGAAGCCTATTCCTGTCTTAGGGAAATTACGTAAAAGATAGATCTCATAACCCTTGAATTTTAGTTTATTTTTGTCAATATATCGTTTCAAGTTCAGAATGAATTCTTGTTCGCTTTCCTCCAAACCGGCAGGAGATATTTTGTCGATTTTCCGATTGATGCCTTTCAAAAGTATGGGTAAATAGAGGTGGCGGTCAAAATATATCCTGGGAAGAACTTTTCGCTCCTCATATTTGACAAGTGTATCAAGGTCATTTACCAGTCTTTTCACTTCATCAATGAGTTTTGTCTCTTTCTTGTCAATCTGAACCCTGTAGGCATATTGATTTTCACCTGTTACAAAAAGGGGAAGCGCAAGCTGCCGCTGCATCAGTTCATAACGCATGTGCTTGGTTTCATAACGTTTTCGATAGTGTGCATAAAACCGGTCGATATATTTCTTAAGTACCTGGCAGGCAATTAGTTGCATCTTTTTCAGATCCGATTGTGACTCAACGCCCCACGTATGAGAGAGAACCATAATCTTGTAGCGGTCTGACCAAAGAACTTGTTTGAGACTCTGGATGCTGAAAATAAGGTTCCAATAATTCCTCAGCATCTTGAATTCCAATATTTCCTCATAGATTTTCTGCCAGTTCATGGCCGAGATGACATTTTCAGAAAACCTTTTTGCCGCT
>Ga0100397_1000660_pt1 | contig 20559 bp, 16 predicted proteins | sample CryGeymeta201521_FD_81550 | JGI IMG/M metagenome (GOLD analysis project Ga0100397, IMG submission 81550) | Groundwater microbial communities from Crystal Geyser aquifers in Utah, USA - Crystal Geyser metaG 2015-21 | ecosystem: Environmental > Aquatic > Deep subsurface > Groundwater | place: USA... | reverse complement strand
TTAAAAGAATGCCCCTGCGGGCATGAAGGCAGCGGTTCATGGTGTTCATCCAGAGGCTGTTGATGGAAAGGCCTGGATTTTAGGTCAAACCGTGCCAGCCATCAGGGTTTGTTCCTGTCGAGCAAGTCCGGCATGGGCTGCGCCATCTGCGCGCGCAGCTTGTCTTTTTTGCTTGGCCGCGCACCTTTCACACCCCCATTGCCCAGTGCATTCGGGTCACGGGACATCGGCGCAGCCTCTTCCTGGGCTGCAAAGCCATCCACGCTTTCCAGCGGCAACGCCAGCTGCTGGCGCTTGGCAATCAAGCGCCAATGGTGCAAGGTGCTGGCGCTGACAAAACTCACCGCCAGCCCCGGCGCTCCGGCGCGGCCGGTACGGCCGACACGATGCGTGTAGTCGCTGGCCGAACGCGGCAAATCAAAGTTCACCACCACCGGCAGTTGGGCGATGTCCAGGCCACGCGAGGCCACGTCGGTGGCCACCACCACGCTCAGGCGCTCGGCCTTGAAGTCGGCCAGCACCTGGGTGCGTTTGCCTTGGCTGAGTTCGCCATGAAACGGCTCGGCCGTCAACCCGGCTTTGCGCAGCTTGTCAGCCACAATCTCGGCGGCAAACTTGGTGGCCACAAACACCAGCACGCGCGACCAACCGTGCAGCTTGATCAGATGGCGCAGCAGTTGGGTGCGTTTGGGCGTGTCCACCGCAATGACGCGCTGGATGATCTCCACCGGAGGCTGCAGATCGGGCCGCACATCCACCCGCACCGGCTCACGCAGCAAGGTGTTGGCCAGCGTTTGCACGGCGGGCGCAAAGGTGGCCGAGAAAAACAGGCTTTGCCGTTGGGCGGGCAGCAGAGCCAGTACCTGGGCGAGTTCGTCGGCAAAGCCCAGGTCGAGCAAGCGGTCGGCCTCGTCAAGCACCAGCAATTTCACCGCCGAGAGCGTCACGGCGTGGTGCGCCACCAGGTCCAGCAGCCGCCCCGGTGTAGCCACCAACACGTCGCAGCCACCGCGCAGCGCCATCATTTGCGGGTTGATCGACACGCCGCCAAACACCACGCTGACCTTGACGCGCTCAGGCAGGTGCTGCGCCAGTGCGGAGATGCCCTCGCTCACCTGGGTGGCCAGTTCGCGCGTGGGCACCAGCACCAAGGCTTGCGCCTGTTTTCGTGGGGTAGGTTCTAGTCGCTGCAGCAAGGGCAGCGCAAAGGCCAGGGTCTTACCTGAACCGGTGGGGGCGCAACCCAACACGTCCTGCCCCTGCAGTGCGGCGGCAATCGTGCCACGCTGGATCGGCGTGGGGACGGCAAAACCCAGGGTATGAAGAGCCGCGATCAGCGGGGCGGACAGGCCGAGGCTTGAAAAAGTCATGGTGGGGTCGGGGTGCAAGAGGCGGTGAAATTGAGGCTGGATGGATCAGGCAGTTTAGGTGTTTCGCAGGCGTGCCGCGCCACAGCGTTCAACCTGCAGGCCAGACGCATAATCTCCCCCACTCCAAGCAGCCCGCACAGGGCGCGTCAAACCACATCAAAGGACACCGTGAAAAAAACATTCAAACTCAACATGGAAGGCAAGAACCGCGACCGCGTGCTCGATGCCACCAAGCATGAAATTCGCCAATATGTCAAACGCGAACGCCGCAAGACTTTGCCCGAAGGCGTGGATTTTTGGGACTTTGACTGCAACTTTGGTACCAGCGTGGACAACGCCCAGAGCGTGCATTTTGCCACCCTGACCGCCTTGATCGATGCCGTGGCTGCGGCTGGCGGCGATGCGTTTTACCTGGAACTGCTGGTCAAGCCGGGGCATCGGGCCGCACGTGCAGCCACAGACAACACATCAGGCAACGAGGAATAATGCCGCTGGATCAGCGTGCCGCTGAGCGCAGCGTGCGGCTGAGCAACACCACCGGAATCAGCCCCACCAACACCAAGGCCAGCGAGGGCAGAGCCGCCTCGCCCAGGCGCTCGTCACGCGCCAGCTGATAGGCCACCACCGCCAGCGTGTCGCTGTTGAAGGGCCGCAACACCAGCGTGGCGGGTAATTCTTTCATCACATCCACAAACACCAGCAACAAGGCCGCCGCCGTGGAGCGCTTGAGCAAGGGCCAATGCACCCTTGAGAGCAGCCCCCATGCGCCGCTGCCGAGCATGCGTGCCGAATCGTCAAAACTGAGAGGAATGCGCGCATAGCCGCTTTGCACCGACTGCAAGCCCACAGCGCAAAACCGCACCAGGTAAGCCCACACCAGGCCCAGCACCGTGGCCGTCATGAGGTAGCCCACCCCGGTGTCAGGCCAGCGCGCTTGCAACCACCCCACGGGCAGCAGCAAGCCCACCACAATCACTGCCCCTGGCACGGCATAGCCCAAACCGGCCAGTTGCACGGCCCAGCGGGTCGGCGCGTCCGTGCTGCGTCTGGCACTGAACGCCAGCCCAAACGCCAAGGCCACCGCCAACACAGAGGCCATCAGCCCCAAGCGCACGCTGTTGAACGCCCAGCCCAAAAACGGTGTCCATGACAACACCGCCCAATCGGCCACCAAGGGGCGTAGCATGAACAGCACCGGCAAGACAAAACCGGCCAGCACTGGCAGGCCGCACAACACCCAGGCTGCCGTGTGTTGCGCACCTTGCAAACGCATGGGTTGTGCGTCCATGGCTCCGGCACGGCCACCACGGCTGGGGGCAAAGCGGAGTTTTTGGCGCGACCGGCGCTCCAGATAAATCAGCAGCGCCACCATCACCAGCAGCACCGTGGCCAGTTGGGCTGCTGCCAAGCGGTTGTCCATGGCCAGCCAGGCTTTGTAAATACCGGCGGTAAAGGTCTGGATGCCAAAGTAGCTGGACACCCCAAAATCGGCCAGCGTTTCCATCAGCGCCAGGGCGGTACCCGCCGCCACCGCCGGGCGTGCCAACGGCAAGGCAATCTGCCAGATGCGCCGGCGCATCGGGGCACCCAGCAGGCGTGCCGCTTCCATCAAATGCGCCGCGCGCTCACTTAATGCGGTGCGTGCCAGCAAGTAAACGTATGGGTAGAGCGAAAACACAAACACCCATGCCGCCCCGCCCAGATTGCGCACCTCGGGGAATACCCGCCCCTGCCAACCCGTGAGTTCACGCAGCCAGGTTTGCAAGGGGCCACTGAACTGCAAAAAATCAGTGTACGCATAGGCAACCACATAGGCCGGCATGGCCAGCGGCAACAGCAGCGCCCATTCAAAAAAACGCCGCCCGGCAAAGTCGAACAAGGTCACTGCCGCCGCACACGACAAACCTACAGCCACCACCCCCACCCCTACCATCAGGCTCAGCCACAGGGTGCTGCCCAGGTATTCAGGCAACACCGTTTGGGCCATCTCCAGCAGGATTTCTCTGGCGACTCCGTCCACCTCCCCCAATGACAGCCAGGAGGCCATAACCGCCAGCACCGGCAGCATGAAGACCAGGGTCAGCAGCAAAAACAACAACTGTCGCAGACGAGGCAAAGACATAAAAAAGTAAGAGGGTGAAAAGAGCGGCGCAAATGAGAATTGTAAGCATCTACAATCATTTTCATGTTTTTAGAAGTACGCCAACTCAGTGTGATTTATGCAGGCCAAAACACGGCCGCAGTCCAGGAGGTTTCTTTTGGTTTACGCGCCGGTGACATTGGCGTGCTGATTGGCCCCTCGGGCTGCGGCAAGACCACCTTGCTGCGTGCGGTGGCCGGGCTGGAACCTGCCTGCGGCGGCGACATTCGCCTGGCAGGCCAGGTGGTCAGCCAGGCGGGTTCGTCGCTGCCAGCGGAGTCCCGCCAGGTGGGCATGGTGTTTCAGGACTATGCGCTGTTTCCCCATCTGGACATTGGTCGCAACGTGGCTTTTGGCATTGAGCAGTTGCCGCGTGCTCAGCGCCAGGCCCGCGTCAGCGAGGTGCTGGAACTGGTGGGTTTGCAGGGGCAGGAGTCGCGTTATCCGCATGAACTCTCGGGTGGTCAGCAGCAACGCGTGGCGCTGGCCCGAGCACTGGCACCCAAACCACGCCTGCTGTTGCTCGACGAGCCGTTCTCCAACCTGGACGTGGACTTGCGTGAGCGCCTGGCTTACGAAGTGCGCGGCATCCTGAAAGCCGCGCAGACCACCGCCTTGTTTGTCACACACGACCAACTTGAAGCCTTTGCCGTGGGCGACACCATTGGCGTGATGAACCAGGGCCAACTGCACCAGTGGGACAACGCCTACACGCTCTACCACCGACCGGCCACACGCTTTGTGGCTGAATTCATTGGCCACGGCGTATTTGCCCCGGCTGTGATCTGCGAAGTGGATGGCCAAGTGGTGGTGCATACCCCGCTGGGGGATTTGACCGACATGGCCGAGTGCCCGCTGCCTTGTGCCTACTCCAACGGTGCGTGTGATGTGTTGCTGCGTGCCGATGACATCGTGCACGACGATGAGGCTCTGGTCAAAGCGCAAATTCTGCGTAAAGCGTTTCGTGGTGCCGACTTTTTATACACCCTGCGCCTGGCCACGGGCGAGACCGTGATGGCTCTGGTGCCCAGCCACCACGACCACTCGATTGGCGAATGGATCGGCATCCGTGCCCAGGTCGACCACGTGGTAACCTTCAACCGCGATTGCCCGAAAAGCCCCGACCATGTGTGCCGCATGCCCTGCGAACACACCACCAGGCCGGCAAATCTGCTGCAGCCTTTGCGTCAGCTGGCTGTGCCTGGGGCGCCATCCACCGCCTGATACGCCACGCGTCCACCCACCAGGGTGTAACGCACCCGCCCCGGCAACTCGTAGCCCGAAAACGGCGTGTGTTTGCCCTGACTGACCAGGGTGTCGCTTTGCACGATCCAGCGCGCGTTCGGGTCAAACACACACACGTCACCCAAGCCCCCCATCTGCAATCGGCCGGTGCGTCCTTGGCGGTTGCCCATGGAAGCGCCTAGCACCCGGGCCGGGCCGTCGGTCACCACCGAGATGGCACGCGCCAAATCTACGCCGTCGTCCTGATGCCACTTGTAGGCCAGGCTCAGCAACAGTTCCAGCCCGGTGGCACCGGGCTCGCTCTCGGCAAACGGCAAGGCCTTGGCATCTTCATCCACCGGCGTGTGGTCTGACACCAGCGCATCCAGCGTGCCGTCCGCCAGCCCAGCACGCAGCGCATCGCGGTCACGCTGCTGGCGCAGCGGCGGGTTCAGGCGGGCGCGGCTGTCAAAGAAGCCAATGTCGATGTCGGTCAGATGCAGCGAATTGATGCTGACATCGCAGCTCACCTTCAAGCCGTCCAGCTTGGCCTGGCGCACCAGTTCGACCCCGGCCGCACTGCTGATGCGGCACAGGTGCACGCGTGCGCCAGTGGCACGCATGAGCTCAAAAATGGTGTGCAAAGCCACCGTTTCGGCCATCACCGGCACACCGCTCAAACCCAAGCGGGTGGCCAAGGGACCACTGGCAGCCACGCCTTGCCCCAGGTAATGATCTTGCGGACGCAACCACACCGCGTAGCCAAAGGTGCTGGCGTACTGAAAAGCGCGTTGCAGCACCTGGGTGTTGGAGAGCATGGCCTCGGCCTGGGTAAACGCGACGCAGCCGACATCGGACAGCAGCACCATCTCGGTCAGGCTGTCGCCTTTGAGGCCACGGGTGAGCGCCCCCAATGGGTAAACGCGGGCCTGCTCCAGCTTCTCGGCGCGAAAGCGCAGCATTTCAACCAAACCAGGCTCGTCCAGCACCGGGTCGGTGTCGGGCTGGCACACCAGGCTGGTCACCCCCCCGGCCATGGCTGCGGCCATTTCAGACTCCAGCATGCGGGCATGTTCGTTGCCCGGCTCGCGCAGGCGCACCGCCAGGTCCACCAAGCCTGGCAACACCAGGCAGCCTGAGGCATCAATGGTGCGCTCGGGATGAAAATCGGACGCTATGTTATCAATAGCTGCTACCACACCATTGACAAGGGCTACATCCACTTTTTTATCATAAGCACTGGCAGGGTCTATGACCCGGCCACCCTGAATCAACACACGTGTTAGCTTGTTCATCTGACTGTTCCAGAATAAGGGGTTAAGCCTCGTTGCCCGCCACGATGCTCATGGCGGCCATGCGCACCGCAATGCCAAAAGTAACCTGCGGCAGGATCACGCTTTGCCGCCCATCCACCACCGCCGAGTCAATTTCGACCCCGCGGTTGATGGGCCCGGGGTGCATCACGATGGCATCGGGTTTGGCCAGTTGCAGCTTGGTCGGGGTCAGGCCAAAGCTCTTGAAAAATTCCTGACTCGACGGCAGCAGCGCCCCACTCATGCGCTCGTTTTGCAGGCGCAGCATGATCACCACGTCGGCCCCCTTGATGCCTTCTTCAAGGCTGTGGCAGACCCGCACGCCCATTTGCGCCATGTCGCAGGGCACCAAGGTTTTGGGGCCGACCACGCGCACCTCGGCACAGCCCAGGGTGGTGAGCGCATGGATGTCCGAGCGCGCCACGCGCGAGTGCAGCACATCACCAACGATGGCCACCGTCAGGTTGGCAAAGTCGCCCTTGTAGTGGCGAATGGTGTACATGTCGAGCAGGCCCTGCGTTGGGTGGGCATGGCGGCCATCACCGGCGTTGACCACGTGCACATGCGGGGCCACGTTCTGGGCAATCAGGTAGGGCGCGCCGGATTCGCTGTGGCGCACCACAAAGATGTCGGCGGCCATGGCGCTGAGGTTGGCCACGGTGTCGAGCAGGGTTTCTCCTTTGGAGGCCGATGACTTGGCAATGTCCAGGTTGATCACGTCGGCCGACAGGCGTTTGGCCGCAATCTCAAACGTGGTGCGGGTGCGGGTGGAGTTTTCAAAGAACAGGTTGAAGACGCTTTTGCCGCGCAACAAGGGCACTTTTTTGACCTCGCGCTGGCCGATGGAGACAAAGTTGGACGCGGTGTCGAGAATTTGCGTCAGGATGCTTTTGGGCAAGCCCTCGGTCGACAGCAGGTGAATCAGTTCGCCGTTTTTATTGAGTTGGGGATTGCGCTTGTACAACATGGTTAGATGTCTTTCACATTGAAACTGAACCGACCATCCTCAGCGCGTGCCAGCGCCAGCGACTGGGTCGCAGGCAGCGTGATGCGGGCCGCGCAAACTTCTGCAGCCAGCGGCAGTTCACGGCCGCCCCGATCCACCAGCACCGCCAGCTTGACACTGGCCGGGCGACCAAAATCAAACAGCTCGTTGAGTACCGCTCGCACAGTGCGGCCGGTGAACAGCACATCATCCAGCAGCAGCACCTTTGCGCCATTGACATCAAACGGAATTTGCGTTTGAGCCGAGCTGGTCATGCCCCGGCGGGCATAGTCGTCCCGATGCATCGACGATGAAATGATGCCCATGGGGGTCTGCAGGCCCAGGTCTTTGTGCAAACGCTCGGCCAACCAGACCCCACCGGAGGCAATGCCCAACAAATGGGTGTCAGGCTGCAGCAGACCGCGAACACTGCGCACCAGGTCCGCGTACAGCGCCTCGGCATCAAGTGCCAACAAACTCATGGGAGACTCCTTAAAAATTGTTCCAGAATGATGCAGGCGGCAGCGGCATCGGCATCACGTGCGCCGTTGGCACGCGCCTCGGTGGTGGTGTAGCGCTCATCGACCTCATACACCGGCACATTAAAGCGGCCATGCAACTGACGGGCAAAACGACGCGCACGCAAGGTGTTTTCGTGCGCCGCACCGTCGGGGTGAAACGGCACGCCGACCACCAGGGCATCGGGCTGCCAGGTTTTGAGCTGCTGCGCCACTTTGTCAAACCGGGCATCGCCCGCGGCAACGATCGTGCCCTGGGGTTGTGCGGTGCGCATGAGCCGGTTGCCGACCGCAAAGCCGGTGCGTTTCAGGCCAAAGTCCAGCGCCAGAAAAGTTTGCAGGTGAGCTGGCACCACCGGACAGGCGTTGATGCTGGCGCTACCGGTGGCGGCATTCATGCGTGCCCCGTATCAGGTGAGAGCATCCAGGGTTCCAGACCAAGCAGCTTCAAGGCTTGGCCATAGCGCTCTGCCACCGGGGTATCAAAGATCAGCCGCGCATTGGCCTCTACGGTGAGCCAGCTGTTTTCGCCCAGTTCAGATTCAAGTTGGCCTTCACCCCAGGCTGCGTAGCCCAGTGAAATGAGCACCTTGCGTGGGCCGCTGCCAGTGGAAATAGCCTCAAGCACATCGCGCGAGGTGGTCATTTCCAGGCCGCCGGGAATCACCATGGTGCTGGCGTAAACCGGATGCTCTGGTTGGTCGGCGGGCGCAAACGTGGCCTCATGCAACACGAAACCGCGTTCAGTCTGCACCGGGCCACCAAAAAAAACCGGGGTTTTTTGCAGATCGACCCGCGACAAGGGCAACTCTACCTTGTCAAACAGACCTTTGAGGTCGATCTCGCAGGGTTTGTTGATGACCAAGCCCAAAGCCCCGCGCTGGCTGTGTTCGCAAAGATAAACGACACTGTGTTCAAACAAGGGATCCTGCAGCCCGGGCATGGCGATCAGAAAATGATTCGTCAAGTTGATGGGGGCAGGCTCTTCAGACATGGAACGATTTTAACGATGAACGCCTCACTCAAATTTGACACCGGCCTGATGTGGTTTCGCCGCGATCTGCGCCTGCACGACAACGCCGCCCTGCACCTGGCACTGAGCCAATGCCGCCAAGTGCACTGCGTGTTTGTGTTTGACACTGACATCCTGAATGCTTTGCCACGCCGAGACCGCCGGGTGGAATTCATCCGCGAATCGTTGTTGCAGCTCGACGACCAATTACGCAGCTTGAGTGGTCAACCTGCGGCCGGACTGATCGTGCACCATGCCATCGCCCGCGACGCAATACCTGCCTTGGCGGCCTTGCTGCAAGCGCAAGCGGTGTTTGCTGCGCGTGATTACGAACCCCAGGCACTGGCGCGAGATGCACAGGTAGGCAAGGCACTAGCGCAAACTGGGCGCACGTTCATCACCTGCAAGGACCAGGTGGTGTTTGAAGGGCGTGAAATTCTGACGCAAAGCGGCACGCCCTATGGCGTCTTTACCCCTTACAAAAATAACTGGTTGGCGCGCATCTCTGCAGTAGATTTGGTGGACCACGACCGCACCGCTCTAGCACAGCGCTTGTGTGCTCGACCTGCTTCATTGGCGCAAGCTGTACCCACTTTGGTTGACCTGGGGTTTGAACCCACCAACCTCAGCGTGCTAAAAATTCCATGCGGTGAGCGCGGCGCTGAGGCATTGCTGGAAGCGTTTTTTGAGCGCATGGACGACTACCACGCCACGCGCGACTTTCCGGCGGTCAAGGGTCCCAGCTACCTGGGCGTGCACCTGCGCTTTGGCACAGTGTCGATCCGCCAACTGGTGCGGCTGGCGCTGCAGCGTCAGGCAGCAGGCAGCCCAGGCGCAGCGGTCTGGCTCAGCGAGCTGGTGTGGCGCGATTTTTACTTTGCCATTCTGGCGAATTTTCCGCATGTGGCAAGCTGCGCCTTCAAGCCTGAATACGATGCGATTGATTGGGAAACTGGCCCGCAAGCCGAGGCGCTGTTTCAGGCCTGGTGCAAGGGTGAAACCGGTTACCCGCTGGTCGATGCCGCCATGGCACAGATCAACCAGACCGGATACATGCACAACCGCCTGCGCATGGTGGCGGGCAGCTTTTTGGTGAAAGACCTGGGGCTGGACTGGCGCTGGGGCGAGCGCTACTTTGCCGAAAAACTCAATGACTTCGACCTGGCTGCCAACAACGGCGGCTGGCAATGGGTAGCCTCAAGCGGCTGTGACGCGCAACCCTACTTTCGCATCTTCAACCCGGTGAGCCAAAGTGAAAAGTTTGACCCCCAGGGCAAATTCATCCGCCGTTATCTGCCGCAATTGGCCAAGCTGTCTGACAAGGCTATTCATGCCCCGTGGTTGGCCAAGCCGCTGGAACTGCAAGCAGCGGGGATCACCCTTGGAGAGCATTACCCCGAGCCTGTGGTGCAGCACGATGAGGCACGCGCCAAAACCCTGGCGCGCTACAGCGTGGTGAAAAAAAGCACACTGCCGCAAGACACCACGCAACGCCCATAAAGCTATGTTTAATATAGCACATAGCCCTTTGAATAAAAGGGCTACAGGCTAATTAGGCTTGAACTTCTGCTTCGCAGTACTGGCGCACCAGCGCGATCAATTCGTCTTCAGGGTAGGGTTTGCCAAGGTAGTGATCTACCTTGAGTTCACGCGCATAGTCGCGGTGTTTTTCTGCGATGCGTGAGGTGATCATGATGATCGGCATGCCGACCAAGTGCGCATCGTTGCGGATGTTGCGCACCAGATCAAAGCCATCCATGCGCGGCATTTCGATGTCGGTCAACACCACCGAGGGTTTTTCTGCCTGCAGCATTTCCAGCGCCTGCAAGCCGTCGGCCGCCAGCGCCACGCGGAAACCTTCACGCTTGAGCAGCCGCTGGGTCACGCGACGCACGGTGATGGAATCGTCCACCACCAGCACCAGCGGTACTTTCGGCGCTGCGGGTGCAGCCCCAATCGCGCCTTGGTTAGCCGGTGCACCTGGTTCGACGACCGCCTGACTAAAGGCGTGAGCCTGCTGCCCGTAAGTTACAGCCAACGCCACCGGGTTGTAAATCAGCACCACGGCACCGGAGGCCAACACCGACATCCCGGCCAAACCCGGCAATCTGGAAAGCTGGGGCCCCAGATTTTTCACCACCACTTCCTGGTTACCCAGCACTTCATCCACATGCAAAGCCACGCGCTGACCCGCACTGCGGAAAACGGCTACCGAGGCGGTCTTGCCCAGGGCTTCTGCACTGGTTTTTGAAGCCTGCAGCAAGGCACCCGCCCAGTAAAACGGAATGGTTTCACCGTTGAAATTGAAATTGCCCGTGCTGTAGGCGACCTGCAGTTCAGCCACCGGCACGCGCCGCACCAGTTCAACCAAGCTGGAGGGCACACCCATCACCAGCTCACCCAGGCGCAACAGCACCACATGGGTCACCGCCGTGGTCAACGGCAAAACCAAGCGGAATTCGGTACCTTGTCCCGTTTGGGTACTGAGCTCAATGCGGCCGCCAAGGGCGTTGATTTCATTGCGCACCACGTCCATGCCGATGCCACGCCCGGCAAGTTCGCTGATCTCATCAGCTGTGGACAAGCCCGAAGAAAAAATCAGGTTGGCCACCTGCTCATCATTGAGCTGCTCGTCTTTGGATACCAGCCCTTGTGCAAGGGCTTTTTCACGAATCGCGTCCAAATCCAACCCGGCGCCATCGTCGCGGAAGGTCAAGGCCACGTCGTTGCTTTGATGCTCCAGCGTGATGCTGATCGTTCCCGCTGCGGGTTTGCCTCGGGCTTGACGGACTTCAGCGGCTTCAATGCCATGCCCAACGGCATTGCGCAGCAAATGCTCGAACGCGGGAGCGACACGGTCAAGCACACCACGATCCATCTCTTGCGAGCCGCCCACAATGTCCAACTTGACCTGTTTGTTCACGTCTTTGGACGCTTGACGAACCGCGCCGTAAAGCCGTTCTGAGATGCTGTCAAACTCCACCATGCGGGTACGAAGCAGATCGCGCTGCAGCTCACGCGCCTGGCGCGCCTGGGCAATCAGGTCGTCTTCCACACCCGCCACGGTTTGTTGCAGGTTGCGCTGCAAGGTAGCCACGTCGTGCACCGACTCGGCCATCATGCGGGTCAATTCCTGTACCCGGGTAAAGCGGTCAAACTCGAGCGGGTCAAAGCCCTGCACGGAGTCTTTGGTCTGAGCCAGACGCGATTGCATCTGAGACTCGGACTGAAGTTCAATGTCGCGCAATTGGCGGCGCAGGCGATCCAGATTGTTGGTCAGTTCATCCAGAGAGCCACGCAATTGCCCCAGGCGCGCTTCCAAACGCGCCCGAGTCATCATGACTTCACCGGCCTGGTTGACCATGCGGTCAAGTACCTGGGAACGGATGCGAACCGTTTGTCCGGCAGAGCGGCGCAATGGCAACACCGCCGGCATGGAGGCTACCGATGACACCGGAGCCAGGGACACCTTGACTGATGACGAAAGTGCATCGGACAACAGGCTCTGGGCTGGCACATTATCAACGGTGGGCTCAAGTGCCTCGGGTGTAGTCAGAGCCTGAACGGGCGTGGCTTGCAACGCAGCAAATACGCCAGACATGTCATCCAGACGAATCAGCAAAGGATCAATATCTTCTGTTCGTGCTGCGTCCAGTTCAATACCTTCAATCGCAGATTCAAGGCGGTGAGCCATTTCACCCAAACGCATCGCGCCAGCCAAGCGAGCACTGCCTTTGAGGGTGTGCAACAAGCGTAAAGCTTCTTGTCGTGCTCCTAAATTGTCCGGGTAAGCGCTCCATTGGCGCAGCATCGCACTTAAATGCGGCAACAGGTCTAGGGCTTCTTCTTCAAAAATCGGGAACAAGTCGACATCAAGCGTATCTTGTGCATCAATCTCATCGCCAGCCAAATCTTCGACTTGCGCAATGGGCCTGGTTAACGACACGTCAACTACCGACTCAGCTGGTATCTGGTCATGGTCTGACGCCGCCTCAGGCAAAGCAACTTCTTCAATACCAAACAGCGATGAAAATTCATCTTCAGACACCACAAAGTCTTGCGCCCAATCGGCATCCGGTAGGGATGCCTCAGGCGATTCGATTGAAAAGTCGGTGTCCAACAAAGCTTGTAAGGCTGCCAGGTGGTTAGTATCTGGGGCTTTAAGAAAGCCCGCTGCAAACTGATGCAACAAGCGACGAATGTCCTCTGCAACTGCCACAAACAAGGTGGCGTGCTCCAAAAGTGCTACCCCTGCCAACTGCACATGCGACAGCGCATGTTCCAGTGCACGCGACAAATCTGACAACGCCATAAAACCAACGGTGGCCGAACTACCTGCCAGGGAATGTGCCAGTGCCGTTGAATGCTCAGGCACAGGTCGATCCAGCTCCAGCGACCACTCGGTCAATTCGGTCAACAGTCGGCGTGACCATTCATCCGCTTCACTCAGGTACACGTTGTACAGTGGAATGCCAATGCGCAAGCTGCCAATTACTTTGACCTGTTCGTCAGTTTCTGGCTCTGTATCAACCGATTCAATGCTGACGGGCAAGGTCTCTGGTTCAACAACGGTTTCAGTCTCAAAATCAGACATGAATTCGGTCGGCATGAGCGAACCATCTACCGTATCGGCAGGATCGTCTGCGTGGCCAGTAACTTCGGCTGAAACACTTGGCAGCTCAGGGCCCGACTGTTCTTCTGCCAGCAACTGGGTTTCGCCAAAGGTTGACAAGTTTGTTGTTTCGAACTCAGGCATAGACCCTGTGTCGTGAGGGGTTTCAGCTTTAAATTCGCTTTGGGCTTGAAATTCAAACGCCTGCTCTGGCTCTGACACCTGCTCTGGCTCAGGCATCTGCTCTGGCTCAGGCTCAGGCTCTGGCACCTGCTCAGGCTCTGGCACCTGCTCAGGCTCTGGCACCTGCTCAGGCTCTGGCACCTGCTCAGGCTCAGACACCTGCTCAGGCTCAGGCTCTGGCACCTGCTCAGGCTCAGACATCTGCTCTGGCTCAGACACCTGCTCAGGCTCTGGCAGCAACGCATCAACCAGGTCAGCAGTTGGCAACTCGCACGCAACTGGCGAATCAGGCAAATCTGTGGCAATCGTTTGAGGTTGAAGGGCAGACCCTTTATTTTCAAGGCGCAACAGGTCTGCTGCAATACGAAAGGGCTGGGCACTCCAGTGCGCATCTTGCGTTGCAGCAATGTCTTCAACCCATTGCTGCAATTGAGTCAATGCTTGGCCGGACAATTTGATCAAATCTGGGCTGGCTGGCTCACGCTTGGGCAACCAGGAATTGATGAGCTGCTCCATCGCCCATGCCGCCTCGCCAAATTCGTTCAAACCCACCATGCGCGAACTGCCTTTGAGGGTATGAAAAGCGCGCCTCAAACCAGCTTGTTCGTCTAATGCGGCCGGGTTTTCATGCAAGATGCCCAAGGCTCCTAAGCCTTCCTTAAACACACCCCGTGCTTCGTCCAGGAAAATCTGGCGAAGCTCGGCATCGTCGTCTTCATCTTCGCTTGCATCCTGCTCTGTTGGTTCCGATCGTTCTGATTCGGGTAGCGCTGGCAATGCAATTTGTGCTGGCCATGCAGACGGTTGAGCGTTAGATACCGCTTGGGGGTGCTCTTGGGGCAAGGACTCCAAGGGGTGCGGTTCAGTGTCGCGGTGAGACGAGTCAAAAGTACTGTCCGGCATGACGGGAGGAGCGTCCAGCACAGGTGCCTTGCTGCGCCCCATCAATGATCTGAATTCACCCAACTCGTCGTCATATACAAACAACTTTTTGGCTAGTTCGCGCTGGTAACTGAGCATGTCAATCAGGAAACCCATGACCCCAAGACTATTGCCCAGCTTCTCAAAAACTCCTGAAATCCCGAGTTCAGAGACTTCTTCACTTAGCAAGCACAGCTCAACTTGATCACGCATGCGCAGCGCTGCCAACGCAGCTTGCTCCAACCCCAAAACCGAGAATACGCCACGCATCGAAGCCAGCTTGCCAGGTACTTCATGCAAGGGGAGCTTATTTTCAGGTTGGCGGAAAAATGCATCCAGACCCCCTTCGACATCGCTCAGGGTGGTGCGCAACTCATCAACCACGCTGCCCATAATCTGGCGGTCGCTCACACGCCGGTAGAGCTCTTCCATCCAGGCTTCCAGTGGTTCCGACGCGCCAAGGTCAATCACGTGGTTAAGTCGCTTGGCCAGGCTCATGCTGCGTGAAGCCATTTCTTCACTGGTTGGGTCTAGGTCATCGTAAGCGGCCTCAAGGTACAACACTGCGGTTGCAACTTCCATAGCCAAAGCGGCCACAGGGGGCTTGCCTGAACGCGCCACCGTCTCCATGGCACGCGTCAAGGCGGCTGCAAGCCCTGCGCCGCCAGGATGCAATTTCAAGATTGATTCAGCTACCAGACTGAACTGATCAGTTGCTGTCTTGATGCGATGCACATCACCACCTGACAAAGCAGACCAAGTTTCGGTGGCAGCCGCAATACGTTTGCGCGCCTGCACCAGCACAGCCGGATCAAAGAGTCCGAACTGTGGCTTGACATAGTTGACTGGGATATCCTTGGTCAAACCATAAGCCTGACGAACAGCTCGCAATGCGGGTGCTTTTTGATCGCTAGAAGGTAGCGCATGTGCACAGAAAAAAAGCAAATCCTGAACCAGCCGATCTGACACGTCTACATTGCCACCTGCCAGACTGCGGTATTGGGAAAGCACATGTGAGGCAGCCAGTTTGGAATACAAATTAGCCGGGCATAGCCCCAAGGCTACAGCTTCAAAATAGCCCGCAGACACCGCCCAAAACACACGCGGATGCAACATGGTCTGCGCCGCCGCGAAGCCTAAACTCATCTCAGACATGGCGCGTGCACAAGATTTGTTGGCGGTTTTGACCACTTTAAGCACATAACCGTCCACGCGTGAACGCATGATCAGGTCATAGCCAAAGGGTGAGGTCGAAGCCGACACCGGTACCTCCAGCCACCGCCAGTCATGCCCCCATAAATCTGCTGGATGAATGCGGTCTTCACCCAACAACTCCAGCACATCACGGTATTGAGGGAACAAGGCTACAGATGATGAAGGTTTGCCTTTGAGCAAGCCATCCAAATAATCGGTTAACGCAAAACTGGCATGCTCTACCGCAAGTGCGGCTGCATCACTGCAAAACTCCGGGCGCTGCACAAATTTTTGTGTCAATGCTTCCATGCTGCGAAGCATTCTGGCAGGCACTTCGAGCCCCACCATTTCCAGAGCTCCTACGGCTTGGTGCAACTGCTGTCGAGCAATGCGCAACTGACTGGCATCCAACGCCGCCAGATCAGACCCACGTGCAAGTTCGGCATCGCGCACAAAACGCTTCAGCGCCTTGATGGCACCATCAAGCGATTTGCGCAGTTCATCAAGCACCCAGGCCAAAGGGCCCAAATCCGGCTCGACGGCTGCATTTTCAACAGGTTGCGCAGATTCAGAATGCATGTGGGAGGACGTAATAATTGAGATAGAAAATCACCCGATCAGGCAATACGGAACCGCGCTACAGACTGACGCAATTCCTCTGCCATTTTGGACAACTCGCGCACTTGGGCTGCAGTACTTCGGGTGCCTTCCCCGGTCTGCTCAGTTACCGCAAAAATGTGCTGGATGTTTTCCGCCACACCACTGGCCAGGTCAGCTTCGTGGGATGCAGACGAGGAAATTTGCTCAATCAGTTCAGCCAATCGGCGTGACACCTGGTCAATTTCTGTCAGGGCGGCACCGGCATTGTCGGAGAGCTTAGCCCCTTCAACCACCCCCTGGGTAGAACGCTCCATGGCACCAACCGCATCTTGTGTATCGGTTTGAATGGCTTTCACCAGTGTATTAATTTGTCGCGCAGCATCGGCTGAACGCTCCGCCAGACGTTGCACTTCTTCCGCCACCACTGAGAAGCCGCGACCGGCATCCCCTGCAGAAGCGGCCTGAATAGCGGCGTTCAGCGCCAATACATTGGTCTGCTCGGTAATGTCTGAAATAAGTTCGGTGATTTCACCAATTTCCTGAGACGATTCACCCAGCCTTTTGATGCGCTTGGAAGTGTCCTGAATCTGGTCACGAATCGAATTCATGCCACCAATGGCGTTTTGTACCGCTTGCAAACCAACCTCGGCAGCTTTCAGGGATTGGCGCGCCACGTCGGCAGATTCCTGCGCCTGGGTGGACACCTGGTTGATTCGTGTGGCCATGTCCAGCACCGAGCGACCCGCTTCGCGAATTTCACTCAGTTGCTCGTTTGATGCCGCCAGCAGTTCTGTAGAAGTGATGTCAACCTCGGCGGTGGTTTGAGCCACCTTGGCAACCGTACTTTGCACATTGCCAACCAGCGAACGCAACTCTTCCACGGTGTAGTTCACCGAGTCAGCAATGGCACCGGTGATGTCTTCCGTCACGGTGGCTTCCTGGGTCAGATCGCCCTCAGCCACTGTCTGCAATTCATTCATCAAGCGCAAAATAGCAGCCTGGTTGGCATCGTTTACCCGCTTGGCCTCTTGCTCTTGTTGTTGTGCCTGCAACTGTTGCGATTCGGCCAGTAGCTGACGTTGACGGCTGTCAAGTAACTGCACATATGACAGGCCACCGGCACTGAGCAAAGCCAGCACAGCAGCCAGCAACAAAGTCGTCGAGGCCACACCACCCAGACCGGTTGTGGTGGACAGAGCCGCCTGCAATTCTTCCAGGTTCTTGCGCAGCTCCTCGCTGTCGTTAATGATGGACACCTGGGCTTCACGTGCTGAAACCAACCCCTGCAGGTTACCTAAAATAGCACCAGCCTGGGTGCGTGTTTCCTCGTACAACTGAATCAATGCGGTCAACTGCTCTCTGGTCTGCGCATCACTGGAGGCTGTTAAACGTAACTCCGGACTACCATCCAACATACCCAGGGCAATTTCCTTGAAAGAGTTCAAATCTTTACCCAACAAAAACACAGCCTCGGGGCTGACACCTTCCATGGTCAAAAATTCATTCGACGATTTACCAATGCGCTGCGTCAACATCACCAACTGTCCGGCGGCGGCGATGTCAGCGGAGGGTGCACTTTGTTGCAACTTGAGCGACGAGATAGTTTCAGCAATTTCCAGCAAATCAGATGACTGGCGGTTGATCAAGCGCAGCGCAGAACCAACCTGGGTCAGAATTTTTTCTTGCGCCAGCACAATATTGGCACTTTTTTCAGCACGGTCTACCAGTGGCGTTGCTTTGTCCAGCATAGGAACAAAATTCGCACCCAATCCCGACAAACGCAGCTCGGGGTCACCCACTTTTAACCCATGCACTGATTTAACCAACACCTGAGAACTTTGCGCCACATCCGGAAATGCCTTGGCGTCGCCCACCAGCGCCTGCGAAACAGACTTGGCCAAACGTTGCGATTGCATCAGCGACTGCCCGGTTGCGTTGAGTTGTTGCGCCGATTGCTCGGATTTGTTCAAGCCCACCAGCGTAACCACTGCCAGCAACACCAAAGACACCCCCAACAACACAGACAAAAACCGCTGGTGCTGGACAATGGTTTTCTTGCCTAACAGAGGTAGTGAAATCACTCCGGACTTCAATGTCGCGGCATCCGTGCCCGCCTCCGCCTGCTGTGGCATAAGAGGAGTTGAAGGCTTGTCAAACGTGCCATATTGGGTTTCCCCAGACTTCAACTCGGCCTCTGTCTGCTCTGACGAGGTTGCGTCCTGTGCATCAAAACGTGACACCGGCCCCTCATCCGGGGATTTTTTATTAAAAACTTTCTTCAATTGATCCACAACAGCCATGACATCACCCCAGGTAAAAATTCATAAACCCACACTGAGAAAACCAGCGTTTTGAGCCAAAGTTTGCAGGTTCAGTTCCTGCCAGGACATGCCTTTAACGTCTACCAGGCGCTGCCCAAAATAATCTGGCATCCCCTCTGGCATAGACACTACTCCTGCAAAGGCATCCTGCCGACGCAAGCCCACCAACGCGTCTACCACCAATGCACAATTGATTTCCAACTCTGGATTGAAGGTGACCAAACGCGCTTGAGCCCACGCTTGTTCAGAGCGTGCAGCCGTCTGAGCACTGTTAATGAACCCGGCCAAATCCACCACACTGTAAAGTCCGCCACGTAAATTGACTACGCCCAACATCCAAGGTTGAGAGTACGGCATGGCTGTGGTGGCCGCCACCGGAAATATTTCTCCTGATTGACCCAACGGCAACAAATAACCGTTTTGCCCAACCTGCACCGCCAACCAAGCCGCAGCGGCTGCTTCATTTCGGGCGGCATGAAGCCGCTCGGCAAGCCGACTTTGAAGATCTCTGAGTGCTTCCTTATTTGCCATGGAAGTCGCGCGCTTTAACCCAATGCCTTGATTTTTTGCATCAGCTCCACCGAATCTACCGGTTTGGTGATGTAGTCTTTAGCGCCTTGGCGCAAACCCCACACACGGTCAGTTTCAAGATTCTTGCTGGTACAAATGATGATTGGAATATCCGCGTATTGCGGTGTACGGTTGATGGAACGGGTCAGTTGAAAACCATTTTGCCCCGGCATCACCACATCCATCAAAATCAGGTCTGGTTTTTGTTCTGCCAATTGCTTGAGCGCATGTTCGGCATCCTCTGCCGTGCGCACCGACATGCCGTTTTTTTGCAACAAGTCTGTTAAATACATGAGCTCGGTTTTCGAGTCATCTACCACCAGCACATTTTTAATCGTCATCAAGAAGCTCCTTGCACCACCACACCAAATTGCTCAACCGCTTTGAGCAACTGATCTTTGGTGAATGGTTTGGTTAAATAATCCTGTGCACCCACCATGCGACCACGCGCCTTGTCAAACACGCCATCTTTGGAAGACAACATGACAATTGGCACATTCGCGAATTTCACATTGCGTTTGATGATGGCACAAGTTTGATAGCCATCCAGACGTGGCATGAGAATGTCACAAAAAATTAAATCGGGATGGTAGTCGCTGACCTTGGCAAGCGCATCGAACCCGTCCTCAGCCATCACCACATCGTGATGGCCAGCTTTTAGAAAAATTTCGGCACTGCGCCTGATGGTGTTGCTGTCATCCACCACCAGAATCTTCAAGTTTGACCCCGTTGTATTCACAAGTTGTCACCTTTAAGTTAAAGACTTGCCATATTCATATCTGAACCATTTCAAAATCTTCCTTTCGTGCACCGCAATCCGGACAAGTCCAATTCAATGGTACTGCATTCCACCGCGTGCCCGGTACAACTCCGTGCTCGGGGTCACCCAAATGCTCATCATAAATCCAGCCACAAATAAGGCACATCCAGGTTGTCGATTGCGTCACAGCGTCAATAGCCTTCAAATAGAATGGAATCACTGCACAACCACTTGAGCAAATCAGATTGTTTGTGTCAGTGTAAACCTCTCTATTCTGCCTGAAGAAAATACCGACTAAACGATGTCCAACCAATCGCTTTCCCTTAGCAACAGGATCGGCTCGGCATGCGGTTTAACTTTCAGCAGCAATGCAGCCGGCATCGCGGCATATCCATTGCCCATCATGACTGGCATTTGGATTCGGAACACAACAGATTTTTTGCGATTTCTTGCCCTGGGATGACACCGCATTGGACGTTCAAAAATGCTTGACGTTAACAACGGCCACAACCGCCAAGAATGGCTTGTCGTCGGGCTGACTTCAGGCGACCGTGGGGTGGGTGAAACCCACCCTAACGTTCATGTTCAACAAGGACACCCCAAAGCATGAAACACGTGTGTCCTGCGTAAGGCGGGTTTCAACCCGCCATGGCCGACTGAAGTCGGCCCTACGAAACGCCATTGTTGTCGGCTGTGGGCGTTGTTTCACGTTAAGGGGACAAGCGAGAATAACTTGGACAAAGGAGGTCGTGATGGCAAGTGCTAGGCTAGACGCAAGCCGCGCGGTGTAGCTGGCTACACAAGCGGTTTGCAACAACGCATTGCGCTTGTCAGCA
>Ga0100397_1000656_pt1 | contig 20602 bp, 19 predicted proteins | sample CryGeymeta201521_FD_81550 | JGI IMG/M metagenome (GOLD analysis project Ga0100397, IMG submission 81550) | Groundwater microbial communities from Crystal Geyser aquifers in Utah, USA - Crystal Geyser metaG 2015-21 | ecosystem: Environmental > Aquatic > Deep subsurface > Groundwater | place: USA... | reverse complement strand
CCAAACCCCGCACGAGGGGCAGGAAGAATCGCTTCCACGGTGCGGTTACAACGCAGTAGGCACTTTTTGCCTCCAAACCGGGCATGTGTGCTGACTTCGCAATCAATAACGCAACACTATTGGCTCTGAGATCACTGGTTGCCAATTTCTCGAGCAACGCCGACAGCAACACTTCAACACTTCTGATCATCGCGCCCGACCTGCATCGGCCAAGATTGCTGGCGTGGAGGTTCGCGACATGTGGATGAAACTGGGCAGACTCGCCCGGTTGCGCTCTGCCGCAAACTCATCTGCGACGTGACCCATTATATGGAGGAAGGAGATGTGAGTCAAGCGGGATTGACGTGGGTCCGCGTTCCATCGATAATCGCCACAGCTCTTCTTGCGGCGCTCCCCCATTCCCCTCAACAATGCTCTTCGTCTTCGCGTACACCGTCTTTTCCGTGGTGTTCGGGCAGCTTTTCAAGGTCGCGACCGTGAGGATTGCAGCCTGCTCGCGGTCTCCACTGCCAACTCCTTTGTCGCGGGGGCGGTCCTGGGCATCGCACAACTCGGAGTGGCCGCCCCCGAACAACACGCCGCCTTGATGAGCGCTGGTTTGTTTGGGGGGATGGCATTCATGGCCAGTTTCCTCGCTCTGACGCGCGCCTTCGACGTGAGCACCGTCGGCGCCACCATGACTGCCCTCAGGTTGTCGCTGGTCATCCCAATCCTCGTGGGGATCGCGCTCTGGGGGGAACGCGCTACTCCCGCGCAGGCCATCGGTGTGATGCTGGTGTGCGTTTCCCTGGCGCCGATGACCTGGACGGGCTCACCTTCCCCAGCTGCGGCCCCCGCGCCGATTCTGCCCGTCGTTGTTGTATTCGTCTGCGAAGGACTTGCCAAGACTGCGCTGCGCATGGTCCCGGAGTTCGGGCTGGACTCTCACTGACTCGAGGTATACTCGTTAAGGCTGAAAATCCACCGTTCGTGAGGTGTGGCCATACTCCGTAGGATAAAGCTCCAGCTTGGTCAGTGGCAGACCGCTTTTCCGTAATTCCGGGATGCACCCCGTTTGTGCCCGGACAATCTGGCGGGAGCCAGTGACGCGAAATCGAACTGCGGGGATAGTCCTCGGGCTGATCCCGCCGGGTTGATCTCTGCACGAGGGCCGATAGCGCGGTTACGCCATCGCTGCCCACACCAAGGAGTTGCCTCCCTGTTACGGAACTGATGGAATCTGTGGTGCAACATCCGGACTGAGCGTTTTGGCCTTGTCGAACACCTTCTTCGCCTCATCACCGCGTGAAGCCTGCACCAACACACGCCCCAACTCGATGTATTGATACGCCATCTCGCGATCGATCTGCTTCTTTCTCTCATCGGCGCCCGGATCCCCCTGTGGAATACGCGTCTTCTGCCGGGCAGTCATGTCCAGTATCGCGCGGTGTTGTTGGACGGCCGCATCCCATTTCTTCTGTTCGACATACACGCGCGCCAACTGCGAAAGAATGCCTTGGTTGTCAGGCGATTTCTTCAATTGCCAGAGGTATTGTTCCTCCGCCTTGTCCCACTGTCCCATCGCGATAAGAACTTGTGCCAGCCCACTGCGCGCGGCATAGCTCTCGGGATCATCTTTTAACCACGCCCTGTACTGTTCCATTGCTTTCTCATTGTCATTGTTTTGCTGGTACATGGAGGCGCGTTCCTGGTACACCATGCTCGTGTAACTTTTGCTCTGCTGATCGTCCCCCTTCTCCTTGAACACTGCCGCGATCTTCTCATAGATGGCAATGCGATCATCGCGAAATTTCTGAATCTGTTCGTCGCTCGCCTTCTGCAGTTGTTCTCGGTTGGCTACCTGTTTGTCGCGAATTGGGTCAAATTTATTGCGCAGCTTCTCAAGCTTCTCGCCATGCTGCTTGTCGATGGCTTCGCGTTGCTTCTCGGGGAGATTCTTCACTCCAATTTCCTTCTGGTACCACTCATCGACCTTGCGTCGTTCGAGGTTCTCGTCCCAACTCAGCGCCTGGATATCTGCACTCAGGTTCTGCTGCACCCTCGATTGCGCGAATTGTAGAAGGTTTGCCAGCAGTTGATACTCGGCAATAGCGAGGTCGTGTTCCTTTTTCGTCATGAAGCGCTCTGCCAGTTTGCGGTGTGACTCGATGGCGTTGCGATAGGGTTTCAGGTCTTGCGGTTGCGGCTTCTTCTCTTGATCTTCCTGCAGTTGTCGTTGGCTCATCTGCATTTGGTTTAGAAGCGGAGTCACTCCCTGATACTCAATGGAAGCCAGCTCAAACGCCCCCGCCTTCATCGATCGTTCTCCGAGTTTCAGGCGGAGAGCGAGAGCATCGTTCAGAGAATCTTGGCTTATAGCCGGAGCCTCGTCACCTGCCCCGGGCGTGGCGGGGTGGGTGCTCTGCTTTCCGCAACCGGTGAGACCTACGACCAGGACTCCCAATAAAATGGGCGCCAGAAACCGACTCCCTGTGTGAGCAGACCTTGCGTGAGAGAAAAACATTTTGCTTTCCTTCCTTCAGCGAATAAGGCTGAGGCAGAATACATCCTCCGGTCGAGAAGTCCTGCCCGTCCATTTGAGTACCGATTATACGGACGCTGGGGCATGTTGTCAATTCCCTGAGTGGGACAACGAAATTTGGTGTGCGGTGGTTTTGCCGCCCTACGGAAATCGTGGTAGAATTCCGGGGACTTGTTCGGGCCCCTGAGTCAGCGACCGGTCTCTCCCACTTCGCCGTTGATACCCCGTCCTTTCGGGTCCGAACGAATTGGCCTGCACACGATTATCTTGTTTGGTCCACACGGATCAAGAACGGACAGAGAAGAACGATGTCAAAAATAATCTGCAAGAATAAGGAACAGATCCATCTGATGCGGAGAAGCAACCATGCTGCGCGCAAGATACTCAATCGGCTGGGCGAGTCAGTCCAACCGGGAATAACCACCGGGGACTTGGACAGAAGGGCGCGTCAACTAACAAAGGAATTCGGGGGCCGAGCGGCGTTCTTGGGGGTTCGCGGTGGCAAGGGCGTTCGACCATTTCCCGCGGCTATCTGCGCTTCCCCCAATAAGGTGGTCGTACACGGCATTCCTAATGGAACACCGCTGGTGGAAGGTGACATACTGGGCATCGACTACGGCATTGTGCTTGAACGATACTATGGCGACACGGCGTGGACGTACCCACTCGGCGCCGTCTCGGAAAACGCGACATTCCTGATGAAGATTGCCAGAGAATCCCTATACAAGGGGATTGAGCAGGCGAAGCCCGGGAACAGACTGGGGGAAGTCTCCTACGCAATCCAGTGCCATGTTGAGGCGCATGGGTGCGGCGTTGTGCGTGAGCTCGTGGGGCACGGAATTGGCCGCTCCATGCACGAACCGCCACAAATCCCCAACTTCGGGGCCCCGGATGAGGGCCCGAAACTCAAGCCCGGTATGACTCTCGCCATCGAGCCCATGATTACGCGGGGAAACTACGAAGTCGACTGCTTGGACGACGGGTGGACCATCGTCACGAAAGATAGCAGCTTATCCGCGCATTTCGAGCACACGGTGGTCGTGCTCAGTGATGGGCCGGAAATCCTGAGCGTTGACGGATGACGCATGGATGGTGGCCAACCGCAGGTACCGGAAGCGCCCCGTTGATCTCGAGTGCCACCTGCCCACGAGAATCAATCAATACCATACTGGGACTGTAAAAAAAACCACTCAGAGGAACTGCCTGCCCCCCCGTTAACCGCCTCGACAAAATCTCCCGGGAAGAACCGGGAATACCCGGCGAGCAGCTTCACGCGGTCGCTCACCGCACAGTTCAGGGAGAAATCAATCTCCTTGCCCACACTTCTCCCCGACGCGCCCGTCACGTCGATGAAAGGAGTTCCCTCTGCCGTCAGATTGGGGGCGCCGCCCGCTCCGTACCAGGCATCTCTCGCCTCGTCCAATCGGAACCAGTGGAAGTCAACGGCGACACCCAACTTATTGCGAGGCTTGGCGCTGGCGGTAAGGCGCAGGTCGCGCATGTTCCTCCATCCCTGGTAATCCATATATCCATACTTGTCATGGTTTGTGGGAAAGAGCTGGTCGAAGGTTTCAGAATTTCCATCCCCGGCGCTTTCGTCGCCAGAGGCCAGCGCGTATTCCAGAGCAAAACGAAGTCCATGCCTGTTGTGCGGAACGTTGTAGCCTGTTCCGGCGACGAACGCATACGCAGACTGATCTCCGGCAACGACACCGCCGAACTGGTACGCGCCCTCAAATGAATAATCTGCGTGTTCTCCAAACGGCGCCTTACGGCGAATCCCGACTGTCGCGTTCGCGACATAGCTGGCGCCCCTGCCGTCGCGTTTGAGCAGGGCGTAGGAGTCGGTGACTCCGCCGCGATGCCGCGGCCACGTCGCATACACCCCGCCAAAATACAGGTCATCATCGTCCGGTCCGGGCGCAAGAGCCAGGATGCTGTTCGACTCCACGACGTGGGACAGGAACGCATCCGCTACGAATCCGTCTCCTTTGAAGGTTAGCTTTGCCCCATCGAAACTGCGCCCAACGTTGTCCCAACCAAACGCGCCAATCACTCGCTCATCTCCAAAAGAAAGCTCTTGGCGACCGATGCGTGTACTCACGGGTTTCCCCCCAACATTATCTGCCTTCCAGAACGCCTGGTGCAGGTCCAGCGCAGTTGTGTTGGCGACACCGTTGGCGGGAGTGAACAATCCCGACGTTGTTGTCGAAACTTCGCTTCCCCAGACACGAGAGTCCTGAAGCTGAAGGAGAATTTCATTGTCGTCGTCGGTTTCGAGAGACAGCCCCAGCCGCGTGCGCTGCATGGCACTGCTCTTTCTGTCACCTACAGCATTGCGGAAATCGCGATTCTCGCGCCCTTCCACTCGAAAGCGATACTGCCCCTTTACCTGAATCTTGTCACCCAGTGACAGTTCGCGTTCTTGAGGCTTGCGAGCTTTCCGGCGAGCCACCTCGGCCTCGATGTCCCGAGCCTCTTCCTCAGTGAGAATCCCTTTCTCAATCAAGACCTGAATCAGCGGGTCCCGATCATTCTTTTCTGCCGTCCCTGCGACCAAGGTGGCGGATGGGGATAGGGCAAGTCCAATTACAGCCACAAGAGTAGTCCTATGCAATACCTTCAGCGATTTCCTGAGCACCACTAATACCTCCATTCCAGATGACGGATTTCGCCGTCAAGCCTGCTTGCAGGTTGCCTCATCTGTTCCCGGGAGTCTCCAGCGCAACCCAGACGCTCGCGAGGGGGGCCTTGCGACATGGGGGTTCCCCAGGCGCGTTCCTGCGAACCTCGCATCATTCCCAGCGCTTCACTAACCAGTGCACTGAAATGGCCAGCCTTGCGCTGACAGCAATCCAGATGGGCGCGTTCCGGATTTACGGAACAGCGGTAATCGTAGGGGAGATTTGCTTTTTGTCAACGGGTCGGTAAAGTTACTGAAATTCCAGCATAAGGAGAGCGTGACCTACGGGAAGTCATCTAATCAGCCATCCAGTCCCTACTGGATGGATAGCCGGGATCGCTCCCCGACCATAGGAGCCCCTGCTCCGCCGTAAGCAGAGGTTGCGTTCTCGACTGGTGCCGGCCTGCCGGCATGAGTGATTCGCCTGAGAATGGCGTTCCTCGCGTCATTGCGAAGCCGCGAGGGCTCGGGATGGATAGTCCCATTGAAGCCACATCCCGTCGGTGGCATTCCGTCCAAAATCGATTCTTACAGTGTCGGCCCGAGGATCCAAGGGACGAACTCATCTTCCCCGAAACCGTGCCGTTCGCTTTTTGTCATCTTTCCGGAAGCCACAGCGATCATCTCCTCAAAGATCTGCTCCCCCACTTCTTCCACGGAGCTCTCGTCAAGGACGACGCCTGCATCGACATCCATATCATCGGTCATGTGGCGATACATCTGTGAGTTCGTCGCTACCTTGATAGACGGGACCGGCTTGCACCCAAAGACAGACCCTCTCCCCGTCGTGAAGACAACAATGTTGCACCCACTGGCCACCAAACCGGTTACCGAGACCGGGTCGTATCCCGGCGTATCGAGGATGACGAAACCTCGTTGGGTGACGCGCTCACCATACTGGTAGACACCGCTGAGAGTCTCCGTACCGCCCTTAGCAATCGCGCCCAAAGATTTCTCGAAGATGGTGGTGAGACCTCCCGCCTTGTTGCCCGGAGATGGGTTGTTGTTGATGGAGGAGCCACAACGCCCCACGTACTCTTCCCACCAGCGGATGCGGTCCAGCAACTTCTCAGCAACTTCAGGGCTCCGAGCGCGCCGAGTAAGAAGGTGTTCAGCGCCGTAGATTTCGGGGGTTTCCCCCAGCACGGAAGTCCCACCGTAGCGAACGAGGAGGTCAGCGGCAACCCCCAACGCGGGATTCGCTGTGATCCCTGAGTACGCGTCGCTGCCGCCGCACTGAGTACCCAATACCAGTTCGGAAACGGGTTGCCTTGTCCGTCGGGAGCCATTGGCACGACGCAGGAGATCATCAACTATATCAACTCCTGCCTGTATCGTTTTAGCGGTGCCACCAGTCTCCTGTATTTCGAGCGTCACGGGAACAATGCCGTGGGGATCGCCCGGGAGAAGTTCATTTTTGTCAATCAGATTGGTCGGATGCACCGCCTCACAACCCAGCCCCAGCAGCAGACAGCCTCCAACATTCGGGTGCCGAGAGTATCCATACAGCACTCGCCGCAACATCTCGAACTGCTCCTCTTCGCGAGACATGGCACACCCGCTGCCATGGGCAATGGCAATCACACCGTCAACATTGGGGAATTCCGCCAGTTTCTCGGGAGTGAAGCGCTGAGCGATGCGTCGTGCGATACTGGCCGAGCAATTGACCGTGGACAAGACAGCGACATAGTTGCGGGTACCGACGCGCCCGTCGTCCCGCTGGAATCCGTCGAAATGCCGCATCGCCGAATCCGGGAAGTACTCCGTGGGACGAGTTTCGGAACAAACGGCATGGTCTCTAACGTAGTCTCCGATTCGCAGGTTGTGGGTGTGAATATGGCACCCAGCGGAAATGCGCTCTGTGGCGAAGCCAATGACCTGTCCGTACTTTCGTACAGGCTTATCCTTCTGAATCTCGCGAACCGAGATCTTGTGACCCACTGGAATGCATTGCTTAAGAACGCACGTTGTCGTGCCGATTACGACCTCAACACCGGCATCCAACGCGGCAATAACCACCGCGACATCGTCCGCCGGCTTCAGGAGCAGGGAGACATCCTCAAGTGCCACGCGATGGCGAGTATCATTTTTCATACCGTGGACTCGTTCCTTCGACTTATGCTCTGCCAATCTCCCTCAGTCGTCGACGGGACGGTGGTTTCTGCCAGAGAGTGGGGGCATCACGCGTCCGGGACGCCTCCATTGCGCACTGCGAGAGCTCTGGAAGCTCAGCGAGCAATTCCCGCTCGGAGAACCGCAAGAGGCGATCCGTCGCCTTGGCGCACGTGCGACCGTCAAGGCAATCGAGCACGATGGTCACCCCGTTGGCGGAGAACTCGCACCCGCGCAATATCAGGTCGAATTTCGACACGACCCAACGCAGGTTCCGGAGAAAAATCTGCCGCGCAGCGGGGTCGTCGAACAGACCAAGCTCGGGATTAGCGTGAATGTTGACCTCGTAGCGAGACCGTTTACCGCTGTCGGGAGACTGCCCACGCTTCATATTCCTGCATCACATCATCCGGGCTAACGAAAGGCTTGTACATGAGACGAAGGGAACGAGAATAGATGCGTCTCTCCTTGTAACCGGGCACGAACAGCGCAAAATCCCATGCGGGATTGTCGCTTCCCCCTCCCGTGGCATTATAGGCAAGTCGCAACGCGTCACCGGAATCGAGGAACCACGCGAGAACCATGTTGCGCCAAGTGCCAAACATCAGGGGCTTCTCGAACACAAGGGAGGAACGGGGACCGAAGAAGAACTCTTCAGTTGAGCAGTTACCCGATTCCCGAGCGCAGGGGTAGAAGGCTGTATGTTCTCCGTCGCGGAGAACGGATGTCTGCCACCCCTCTACGGAAGAGCTTGCTTCCCGGCCCCAGAACTGGAATTCCCTGATCTCAGGAGCATCCATGTAGCTGGCAAAGAAGGCCCCCATGTATCCACGCTGGAAAGACTTCTTCCGGGGTTGCAGGCGGATGGAGACATCGATGTAATGTGGCTCAACGACTTGGTATGCGACCCACGCTTCCACGGCCCAATCCGGCGTCTCCGGCCAGTGTACGGTGGCGCGGCTCTTGCCGGAATACTTGACATCGGTCGGAGTCGCCTGTCGGTCGTCGCCGTCACCCAGCCAACGAGGTTCCATGTTGTGCCGAACGCCATCAAAGAGAAACTCGAGATTGACGCCAGCGTAGAGGGGGACGAACGGGCTGCCTTCACAGGCGCTATGAGTCAGACTGCCGATGCCGTGGTATCCCAACCGATGATCCTTCCACGGAGAATTGTCCGCAATGAGACACCGAAGGTCACCCGCTTCCAGCACGAGAGGCTCTCCGAGTTTGGTATCGGTCATTCCTTTGCCTTTCGTGTGTCTTCAGAACAGAATCCCCCGCATCGGGCGCGCCTGCCGCGGAATACAGCCAGCCGCATGTCCGGCGACTGATTTGAGCGGCCCGAAAGTGGTGCGGGCAAGGCGCCACGTCCTCAGAACCCTTCGGTCAAGGCCTTATTCTCAGCCAGCCACTTGGCGTGTCCATCGTAGTAAAGGAAGTTGGAGCCGTCGTTGTGGCGCCGCCGCCGAGGCTGAGCATTGCCAGCTATCTGGCTGCCGGAACCGGCAACACCGGTGCCCGACCACGTGTTCTTCCAGGTGTCCCCATCGCACTCTCCGAGGATTGTTGTGGACGAAGAGGCATCTCCATAAACGCTGTCTTCGGCCCCCGCGAATCCGGCGCCAATCCGATAGCTGGACACCGGGGTAGCAGACGGAGTTGTGTCGCTGGCGCAGATCAGGATCTGGCTGCTCTTTGTGTATGGGTGGATTAACTCGTACCAACTGGCAGGGCTGTCGACGGCCGCGCCACTGTCGGTGAGCACATTCACCCCGTCATAGTCATCACGGTACATCTGGAAAGCCAGCCCAAGCTGCTTCTGATTGCTCATGCAACTCGTGGTTCTTGCCTTCTCCCGCGCACGCGCGAACGTGGGGAAGAGGATCGAGGCGAGAATCGCGATGATGGCAATCACTGTCAGCAACTCGATCAACGTAAATCCCTGGTTCTTACTGTTTGTTCTCATGAAGTCACTCCTTCTCGGGTTGAAAATTCAGCTCGCAAGCCAAAGACTATCTTCGCGAACCCGTCACTAACCATACGGGCATCAGGCAGGAAAATTGAGACGATGCTCTCTCACGCGTGGCGCGCCGGTGATTCTTTCTTTCCGTCTGCGGCAACCGGTTCGGGTTGATTATACCAGACGCAATCGGATCCTCCCCACCTCACCTAAAAAAACCGTTGACGTTTTGCCGCGCGTTCTACCGGACTGATGGGTCCGGTCCATTGCCTGGTCGGCCGAATCAGCGTTCGAAGGCATCGCTGACGACACGACCGTCCCACGCTTCCGGGGGCGTGATTCCCAACGCGGATAGCGCGGTGGCTGCGGTATCACAGACGCCGACCCTCCCCTGTAGTAGATGGCTCTTCTTCACGCCGTTCCCCCAGCATATCCACGGGATCGTCATATCCTCGTCCGATGCAGTACCATGCGTTTTCTCATGGCCACCGTGATCGGCAGTCACGATGATCGCACACCTCGATGCAGTCCCCCGCGCGCGCAGAGATGACAGAATCCTCCCGATGTTGGCGTCAGTTTCCTCGATGGCCTTGATCTGCGCGTCCGACATCCATCCCACAGCATGACCTGCCGAGTCAGGGCCGGGGAAATGTATGAAGCAAAGGTTCGGGGATGAGACAAGCAGGTACTCGCTTGCCACGTCTCCCACGCGAACGTCCGTGTACCCCGCGTGCACATAGTAATCCACAACATCTGGCCGTCTCAGGTGAGACAGCTTCGACTTGCCCACGATCATTGCCGTAGTCAGACCGGCTTTCTTCGCATAGTCAAAGACAGTGGGGACCTGAATTACGCCCTTCTCGGGGGAATCTCGATTCCAGTCGATACCGTGCCTGGCCGGTTCGACGCCGGTCAGCATGGAAGCGTGCGCCACCAGTGTGACACTTGGCAAAACGGTCTTGGCTGCCCAAGTGTACGAACCGTCCTTCCAGAGGGAGTCCATATTGGGCGTGTTGGCCTGCCTTAGCGCATCGGGGCGCAGTCCGTCGACGCTGACAATCAAGACGCTCTCCACAGATGGTTGCTCCGCAGCGGCCGCGGTCTTGGTGGACGAGACAGAGGTCAACTCACCTGAAACAAGACCGAAGTGGTCCAATACCGGTTGCAGAGCAAGAGCGATAACGATAACGATAAAGAAGAGTGACCAGTTTCGTGTGCGCACCTATACCTCCTGTCAGCCCCCGCGAACAGCCATGATCCTGTAATAGAGATCCACCATCAAGCTCTTGGCGGGAGGAACAAACATGAATAATACCAGATAGATGAAACAGCCAATAAACCCCCACGCCACAGCGATCTTGGACTTGCCCTTCATATACCGATCCTTGGACATGGCCAGGAATAAACCGGCAAAGACCCCCGCGGGCCCGAGAAGAATTCCTCCCACGACAAGGAGCACGTCGGGGATATCAAACCTGGGCGGCTTCTCCACCGCCTCCTGAGAAGGCGTGAGCACCCATCCACATCGCTTACAGCGAGGCTTATCCGTTAGCCAGTCTGTCTTGATGGCGACGTGGTTAAGCATTCCGCACCGCTTGCATTTCGCAGTAAACACCACGGCATTGACCCCAATTTCATCTGGATCGACCAACGCAAAGCGCGAGCATTATATCACAAGTCACGCCGGTCTCCGAAACGACCTCGGCGAATCGCACGACACCATTTCCGCCTCCTCCGGGGATACAACGCCGCTCCGCGCAGGGACCTTGCCTTGACACGCACCTATCGTCTCGATACAATCAGCCAGACTGTACGCCGTTCATGCCCGTCGGGGAAGAGAGACGGCCACAAGGAACACCATGACGCGTCGCAAGCCTCACAGCAAGCGGTGGAAGGCCGCCGCCATTGGCCTCGTCGTATCTTCGGCAACTCTGTTTGTCACTTGGAATGACTTGTATGAGGGACTGGAGTCGAGGACCTATGACTTTTGGTTCCGGCTTCGCGGGCCCCAGACCCCAAATCCCGTCGTAGTGATCGCGGCCTTCGACAACCTCGTCGCTCGTGAGCTGGGAGACCCGCCCTGGTCTCGCGAACGCTGCGCCCGACTCATTGATTTCTTCCGCGACGCCGGCGCACGCAAGGTTCTTCTCGATCTCCGCATGACGTCCCCAGACCCGACGTCCGCTCAGCACGACGAACGACTGAGAAAATCCATGTCCCGCGCCGGGAATGTGCTACTGCCCTTGATTTTCGATGAGGTTGAGCAGCCCGGAGCGTCGCCGGCGTTACTCGACCAGCTCCCTGTCCATTGCGAATACCTGACCCCATCCCGCCAGTCACTGAATCGGGTGAATCACGCGCTGCTCCCCTACGCGCCCCTGCTAAAGGCATCCGCGGGGGTGGGGCACATCAACATCTACCCCGAGCGCGATGGAGTGGTTCGCCGCGCGCCTATGATTGTCGATCTGGACGGGAAGCCCTACCCCTCCCTCGGGCTGCAATCGGTGAGGATGCTCACCAGCGATTCCGAAACGATCCGCGTCGAGCCGAATCGGTTTCTATTTATTGATGATTCAAGAATATCGATCGACGTTGGGTCCGAGGTACTTCTCAACTACGCGGGCGGCTACCGCACCTTCCCCTACTACTCCGCGTTCGATATTCTGGACGGGAGAATTCAGCCGCAGAAGTTCAAGGACAAGGTGGTGATCGTCGGGTCAACGGCTGCCCAGCTATCTAACTTCTTCCCGACCCCGTTTACTCAGGTCTATCCCGGCGTCGAGATACAGGCGACCGTCATCGACAATCTCCTCGAGAACCGAACCATTGAGCGCGCGCCGCGGGCGCTCAATCTCCTCATTCTCCTACTCATCGGCCCCATGCTGGGGTTGGTTCTGGCGGACCAGCGGCCGACCTATTCATGGATGTACGCCCTCACCGTCGCTGCTGCCATCGCTGTTACCGTGTTCTATTTCTTCACCACGCGACTGATCTGGATCGACGTGGTGCGCCCACTAAACGCCCTGTTCTGGACCTACGCCATCGTTCTCGTCTATCGTCTCCGGTTAGGCGAAAAGGAGACTGCTCGCACCCAGTCGATTATTGAGACAGTAATGCAGGTCAGCAACATTGTCGGATCGTCGCTGGAGCAGAGCCGACTGCTGGACATGTTCCTCGACTGGATCACACAGATGGTGAACGCCGAGGCCAGCTCGGTATTGCTGTTTGACGACTCCCGGGAGCGGCTGTTATTCGCCGCTGCAACCGGACCCAGGAGTGAGACGATACGCCACTACCATCTGATGGTGGGAGAAGGCATAGCGGGCTGGGTGGCCCAGCATGGAACTCCGGTCATCTCCAACAACGTGAGCGAGGATGTTCGTTTCAAGAGTGAAATCGGCGATGAGATCGACTTCCAAGCCCGCTCGATAATCTGCGTTCCCGTACAGACCAAGAAAGGCCTCCTAGGGGTCATCGAGGTGATCAACAAGAAAGACGGGTCTCCTTTCACGCGGGACGACCAGGACCTCCTCGTTGCCTTCGGCAACCAGGCGGGAGTGATGCTGGAAAATGCCCGTCTCTATAACCTGCTGGAGGCAAAAGTGGAGCTGGCCAACCAGCGACTTATCGAGACCAACCAACAGCTTTCTGTGGAGAAAGGCAAGCTCGAAGCTATCGTTCGCAGCATGGCGGAAGCGCTGATCGTGCTTGACGCGTCCCGCCAAGTGGTCTTCTCCAATCCCGCGGCCGCACGCATTCTCCAGTGCGAAGGAGACGAGCTCCTCATTGGACGGGCGGCATCCGAGTTGATTCGGCAGGATGATCTGTTACAGGGGATTGAGAAGGCCTACGAGCTCCGAACGGAGATCACCATCAAGGAACTCAGGGTCGATGACGATGCGGTGCGCATTTACAGCGCGCACCTTGCCCCCGTTCAGGAGGAGAACTTATTAGAAGTTGCCGGCGTAGTGGTCGTGTTCAACGACATCACGGAACTCAAGGAGCTGGACCGCGCCAAGAGCGACTTCGTCTCCTTTGTGTCGCACGAAATGCGGTCACCCATCACGGCCATCAAAGGGTTCGCTTCGACACTCCTAAGAAAGGATATGACAGACCGCAATACCCAGATCGAGTTCCTGAGAATCATTGCTCAGGAGTGTGATCGCATGACGCGCCTCATCGCCTCCATCTTGGACCTCTCACGCATCGAGGCGGGAAGAGCGCTCGAGCTGCGGTACGATCAAGTCAACCTCGTGAACATGCTGGAGTCCGTCGTGGATCGCCACCGACTCTATGCTTCGGGGCATGAGTTCTCGCTGAGCGTCGATGGCTCCCTGACGTCGGTCACTGCCGACCCTGACAAGCTGGAACAGATACTTATCAACCTGGTCGGCAACGCCGTCAAGTACTCGCCGAACGGCGGAGCCGTCAAGGTGGAAGCCCATCTGCAGGATGGGAACGCTATCGTCAGCATCAGCGATCACGGAATCGGGATCGAGCAGAGCCAACTTGGCGCACTCTTTCAGAGATATCGCCGCATAGCTGGAAAGGAAACGGACAGGATCGTGGGAACAGGACTTGGACTGTACCTGACGCGCCACCTGGTCGTAGCCCATGGAGGTCGCATCGATGCCGTTAGTGAACCAGGGATAGGCTCCACCTTTACATTCTCCATTCCTGTGGCTCATTCGATCAGGGACCCCGGCCCGGGTGACAAAGGAACCATTCTCGACTGAGAACACACATGAACCGCACATGGCCATGAATGCCCTATTCACCCACATTCGGCAGCGAGACCTTCCGCGGGGCGTTGTGAAGTTACGCCAGTGGCTTCTACTCTCGGCGTTGCTTGCGTCCAGCACGGCTGCGCGCGGCGCCTGGACAGTTTCCATGGACTCACGCGCCGAGTCCCGCCACTTCAGCCCTTATCTCTACGGCGTCGATTCGACCATTGAGGACGCATCCGATATCCTCCCGGCCTTGGCGCACCACGGCGTCCGCCTTGTTCGGTTCCACGCTCGCGCGGTGGGCCGTCCCGAGGAGTCCACTGACGACCTGCGGAAGGCTGTTCGATTGTCCTGGCTGTACGGCTTGCAGCCGATGATCGCCGTCGACACTACCGACACCAACGTCGATAGCGCGAATGCAGTTTCCGCAGTTCTGTCAACGATGCTTGCGTCTGGGGAAGCGCTGCCGTGGATATGGTTGCCATTGAACTCATCCCAGCTCTCGTCGCTCCTCACGTCCCGTGAGTCCGGGCATCCAGATGCTCAAGAACCGCCTATGCCTCAGAAAGGAGCGTTCTGTTTTCTTCCTCTGTCGGGGTTGTATGGGCTTACAGGAACGGGGGCGGTCGCTCACGGAGAGAGCAGCCAATACCGTTCACTGGCGGGGATACTCGAGGATAGCATTACGCGTCTGGAATCCCGCACGAATATGCGCGTTGGACTGGCGCTGTCGAGCATCGACGACCTGTCATTAGCAGCATCCGGCGCCATTCACGAGATCAACCGTATCCGCACGGGTCCCCAAAAAAAGGAGCGACTGAGGCTCTTCTGTCCGACCGATTTCCCCGGCGGAACGGACGATTCGCGCAGCCTGACGACAACTCAGGAGAGGCTGCAAGCTGTGACCCGCTTGATGGATTTCTCTCTCAGAAACGTGACAGCATCCACGATCGGAAATTCGTCTGCCGCGTTCCCAAAGTTGTGGTCGCAATCTGTGGGGTTGTTCCAGGTACTCTCAGCATGGGGATCGTTCCACGGACTCCAGGTCGATGCACTGGCCGAGGGCCCCCTCGGCGCCGCTGCGATTAAGGCGCCCGGGCAAGCAACGCTCTGCATCGTCAACCCATCGCAACAGAGCCAGGACTGTCGCCTCGCGTGGGCTGTCCCCGCAGGCACTTATACGGTTACACTGCGGTCGCTGATGGACAACCAGCAACTGCCTGGTGATGAAGACCAATTGTCCCAGCTCGTTGTCAAGACGGACTTCTCGCGCCAGTACACCACCGTCGCTCTTCCTCCCGACAGCCTGTCCATTATTCGGTGCATCAACCATCCCTATGAGGCGTATCAGTCCTTCCGACCTCTGCTGACTCTCCTGAATGGAACCGAAGCACAGCGAATATCTGCCTCACGACGAAAGCTTCTGAACGAGATACTCGCGGAAGCACGCCTCTCCGCTCTCGCAACAATCAGCCACATCGAGGCCAATCCGGAGAAGTCGGCAACTTCGGCGCACCGATCGCTGCTGAAACTGGCCCAGGCCGAAGCCTTGTTGAAGAATGTGGCGTTTCAAGGCTCGCCCCAAAAAGCCATCGCGTCACGCATGCTTGACGACCTCGACTCGGTCGCTGGGCATCTGTCTGAATCCAGCGCCACCTGTCTCAAGATCGAGCCGCGCATATCGGTCACCGTGGCTCCCGACAACACGCACTCTGTGTCGGTTCGCATCAACAACCGTGGCAAGACCACCGTCCGAAGACTGAGGGTCGCATGTGAACCGGGTGAGTGGGCGAGTTGCGCACCAATGGAGCCAACCACGAGCAGTGTCCTCGCGCCGGGAACTTCCCTGTCAACATGTTTCACTCTCAAGGCCGAGCACCCCAACCCGTTTATTGCCTCAGTGCCAGCCGTAGTCCATGTTTCCTATTACGTCTCCAACAGCTTCTCCAACCTCGTTCGGGTAGTCGAGGTGAACACAACGTGAGAACCATACACGGGGAATCATACCTCCATAGTGGCCGTCAGTGGGGACGAGCCGCGGCGCTTCGCCTGAGTGCCTTGATACTCGTCTGTGTCTCGAACGCGGCAGTTGGAACATCCTACTCAGAAGGTATTGCGGACCATTCTCTGAGGGATTTGCTGCCGACCTCCGTTGAGTTGCATCCATGGGTACTGAACGCCGACACCATCGTCATGGCTCTCGAACCGGAAAATCTGCCTCTGGTGTATGGGGCAGCTTCAGCCTACTATCGAGACCGGAAGGTGCTGTCAGCCGTTACAGCAACCTACGAGTACGGCAACGTTAGAGCGCGCGTCACCGTGGCGCTGATGCCGTCGGATAAGGACGCGCTGGCGCTCTATGTTCAGCAACGGCAGGCCGTCGAGTCGGTGTCGGCAACATTCCCCGCCGCACCGGAATCCTCCCCCACGGCGTTCTGTTACACGACCAATGATGGGCTGAGCGGCGCGGACCTCCATCGCAGAGCCTACGCGACCGTCCAGTTCAACGCCGCTAGCAGACTCACTCGATCTTTCATGCCTGCCCTCTTGTTGGCTCTCGCCCAAAACGTGCCCGAAATAATTCCCCGTTTTTCCCTGTGGATCAACAACCAGCATCTTCGAATCGACACGCCCATGGGCAATGATGACGAGATTCTGCTCCCTTTGCGGCCGATCTTCGACTATCTGGGGTACCAGTCTCTCTGGGTCGACAAGAAGCTGGAGGCCGTCTTCTTCCGGGTTGGGAAGGTGCATCCCACGGGAACAACATCACTCCCGTCGAAAATCACGCTCAAAATCAGGCAGCAGGAAGGCATGAGTGACGGGAGGAGTTTCTCCATGCGAGTTGCTCCGTTCACATTCAATGGTGTCACATACAGCACACCCGACATCTTTGAGAAAGCTCTGGGGATGAAAGTGTTGTGGGACCCCGAAAACCGCAGGCTTGACATCAATCACTGAGGAAGCGAGGGGCTAACGCGTAAAGCGAATCCAGCAATCGGTAGGGGGCAATGGATGAAACGTGGCGAGGTGTGGGAGACCGCGGCGCTCCTTGGGGCATTGGCATCGGTGTGGCCTCGATACATTCTGGGGTGGCAGGGCACCGTCTGGCGAGTGATCCCCTACGTCATGCTGGCGGTCCTCGTCCTCATGCTGGTCTGTCGGCTACGAAGAGTCCGCCAAGAATGCCATCAGCGGGACCGGGGAAAGCCACGGCTTCTGTGAGGCCGCTTGCGATTCCCATTCCGAGGAAACCATCAGAAATGCACACGCCACTCCAGAGGTCCGCGTTTGTGCTTCAGAGTGTACCGGGCAACATAATGCCCAAGCAGCGCTCCGGCAAATACGTCGGACGTGTGGTGCTTCTCCTGGTAAATTCGCGACAGACCGACCAATGTGGCGGCGCCATAGTAGAGCTTTTTGTTATCCGGCTCTTTCTCGGACATTACTTTGGCAAGAGCGAATGCAGAGGCGGAATGTCCGGAGGGGAAGGAGTCATAGTCCAAAGACGGGCCGAAGTGGTCGTCGCCGTTCTTCTCATCGCTCGGACGAGAACGACCAGTGGCATATTTAAGACCGATCACTGCCACCCCAGTGCTCTCGAGGGCCTTCCGACCGAGTCGATAGTATTCACGCGCTTCTTTGGATCCGGCGTTGTGCTCAGCGTACCATGTGCCGAGATACAGACCAACCGGACTACCGACGAAGTTAATGGCTTCGGCGATATTGTCGACTGTGTTGGAGTTGTTGTTGTTCCGAACCCACTCATTGATGTCGTCATCCACAGCAACCAGTCCGCCCAGCACCAGCGCGGCGGCGAGGGGGTCAACCTCGTCCGACCTGGCCGCGCCAGGCAGTAACAGAACAGAAATCAAGCACAAAGGTGTCATCGACAGCAAAACAACGAGCTTCTTCATCATCACGTTACTCCTTTTCGCATCTACCTGAACCGGGGGAGAGAAATCATGCAAAGTCTCATCGCAAAATTGCAGGCGCTCAGCACCCCACAACAACTGCTCGCGGTGATCCTCTTCACGGGCGTCCTCATGTTGATCGCCGCGCGGTTCATTGACAAGCTCGGGCGCGAGGGCAGTGGTCAAACGTTCCTCTGGTTCATCGTCGTTCTCGTCGTGCTGGGGTTCATCTATTCCGCCTTCGTAATCGCCGCTTCGGCAACAAAGGTGATCCCCTTCTCAACGTGGGACAAGCAGGCGAAGTATATCAGAAGCCGACGGGAACGTCCAATACTGCCGGAAAAGATGTACCTTCACCCCGGAGGATGGAACAGGAAAGGTTGTATTGGCCGTCCAAAGGAAGTAAGATTGGCGTAGCATTTCAGTGAAACCAGGAGGACCGATATGCTTCGGAGTAAACCGATCATGAACATCACATGGGCGCTGGTAGTCGCCGGGTTCGTCGCCGGATGCGGTGGCGGGAGCCAGTCGATGGTGCCAGACTCCATGTCCGGGCAGCAGACGGCCGCCACCGAAGCCATCGCTCCCACACAACCGGGAGAAGGTGAAGAACCGTTGTTGGGGATGTGGCCGATGGTGGCGACTTCCAACGAAAATGTCGCGGACAGCCGCGTCATCGGTTCTGCACCCACGTTGACATCACCTGCCAACGGTACACAAGTCGATAAAACAAAGAGCGTGGTCTTCAAATGGACTTCGGTATCCAATGCAACCCGCTACATGATCTCGATCAGTCAGTCGTCCAATTTCTCCACGCAGTACACGCTACTGAGTGACTCCCGAGGCTCAGCAACCCAGAAGACCGTAAAGGTGATCCCACCCAATCAGCCCACGGGCGGTTACTACTGGAGGGTGAGAGCCAGCGATAATTCGCGAGCGCGCCCCGGAAACAGCAGCCAGTGGGGGCCCTACAGCAACACCGGCAATTTCACTTTGACCGGCGGCGCGAATGCCTGCGGGACGAGCACGACAGGAACGGTAAAGGGTAACGTGGCAGACGCGTCGACCAACGCGGTGCTTAGCGGAGCAACTGTAGAACTGGACACGGGGGAGATTGCCACCACCGACTCCGGGGGGAACTACAGCATACCCAACGCCTCGGTGGGGCTGCACAGCGGGATCGTCAAAAAGTCCGGCTACCTTTCGTCTGCAATGGAGACCACCGTCACCGCGGCCACGTGTGTAACGGTCAACGTCAAGTTACAGACGACCGGAGGAACGGGTCCCCCACCGCCCCCGATTTTCCCGTGAGGCACGCGATGCGGAAGACGATTGAGTCACCATGGCATGATCTCACGTCGGAATACAACTCCTGACGAACACCCCCATCGATGTCCCCACACCCGTAACGAGTATACTTTAGTAGCGTCTCACCCCGGGCTTCCCTGCACTGGACATCTTCCGACACAGGACGTATTCTGCACCGGTTGGGGGACACAGAGCATGCAGAAAGGAGAGACGTTAATGGCCAAAGCCGTTATTGTTGACGCTGTTCGCACACCCATTGGGCGGTTCGGGGGGAGTCTCAAGGAGTTCTCTGCTGCCGAATTAGCGACGCACGTGGTCAAGGCATTGATAGAGCGGAACAGCATTCCGGTTGACGAGATCGATGAAGTCATCCTTGGGCAGGTCATGCAGGCGGGATCGGGGAACAATATCGCCCGACAGGCCGCTATCAAAGCACGACTGCCGAACAGCGTCTGCGGCAGCACCATCAACATGGCTTGCGCCTCGGGGATGAGGGCCATCGACATGGCGCGGCAGGCCATTCTGCTGGGCGAGGGCGCCATCTACATCGCGGGGGGGGCGGAAAGCATGAGCAACGTTCCTTTCTATGCCAACGATGTTCGCTGGGGGAACAAGTTAGGCAGTGTGAAGCTGGTCGACGCGTTGGTGGATGAGGGGCTCACCTGCCCGATCACGGGAATGGGTATGGGATTGACGGCGGAGGAAATTGCGTCCCGCACCGGCATTACTCGTGAGGAGATGGACGCGTGGGCGCTGCGCAGCCAGGAACATGCCAAGGCGGCGATCGAGTCCGGCCGGTTTGTAGACGAGATCATCCCGGTTCCCCGAAAGAAGAAGGCGACCTACTCTGCGTCCGTCGCGGTGGACGTCGACGAGCATCCGCGGGAAACCTCGCTGGAGGCGCTGGGGAGCCTGCGCCCCGCATTTAAACTGGATGGTTGCATCACCGCGGGCAATGCCTCCGGTATCAACGACGGCGCGGCTGCCGTGCTCGTGGTCGAAGAATCGCGCGCGAAGGAAATGGGGTGGGAGCCGCGGGCCACCGTCGTCGCATCCGCCCTGGCGGGGATCGATCCGGAGGTCATGGGATTGGGACCGATCGACGCCGTGCGGAACCTCTGCGCGAAGATGGGCGCGGACGTTGAGGCGTTTGAGTTGATCGAGCTGAACGAAGCCTTCGCCGTGCAGGCGCTGGCCGTTGTTCGAGAACTTGGACTCGATGAGGAGAAGGTCAATGTAAACGGAAGCGGTATCGCCCTTGGGCACCCCGTTGGCGCAACCGGCGCGCGCATCGTCACCACCCTTTTGTACGAGATGGAGAAGCGAGAGCTCTCCCTCGGGCTCGCCACCCTCTGTGTCGGCGGAGGCATGGGAATG